>Ga0163150_10002714_pt1 | contig 26435 bp, 29 predicted proteins | sample OliLakLV19P2IB_FD_148628 | JGI IMG/M metagenome (GOLD analysis project Ga0163150, IMG submission 148628) | Freshwater microbial mat bacterial communities from Lake Vanda, McMurdo Dry Valleys, Antarctica - Oligotrophic Lake LV.19.P2.IB | ecosystem: Environmental > Aquatic > Freshwater > Lake >...
TTCACAGAAGTAATGTATGTTTCAGGTACCATTAAATAATAACTTATATTTGATCAGCTTTTTGCATTTCCTCATATGCTTTTATTACATTATCTAACTTATTAAGTTCATTTGAATAACTTGCACATTCAAAAGCAAGATCTTTAAAGACAACATCTAGTCTGGCATTTAAACGCAACTTTTCCTCTGTGCAATCAATTTTTTCGTAATCATGTGCGTAAAGACATGAGGCTTGTGATTCCCAGCCATATTCCACACCTGACATACAATAGTCATAGTCCTGCTTAATATTACCTCTTTTCAAATCACAGTCTCTTTTTTGTTTTTTATATTCATTTTCTATTGCAGGTTCAATACATTTAAAGTACTGTTGCCTAAGAGAATCAATCTTTGAAATTGCACCTTGATAAGAATCTACAATTTCTTTTTTCTGTTCTTCGATTCTCTCCTTTTCTTTCCTTAGCTCAGTGGGTTTTTCATATAAAAATAAATAGGCAAAATAAAAAACTATCAAAAGAACGGTTAGTCCGACTAATAGTAAGAAGTGCTTAGCAACTGGACGGGAGAAGAAGGGTTTTTTGACAACGATATACATAAAGGATCGCTTGAGAATTTCAGCCAGAATAGTAATAACCAAAATAGTAATCCCGGCATACAGAATAGATTCATACCAATTATGGTAATAAGCAAATATGGAACAGATCGAGATGAGAATCAGAAACAAAAAACAAAGAATGTATAGAACCTTGACTAAACGGTACCAAGATTTTTCTTCGAGATTCATTGTAATTATTTTTATTTGTTGTAACTAACCATGAACTCCATCATGATGAGTCAATAATAACACCTAACATCTTGGTCTGAGTTGCGTGTGTGGATAATTCCCCGCCAATATTATGAATGTTTTTTGGATATTAAAAAATCCCCTTCCGAGGATTTTTCGCTGCGCGGCCGACCGGACTTGAACCGGCAACCTCCCACGTGACAGGCGGGTGCTACTAACCAATTGAGCTACGGCCGCATATTTATAAACTTTTCAAATACAACCTTTTTTCTATTTAAGTAAAGCACGCTAACATTATACATAATCTTATAAAGTTTCAAAGCATCTAAAGTGCTGAAAGAAAGCCTCCAACATTGTTTATTTTTTACACTATATATAGACCCACCTTGTAATCCTTTTATTTTTAAAAGAGATAAAAAATCCTCGAGAAAAACCATGCATCCACTTGTGAAAGCAACTTGTAAGACCTTTGTTGGGGTTTTTCTTTTTTTGTTAATTAGTCCACCCCACACGTTCCCATCTCCATCAAAATATCCCCTTATGAAATCATCAATAAATCTTTGTGGAATTTTAGGCAATTTTAAACGCTTATTTTTGTTTCCTGTGAATCCGAGCGCTAATAAATCATTGAACATTTCCTTACTTCCGATTTGGAACCTATAAACCTCTCCAGATTTTATAGACCTTTTCGAAAGTTTATGTTCTGAACCCATAACTTTTTTTAACATAGCAAGAAGCGATTGATCAGCAGAATAAAACGATAAATAATACCCGCCTTTGTTTGTATTAATTAAATTTCCATCAGCGGCAAAAAATCCAAGTACGTAGGCCATTCCGGGAGACCATATTTTAAAAAAATCTTTATTTACTTTTTTCCTCACCGGCATATGAATATATTATCATATAACAGTGAGTTTACCTAACCTCCTATAAACAAGTTTGGCTAACCTATCCTATTTTTTAAGAACATCAGAATCGGTTATGGGGGAAGAATAATTAATTTTGTGCCGATGGGTGGAATCGGACCACCTTCCAGGGCTTATGAGTCCCTTGTTTTACCATTAAACTACACCGGCAATATCGCAATAAGTTTGCAAAATAAACTTTGTTGTCCAAAAATCAGAATAACAGAAAAATACTCAAAAAGAAAATCCCTTGAATGATAATCAAGAGATTTTCTTTAACTTGTTGCGGGGCCCGGATGTGCGCCGGGGCCTCAAGGTTATGAGCCTTGCGAGCTACTGCTACTCCACCCCGCGATATATTATTTTATCTGAAAATTGTGATCTGCGTCGTTATAGTCTCCGCTTGCTCCCGCGCAGTATTATTCATACAGCTTGGTCGCAGTGCTCGCCTATGCCTAGCATATCCTCAATTTTAAAATAAACTAATTCACTGCTTTTTCTCTTATGTAATTTTTCAAGCTCATGAGTCTAACTTATCGAGCTTCTTTCAACTTCAACCCCGCGAATAAACTAGACATTGAAAGCAAATCATAATGGATTTGTTGATAAAAAGCAATGGCATGAGATTCAAGATAACAGGCTTGCCAAGTAGGAAGACCGAGGATGAAAGACTGAAGGAAAAGCACGATAGCGAACATTTTCTTTTTAAAAGACTTGGTAGGCGTGGCGACGCTGGACAGAGAAAATTTTTAGCAAAAAATTTTCGTGCTTTCAAAAAGAAAATGTGAGCGAGACCTAAATACTAACTTCTAGATATACCTAAACTCCTTAAAGACCTTCTCAAAAAGCCCGACGACTCTTAAAGCTTCTCGGTGAGTAAGTAGAAAATCAGATCCTTCATGAGCTAAAGCATTTCTAATTTTATGAGCTTCCCAGGCAAGATCTACGGTAGTAAAATCGCTTCTTTCAACGTTTTTTAATTTTTCTCCTAAACTTTCACCAGGATAACCAATTTGATCAACCATTTCCTCGAGCATCACATCTGCCTCTAAAATCGCAAGTTTCCAATCACTCATGTTGGGCGACATGATAAATTTTTGAACTTTTTCCCATCTTTTATTGATTCTTTCTTCAGCAATTACATGACCACCAGTATGACCCACTGGCACAGAATGGAATTTTAGCTGCAATTCATGATGTAATTTTTTCAATTGCCTCGTTGAACGAATAATACCAATGATAAATAATGCTGAAATCGTAACAGACATTACAATCACAAATGGCAGGATTCCTATAAAGTAAGATTTTGCCCATTGCAAAAAAGAGAGGTCAGAGTGCCTGAAGTTTAAAAATCTCTCTATTAGATACCCAAGAAAACCGAAAACCAGAAATAAAACTACAATAACTTCATATGGATCCTTGGTATCCAGTATTCCAACACCTCCTGATTTTTCTTTTTTTTCTTCAGCCATTATTTTAGGCACTAGGATTTCTTGCAATTTCTCTAGAGCCTAGCGCCCAACTTCCTAGGGCCTAATTTTACTATATTTCTCCTAAGAAATCCTTGCCTACCTTAAACAGCAGATCTTCTCTCATGTATGGAGCGGTTATTTGAAGTCCGATTGGCAAGCTGTCTTTGGACAATCCGGAAGGTATCGAAATTGCCGGGAGTCCAGCGATACTTTGAGGGGCAGTTAAGATATCTGACATGTACATCGATAATGGGTCTGCGGCTTTCTCCCCTATCTTGAAAGCAACATCAGGAGTTGTTGGGGTTATTATTATATCTACACCATTTTTTGCTTGTCGATTTTCAAAAACCTTATCGAAATCTCCAATGACTGCGCGACGGAGTTCGTTGGCCTTTCCATAAAAGGAATCGTAGTAACCGGAAGACAAAACATAGGTTCCTAAGATTAGTCGCCTCCTAGTTTCTCTTCCAAATCCGACAGTTCTGGTTTTTATATAATCTCCGAGTAAATTTTCTCCATTTTCATGCAAACCGTATTTTACTCCATCGAAGCGCGCAAGATTGGAAGAAACTTCAGCCGGCATAATTACATAATATATTGCCAAAGAATAGTGAGCATTCGGTAAAGAGATGTTTTTGATCTCGTAACCAAGTTTTGAAAATCTTTTGATAGATTCTTCAAAATTTTTTCTGACATCTGGCTGAATTCCATCTATAGAGAGCACGTCTTCTGGCACACCGATAATAAGTTTTTTGGGCAATTCTTTTTTTTCTGAGAAGGATAGAGTGGTGCTGTCCTTTGGATCTTTGCCCTTCATAACCTCAAAGAGAATTTCTGCGTCCCCAACTGACTTTGTAAGCGGACCAATCTGATCGAGGGAAGAACCCATTGCAATGAGGCCATATCTTGAAACTGCGCCGTATGTTGGCTTCAGGCCTACCAAGCCACAAAAGCTGGCTGGTTGCCTGATTGAGCCACCAGTATCAGACCCGAGACCCGCTAATGCCCCATTCATCTTTACAGCTGCAACTGATCCCCCAGATGAACCACCAGGCACTCGGGTAAGGTCAAGTGGATTACGAGTTACTCCGTAAGCAGAATTTTCTGTAGAGCTTCCCATTGCAAACTCATCCATATTAGTTCGTCCAATAAAAATAGGACCTTCTTTTTTGAGTTTCGAGACAACAGTCGAATCATAAGTTGCTCTGTATTTTTCCAAAATCTTGCTCGAGGCGGAAGCAATTTTGCCTTTATTTAAAATATTATCCTTGAGTGCTAAAGGAATACCTGTGAGAACGTGGGCTTTGCCTCCCTTAAATAAACTTTCAGCTTTTTCAATTCCCCCTTTCACATCCTTATATACTTCAAGATAAGCATTTATTTTCGGATTTTTTTCTTCTATATTTTTGAGCGTTGCATCAACAAGGTCATTTACCGAAAAATCCCCATTTTTCAAATGGTCATGCGCAGATTTAATTGTTAGATCAGTTATGTTCATTTATTTCTTCTTAAATCGTAAATCTTGAATCTAGAGTATTTTCTTAACTTTCACATAATCTCCTTCTCTCTTCGGCACTTCAGCAAGAATTTCTTTCGAAAATTCTCCGGGTTTATGCGCTGGACCATCTTCCCTAAAACTGTTTTGGATCATGCTGAAAATACCCGGTAGTCTTTTTTCTACTCCGGTATTTCCGCTGACTTCCTGAATTTGTTTTATAAAAGAAAGAATAGAATCAATGTCTTTTCCAAAAGAACCGAGTTCCTCTTCATTTAATTCAATCCTGGACAGAGAAGCAAGCTTGAGCAATTCTTCTTTTTTAATTTTGGCCATAAATTAGGCGTTAGGATATTAAGCACTAGGCTCTATGGAAATTTGGGAAATCCTAATGTCTAGACCTATCTATCATATATTAAGATTGTAGCAAATCAAGAAATTCCGCTTCGGACAGAATTTTTACGCCAAGTTCGCGTGCCTTGTCTAATTTGGAACCAGCTTCTCCACCTACAACCACGTAATCAGTCTTGCTTGATACAGAGCTCGCGACATCGCCTCCCAACTGTCTTATTTTTTCTTTGGCCTCTTCTCTTGGCAAGGTCTTTAAAGTACCGGTTAGAACAAAAGTTTTTCCTTGTAGATTACTTTTAACCGAAGATACGACAGAATCATTTTTAACTTTGATTTCCTTAAGGAGTCTCTTTAACATTCGCAAATTATCCTCATCTTTAAACCAAAGAACTATTGCTTCTGCGACCTTGGGACCAACCCCATTTATCGCTTGAAGTGTATCGAAGTCAGTGGAAGATATATTTTCTATAGTTTTCAAATGCTTTGATAGATCAATCGCGGTCTCTTCACCAACATGAGAAATTGATAGGCCAGTAATTAACCTCGCAAGTGTCACCTCTCTGGATTTTTCTATGGAATTTAAGAGATTATCTACAGATTTTTGAGCAAAACGAGGCAAGGCTAAGAGGTCGCCCGCTTTGAGAGTAAAAATATCTGGATAATTTGTTATGAGTTTCGCCTGAAGAAGCTGATCAATTATTTTGGGCCCCATGCCATCAATAAAAAAAGATTTCTTTGAAATGAAATGATAAAATTTTCTTTTACTTTGGGCAAATGAATTTTTATTACTGCAACGCCATGCGGCTTCTCCCGGAATTCTTTCAATACTACCATCTCCTCCACATTCCGAAACCTTTTTAGGGAAAACGAAAGGCTTCTCCTTTCCTGTACGCATCTCTTTTAAAACGGAAACTATATCAGGAATAACATCGCCTGCTTTTTGGAGGATCACAGTATCACCAACCCTTACATCAAGACGAGCTATCTCATCTTCATTATGGAGAGTGGCTCGAGAAACGGTCGAACCAGCGACCAAAACGGGTTCAAGGTAAGCGACCGGAGTCAAAACACCAGTACGTCCGATTTGTAGAACGATATCTTTAACCACCGTCGTTACCTGTTCCGCCGGAAACTTAAAAGCAATTGCAAACCGGGGGGCTTTTCCGGTAAAACCCAGAGCATCTTGATAACGCTTTTCATTAACTTTGACCACTATCCCATCGAGTAGATAATCTTCTTTGGCTGATTTTTGCTGCCAGACTTTCCAAAAAGATATTACCTCTTCAATACTAGAGCAGTGTTTATGGTGTTTGTTTATTTTAAATCCTAAATCTCCCAAAAGTTTTAATTCTTCGGTTTGAGTTTCTGGAAAACTTCCTTTGATTTCTGCTATATCGTAGATAAAAGTATCCAAATTCCTTTCGGCTACAATGCGCGGATCGAGCTGGCGGATCGAGCCGGCAGCAACATTTCTAGGATTGGCAAAAAGTGGTTCTCCTAGCTTTTCTCTTTCTTTATTTAATTTTTCAAAACTACTTTTTCCCATCCAAACTTCCCCTTCCACAATCACACTTACATCTTTCTTTAAACGAAGTGGCACTGAATCAATAGTTTTTACATTATTTGTGACATTCTCGCCAACCTTGCCGTCCCCCCTTGTAGCTCCGGTGTGTAAAAGACCCATTTGATAATCCAAAACAACTTTGAGGCCATCTATTTTTAATTCACAGGTATATGTAGGATTCTCAGTCTTTTGGAATGAATCTTTGAGAAATTTCTTTATCCTCTTATCAAATTCCCGCATCTCCTCGGGAGAAAAAGCATCGTTAAAAGACCATTGCGACACTTTGTGGATTATTTTTTCAAATCCCGGAAGAGGTTCCCCAGCTACCCTTTCGCTTGGTGAATCAACGGTTTTAAGCTCAGGATATTTCTGCTCTATTTCGACAAGTTCTTTTTTTAGAGAATCAAGAGCTTCCGGAGAAATTTCCTCCTTATCTAAGACGTGGTAAAGATACCTATGGTGCTCGATTGTCTTTTTAAGTTTCTCTAGACGAAGAAGAATCTCTTTGGGAGCCTTATTGTTCATAACAATCATTCTATCGTCCGCCCCGATCTACGACAAGCTCTTTGATTTTCTTTAGTATGTTGCTCGAAGAGCTCTTTCTAATCTCCTGGAGCTTCCAGCATTGCAAGTATTGTAGCCTCTGGATTCGGTTACAGTTTTAATATCTCCTCCATTAACCAATGTTTTGGTTATGTGGATCGTAAAGCATGAGCCGTTCACATTACTTCCATCAAGATAAAATGGGCCGACCTCAAATTCTTTGGGTGTGCCAGGATAACCGTTTGTAATGCCTGAAAAATCAATAGATTCCTCAGCACATTCAATTGTGGAACTATCAATAATTGGATCAAAAGCATCATTTCGCAAATCCCAAAATAGTGCGCACTCTATTCCAGAATTTGAGGCATAAAAAGCAATCTGAGAGTCTCTGCCGGCTTGAGTTAAATTAAGTTCTTTTACAGCAATATTGGAAATAGCATAGCTAAAGAGCAAAGCTACCGAGGTAATGAGCACTGCCACAAAAAGAGCAATGCCTCTCTTATTTAACAGAGAAAGTTCTTGCTTATTATTTTTTTTCTTAAATTTTGACATATTGTTCTGGTGAATAGAACTTTCAGATTTGAGTACATTTCTAGGCGACCGTGAGCATTGCGACTAAGCTGTATGTTTTGATACTGCGCGTGGAGCAAGCGGAGAGGTCAACGACGAAATGTGCCAAATGTGGAAGTTCTGCTATGGTTCTAAATCACTTAAAGGATGCCAATTGAATATATGCTCGGAAATTATGAATGTTGGTCGCCCCAGCCAACTTATTCTCACAATAACTTTTATTTCGTTTGGACTGATTTCTTCCATGTTTACTTCTCGAGTAAATTTGGTTGCGGTTCCTCCACTATCCTCGTGACTAATCAACCCATCATCTCCTATAAATAACTTGCAATTGTTCATCTCTCGATCTCCACAGAGAGCTATCATTTCTTTTACTGGATCAACTCCACAAGGGTCGCCGCTATCATCCCCACAAGGTCCTTGGATATTAGTAGCCCAAGAAGCAATACCATCTAACCAGTGAATGTTTGCTGTTGGCTCTTCAAAATTCTTAATACCATTTTCATCTCTTTTATTTTTTATCATTTCTATAGCCTCACCTGCTAAGAAGTAAGCTGCGATCCTATCTCGAGCATAAAAGGACGATTGTAGAGAGCTTTGAGCAACTGTCATGGCTGAAGTAATAGCCATAGAAAGAATGAAGATGGCGACCATGGTTTCTACCAGAGTAAACCCATTGCGAGACTCGTGCCTTTTGAATATGTTTTTTTTAAAAAGTCTTTTCATTTAAAATTAAAAATTAAGGAAGAACGGTAGATAGATCAGGGGACCTTTGAGATAAAGTGGTCTGTAACTCAAACTTTGATTTCACATTGTCTTGCTTTCCTGCCTCGCCTCCGATGACCATAAGAACTTTTGGCTGTTTTTTGTCTGGCTCGGATCCAGTCACATAAAATTTCATATTTTGAATATTAACTTCCGGCGACGTAATTCTCTCCCATTCTCCAGAACCAAAACTGGTCGGGCAACCAGCATTCTCACTTATTCTTCTTTCTATATATCCCGCCCCATCTGTATTAACAAAACGATAAGCAATGGCATTACCATCACTGCTACAAAAAGTTAAATAATCCCCTCCCCCTTGTTCGATTGTACAATCTTGCGGCACGTTCATCGAACCAGGATCCGTACATCTTAAAGAAGATCCGTAGAGATTTGTATCTGCAATTTTAGCCACGACAATCTCTCTTGCCATTGAATCAAGGGCAAAATTGAGGTTGTTCATAATAGCCTTAAGTGACTGACTTTTTTGATTTACACCAAACATCTGGAGTACTGCTCCCATTCCGATAGTCATAACAGCGATAAACACTCCTAAGGAAACAATGAGTTCCATCAGGATCAGACCTTGTTGTGTTTTTTTTCTTTTATAATTCATGTTTAATTTCTTTGTTCTAAATAGAAGAATACAGAATGATGAATATGGAATACAGAATGGGAATTCTGAATGCGGAATTCTGGGATTGTCCCATCTCCACTGATTCTTTTATTCTGCATTCTTATTCTAAATTCTTTATTTCTATTCATGATTCTTGATTCATAATTTTAATTGCAGGCTATATCTTTACCTACATATATCTGACCAGAATGCAAAACGCTGATACTTTTCTTTCGGCCAATTGGAGATTGCAGACAGATTATCGCCTCCTTGTCATCAAACTGATCGCTAGGCGTCATTGATTGTCCATTCTCTTTGCGAAATCTTACATTTGTGTCAAGTTTTGGTCTTAAAAATGTCAGATCAACCGCTCTAAGTTGTGGTCCACCAGAACAAGTTAAATTCCCCAATCCATCCCTAGCGCATATTTTTGCTATAAAATTCCCCCGTCCAATATCAATCCTTTGAATACACTCAGGATTTTCAGCTAAATTTCCACAATTATTAAAACCTGCATAACCATTACTGACTGGTGTATTACCATAAATTTTATCCTCATTTTTATCAATAAAAAGGATGTAAGCCGTATTCAAACCAGTAAAATTATTTTCTGTGCCGATATTAAAGTGGACACCATAAGCACTCTCAAAATCACCCGACACCCCCTTAACCGCAGTACCAGAAATTTGAGCTTCCCTTATCGAGAGCGCCATCGCATATGCCAGATTAGTGATCTCTAAGCTGTCGGTAAATTCTCGGTGGTTATAAACCGTCACCGAAGCAATCACACCGATAATAAAGACAGAAACTAGAAGTTCCATGAGGGTAAATCCTCTTTTGTAAGTATGGAGATTTTCTTTTTTTTTGGAGGAGAACATTAGTTTATAGTTCGAAAGTAGAAAATAGATCCGGTATCCAGAATTTAAGAATTTTTCTAGAAACCAAAAATAATTCTTAGGTGTAAAAAGTCCCACGGAAACATGAACGCCAGAAAAGTTCCTAAGATTAAAAACGGTCCAAATGGAATTTCACTCTTAATTGTAAATCTTTTACCAAGTATTAACAATTGATCATTGTTAACAGATTTTTTTGAAATAGCACTTAAAGAAAGAAGGATGAGGCCAATCCCCCCACCTATCCAAAAGGCTAGCGTAATGGCGTATATTCCCGCAGGCAATCCTAAGAGAAAACCAATGCCTAAAGACAGTTTTACATCACCAAACCCCATCCATGCACCTCGAGAGATAAGCCAAAGCAAAAAAAATGGTAGGGCTATAATTGGCCCAGCAAGCAAATTTAAGTAAGTTCCCTGTGTTAAAAAAATATAAAATGCTAAGAGAAATGAAAGTGTGATAAAGGTATAGACCAGAGCCTCGGGAATTATTTTGTGACGATAATCGTAGACCGAGATCGCGATTAAAATTGAAAAGATAAAGAGATTAAAGATTAAAGACAAAAGATAAAATGAAAAACCATTGAGAAAAATAGAAAAATCTGGAATAATTTTTAAAAAAATAAATAGAAAAACTGTACCAGTAATAATTTCCACCAAAATATACTGCCGAGAAATCTTGGTATGACAATTTCTACACCTACCACCCTGAAAAAGGAAACTCAAAACAGGAACAAGCTCAAACCATCTTAAAGTCTTGCCGCAAGAAAAACATCTTGACCGATCGTTCACAATAGATTGGCCGGTGTTATAGCGCAAGACTAATACATTCAAAAAACTGCCAATGAGGGTTCCAAGGATGAAGATAGAAAGATAAATTATTGATTCCATAGTCTAATATCAAAGGGATTCCTTGACATAGGGATACTAATTACTTTTTTAAGAACCCATAGGACCGCAAACAGCCGCTTCTCCAACTCCACCACCGGTCGCTATGCCTATTCCGCCCGAGCCGGTAGTGCCGACACACCAACTATTTCCATCAACTAAAGGAATGGAGACCGCCCAAGATTGACCGTTAATCCCGATAATACAATTTCTCATTGTCAAAGCATCCGTCGCACCGTTTCTGGTGGCTTCAGCGAGAGCCAGTTGAATAGTTGCTTGTCCAAAAATGCCTGTGTTGCAAGTCGAATCGGCCGCTATTGGGGTACCGTAACTATTATTATTGCCGACATAATATAGTTCTAATTCGGCCTTCACGGTATTTAAATTGGCTTGGACAGCGGCACATTTTGCCTTATTTTTCGACTTTCAGTTAAAGAAACCCAAACAATCGAAGACAAGAGACTTATAATTGCAATCACAAATAAAAGTTCTAGGAGAGTAAAACCTTTGTTAGATTCTCTAAAATTTTTCATAACCAGTGGTATATAAATTTGTTTTCAATATAAACAAATTATACCAGAATTTGAAAGAAAGCTTTAAGAAACTTATTCTATTTTCTTAAAAAAGCAAAGAAAAACTCCCTCATTGGGGAGTTTTTCAATCACTAAGTTTTCATCTCTCCTAAGGTAACAGAAACTATACTAGCAGGCAAGGGGAAGGTATGTAGCACCTGTCTCTCGAACGGTTGCGGATGTGCAAGTAGCGCCATTAGTTGAAGCAAAGGAAATGTTAAATGTTCCATCAGTATCACAATCGCCATCCGTAAGAGTACCTGCAGCATGAGTACCTGCTACAGGTACATCTGCCGCAACTATATCTCTTGTATCGCAAATAATAATAAGACTCGGAAGTAGTGATACCATTTCCGCTTTGAAAGCTGCGGTCTTTGCTTTTGTTCTTGCGGTGTTAAGAGAAGCCAAAACTACTGAAGACAAAATTCCAATAATAGCGATGACGACTAAGAGTTCGATAAGGGTGAAACCCTTTTGACCTTTTCTGAAAGTTTTCATAAATTCTCTTTTGAAAATTGTTCGCGCGAACAATCTATTAATTTTTTAATTCTAATCAATAATGTTGGACTCTTCGCTTTTTTGTAAAATAAGCGAAATCGACCATAAGCCCAATCGTTTAACGTTTTTAACGCGTCGCTAGATTATATCAAAGTTCCAGGCCGACTTACAAGAATACATAGGATAATTGTGGATAAGTAATGAACTAGCGACTAGGGTTTAGAGTATATGGTCTAGGTGGTAGTGGTTAGGGTATAGAAAAATTCAGAGTTTGGGGGTTAGAAAGGATAGAGAAGAAAGTAATTTATTGAGCATTTTCATAACTTCTTGAAGTTGGTCAAAGACAATGTTCACTTTTTGAGCAGGCACTAATTCCAAATCTTTAGAGAGCAACAACTGTGTTTCTAACTCGGCCCCAGAGCCAAAAGCTATTCTTAAAAATTGAATATATTCCAGTCTTGATTTTCTAGAATATCCTTCTGCGATATTGGACGGAATTGAAACTGACGCTCGACGAATTTGAGACACAATTCCGTATAATTCTTCCTTTGGAAATTGTTTTGTTAAATTATAGACAGATTTAACCAGCTCAAAACTTTTTTGCCAGACAATAAAGGGCTTGCCCTGGGGTTAAAGCCATTTGATCCCTTCCTCGGCTCGGTAATAGAAAAAGGTTACTTTTTCTATTACTCTCGCTCTACGTCGGGAATAAGTTCCCTATAAGATTTCATTGGGATTTGATTTCCTCTAGTCACTTATACCCTACCCCTAGACCCTAACTAAAACGCGCCAGCGATATTGTAAATCGGCATCAATACCGCCGCAAGCAAGAAACCTACACTTAATCCAAGGACCAAGATAATGACCGGCTGAATCAAATCAACAAGAGTATCTACTGCTTGAACGACTTCTCTTTGATAGAACTTGGCTAAAGTACCCAAGATACTTCCCAACTCTCCTGTTTCTTCTCCAACTTTTATCATTTGCGTAACGATGCTAGGTATATCTTCATATCTAGCTAAAGCAGCTGAAAGTGCTTTACCCGCCTTTACTTCTTCTGCCGCTTGTTCGAGAATTGCTTTAAAAACATCGTTGTCCACAACGGAAGAAGTTGAGTCCAAGGCCTGAAGCATTGGAATTCCGCTCCCGATCATTGTGTTCATGTTGTCAGCAATGCGGGTGAGATACAGCTTTCGATATAAATTGCCAAGATAAGGAATGGATAATTTAATATTTGATAGAGTAACAGAGCCTCTCTCTGTTTTCATATATCGAAGAATAAAAAACCCTATAACAATCAGTCCGACTAGAATAAAAATACCGTAAGTTAAAAGAAAGCCGCTCATACCGATAACAACCTTTGTATAAATCGGCAGTTCGGCGCCAGATTCAAGCAGAATTGGGGTAATTTTTGGAATAATAACTGTAAGCAGTAAAACCATAACTCCAATAAAAGCGGCAATGACAAAGATTGGATAAACAAGGGCATGTTTGGCTTTGCTCGTAAGTGCATATGTTCGGTCAAGATAGTCAGCTAGATAAACAAAAACTTGCCCCAGCTTTCCCGACTCTTCCCCCACCTTGACCATACTTACGTAAAAATTTGAAAAAATATGAGGATGTCTTGCCAGTGCTTCGGAAATAGAACTTCCTTCTTGGAGAGAATCTGCGATATCCGCCAAGCCCTGCTTCAAAGTAATATTGTCAGTCTCTGAAGAAAGCAATCTAAAGACTCGAAGCGCTGAAACCTGAGCCTCAAAAAGAGTAGCCATCTGCCTGGAAACAATGACAATCTCTTTTATCTTGACTCGATTGAAGAAAGGAATTTTTCGGAGAAAGTTTGTTTTGTCCCTAGGTTCAATATGGGAAACGATAAGTCCACGCCCTTGAAGAGAGGCAGTTGCAATATCTATATTTAGAGCATCAATTACTCCTTCCTTCTCTTCTCCTTCTTTGGTTATGGCTTTGTATTTAAATAACATATGTTAGGCGTTAGAATTTAGGCTCTGGGCACTAGGATAAAATTTTGTCGTTTTATTTCCATCTCTTGGAACCTGGAACTAATTTTATAACATCCGTTCCAGGGTTTTGGTGTTGTTGGAATATTTATATGCCGTCTCTGCAGAAATTGTTCCGTTTCTAACAAGTTCTACCAAAGAAGTATTCAGATCTATCATACCGAGACCGGAACCGGTTTGAATCATCATATCTATCTCATGAATTCTATTTTCTCGAATAATATTCGCAACTGCTCCGGTATTTATGAGAAGCTCATATGCCGGAACTTGGCCGCCAGCAATTTTTGGAACCAGTCTTTGAGAAAAAATACCAGTGAGACTTCCTGCAAGTTGAATCCTTATTTGATTTTGCTGTTCAGGCACAAAAGCATCAACGATTCTTTCAATTGTTCGTGATGCGCTATTGGTATGCAAAGTCGAAAAAATCAAATGACCAGTTTCTGAGGCGGTTACAGCCGTTGAAATAGTTTCATTGTCTCTCATTTCCCCGAGCATAACCACATTAGCGTCTTGTCTAAAAACGTTTTTGAGGCCACTATGAAAATCCATAGTATCAGATCGAACTTCCCTCTGATCAATAATGGATTTCTTTTCTTTAAAAATATATTCGATTGGATCTTCGATTGTAATAATATACTCGCTCCTCTTTTGATTGATGAGTTCAATCATAGAAGCTAAAGTAGTACTTTTACCTTGTCCGACAGGGCCTACCACCATAAAAAATCCTTGTTTCTTTTCAGTAAAACTTTCCAAAATTGTTGGCAAATTAAGTTCTTTTAAAGTTTTAATTTGTTGTGGAATATGTCGGAGAGCAATACCAATAAGGCCCTGTTGGAAATAAACATTGCCTCTGAACCTTTCTTTATGACTATGACTGTAAGCAAAATCAACCTGTTTTAAATCAATAAATCTTTTTTTGTTTTCAACATTTAATATCTCGTCTAAAATTCCGTAAACATATTCTTTGGACATTACTGAATTACTAGAAATAGGAATTAGGTTACCATTTTGCCTAATGATAGGTTGTCTACCTTCTCCCAAATGCAAATCCGAACCACCCTCGTTTAGGAGAATGGTTACCAAATCGCTTAATTCTTTTTTAAAATTCATTTTCTAGGCTTTAGGTACTAGGCTTTAGGCTTTAGGAAGTCCGAAATATTCGTGTTTCCTAAGACCTAACACCTAGCGTCTAATTTAATTAATATTATTTTCAATTTATTCTGTTTCCGTTTCATTTCTAACGGGATTCATCCCTGTTCTTTTTCGTTTGGATCGCAGGCTCTCAACGGGATTACTTTCTACTTTATAACTTTACAAATTTTATGGACTTTCAACTCTTCTTATTTTACCTCTTTTTGTGTTCTTCGGCTATGCGGATAACTTCTGCGGCCACTTCCGAAGGAATAAGTGTCGCTTTTACGATGTAGCCATCCATCCCCAGCTTTTGGGCCCGTTCAATTTCGCTTGATTCACCTTGGTTGGTAAGCATAATTACAGCCGAATCAGGAGCTAGTTTTTCTTTTCGGATAGTATTTAGCAATTCCAATCCATCAGGATGAGGCATGATAACATCAAGAACTATCGCGTCTGGAATAAAACCTTCCCGCAACTTCGAAAGCGCTTGCTCACTACTGGTTAAAGAAATTATTTCATGTCCAAAGTTTTTAAATTTGGTTTCATACATATTCAGCAAAAATCGGTCATCATCCACCATTAAGATTTTATATTTTTTTGTTTCTGTCATGTGTATAATTTAAAAGGTAAATTTAGTGTAAAATATCATAACATATTCTTAGATACAGGCTCTAGGAGGCTAGGCCTTAGGCTTTGGGAATTTCCTAGAGCCTAGCGCCTAAAACCCTAGCGCCTATTTAGAGTCCTCCGATTTCTTCAAAAGGCACCACTCTCTTAAAGGCCTTCAAAATAGCATCTTCTTTCATCTTAAGCATTCCCTTAGCTCTCAATATTTTTTCTAGCTCTACTTCCGGCATATTCTTCAAGATGGCGTTTTCAAGTTCTTTATCCATCTCAAAGACTTCGGTCACAGCAATTCTACCCCTCACTCCACTTGGACAATCCGGCCCAGGAGAAGTTCTATAAAAATCATTTCCCATAGGCAATTTTTTTCTAAACTCGAGTGGCAAATCTGCAAACTGTTTGTCAATCATTAGTTTGAGGCTCCCCTCAACTGGCACCTTTGTTCCCGCCCCCGGACAAAGCATCCCGACAAGTCTTTGGGCCATAGCCAAAATAACAGTTGGGGCTATTAAGTAAGGATCAACTTTCATATCAATCAAACGAGGGATGACTCCGATAGCATTGTTTGTGTGAATTGTAGCAAGCACCAAATGTCCAGTTAGAGCCGCTTGAACCGCGAGACCTGCGGTTTCGGCGTCTCGAATTTCTCCAACCATAATAATATCCGGATCTTGCCTTAAGGTGGTACGCAGACCGCTCGCGAAGGTATAACCAATGTCAGCTCGCACCTGGGACTGACTCACACCTTCGATATTATATTCAATTGGATCTTCGAGACTTAGAACGTTGTCTTTTTCCCGGTCAAATTCATTAAGAATAGAATAAAGAGTTGTGGATTTACCAGAACCGGTTGGACCAGAAATTAGAATCATCCCATATGGTTTATTCATGGCCCTCCTTATCATCGCCACGCTATCCTCACTCATTCCCAATTCATCAAGAGCCTTAACTCCCTTCTCTTGATCAAGAATCCTCATCACCACTTTTTCACCAAAGTAAGTTGGAAAAGTTGAGACACGAAAATCAATCTTCCGTCCTTCAATCTTGGCTGAAAATCTTCCGTCCTGCGGTTTTCTTTTTTCATCAAGCTTCATATTTGAAAGCAGTTTAATTCTGGCAACAACCGCCTGATGAATCTTGGCCGGCAACACCAAACTGGTATTTAAAACTCCGTCTACCCTAAAGCGCACTCTCACGCTTTCTCTCATTCTCTCAATGTGAACATCGGATGCATTCCCTTCGGTCGCATAACGAAGAATGGTCGCCACAATTTTAGTGATCGGCGCAACTTCAATTATTTTAGCTTCTTTTACTTTTTCGTCTCCCCCTGCTTCCTTAGCTCTCTCAGCATCTTCTTCATCAAGGGCAAAAGTAACATTTGGTCCTCCGGATGAGACTTCATCTAACTGAGAGAGAGCCTTAGTGACTTCCTCAGAAAGCCCTTTGTACATCGATATAACCTTGTCAAAATCCTCTTCCGAGATTAGGAAAAGTTTGAATGGATACCTGGCTTTGGCTGAAATAAAATTTAAGGCATCGCGAGCTTCGATATTGTCAGGATCAATAATACCAATGCCTAAAACTCCGTTTTTTATTCCTAACGGTACAAATTTATAATGGAGTGCTGACTCTTCTGGAATTATACTTAAAATTTCACTTGGTATCTTTCTTTCCCCAATCTTTATTTTAGATATTTGAGAACTACTTGGCATAGCTATTTCTATTATACCAGAGTAAATCAGATAGGAAGAAAGATTCAAGGTGCATGATTCAAGAACTACAAAAAATATTAATAAAAAGAAGATTCCAATAACTTTTAGATTTGATACAGATCAAGGCGCAAGCGAGTCGGAAATTTTATATAACTTCGTTATAAAAAATCTTCCGACATGATTTTTGTGGTGCAAAAATCAGAAGCGTACCGAGTCGTACTCCTTTGTACGATGAGGGAGGCACATCAGACTACGGATGGTGCACCTGTGGACGGCCTCGGAGCACAGCAACGATGAGATGTGTCAAATATGGAAGTTATCGAACGAAGGGGTTATCGCGACCAATGGGCTGTGGAGAAACAACCACCGATATATCTTTCAGACTTGCAAAAGTACGATTATCAAAGAAGTTAGCATCTAATTGACTAAGTGATTTTAATCTTTGAAGTTCTACCAGAAGCTCAGCGCCTAGGATCTGGCCAGAAGTATTACCCTGGAGTGCTGTAATAAGCGGCTCAACTTCGGTTCCAGAACGTTTGTATAACCAGAAAACTATAATCAAAACAATGAGGATGATTAGAGCGGTTTTATTTTTCTTTATTTGTTCTTTTAATTTATCCATATTGGTTTCCCAGAACTTAATGTGTCAAATCTGAAAGTTCTGATTTATTTTAAGGAATAAGTGTTTAGGGTCATACTATAATCCTGGAACGAGGAACGCTCTTTGTCTGTGTGGAGCTCAATCTTTACTATGTCCATAATTCGAAGACTATTTTCAATCTCTTTCAGAAAACCATCTAAGTTAGAATAATCTGTATTAAATTGAAAACTTAGAGTCAGTGTTTTATATCCTCTAGAAGCCATTTCTGATTTTTCAACGCTTCCTTCAGCATTATCATTTGAAGACGCTTCTATCTCATTTATAACTATTGCGTGTTTCAAAGCCAAACTATCGACTTCTAGAACCAACTTCACAAGATCCATATCTATCGGGATCATTTTATCCAATTTTGCCAAATCAGCTTCTTCGAATCTATCTATCTTCTCAGCCAATTCGGCCCGAATCTGCCTAAGCTCAACTGACTTGCTCAAAATTTCATCGTAATTATCACGCTCAGTTTGAAGCGTACCGATCTTTGCATACTGCGGACTGATATAGAAATAAAATAGTCCGACGGCCGCTATTATTAAAACGATTGGTAAGGTATTTCTCATTTTTGAAATTTACTATAATCCCGACGGAGTTGAAGTAGGGGTCGTTCCCTCCTCTCCTGTTATATTTTCTATTGATTCAACTGGAACAAGACTCTTTGAATAAGAAACTACATCCTCGCTAATCTCTGCACTCAAACCAAAAACGACTCTGCCTTTATCATTTAAATCAATGTCGGAGAAAGTTGGATTTAAAATTAAACCAGATTTCTTTAACACTTCGGACTGAAAAGCAAGTACCGCATAACTTGGAGACTCCCCTTTTGCCTCAACTTTAGCTATAGAGCCAGGATTTGCCGTAAATATAAAATTAGTAAAATAAACACCTTGCACTACGTTTTGTTCAATTAGATCAAAAACAGCAGATGCGGAAACGTGTCTACCCAACAAACCTTCCCCGAAATCAATTCTTTGCTTCAAAACCGTTAATGTTTTAGTTAACTCTGGATCAAAAGCTTCAATTTCTTTTTTTATGGACAATTTCTTCTCATCTAACTGTCGCGCTAGAAAAAATCTTTCAAAAACAAAAAGCCAAATGGTTATAAGTATTGCTATTATAAAAACAGTAAGTCCAATCCAATAAAAGAGCGTTGCCGGAGCCTTGGCTCTGGCGACAATATCTCTGGTTTGTCTTTTAGGGATAAAAGATGGTTGAGAATTTGGTTCCATTTATATTTCAAATTTGAATTCCTTCTCTCAAAGTATACCAGAGAAAGAAACATGACCTATAGGGTTTTATGCACAGGTAGTAAATTCGAAGCACAAAATTCAAACTTGTTTATCCTGTTTAAATTATTCTTCTAGGCCACGGAGTGCGGCACCTACCGCTACCGCAAATTCCGGCCCATTATTCTTTAAAATTTCAAGGACAAATGCAGGCGCTTCAACTTTTGAGAATGAATTACCAGAAATTGCTTCCACTTGAAGATTCACCGTAGCCGCTTCAGCAAAACCCCTCATAGATGCTCCCCCTCCAACCAAGATCACTTTGTTTAAAATTTTATTATTTTTTTCTTTATAGCTCCGCAGAATCTTGATAGTTTCGGAAAAAACATAATCCAAAGTAATAAAAATGGCATTGTATAAATCCATATTATCTCTTGAGTTTAAACCTTTTGTCCTCTTTAAAATTTCTGCTTCTTTGAGGGAAATACCTAAAGCTCTGGATACGCTTGCGGTTATATCTTGAGACCCTCTGTTTATTGTGTGAGAATTGAGTACATTTCCCTTCTCAACAACATAAAGTTTGGTTGAGGCGGCGCCAACGTCCATAATCATGGATGGACCTTGATCGTGTTCTAAAACTGATCGCATGGTGCTAAATATTTCAATCTCAAAAAAGTCTGCGATGAGAGATGCCCCAGTCACAATATTTCCAAATTTTTTTATGATGTCGTTATGGATCGCAACGATTAAAACTTTAATTGTTTCTGCTTTGGTTCTTTCTTTAAGAATTTCTGATCGTTTGGATTGAAGCGGATTTAATTGATCCTTTGGAATTACACTTTGAACGGCGCTCTCTTCTTCTTTTTCCTTGGAAACAACCGACCAATCTAGACTTACCTCACTTAAGGGCACTGGCACATATTTCTTTGCTTCAAGAGGAATAATTTCTTTTAAATGAACTTCGCTAGCTGATGGCAATTCTATTACCGTCATCAAGCTTGAATTAAAGGAAATAGCCATTCCCACATTTTTTGTAGTGGTTTTAGCTTCTTTTAAGATATCGTTTAAAGCTACAATCAGCTTCCCTTCCGAAAGACTCGTTGCTTTTCCAACTTCTTCATTGGCATAGGGTCCGAGGGAGATGGCTCCATAAGTATTCAAAACAGCTTTTCCTTTTTTCTTGGAAAGTTGAACAATTTTTATAGCAGAACTTCCGATGTCGATACCGATCACTGTTTTTTCTTTTCTGCTGCCGCCAAATAAATTACCAAAAAAATTCATGAAAATAGATTTGAGATTAATCTCTTTGAAATCATTATATACTATATCGAAATAAGACAGAAACAGTATGTTGGTAATTTTAGAAGGAGAATAATTAGCAAGCTGGAGGAAAAATTCAAATTTTGAGATTAATAACGTGACAAAAATACTGCAAAAAATTAAGAAGATACTAATAGATTTTCTCTTCCCCCAGAAAAAACCGACAGAATTATCGGTGGATAAAATTATAGAAGAACTTAAAAAACCAGAAGGGTTGGAAGATCCGGACATTATCGTTTTGTCAGACTACAAGCAAACTTTGGCTAAGAAACTCGTTTGGGAACTTAAGTACAAGAACAATGAGCATTCAGCAAAAATTCTGTCTGAAATCATGTATGCCGAAATTATCGGATATTTGAACGATTGGGTAATATTTGAAGATTTTAAGGATCCAATTCTGATTCCGGTTCCACTCTCAAAAGAAAAATTGGAAAAGCGTGGCTATAATCAAACGGAGATATTGGTGAGACAAATAACTTTACTTGATCAGGGAAAAAACTTAAACTCTGAATTAGGAGCGATCATAAAGATAAAGGATACTCCTGAACAAAGCTCTCTTAAAACCAAAGCTCAAAGACTCAAAAATTTGAAAGGTTGTTTCAAGGTCGTGAGCCCAGAAAAAATAAAGAATAGAAATATTATTATCGTGGATGATGTGATAACAACCGGCGCTACCATAAAAGAAATCAGAAAAATTTTGAAAAAAGCTGGTGCCAGAAAAATAAAAGCTCTGGTTGTCGCCCACTAAACACTGTCAGACGCAGACAAAATCTCTAATATTATTTTTTTGTTTCGTTGTGTGCATTTTCAGCTTATTTCTATTGTTTTTTCTTTAATCTTTCTTCTTTCACCTTTAATCTGTATATGTTATTCTGGCTAATGTTTGGAGAGGTGGCTGAGCGGCCGAAAGCGGCACCTTGCTAAGGTGTTAGGGGAGAAATCTCCTCGTGGGTTCGAATCCCACCCTCTCCGCATTGACAATTTAGTATCGGTGTGTCCTTGTTGCCTACGAGCAAAGTGCGACCCACATGCCTTACTTAGTTTACAAAACAACACCGCAATAACGGTGTTGTTTTGTATTTGTATAATTACGACATGAATCTTGAAACTGCCGTTAAAACAATTAATTTTCTTCTAGAAAAAGAGCAACCAAAAAAATTTAGTAGTTCATGGATATGCACCCACTCTCCCTCTGTATATCGGTTCGTCCGTACCAACTTTAGGACTGAGAATGATCATATAGATTGGGATAGATTCACATATGGATTAGAAAGAAAATATCTGAAACGCTGGACTCATTACAAACGAAAGCCTGCTAAACCATACGAGAATCAAAATGAAGTAGATCTAATTTTCACCAAGCACAAAGACAAAGTGTATACGTTTGTTGCGCCGATAGACGACGCAGATCGAGAGATTCGTAATCGCATAATTGTTGCTTTTGTTCGCATAGCACAAAAAGGAAACATTCTTGCGGAGCAGGAATTGATCAAATGGATGCGATATGTTGTTGATGATTGGATTGAGAAATACTACCTATTATTCAAGTGGAGAGGATACGGAGAAGATATTGATGATAAAATACGGGGCTGTATTCGCGGGTATAAATATACAGGTTCATTTGTTGGTTACCTGTTCAAAACACTTCAATATTCAGCGCGCGGTATGAGGCCCATCCAATCATGGTCGCTTGATGATCCTGTCGGTGAGGATGGTGTAACCAAGGTTGATTTCGTAACACAAGACGTTGATACTGGAGAAGTTAAGCTATTTGGTCGCTGATATCTATTCTTCCTTCAGTAGTGTCAGAGTCTTGTCCTTGTATACAATCCTCGATCGTAGATTCGCTAGTAAGCTCTCTTTTTTCATTCACGGTTCCTTCTTTCAATATGTACTTAGCATAATTTCGTATGTCCATATCATTTCTGGCGGTGGCTTTGTCTTTTGTTCCAAGCACTGATTTTTGGAATATATTGAATCGCGCAATTTCATCCTTTAGTCTCTGTCTCATACCAAGCTCATTCAGATTTACCTGATCGAGTATTTTCAGTAGCTCAGTTATCAAGTCTTCCTCTCTAATATATTTGTTCTTGCAGTTTCGGTCTCTTGCTCGTGAGCAGGAGTAGTAGATGTATCTGTTTGACCCACCACCTTTAAGCTGTTTCCACTTTTCTTCAGCTGATATACCCGATCCGCAGTACCCACATGTAAAGAGCTTGGTGAAGGAGAATTCCTTTGTTTCTCGCACGATCTGATCACGCTTTAGATGAGCTTGTGCTTTTTCATATAACTCCTGTGTCACTATCGGTGTGTGCTTTCCCTGATACCAGTTACCGCTCTCTCGTGGGTACTCGAATGGCCCATAATATATGGGGTTGTCTAGTATCTTGTATATACCACTTAATGTTAGCGGTTTGTTACCCCTAGTGTGGAAGTTTAGCTCGAACTTAAGCCAATTGTATACCTTTCTTCCACTCCACTGCTCGTATGCCACTTTTTCAAAGATCTTCTTGATAGTCGGTGCTCGCAGTGGATCAATCGCTATCTGGCACTTCTTATCCATCAGTTTTTGATTGAGGTACCCCAAAGGGGCTACTCCAGGCCAGAGTCCCATCTCTACTCTCGTTCGGAGCCCTCGCTTCACATTGATGCCTCTATTGTCATTCTCAAGCTTCGCCTGACTACCCAATATCATGAGCATGAACTTCTCATTCGGGTTATTGGTGAATCTCTGTCCGAATGTCCGTATCTCCACCAGATGCTTCTGATCCATCAAGTCCACGATTCTTCCAAGGTCACCAGCGTTTCTTGATATTCGGTCTGGTGCCCATGTCAGTATTCCATTGAACTTGCCACTTCGTATTTCCTCGATTATTTCGTTGAAGATCGGGCGTTGCCCGGTATCCTTTGCTGAGTGACTTTCTCTCTTGATTTCTGATATCTCAAGCCCCTCACGTTCTGCCAGTTGGATCATTTCCTTGATCTGGCTGTCGATTGAAAGGACTTGTCTTTCTTCTGACTCTGTCGATTTTCTCGCATACAGGCAGTACTTCATCTTTATGGGGACCACTACTTTGGCCGTAGTCCCTAATGGCGCTTGTGTTGTTGCATTTGTCATACAACACAAGGAATGACGCAATACGCCTCAGGAGTCCAGAGCGTCCTTAGTGGTAGGTGTTGGTAACTTTTGATACTTAGGTAGCACCCCTTCCTTAAAAAGGGCAGTGGTGGCAAATCTACCCTATCCCTCATGATATTGCGACGAGTATAAGCCCTCTTCTTTATAGAAAAATCATTGACTAATGCTCACTATCTCTTTATCGGTAACTCCACAAAAACTTTTGTTCCTTTGGAAACTCCGTCCGATTCAATCCAAATACGGCCCTTATGTGCTTTGACAACCTGCGTGTTTATATACAGCCCAAGACCAGTTCCCAACAGCAGTGGTATCCTTAGCATTCTGTGCACGATAAAATTTATTAAACAGATTTGATATATCACTCTTTGCGATACCTATACCATCATCCTCGATTGATACAGAGACACTTTTTTCTCCATCTTTACCTAAGTTGATAACGACACATCCTTTAGGTGTATATTTTACAGCATTTTCAAGAAGTCTTCTGAATACCGCTGTTATTTGCTTACTATCACCACTTATAACATAATGTCCATTCCAGGATTCCTTCAATTCAAATTTGACGATAGATTGATTTTGTTCAAATCTTTTAATTAGTTGCTGGAGAATTTTTTTAACATCAATCTTTTCATTGCCATAACGAATATCTCCAAAAATAAGCTCTGCCAGATCAATGTAATCATTGCATATGTCTATGAGATTATCGGTAGACACTGACATCCCGTGGAAAATATGAGCCAGTTCTGGATTTATGTGTCCGTAGTCTCCCTCGAGAATCATGGACGAATATCCCTTTAGTACAGTTAGTGGTGGGCGGACTTGATGCGGTACGGTATTGATAAATTTTTTACCAATTTCTCTCGATAATTTAATTTGTTTTTGGTATCTCCCTAACTTTCTCCAAAGAACAAAAGACAAAGTAGCAAGAAAGATCGTGATTGTGTATGAAATTAATTGGTTTGGTGACACGATCATGACTAAATAAATAATATTAAAAAAATGTTAAAGACACCGCATTATTATAGTATAAATATAGATATATTCCAAGCTTAATGATAAAATAATGCTATGAATTTTTTTATCTTTATTGATAATAAAACAAAGGCAAAAAACTGCCTTGAATTTTTGCAAAAGAAGATTGAAGATAATCAGTTCGTGTATCCTGTATCGTCCCTTCCTTACCCAAAAGAGAAAGTCAAAAAACTAATTCTAAAATTTGCCCAAGATTTTATTCAATCGAGCAAGGATCCTAAGAAGGAACAAGATTCCATACTGATATGTTATATGTCGCTTGCTAATTTTGTGGCTGATGAGGATGCGAATAAAATCTTAATAACAAAAAATACTCAATCTTTTAAGGAACCAGAGTATGGGGAGTATCTTCAGCTTTTATCAAAAAAGGACGATGAGGAACGAGACCTGCTAGAAGAAATTGAACAGCTCTACATCGATTGCGGATTCCGAAAAGATCTAAATGCCACAGTAAAGAGATTTATTTCAAATCCAGAAGATTTCACATTGTTTCGAGGTGAAAAAGATGACAATAAAAACGGCTTTCGATTTACTACAGACAGGGAGTGGGCAGAAAATTTCGGCAGTGTGATCCTTGAAGGAAAATTACCTCCACAAAGTAAAATACATCCTTTGAAACATTGGGATATAATGGGTGTACCGCAAACTGGTTTTACCACGGACAATTCATGGTTCTTGCAATTATTTGAGGAAGAAAAATGGGATGCAATAATCTCAAGCGATCCTATGAGTACTGAGACTCTAGAGATTCTTGTAAATCCAAAACATCTTGGAAATTTTAGAGCCGTAGAAAAAAGCTAATAGTTCCTAGATTACTTTTTTAGAACCTGTTTGATAGGTAGCTCTACAAGGAATGTTGTTCCTTTGCCGACTTCTGTCTCGTACCAGATTTTGCCTCCACACCCAACGACAATTGTTTTAACAAAATATAGGCCAAGTCCTTTGGTGTCAGGATTAATTTTTCTAGATTCTGCACCAGAACCATATTTCGTGAACATTTTTTTCTTGTCTTCTTCTTTTATACCAACTCCACTATCTTTCACTGAGTACAGAACGCTATCGTCTTTTCGAGACAACTGGATTTTTATAGAACCTTTTTCAGTATAGCGAATTGCGTTGTCGATAAGATTATCAATGACTTGAGTCAGATAAACACGGTCTCCTTCAATAGTATAATCCCCACTATCGATCTGTACTTCGTACTGCAAACTCTTACCCTCAACTCTCGGCTTTTCTTTTGCAGACACTTCTTCTACGAGAGCTTTCAGGTCAAATGGATCGTGGCCATATTGAACAGTACCGCTTTCAATTTTTTGTGTCTGTAAAAATGTTTGAACCTCATTGACACCATCCTCTTGTGATTTAAACATGTGACTCATTACCTCCATAAGTTTTGGTGGCACCGGTCCATAGCTACCCTCGATAATAGTGCTCAACCCTGCCTTGGTGGTAGTAAAGACCCCTCTGATTTGATGCGTAATAAGACTCATCGTTTCTTCCTGTCTTTCATTCGCTATTTTTAGAGCTTCTTTAGTTTTTACTTCGCGACGAACACTATTGATAAACATATATCCAAAAATAACCATAACAATTAGAGAAGCACTCACAACGATCCTTATCGTACTTATGTCGGCTATAAACAAGATAGATGCAGTTACTGCTAGTA
>Ga0163150_10002715_pt1 | contig 26423 bp, 21 predicted proteins | sample OliLakLV19P2IB_FD_148628 | JGI IMG/M metagenome (GOLD analysis project Ga0163150, IMG submission 148628) | Freshwater microbial mat bacterial communities from Lake Vanda, McMurdo Dry Valleys, Antarctica - Oligotrophic Lake LV.19.P2.IB | ecosystem: Environmental > Aquatic > Freshwater > Lake >...
CCCGCCCGCTCCACGGCCCTCTGGCAAATGGCCAGCCCGATCCCTGTGCCGGGAATGTCGCGCCCGTGCAGCCGTTTGAACACGCCGAAGATTTGAGCGTGATACCGGGGTTCTATGCCGATGCCGTTGTCCTTCACCCGGAACAGCCACCGGCCATCACTCGCCTCGGCGGAAATCTCGACCCTCGGCGTCACGTCGGGCCGGCGATACTTTATCCCATTCCCGATCAGGTTCTGGAAAATTAGCACCATGTGACCAGGCCTGCCGCTGATTACCGGCAACGGACTCACGATTACTACCTCAGCGCCGGAATCGGCAATCCAGCTGGACAGATTCTGCAGCACCGTTCCAATCACGCCGTCCAGTTCCACCGGACCCGCCGGCTCGGACTGAGTCGCCGTGTTGGTGTAGGAGAGTAGATCCTGCAGCAGATCCACCATGCGTCTGGCGCCCTCCACAATGCGCAGCATGAAAACGCGCTGCTCGTCGGAAAGTTGCTGGCCCATGCGCCGTTCCAGCAGTTGTGTGTACGTGGTCACCATCCGAAGCGGTTCACGCAAATCGTGCGCGGCGGCAAAAGCAAACTGCTCCAGATCCATGTTGGCCGCGCGCAGGGACCGGTTCGTTTTCTCCAGTTCGTTTTGCACGCGAAGCGCTTCTTCAAACAGCCGCGCGTTGTCGAGTGCAACGGCAGCCTGTGCCGCGATGCCCTCAGCCAGTTGCTCCTCACGAAGGTCAAACACGTCCGGTGACGGATGGCCGAACACCAGCGTCCCGAACGATTCGCCTGACGGAGCCCGCACCGGAACGGCAAGAACGCTGCAGATGCCGGTCCCGAAGAGCGGTAGATTCGCGGGCAGCGCCGCGGTTTTCTGGTAGTCGGCCAGACGGATTGCATCGCGAATATCCACGTCCGCCGCCAGCGCTCCGGTCGACGCCCCCACCAGCCGTGTACATAGGTCCACCAGTTTCTGGACCAGCCGGTCCCGGTCCAGCTCCGACAACAAAATAGGGCCCACCCGGTTCAGCAGTTCGGCAGCCGACCGCGCCTCCTGTTCCCTGCCCAGCAGCGCCTGCCGTTCCTGCTCGGCCAGCCTCGCGGCCGTGCTGTCGCGCATGATGCCGATCATTCGAACCGCCCGGCGCCCGGCCCCTTCGCCCTCAAAGAACACCCGCCCAAGCGAGACCAGCCATCGCACTGAGCCGTCTGGCAGCAGGGTCCGAAACTCTGCGTGGCTGGAGCCATCGCTGGCCGGGTCCATTACCCGCCGCGCCATGGCGGCGACATACGCCCTGTCTTCGGGATGCACCCTCTCGATGACCTGCTCACCCGGCAGGGAACTGTCCGGCGGCAGCCCGAAAAACGCCTTGCAGCGAGCCGACCAGGTCAACCGCTGCGACACGTTATCGAAGTCCCACGTCCCGAGCTCCGCAGCTTCCATTGCGATCCGCGCGCGCTCTTCCGCTTCACGCACTTCCTGATGGAGGCGGGCATTCTCCACCGCCACCGAGGCCCGTTGCGCGATCTCCTCCACAAGGCGGCGATACTCCGCCTCTTCCACCGCGCGCCCGGGCCGTCGAAGCCCAAACACGATCCGGCCTGCCGCCCGGTCGCCGGTGCCGATGCTGGCCGATGCCTGAACTCCTGTCGACCATGCCTCAGGCAGAGCCTCGCCTGAAGCTACCGCCCGAATCAGTTCCGTCGCCCCGTCTCCCTCGCTGTGACGGGCCGACACCACCGCCGGCCTGCCTGCAGGATCCCGCAGCTCGGTCCAGGCATAATCCGCCACCTCGGGAACCGCAAGTTCCATCAGCCCGTCGAGCGCGGTTTCCGGCTGTAGTGAGGAAACCAGCATCGCACCAGCGCGTGCCAGAAAAGCCGCCCGCCGCTCTCCCGCTTCGGCGCGGCTGCGAGTCTCCGTCTGACGCTCATACATCTCTGCCGAAGTAAGCGCAGACGCGGCTACGTTACCGAGAGCCCGTGCCACTTCCTTCTCGCCTTCACTAAACTCCCTGGCGTTGCGGAAGTAAAATATCAGCGTCCCGTGCAGCCCTCCCTGGATCCGCAGTGGTACGCCGAGCATGGCGTGAATCCCTTCTTTCCGATACATCGCCCGGCGAGCATCGGTACCAGGCGTGGCGAATACGTCACCGATGGAGAACGGTAACCTGTCCTGGAGAGCCGGACCCTGAACGTCGTGGCAATCGCGCAGGTAACTATCGGAAAGCCCCTGGCTCGCCACTATGCTCCAACGGTCCTGTTCATCAGCCCGCCAGACTGCCACCGCATCGCATGGAACCAGCCGGGGCGCGATCTCTACCGTATCCAGCAGCGCCTGACTGACGCTCAACGTTTCCAGCAGCTTACCGGAAGCCTCCACAACGCCCAGCAGCCGCTCCTCAATATTCCGCAGCGCCGTCTCGGCTTCCACCTGCGCGCTGATATCGGTGTTGGTGCCGAACCAGCGGTCGACACTGCCGGCCGAATCGAACATTGGAACGCTGTGCGTCAGAAACTGCCGGAACCGCCCGTCGGCGCCGCGCAACGGGAACACCATCTCGAACGGCGTGGCCGAAGCTATCGATTTGCGCCATTCCTCCGTGACGCGGGGCAATTCAACCGGATCGTGCACGGACTGCCATCCCCAGCCTTGCATCTGTTCCGGAGTGGTGCCGGTGTACTCGTACCAGCGCCGGTTGTACCAGAAGATGTAGCCGTCGGCGTGCGCCATCCACGCCAGATTCGCGATGGAATCGGCCAGCGTCTGGAACTGCTCTTCCATCAGCCTCGGGCCGCTAACCTCCTGCTGGACACGGATCCAGCAGGACCGGCCCTGCCAGTCTGTCGATGTGATCCGCGCATGGCTATAAAAGGTGGAACCATCCCTGCGGCGGTTGCACCACTGGCCCTGCCACAGGCCTTCGGAATTTAGATGTGCAATAACGTCCTGCACCTGCCCGGTATTTTCTTCCGGGCTATAGCTGTTCAGGACGGAGACGTGCTGGCCGACGAGCTCCCCCGGCCCGTAACCGAACATTCGGTCTTCGGCCGGATTTGTGTAGATGATGAACCCATTCTCGTCGCTGACCGACACACCGTCGGTGAACGCTTCCAGAACGAGTGAGGCCAGCCCTCTTTCCAGGCTACCCTCCTTAGGCGATGTCTCGTGGTGCGGCAGAGCCGGATCCATCTTCACTCAGAACCTTAATGATTAGTGGTGTAGCCCGTACCCGCCAAAACCACGGTCGATTACTTGGGGTCGCGCATCCGGGTCCGGGAGACAGCCGACATAATCCCGATCCCCACCATTATGATGACACCCACGCCTACCCAGCGCTGCGGAACGTTCGCCATCGTGGCGGCATACGCCAGCCCGGCAATCAAAATAACAAACCCGATCACATACAGAGCAAACGACATGTTTACAGTCCTCCTCCGGCTCCGCATAGCACGCTTCATGCCAACGCAACGTTAAACTCTCGATCCACGTCAGTACTTGTAGCATGTATAAATTACCGCGCAGTAATCGACTGACACGCCCAACCGCAACTGTAGGTGCCTGAAGGACTTTTTGTGAGGGGACGGGGCATACCCTCATAAGCGATTGTAATTATTACTTGACCTGGACCGGTATATACCTGAAAATTAGATTTCAGAAACAAGTTCAGGGGTTCAGGGGACGGGCCGGAGCAGGAAGCTTTGGCTGAAGTTCCGGAGGTTTTTTTAGTGTCTCAGTACAGCTTCATTGAGCCGCATGCCGCTTTCCCGCTCCCGGCGACGTTCAATTTCGATGAATACATCGAGACGGAACGTGAACTGTGGGCACTGTTTCCTGAAACTGACGGCCGCCGGGTGAACTTCGTTCAAATCGGCCTGACAGCTATGATCTACGGCGCGGTTCCTGAAACCGACCAGGAACTGGCGCTGGACGAAACCTATATATTGATGCCGTGCCGCGACTACACCATGCGCCCAATCCGCATGCGCGCATGCCGGCGTTTAACTCTCAGCGAATATCGCATGGGCCACCTGACCGCCATCAAGCTGGTTGGCAAGGTGAACGAAGCAGGTGAGGTCATGCGCGAAATTGGCTGCCAAATTCTCGGTGAAGAAGTACTGCAGGAAGCGCAGATGAGAATTGCCGAGTCCTCCGACCAACAATAGAGACCAACAACAACAACAGCAGTACCGCTAATCCCGGACAGAGTTGGACAGGCTCTGCCCGGGTTTTCTTTTTCTTCCCCTTAAAAGCTCCAGGTCATCATCACGTAAGGAAACGTGTAGTCGCGGCTCGGTGTCGTCCGGTGCAGAAATTCGCCCGGAAAGATATGCCCGACTCCGCCGCCCAGTTTCATCTGCTTCCCCACACTGCCCAAAGCCTGTAAGTCCAGCTCGTGCCCGATATGCCGTCCCGCGGTCCCCACCGAGTTCCGCGCAATCAAAGCCCCACCTGCCGTGTACACCCCGTCCGTCGCCGACGCCAGCCACCACTCGTGATACTTCATCTGCACCGTCCACAACTTCGAGGGCAGCCATTCCCCGACCGCGCTTAAATGATGCACGTTCTTCCAGCCCACCTGGTCTGCCAGGCCCAGTTTGTCATGCGGCGTCGGGTAGATCAGCTCAAACGTCTCATGCCGGCCATCCGTTGGATTCGAGTCTCCGGTGGCATAATCGTACTCGATCCGCAGCCTCGGCACGCGCCGGTCTTTCGCCAGCGTCCGAACCACCCTCCAGTGACCTGCCCACGCGCGCAGCGAATCAGGCCCCCACTTGCCGTTCTGACCGATCAACTCCATTACGTAATCGGTCCGCGGGTTCAGCTTCCCCGTCACCCTGGTGCCGAACGTTTTTGTATCGACTTTCCCGAATCGTCCGGATTCCGACCGTCCCCGTGGCGCCACCCGCCAAAGTCCAAATGGCTCAAAATGGGCACCGTGCCAGTTGATCTGCCCGATCGCGCCGTGGAGGTTGTCTCCGTCCACGTGGCGGTCAAATGCGCCGTCGGACTGCGCCACCACCGAAGCGGCGAACACATCGAACCGCGCTTTCGCCAGCGGTCTCCAGTAAACCCGCGCCGCGTCAAAACTGCGCGCCGTATTTCCCCAGTTGGCCGACCCCAGCAACCGCTCTTCTCCGATCGAGATTTCCTGCCGGCCGACACGCACCGCAAAGTGGCCCTTCTCCGGATCCCCCACCTGCGCGTACGCCAGCCTCAAATCCAGCGTGTCCCGCCAGGGCGGCGCATCGGAGATGCGGGTGTTGAAAAATACCCGGGAATCCTGCGCCTGCGCGACGATCTGGAAATGCTTCGCCGGCCTCAGCCGCAGATCCATCCGGTATCGCTGCAATAAATAATGGTCGTCGTCAACGTCGGAATAGCCCCTGTTGTCGAAGCCTTCATAACGGACCCGGTACTCTCCCCCCAGGTGGATCCAGTCAGGCAAATTACGGTTCACCGGCTCCAGGCTTTGCGCCGTGACAACGACGGCGCAGGAGAGAGCTGCAAACAGGAGACAAAGCGGCCGGGGAAACTGAGGCACTTCTCTAACTCTAACAAATGAAGCCATTTGTAGCCGAGGCTTCCAGGTTTCCGGAGTTGACTTCTAACGGAGTGTCGGCTATAGTTCTGAAGTACTGCGGTTTCAATGGTTTGTCTCCCCAAACAGGTGGCGCTTTTCCCCGTCTGACTGCCCCTCACCCGAGAGCCACTGATTCTGCTAACCTGGAGAACTCTTATGCCCGGCACTGAGGACGATCGGCAGATGGACGTGCAAGCGCCCGGTCAGGAGGGCGACTACGCGCAACTCCTCGACGACTACAGCCACTTCGCGCCTCCGGCAGAAGGGGAAGTCTACAAAGGTACGATTCTAAGCGTCACCGACAAAGAAGTAATCGTCGACTTCGGCTACAAATCCGAAGGACTGGTTCCCATTGAGCAGTTCCGCGGACCCGACGGTACCGTTTCCGTCCATCCTGGCGACGTCATTGACGTCATGATGGACCGGTCGGAGAACCGGCCTGAAGGCTACGTCCTTTTGTCATACGAGCGCGCCCACAGGCTGCGGGCGTGGGACGAACTGGAAAAAGCCATGAAGGACGGCCTCACCGTGCTCGCGCGCGTGCTTGCCAAAACCAAGGGCGGTCTCACCGTCGACGTCGGCGTTCCCGCCTTCATGCCTGGCTCCCAGGTGGCCGCGCGGCCTATCTATAATCTCGATCAGTTTGTCGGCACCGATATTCCGGTAAAAATAGTCAAGCTCAACCGGCGTCGCGGCAACGTCGTGGTCAGCCGGCGGCTCGCGGTGGAAGAGGAAGAACACTCCCGCAAGTCACAGGCTCTCGACGTCCTCGCCGAAGGTTCCGTTGTGCAGGGCATCGTCAAAAATCTCACGGATTACGGCGCTTTCGTCGACCTCGGCGGCATCGACGGCCTGCTGCACGTCAGTGACATGTCCTTCGGCCGTATCACGCATCCGTCGGAAATGATCCACGTCGGCGATGAAATTACGGTAAAGGTTCTTAAATTCGACAAAGATAAAGAGCGAATTTCCCTCGGAATCAAGCAGCTCAATCTGAATCCCTGGGAAACGGTGGAAGAGCGCTATCCAGGCGGACTTCGTGTCATCGGGCGGGTGGTCAGCGTGACCGACTACGGCGCCTTCGTCGAACTGGAAGCCGGCGTCGAGGGCCTCATTCATATCTCGGAAATGACGTGGAGCCGGCGGATGAAACATCCGTCGAAAGTGGTCCGCGTCGGCGATCAGGTGGAAGCCGTCGTGCTGGAGGTCAAGCCCAAAGACCGGCGCGTATCTCTCGGCATCAAGCAACTGGAAGCCGACCCGTGGACCACCGTGGCCGAACGCTACAGCATCGGTTCCGTTGTCGAAGGCCGCGTGCGCAAGCTCACCGACTTCGGCGCGTTCATCGAAATCGAGGAAGGCATCGACGGTCTGGTCCACATCTCCGATCTGTCCTGGACCAGGCGCGTCGGCCATCCTTCTGAAGTGCTCAAGAAGGGCCAGCTGGTGCAGGCGGTCGTGCTGCACATCGATCCTGACAACCGTAGACTGTCACTCGGCGTCAAACAGTTGCAGCCCGATGCCTGGGAGTCGTTTTTCCGCGCCTATGCCGTGGGAGACGTTGTGCGAGGCAAGGTCTGCCGCTCGTCTAATTTCGGGGTGTTTGTTGAAGTTTCTCCCGGCGTCGAAGGGCTGTGTCACAATTCGGAAGTACCCGAGCGGCCGGAACGGGACAAGACGGAGCCGCCTCTGCCCATCGGAGAGGAGCTCGAGTTCAAGATTATTAAGCTAAACGAAGCCGACAAGAAAATTGGACTCAGCCTTCGCGGTGCCATGGAGGATGCCGAAAGGAACAGGTTGGGTGAGTACGGTCGTCAGGCCGCGGCTGCGTCTTCGACAGTGGAAGAAGCGATCAACGCGACGGTACGTGGTGACGAGGAATAACGAGATGCCCGCCCGGAACACAGGAGCACACGCACAGTGACCAAGGCCGATTTGATCGAGGAAGTTTCCCGCGTGGTGGAGATGACCCGCAAAGATTCAGAAGTGATTGTGGAAGCTATCTTCGACAGCGTCGTACGTTCTCTGCGTACGGGAGACAAGATCGAGATTCGCGGTTTCGGTAGTTTTCGTACGCGGCAGAGACAACCTCGCGTAGGCCGTAATCCCAAAACCGGCACGCGCGTGGAAGTCCCCTCCAAACGTATCCCATACTTCAAGCCCAGCAAGGAATTGAAGGACCTGGTAAACAATTCGCCTGCGGCCCCGGAACCAGAACCGGCTGGCAAGAGTTCCGAATCCTGATCGGCGGGAAATGGACCGCCTCTGGAGTCCCTGGCGATACCGATACGTCAGTAAGGCAGAGCCCACCGACGCGTGCATTTTCTGTGAAAAGTCGGCACGCAATGAAGATCGCGAAGACCTGATCCTGTTCCGCGGCGAGCGGAACTTCGTGCTGCTCAACCTCTACCCGTACACCAGCGGCCACCTCATGGTGGCCCCGTACCAACACGTTGCGACACTCGAAGAAGCGCCCGAAGAGACGGCCATCGAGCTGATGGCCCTCACCCGCCGCTCGCAACGTCACCTCCGCGAGGTCTACCGAGCGCCCGGCTACAATCTCGGCATGAACATCGGAGCTGCCGCCGGCGCCGGAGTCGCGGGACACATCCATATGCACGTCCTCCCGCGCTGGCCCGGCGACGCCAATTTCATGACCACCGTCGCCGAAACCCGGGTCGTCCCTGAAAACCTTGACGTCGCCTGGCAAAAGCTCAGCGAAGCATTCCGCCGCCGTTAGCGGTGGGGCGCGCTGAGTGAACAGCGCTCATAGCCCTCGATATGCTCGAAATGCGCGGCCATTCCGTTCACGGCCTCGGCATGCGCACGGACACGCCCACCGCACTCGACACACGCGCCGATGAACCGCCGTTCGCGTTGCCGGCGTAGCAGCGCCTCGGCAATCGTAACCAGTTGACCACTCTGGTCCCGACAACAAGTGCTTCTGGGCATACTTCCAGCGTGACACGATTAGGCACCGCGAGGCGTCCACCGTGCGATGGCAACTGAAACGACTTCGACAGTAATCGCCCTGTTCACAAACCGTGAATCGGCGGAACGCGCGGTTTCCGCACTCTCCAGTGCGGGTTATACCCAGGATCATGTGAGCGTTGTGTCGGGCGATACCCGTGGCAACGAGCACGAAACTCCCAACCTCGATCCGGTGCTCACACCCGGTTCCTTCGACGCTCCCACCGGAGCCGCCATAGGTGGCTTTGCCGGATTCGTCGGCGGTATTCTCGCCCTCGCGATCCCCGGCATCGGCCCCATCATCGCCGCCGGACCGCTGGCAGCCGCAATCATGGGCGCCAGCGTCGGCGCCGCAGCCGGCGGACTGCTCGGCGGTCTCAAGGAACATGGAGTTCCGGAGAACGACGCCCACCGGGTCGCCGAGGCTATCCGCAACGGACGCACAATGGTGGCGGTTCACGCGCCCCACGACCATGCCGGCAAGGTTGCTGACATTCTCGACGAAAATGGCGCCCTCGACACCACAGATGTGGAAGGCGACGCCACCGGCATTCCAGGCAGTGTCACTCCCGTAACCTACAACCCGAGAGCCGGCGTGCCCTTCACCACGGAGGACAGCCTGGTGGAGCGCCAGAAGGAAAACGAGCGCCGCTCCGACATCTACCCCGGCATTACAGGCTCCGGTTCCGGCCCCAACTCCTGATTTCCTTGTAAAGGGTCGGTTCGCACGCCGAGTGGTATACACTGCGGAACGACCCTTTATGAAAAATCGGCTCCTCGCAGAAGTCGTGGCCGAAGCATTCGGCACATTTGTGATCATCACCTTCGGCTGTGGCGTTGTTGCCATGGTGGTTCTCTTCGGGCATGGCACACAGAATGAGATAGTCAACGGTGGCTTTACGAACATCACCATCGCCTGGGGCCTCGGCGTCACCATGGGCGTGTACATGACGGCCAAAATTAGCGGAGGGCATCTGAATCCCGCCGTCACGCTCGCGATGGCCGTGTTTCGCGGCTTCCCCTGGTGGAGGGTGCTGCCTTACATGGCCGCCCAGGTATTCGGCGCATTCCTGGGAGCCGCGCTCGTCTACCTGAACTACCGGCCCGCATTCCTGAAGTACGACCCCTCGCTCTCCCAGTCGGCCGGAGTCTTCGCGACTTTCCCCGCCTTTCCCGATCTGCCCATGGCCGGCTTCCTCGATCAGGTCATCGGTACCTTTCTTCTGCTCCTTCTGATCTTCACACTCACAGATGAGGACAACGCGACCCCGCCAGGCTGGCTGGTCCCAATCCTGGTGGGCTTTTCGGTGATCGCGATCGGCATGTCGTTCGGTGGCATGCACGGCTACGCCATCAATCCCGCCCGCGACTTCGGCCCCCGGCTGTTCACCCTGGTAGCCGGCTTCAGCAACAACGGCTTTTCCGACGGAACGTTCCTGGTGCCACTCATCGCTCCACTCATCGGCGGACTCGCCGGAGCGGGAGCCTACGATCTGCTCATCCGCCGCTGGCTGCGCGAAGAGTAGAGACAGGCAGCGGTTATAAGATGGGCGCATGCGATTTGTATGTCTCGCGGCCGCGGCACTCCTGTGCTCGGCCGCAGCCCAGGAAATTCCCCGTCCCGAATATCCCCAGCCGCAGTTCCAGCGCGAGCAGTGGCAGACCCTGAACGGCCAGTGGGAGTTCGCCTTCGACGACCGCGACGAGGGAATCGCGCAGAACTGGTCCGCTGCCGACCACAAGCTGAGCAGGAACATCCTGGTCCCCTTCTGTTTCGAAAGCAAAAAGAGCGGCATCGGCGACACGTCGTTCCACGCCGTCGTCTGGTACCGCCGAACCTTTCAGGTTCCCGCTGGCTGGACCGGCAAGCGAACCCTGCTGCACTTCGGAGCAGTCGATTACCGAGCCACCGTCTGGGTTAACGGCCGAGTCGCAGGATCGCACGAAGGCGGCAGCGTGCCCTTCCGCTTCGACATAACGCCGCTGCTCAGGACCGGCGCCCCTAACATCGTCACTGTGCGCGCAGAGGATCCACCCACCGACCGCTATGTCCCCCGGGGCAAACAGTACTGGGAGCCAAAATCGCGAGGCATCTTCTACACCCGCACCACTGGCATCTGGCAGCCAGTCTGGCTGGAATCCGCAGGCCAGAGCTGGCTCGACCGCGTCCGCTCCACCAGCGCGCTCGACGGCTCCGTCCAGTTCGAGGCACTCGTTGAAAAGTCGGAGCCAGGCACGGAGTTCCACGCCACCGTCCGCAACGGCAAAGACGTAGTGGCCTCCGGCATGGGCATCGCCGAGGGCCCCCGCGCCACGGCCGGAGCGGTGGTGCGCAATCCACGCCTCTGGTCGGTAGCAACCCCGAACCTCTACGATGTGACGTTTGAGCTGAAGCGCAACGGTGCCGTTGTCGACCGCGTGCAGTCCTACATCGGATTCCGCACCGTCGGCGTCGAAGGCAAACGCGTCACTCTGAACAACCGGCCCATCTATCTGAAGTTCGTCCTTGACCAGGGCTACTGGCCCGAAAGCACCCTCACTCCGCCCACCGACGAAGCCATGAAGTTCGACATTCAGATGATGAAGGACATGGGCTTCAACGGCGCGCGGAAGCATCAGAAACTGGAAGACCCGCGGTTCCTCTACTGGGCCGACAAAATGGGCTTCCTCGTCTCGAGCGAGGCGGCCAACGCCTACCTGTTCGACGAAGGCTACGTCGAGCGCTTCACCAAAGAATGGACCGAGTCCGTAAACCGCGACTACAGCCATCCGTCGATCGTCATGTGGGTTCCCATCAACGAAAGCTGGGGCACGCCGAACCTTCGCGATCCGCGCCAGCAGCAGCATCTGCGGTCCATGTACACGCTCACCAAATCGCTCGACGCAACCCGGCTCGTCATCGACAACGACGGCTGGGAACACAGCGATATGACCGACCTGATGGCCATTCACGACTACGCGGCCCGCGGGGAACTGCTCACCGCCAAATACAAGGACGTCAAGGGCATGCCCGGCGAAGAGATCCCCGACAATGCCCGCAAAGCAATGGCGCCAGGCAACAAATACAACGGCACGCTTCTGTATCTTTCTGAGTTCGGCGGCATCTCCTACCTCATGCCGGGACAGATGGCGCCCGAGGGCGCGTGGGGATACTCCGGCCTCGAGAAAGACCAGGAGGCTGCAACACGCAGGCTGGCGAGCCTCTGGGTGGCGATTCAGAACCTGCCCTTTGCGGGCATCTGCTACACCCAGCTCACCGACGTAGAGCAGGAGATCAACGGACTGATGACTTACGACAGGAAACCGAAGTTCGACGTGAAGCAACTGAAGCAACTCAACGACGCACTTCACTAAAACATGGAAGAACGAGTTTGTATTGTCATTGGCGCGGGACCGGGACTCGGCCGCGCAGTCGCGGAACGTTTTGCGGGCGAGGGCTGCCGTATCGGCCTCATCGCGCGCAATGCCGCCAACCTTGAGGATCTGGCTGCGTCCATCCGCGCCCGAGGCGTAATGGCCGCGGTAGCGGCAGCCGACGCCGGAGACGAGGTTTCCCTGCGCGCCGCGCTCGGCTCAGTCGTCGCCCAGCTGGGCCCGGCCACTGTGCTGGTCTACAACGCCGTCGCATCCACCGCGGGGCCTCCCTCGCAGGTTTCGCCCGAGGACCTGAATGCCGATTTCCGCGTCAACGTGACGGGTGCCGTGACAGCCGTCCAGACCGTGCTGCCCGCAATGAAAGCGGCCGGCTCAGGCGCGATCCTGCTCACCGGAGGCGGGCTCGGCCTCCACCCAAACGCGCAAGTCGCATCGTTGTCTTTGGGCAAGACCGGAGTTCGCTGCCTCGCCTTCATGCTCGCCCAGGAGCTCCGCAATACCGGCATCCGTGTCGCGACCATCACCATATCCGGATACATACAGGCTGGCACCCACTTCGACCCCAGCCGCATCGCCGATGTCTACTGGCAGGCCGCCACCGGCGGCAAGTCCGATATCGAGATCGTCTACAAATAGAAAGGGCCCGCTTCTCCACAGAAGCGGGCCCTTACCCAACTTAGCGACTGCGTGGGTTACCGATGCGCCGGAGCTTCGGCTGCCGCCGTGACGGTGATCTCCGAGCCGATCCGCATACCGTAGAACGAGCGGTGTACGAAGAACATCGAAACCAGCAGGAACACAGCAGCCAGGATCAGGCAAAGAACAGGACCCTGCTGTGCCGACAGAGATACACCGAGTTCCACCGCGAGCAGACCGAACAGCGTGGTGAACTTGATGACCGGGTTCAGAGCCACCGACGACGTGTCCTTGAAAGGATCGCCAACAGTGTCGCCGACCACGCACGCCGCGTGCAGATCGGTGCCCTTCATCTTCAGTTCGGTTTCCACGATCTTCTTTGCGTTATCCCAGGCGCCGCCGGCATTCGCCATGAAGATGGCCTGGAACAGTCCAAACAGCGCGATCGAGATCAGGTAGCCGATAAAGAAATACGGCTCCACGAAGGCGAACGCCAAAGTACCGAAGAACACCGCGAGGAAGATGTTGAGCATGCCCTTCTGTGCGTACTTGGTACAGATTTCAACCACCTTTTTCGAGTCCTCGACCGACGCTTTGGTGACAGTGTCATCCAGCCGGATATTGGCCTTGATGAATTCCACAGCGCGGTACGCACCAGTCGCCACAGCCTGCGTGGCCGCGCCGGTGAACCAGTAGATCATCGCGCCACCTGTAATCAGACCCAGCAGGAACGGCGGGTGAAGGATCGTCAGCTTGGAGAGCAGTTCGGGCTGCAGCCCGTGGGTGAGCAGCATCACGATGGAGAAGATCATCGTCGTTGCTCCGACCACAGCAGTGCCGATCAGCACCGGCTTGGCTGTTGCCTTGAACGTGTTGCCCGCACCATCGTTCTCTTCCAGCAGGTCCTTGCCGATTTCGAACTCCGGGTGGAAGCCGAAGTCGCGCTGGATTTCTTTCTCAATGCCGGGGATGTGCTCAATGGTGGAGAGCTCATACACCGACTGCGCGTTGTCCGTCACCGGACCGTAGGAATCGACCGCGATCGTGACCGGGCCCATTCCGAGGAACCCGAAGGCGACAAGACCGAAGGCGAAGACGGCCGGAGCCAGCATCAGCGCTTCCAGCCCGAAGAGACTGACAAAGTATGCAACGCTCATCAGAGCTACCATCGCCAGACCCAGCCAGTATGCGCTGAAGTTACCAGCGACAAATCCTGCCAGGATGTTCAGCGACGCGCCGCCCTCGCGTGACGCCGTCACCACTTCACGTACGTGGCTCGATTCGGTGGAGGTGAACACTTTGACCAGCTCGGGAATAATCGCGCCTGCCAGGGTACCGCAGGTGATTACAGTCGCCAGTTTCCACCACAGCGACGGGTCGCCGCCGATGTTCGGGATCATGAAGTACGACGAGACGTAGGTCAGAACCACGGAGACGACGGAGGTCAGCCAGACCAGATTGGTCAGCGGAGCCTCAAAGTTCATCTTCTTCACCTTCTCGTACTTCGCTTTGGCCAACGCATCGTTGATGAAGTAGGAAAGAGCGGAAGCGATCACCATCACGACACGCATGACGAAGATCCAGACCAGCAGTTCCACCTGCACCACCGGGTTCTTCACGGCAAGCAGGATGAAGGAGATCAGCGCGACGCCGGTAACGCCGTACGTCTCAAAACCGTCCGCGCTGGGTCCAACGGAATCGCCCGCGTTGTCGCCCGTGCAGTCGGCGATGACGCCCGGGTTACGTGCGTCGTCTTCTTTGATCTTGAATACGATCTTCATCAGATCGGCGCCGATGTCGGCGATCTTCGTAAAGATGCCGCCGGCGATGCGCAGTGCAGCCGCGCCCAGCGATTCACCAATCGCGAAACCGATGAAGCAGGATCCGGCATAGTCGCCGGGGATGAACAACAGGATGATCAGCATGAGCAGGAGCTCAACGCTGATCAGCAGCATGCCGATACTGATACCGGCCTGCAGCGGAATCGCATAACAAGGGAACGGTAATCCCCGAAGGCTGGCAAAGGCCGTGCGGGAATTCGCAAAAGTATTCACTCGAATTCCGAACCAGGCCACGCCAAAGCTGCCGGCGATTCCGACAAGACTGAACATCACGATCACCGCCACCTTCACAAACTCGAATTGCTGAAGCACACCGAAGTAGAAGATGATGATGGTTCCGATGAACGCCTCGAGAATCATCAGGAACTTGCCCTGCGTAATCAGATACGTCTTGCAGGTCTCGTAGATAAGCTCCGAGATTTCCAGCATCGACTTATGCACCGGCAAATTCTTGAGGTGCATATACATCGCGAGGCCGAAGACAAGGCCAAGACAGCAAACGACCAGACCGTACATTAAGAGCGTACGGCCTCCAATAGAACCGCCGAGGAAAGTCGCCAAATCCAGATCCGGCAGGATCAGGTTGGCCTCACCCCCTGGACGGTGTTCTCCCTGCGCCATCATGGGCACAGCAAGGAGCAGGGCGAAGAGCACTGTAGTGAACAGACGAACTATCGAACGCCGCTCATTCGTACTCTGAAGTGCAATCATGCTTTCGGGTCCCCCTAACTTGTTGGTTGTGGAGAAACTAGTAGTGCAACCAGGGTTCCACAACGCCCTATACGATATACCAACAAGTTACGGACTGGCAAACGACACAGTGTGGTGAAATTCCGCAGCCCCACCCTTCCGACGGGAGGTTCACTCGGGTCAATTGGCGCAACTACTCCAAAGCCAGGTACCCGCCAAGCCCCGAAGACGGCAAACGCAGCCCAATCACAAACGTGCCAAACAGTGCGTACACCGCACTGACTTCGTCGAACCGCATCTCATAGATCAATTTCTTGAAAACCAGCGGATCTTCGGCGAAAAGGTCTACTCCCCACTCCCAGTCGTCGAACCCAATCGACCCCGAGATGATCTGCCGAACCTCCCCCGCATACCGCCGCCCGATCATGCCGTGCTCATGCATCATCCGGATTCGGTCAGCCATCGGCTCCTGGTACCAGTTCTTCGATTCACCCCGCTTCCGGTCCATCGGATAGAAGCAGATGTACCTCGCCGCGGGAATCTCGGGGATCAGTCGCGGAGCCATCGCCTCACGCTGCCGCTTCAGGGTCTCCTCGATGGCTGCGTTCCAGTCCGGCGAATGCGGCTCAATTCCCTGCTCTGACAATGAGTTATAGGTCTTCTGAGTGGATTCGTAGAGCCCCAGTTCCACCACCGAAAGGTACGAAGTAATCTGTTCCAGGTACTCGAAAAGCTGTAGCTTCCGAACCTGCCGCTGAACGGCCTCCAGTTGCTCGAAACTGGGCCGGAAATGCACCAGCATCAAATCGCCCTTGTGCCCGAGCACCGAGTACAACGCGCTGCCGCTCCGTCCTCCCTGCTCCATGTCGCCGAGCGCCTCGGCAGCCTGCGCAATCACGTGTTCACGGTGCGACGCCGAAAGAGCGCGCCATACAGACCACCTCACGCGCAGGATCTGATGAAGGACACTCGAGCCTTCGAGAGTAAGAGGAACAGCGGGCGTATCGGCCATCCCTCTATGTTACTTGCCTCGCGCCGTATCAGGGCTTACGGCGCTGCAGCTTCGGCCGATCCGGCGCAGGATCGTCATCGCCTGTCCCGGGCAGCATTACTGGCGCCTTAACATCCCCCGGCTTCAAAGAAGTTGGGCTCAGAACCTCAGGCAGCAATTCGTTGATGCTCACGGGCGTGTAGTCGCGCGGAACAGCGAACACCGCATCGGGAATTTCATCGGTCGAGAACTCGATCAGTTCCTGCACCGTCTCAACCAGAGGCTCGTTCCCCATTCCTGGCACCGCATAGGAGGCACGCATTTCCAGATACATTCCAATACTCTTCATCGTTTCGACGAGCTCACCTATGCCCTTTCCCGACACATCGAGAGACTTTGTGAGGTCTGCCAGGAAATCGCCCGGAACATAGGCGCGATCCGTATAACGCTGCATTTCCAGCAGTGCCGGATGCCGCACGCGTTCCGCCTGAACGGGCACCCAGACCGACACCCGCACGGCAATCGATTCCTTCCCGGAAACAGGCGCCGAAATCCCGAAGAGATACTCCTCAGCCGCAATACCGTGGATCGTCCGGGTCTTGCCCGTGGGATGAGGCTTCGTATCCACGGTCATGGCCTTCTTCAACGACGCAGCCGGCTGCTTCTTCCCCTCCGCGAAAGAGCGCCAGGCACGCTGGTACTCCTGAGGCGATACCGTGGAGTAGCGCTTCGATTGCCGGTCGACCACGGTCAGCAGGGCGCCATCAAAATCGCTCACGGACACAAAGGTGCCCATTCGCACCAATGCCCTGCTGCCCTTGATCTTCGTTTCGAAGCTCATGGAATCGACGGTCGCGGCAAACTGTTTTGCGACTTGCTCGGCCAGTTCCGGCGGTAACGCTTTGGTGGGTTGAATGCGAACTACGAAGGTTTGGCTGACATCGGCATGCAGGACACAGCAGGACAGCACAGCCAGGGACAGAGGGCGGAGTAAAAACATATGTCTCCGCCCTCAGTGTACCGCTCCTCGAACTTCCTATTTCTCAGACCACGGCGGAGTAACACCCGCGCCCCGAGCATACGCAATCGACTGGCCCAGATGCTCATGCATGTGCGTGATTAACGTCATCGCCGCACCCGCGTTCGACATCGCACGGCCGAACAGCTTCGTGTCCTTCTCCGGAGCGTCCATTGCAGCCTCAATACCCTTGCGCGAATGTTCCATCGCCTGCTTCAGCATCGCCACAACGTCCTCCTTCTTTGTTACCGACTTCTCCGCGCCCTTCAGGTTCACGCCCGCCGGCATCGTCAGCCCAAACGAATTCGAGCCAAACATATTCGCGCTCGCAATGTGAACATACACCTCGGATATCGTGCGTACGCCTTCACCGGGCTTGAACGAATACTTGTCCGACGGAACCTTCTCGGCCAGCGACACAAACTTCTTCGCCGTGTCGTCGAAGTTCGCCAGATATTCCGCCTTCAGTTTGGCCGAGCCCTGTGCAAACAGAGACGCCGCCGAGATAACTACCGCAAGAGCAAGTGTGGGGAAACGCATTGTTCGTTTATACCGCACCCGCCTCGCGTTACGCTGTACCTCAGGACATGCAGGATTACGAGAAACTCGGCGTCTTCTATCTGGGACGCGAAACCGCTTCGGCGAAACCCCTCCTTTACAACAGCAAGGACCTGGTAACACACGCCGTTTGCGTCGGCATGACAGGCAGCGGCAAAACCGGCCTCTGCATCGACCTGCTGGAAGAAGCCGCCATCGACGGCGTTCCCGCAATCGTCATCGACCCCAAAGGCGACATCGCGAACCTCCTGCTCCAGTTCCCCGAGCTGCGCGCGGAAGACTTCAAGCCCTGGCTCGACCCCGAAGAAGCCCAGCGCCAAAACGTCACCCTCGACCAGCTCGCGCAGTCGCAGGCCGACCTCTGGCGCGCCGGGCTCGCGAAGTGGGACCAGGAGCCCGGCCGCATCCAGCGTCTCAAAGAGTCGGCCGACTTCGCCGTCTACACACCGGGGAGCAACGCTGGCCTGCCGATGTCCCTCCTCAAGTCCTTCGCCGCCCCCGGTGCGGCCGCGCTCGACGACCGCGAGCTCATGCGCGACCGCGTCAGCGGCACCGCCACAGCCGTGCTCTCCCTCCTCGGCATTGCAGCCGAGCCAATGAAATCCCGCGAGCACATCCTGCTCGCCAACATCTTCGACAAGACCTGGGCCGAAGGCCGCAGCCTCACCATCGAAGAGCTCATAGGCGCCATCCAGCAGCCCCCCATGCAGCGCGTCGGCGTGGTCGACCTCGAATCGTTCTACCCCTCGAAAGAACGCTTCGAGCTCGCCATGTCGCTCAACAACCTCCTCGCCTCCCCCGGGTTCGAATCGTGGCTGGAGGGCGAGCCCCTCGACATCGGCCGCCTCCTCTACACCACCGCCGGAAAACCGCGTGTCTCCATCCTGTCCATCGCGCACCTCAATGACACCGAGCGCATGTTCTTCGTCACGCTCGTGCTCAATGAACTTATCGGCTGGATGCGAGCCCAGTCCGGCACCAGCAGTCTCCGGGCCATCTTCTACATGGATGAGATCTTCGGCTACTTCCCGCCCGTCGCCAACCCGCCTTCCAAGCGCCCTCTGCTGACACTGCTGAAACAGGCGCGGGCCTTCGGCATCGGCGCCGTCCTCGCGACGCAGAATCCTGTCGACCTCGACTACAAAGGTCTCGCCAACGCCGGCACCTGGTTCATTGGTCGACTCCAGACAGAGCGCGACAAGATGCGACTCATCGACGGTCTCGAAGGTGCGCTAAGCGAAAGCGGAGCCTCGTTCGACCGCGCCGAAATGGAGCGCATCCTATCCGGCCTCGGCAAACGCATGTTCCTGATGAACAACGTGCACGAGAAGGGTCCCGTCATTTTCGAGACGCGCTGGGCCCTCTCCTACCTGCGAGGCCCGCTCACACGAGCCCAGATCCGCACTCTGATGCAGAGTCGCAAGACCGCGACGCCCCCGGCCCCACAGCCCACGCCCACCGCGTCGGCACCCGCCTCGGCACCCGCAAGGTCGGCCGTTGCGTCTGCCCGACCCGTAGTGCCGCCTGAAGTACCGCAGGCCTGGCTCCCGGCCCGCGCCCACGCCGCCGCCGGGATCGCCTGGCACCCTGCCATCCTCGGAGCCGCGCAAGTTCGCTTTATCGACACCAAAGCCAAAGTCGACTTCGTAAAAGACGCCGTCTTCCTCACTCCCATCCACGACGACGCCCTGCCCGTCGAATGGGAGCAGTGCATCGAAATCGCCTTCGACCCCAACGCTCTGGAACGCGGCCCCGCGCCTGGCACCTACGCCTCACTGCCGGCCGTCGCCTTGAAACCAAAGAGCTACGCCGCATGGCAGAAGGACCTGGTTTCCTGGATCTTCGGCCACCAGAGCATCGACATCTACTCCAGTGCGACTCTGCGAATGACCTCGCAGCCCGGCGAATCGGAGCGCGACTTCCGCCTCCGCCTCCAGCAGGGACTCCGCGAGCAGCGCGACGCCCTCGTCGACAGACTTCGTACCAAATACGCGCCAAAGATCGCGACACTCCAGGATCGCCTCATGCGCGCCCAGCAGGCCGTGGAACGCGAGCGCCAGGAAGCCCAGTCGCAGACCATGACCGCCGCCCTCGACATCGGAGCCAGCGTCTTCGGTGCCATGTTCGGCCGCCGCAAGTTCACCACCGCTGCCAAATCGGCCATGCGCGGAGTCGGCCGCCGCTCGCAGCAGTCAGGCGACATCCAGCGGGCCGGAGAAACACTGGAAGCAGTGGCAGGACAGCTGGATCAACTGGAGCAGCAGTTCCATGAAGAAGTCGCCGCGGTCCAGTCAAGGCTCGACGCCCGCAATGAGCCGCTCGACACAGTCGGCATCAAACCGAAGAAGGCCAACATCCAGGTTCGACTCCTGACACTCGCATGGGTGCCATATACTTCCGAGGGAAAACCCGCATGGGAATAAGCCGACTCTCCATCGCCTGCGCCACGCTCGCCATCTCCGCTCTGGCTCAGCCGCAGTTCAAAGAGCACGTCATAGCAACCGGCCTGAAGGGCGGCTATCAGGTGGTCCCGTTCGACGTCAATGGCGACGGCCGCGCCGACCTCATCGCACTCTCCAGCGGACTCACTGAGCTCGAGTGGTATGAGAACCCCGGCTCTTTCGACAAGACCTGGCCCCGGCACGTCTTCGCCGGCGGACTCAGCCGAATGATCAACGTCGGCGTGCTCGACAAAGACACGCTCATCGTGGCTCACGGCTTTGAGAACGTGGCAGCGAAAAGCGTCGGAAACGTCAGCGTTCTGCGCAGGCCCGCCACCGCCGGCGCCCCGTGGAGCGTCCAGGAGATCGACCGGCTGACCACGTCCCACCGTCTCCGCTCCGCCGACATCCGGGGCAACGGCAAGCCCGTCATGGTCAACGCTCCACTCACAGGAGCTAAAGCCGCGCCGCCCGACTACAACGACAACGCGCCACTCGTCTGGTACGATCCCGCCAACGGACTCAGGCGCGAATTACTAAACGAAGCCAATCACGGAGTCGTCCACGGGATCTTCATCGTCGACTGGAACAAGGACAAGCGCGACGACATCCTCACCGCCAGCCAGAGCGGCATCCACATCCACAGCCTGGGCAAGAACGGCAAGTGGACCCGCACCGAGTTCTCCGCCGAGCCCAGCAGCGACATCGCCGTCGGCAAACTCGGCCGCGAACGCATCGTCGCTGCCATCGAGCCATGGCACGGCAATCGAGTGACGGTCTACATCAGCGGCAGGCGCCAGATCATCGACGAGACCCTGGCCGACGGCCACACCGTGATCACAGCGGACCTTGATGGCGACGGCCGCGACGAGATCATCGCCGCCGGGCGCCAGGGTCCGAAAAGCGTGTTCGTGTACAAAAACACCAGCGGCACGGCGTGGACCCGGCAGACTGTCGACCCCGCCATGCCCGCCGCAGCCTGCATCGCGCTCGACTTGAACAGTGACCGCCGTCTGGACCTCGCCTGCATTGCTGCCGGAACCGCGAATCTCAAAGTTTATGAGAATTTGGTTACAAAACCCGTGTCGCGGTAGACTTTAATTTGCTCCATCCAGCGGTTTCGGTGGTGATCCCAACCCTGGCGGCGGATACCGCGCTGCTGGAGTGTGTTCGCTCACTCCAGGCGCAAACGTGTGAGGATTTCGAAGTGATTGTGGTAGATAACAGCGGAACGGGCGCCGTACGGGGACTTGGCCTCGTCGATGTGCCACGCCTGCGTGTTATCGAGAACGATCACAACGCCGGTTTCGGCACCGCGGTGAATCAGGGCTGGCGAGCCTCTGCCGGACCCTTCGTAGCCACTCTTAACGACGACGCCGAAGCCGAGCCCGGCTGGCTCGCCGAAATGGTCGAGGCCGCAAAAAAAGATCCGGAGATCGGTCTAATTGCCTGTCAGGTGCGTCTTTCAGAAAATGTGCTGGATTCTGCCGGAATGCTGATCGGCGGCGATGGCAGCAGCAAGCAGCGTGGTCATGGGCGCAGTCCCGCCGACTTCGCCGTCGAGGAAGACGTGCTGATGCCCAGTGGTTCGGCCGCCCTGTATCGACGCGCCATGCTCGATGACATCGGCGGTTTCGCCGACGACTTTTTCCTGTATTGCGAGGATTCGGACCTCGGACTGCGCGCGCGCCGCCGCGGCTGGCGCTGCCGTTATGTGCCTTCCGCCATCGTCCGTCACGGCTACTCGAAATCGGCGGGGCGCGCTTCCGCCCTCAAGGCGATGCTGGTCGAGCGCAACCGACTCTGCCTCCTGATTCGAAATTTCCCCCTTAGTCTGATCCTCGCGGCCCCGTTTGTCTCCGCAGTCCGCTATTTCTGGCATGCGGTGTACATGCTGAAAGGCACCGGCAAAGCGGCCGAGTTCGCCCAGTCCGGCGGCAACGGAGCCAGCCTGCCAGTCATGGTGCTCCGAGCCCACTGGCAAGCCCTCCGCCGGCTCCCCGCGCTTCTCGCCGAACGCCGCGCCATCAAGGCTCGCGCATATCTCAACGACCGTCAGTTCGGGCGGCTCCTCGCCGCACACTCCATATCGTCCAGGGAGGTAGCCGCACTGTGAGTAGACGCCTCAGAGGGGGACCCGGATCGCTTCTGATCCTCATTCCCTGCTTCAACGAACAGGGAGCTATCGGACACGTGGTGCGCGACGTGCACCGGGTTCTGCCCGGCGTTCCCGTGATGGTGATTGACGACTGCTCCGCGGACTCCACCATTGATGTCGCCGAACAGGCAGGGGCCTCCGTACTGCCGCTCCCGCATCACCTCGGACTCGGAGGCGCCGTTCAGGCCGGATACCGGCTCGCTTTCGAACTCGGCTTCCAGTACGTGATCCGCGTCGACGGCGACGGCCAGCACTCCGCCGAAGATATCCCTCGCGTTTTTGAAGTGCTGCGCCGCTCTGGCGTCCAGATGGTCATCGGCTCCCGCTACGTGCGCAAGCAGAGCCGCAATTACACCAACACGCTGAGAGGGTTTGGCATCGTCGTGTTTCGAACCCTGCTTCGCCCCATTCTCGGCCGCTGGGTATATGACCCGACGTCAGGGTTCGTCGGAGTGAACCGCGAAGCCCTCCAGGTATTCAGCCGCAGCTTTCCGCTCGAATACCCGGAAATCGAAGCTCTCGTCGTTCTGCAGCGCAAACAGTTCCGATTCGAAGAGGTGCCCTGCGAGGTTCGCCCGAGGCTCGCGGGAGTCAGCACCATCACCGCGGCAAGATCGATCTATTACATTCTGCATGTCCTGCTCGGCGTCTTCGTGAACGTGCTGAAATTTGAGGGGGGCCGCCGTCGCCGTGAGACCAGCCTCTACCAGCTCCGAACCACCCTCGAAGAAGAGGCACCCGAACCGGAGGAACCTGAGCAGGCATTCCAGCCGGAACCCGAGCCTGAGCGAGGAGCACTGAGTTAGCCATGGACAGAGTCATGACGGTTCTGATGATTCTCAGCATCAGCATCATCGTGATGGTGTTGCATTCGGTGCGCCGTGAGCATATTCGCGTCGAGTACTCGGTGAGTTGGCTAACCTCCGCCGTGATTCTGCTTATCCTGTCCCTGAATCGCGATGCCGTCGTCTGGCTCGCACAGTTGCTCGGTGTCGCCTCACCGGCGATTGCCATTTTAATGACCGTCTTTTTCGTGTTCCTTTTTGTAGGATTTCGCTTCTCCCTTCGCGTGTCCGCCCTGAAAGACGCGAATATCGCTCTCGCGCAGCGCGTGGCGATCCTGGAATTTCATATCAAATCGGCTCATGAGCAACAAAAAACGGCGAACGGCTGAGCAGCCGTCCCGGGTTCCTCCCGGAGGTACCGCTGTGGCAACAGCGGTTGAGGATGCGCCACGTCCGTCCGGCGCGCCCTGGTGGGCCTGGATTGCAGGTCTCATTCTTGTCTTATTCGTCGGCTTTGAAGTCTACGGCCCCGCCCTGAACGGAGAGTTCGTCTTTGACGACCAGTACCTCCCGTTCATGATGCCGGATGTGCAGAACGCGCCGCTTCAGGCATGGTTGGGCGTGAGACCCTTCCTCCAGCTCACCTACTGGTGGAATTATCAGAACTGGGGCCTCGAGCCGTACCCTTATCACGCCGTCAGCGTGGTGCTACACTGCTTCAACACGCTGCTGATCTGGGCCATTGTCCGCCGATTTTTAAAAATGGTGGACGAAACGGGCGTGCGCCGCGAGATCCTCGCCGCCTTCGCCGCGGGCCTGTTTCTGCTGCACCCCGTGATCACCGAATCGGTGGCATACGTCACCAGCCGCTCAGAAGCGCTGAGCATTTTTTTCTTTCTGCTCGCCTACGCCGTCTTCCTGTTTCGGCCCCGTCCCGCGATTCCAGTTCCGCACATCATTCTGCTGCTGTTGTTCTTTGGCATCGCCTGCACCGTGAAGGAGCACACCACGTTCCTGCCCTTCCTGCTGCTCCTCACCGATTTCTGGTTCACCACACCGTTCCGCTTCGAAGGCATTCGCCGCAATTTGCATCTCTACATCCCCATCGCGTTTTTCGGCCTCATCGGAATATGGGCGGTATTTAAAGTGCTCTCCGGTGCGAATTCCGCCGGCTTTCGACTCGCAGAGTTCACCTGGTATCAGTATTTATTCACGCAGTTCCGCGTAATCTGGACCTACCTGCGCCTCTACCTGCTCCCCGTCGGCCAGAATGGCGACTATGCCTTTCCCCCGTCCCGCATCATCACGGAGCATTTCGCCTGGCTGGCATTGTTCGGGCTCCTGGCGGTGTGCTGGCTTGCCTGGAGATATCGACGCGAGTATCCGCTGGCCTCGTTCGGCTGGTTCGGCTTCCTGTTACTGCTGGCGCCGACGTCCTCCGTGGTCCCCATCGCCGACGTCATCGTCGAGCGGCGCCTCTACCTTCCGTTCTTCTGCCTGCTGCTCATCACCGTCGACTTCCTCCGCCGCTGGCGCCCGACTCCCGCGCTTCTCGCCAGTGCCTGCGGCCTCCTGCTGGCAGTCTCCGCTTACGCGGCGCACGAACGGAGTAAGGTGTGGTCGAGTGCTCTGGTCTTCTGGGGCGATGCCGCCAGCAAAGCCCCCACCAATGCCCGGGCCCGCTTCCAACTCGCGTACGCGCAGTGGGTGAACGGACAGTGCGACGCCGCCGTTCGCTCCTACGAAGAAACCGCGAAGATCACAGCGAAGTCCGACGACCGCCTCCTGGTCGACTGGGGCCTTGCGCTGGAATGCGCGGGCCGCACCGACGATGCCGCGGCGAAAATGCGTCAGGCTTACGCCATCGCACCCTCAGCGCACATTCAAACACAAATTGGCATGATTTATGGGAAAAAGAACCGCTTCGAGGAGGCGATGGCCGCCCTCAATGAGGCCGAGAAACTGGACCCACGCTTTGAAATGACGTACGTTTACAAAGGGAATTTGTACGCCACCCGTGGTGAGGTCGACACCGCCATCGGCTTCTACAAACACGCGATCGCCATCAATCCGAACAATCAGAATGCGAAGCAGGCGCTCGACCTGGCTGAGCAGGGTAAGGCCGCGGCAGCCCGGCAACCTGGGCGCTAGATGGCAAAGCGTCTGCGCATCGGCGTTAACGCGCTCTACATGATCCCTGGAGGTGTCGGGGGCACGGAAATCTATCTTCGAAATCTGCTGGCTGCGCTGGCCGCGCTCGATCGCGAAAACCAGTATTTCGTGTTCACCAATCGGGAAACGGACTCGACCCTCGTCCCCATGGCGACCAATTTTCAGCACATTCCCCAGCCCATTCGCGCTGTAAGCCGGCCCGCACGGCTCATCTGGGAACAAACACTGCTGCCGCTCAAAATCGCTACAATGCGGCTCGATTGCCTGCTGAACCCGGGCTTCACCGCGCCCATCGTCACAGCCTGCCCCAACGTGACCGTGGTTCACGACATGCAGCACAAGCGTCACCCGGAACATTTCCGCCGCTTCGACCGCCCCGCCTGGCAGTTCTTCGTCTGGGCCGCCGTCCATCGCTCCCGCATCCTGCTCGCCGATTCCGGAGCCACACGTGACGACCTCATCCGCTATTACCGCATCGATCCAAAGCGCGTTCGCATCGCACTCCTCGGTGTGGAAGACGAGTTCTTCTCCATTGCCGAGCTTCGCGGCCCACTCCGCCCCTGGATCCTCTGCGCGTCGACACTCCACCCGCACAAAAACATCGAGCGCCTGGTCCGTGTATTTGGAAGATTCCGCGAAATAAAACCAGACTTCCAGCTAATACTCGCTGGAATGCGAGGCTTTCGCGCCTCGGAAATTGAGGCCCTCATCTCGCGACTGAACCTGGAATCGAGCGTGCGCATCACCGGCTGGATTCCCCGTACAGAGTTGTACGAGCTGTTCCGCCACGCCACCGCCTTCGTCTACCCGTCGACATTCGAAGGCTTCGGCCTGCCAGTAATCGAAGCAATGGCCGCCGGGGTACCGCTGGCCTGTTCCGACATCGAGCCCCTTCGCTCCATCACAGGCGACGCCGCCATCCGCTTCGCACCCGACTCCGACGAAGAAATGTTAGCCGCCCTTCTCCGCGTATCGGAGGACAGCAGCCTGGTACCCGCCGCCCGTGCCAGGGCCCGTCAATTCACCTGGAAACACTGCGCCACCGAAACCTTAGCCGCCCTGACCGCCGCCGCAGCCCAATCGGGCTAAAGGGGGGCAGGCCCCTAGGCCCATAAGCGCTAACTTAGCGATTAAAGAATCTTAACCTGTGGTGCTCTCCGCCGCTTTCGTTCTCGTAGGTCCATCTCCAGTTGGTTCCAGTTCTC
>Ga0163150_10002717_pt1 | contig 26405 bp, 16 predicted proteins | sample OliLakLV19P2IB_FD_148628 | JGI IMG/M metagenome (GOLD analysis project Ga0163150, IMG submission 148628) | Freshwater microbial mat bacterial communities from Lake Vanda, McMurdo Dry Valleys, Antarctica - Oligotrophic Lake LV.19.P2.IB | ecosystem: Environmental > Aquatic > Freshwater > Lake >...
CATACAGCACGGGTCTTCGCGTCGGCATTGCAGCTGCAACGCTTGATCGGCTCGTGCGAGAGAACGGCGGGCAGGGCGTCGCGCCATGAAAGAACGCTGTAGTCGCCACGATTGCCCCCAGTGCGTCGCCGGCGCAACCGCGCTACCCAGAGCAGCCACGAACTTGCCCCGGATACACCAGTGGCCAGCACAGGTTCACCCGTGCTGGCCACAACGTTTTGATAAGTAAACTAATTCCAAATCTGGCCCGGCCTGCGGCGCGATTTCGGTCGGAATGACCGGATCTTCGGTATCGGCGTGGTGATTACACACAGTTCCCGCATGCCCGCTCAATTCGAGATTCCTTGTTCCAACCGCCTCACAGCGGCCAGTTTAAATTCCCTGGTGAACTGTTTTTGAGACAATCCCATGACTCAATTCTCCGTTTGATGAATTGTGTCCCTTAACCGGTTGTCTCAAATTTCGAGGCAAGTCCAATCATTGGGCAAAGCCCTGGGCTAGTTATAGTTAGATGGAAAACGTTATTGCCCTGTCACACTAATCGGCGATTTCGACCCTGTCACTGAAAATCCCAGTCCGCCACACGTGTTATATTTGGCCTGACCTTTATGCTGATCTGTCCGCTCTGCCTTAACGATGTGAGGCCCGGAGCCGAGTTCCTGGTCTATTGCACTCAGCATCCGCGGAGTATCGCGCCGATCGTCTACCGGGGCGAAACGAGTGATATGGAACTGCTGCTGTGCGACGCTTCGCCCCGCTGCAGCAACCCGCAGTCGATGTGGGAAGGAGTGTTTCTGGCGCACCGGGGGTGTCGGGCCCGTAACCCGTTCTGGGAAGCCACTCAGGTAAATGTTTCAGGAAAGGCGGTTCAGATAGAAAGGCCGGCCGGTCGCTTTCTGGAACCGGATGATCCGCAAATACCCAACCTGCGAAAGATTGCGGATTCTTATCGCAACGTCCCGGAGATGTGGTTTCCTCTGGCCCTTTTTCGGGCGATTAACGAGCATGAAGATTGGGGCAAGATGGTCATGCTAACCGGACCTCGGCAAGTAGGCAAAACCATCATCGCGACGATGGCGATGAGTCAGAGCACCTACGTCGGGGACAAGCTTCTTGCGTGCACTCCGCAGGCATTCACCAGCATGTACACGCTGGACGGTGGTTTTGTCTCCAAGACACCATTCCTCGAAGCGTTGCACAGTGTGGCGCAACTCCGGCGCGGCATGTCCGCGGACGGTCCGGTAGCTCCAACAGGACGTAATGAAGTGCACGTTCGTTCGGTATTCATGGCTAAGCGGGCCAAAAAGGGGCGCTGGCAGAAACTTATGCAAATGGTGCGCGACACAATCGATTTCATGATACCCATAAACGCGATTGGACCTCGCGTACACCCAACGATCAGTTTCTTCGACTTCGGAGGGGAACGCTTTGGGGATACGGCGGTACCGGAAATCGCGCATTGGATCCAAAATATGCACGTGCTTGCGGCCGTGATCGAAATACCTGGTCTCATCCGCTGTGGCCGCGACGCCGGTACCCCCGACACCGACAGTACGCCCGACAGCGTGAAACGAGCTATCGAAAGACTCAACCTGGCGCCGGAATCCACTCGCCGCTGCATCGTTGTGACCAAGGCTGACCTCAGCCCACAAGCTGAGGCCTACCTTAGAAAACTGGGCCGTGCTGAGAATGAAACGTCAGAGCTAAACGGGAAGGTCGTCCTGTGTGGCCTGTTGGATTCAGAATCCGAAACAGAGCGGGCTTTGCTCGAGCTCTTACAAAGCGATAACAGTCTGCCTGTCTTTTTGATAGGAACGTATAACCTTGATGGCAGCAGGCTCGGTCGCGGTACTGAGATGCCCTACTCCATTGGACTGCGGATGTTCCTGCGCTGGGTGTTGACCGGCAAAAAGTAGCCAGAGACGATTATGGATTTACGAGTTTACACGTACGGAGGTGAGAGCTTCGCTGAACGCTTCCGCGCAGGCGACTGGGACAGTGTGCCTGTAAGCGTGATTGAGGACTTCCATGGCATTCGGGGCGGACGCCCTTGGTTCGGTTTTTGTGTGATCTCGGACCGTCCATTTTTGTTTTGGAAAGAACTCCAAAATCCCGCCAGCAGGGGTGGATATCCCTTCGGACTCATGCTCGACCCCGGTGAGGAATTCTTTGATCGGATGCGTTGGAACACCGCGTGGATTCTCTCTCGTCTTTTTGAAGGCGAGGATGCTCTCGGCAGACCATTTCTTCTCAGACCCGAAGACGTCGGTGTCACAGGCCTTACCAGAATGCTCTCGCAGATACCAGAGCCTGCATGCGAAGCGTTTGCGACAGATTCGGGGCGTGAACTCTGGACCGCAACAGTGCTCGAAAATGACATTATTTCGGTGCCACCCGAAGTGCTCGGTTACTCGTCCAGGCCCACACCATCCGAGATAGCAAGGCTTCAGGAGTCTCTCGTACCTGGGCTGCGAAACGGCCGTGGGTGGATCATCGGCGCCAGCCGGCAACACGCGGACTACCTGGGCGTGCGCTTAATCATCGACGATCAAGCCGATGTGCCTGAATCGTTGCCACTGGAGCGGGCCCGCAAACTCCTAACCTCGTTCTCCAGGCTCGACTCGCTCGACAGTTGGGCCATAACGCTACTCGAACCGAATCTGAATAAGCAGGCCTGGAGGGGCGCGGCGGAGATTGATCTTGTCATCGAAGCGATCGACGTCGTGCGCCTGGCCGGCGACCGCCCCGATGACCTCATTCGGTTTTCAGACAGACTTCCTGCCGAGAGCGATAAACAAACCTGGCTGGACGAGACCTGCCGGATATTGCTCTCCTTCACATCGCCTCTCTCGGAGCTGGCGACTTCTCTTATCCTTAAGAGTTATTCGACCCGGTCGGATCCGCTGCCTGGCAGCTTCTACGAGAGGGCAAGTCTGGAAGCACTTCACCAATTTCTTAGCGATCTCTCCATTCCGCCGACCCCTCCGCCGGAGGTCCTTGCGCTTCCTCCAGATATTTGGCTGAATCTCTGGAAAGAGAAGATCAGATCCGCCGGGACCAATGCAGTTGTGCTGGTAAACAAAGCAATTGAGCAGATCACTCCGGAATTGACCAGTGCGGAAGAGAACGAACTCCTGGATATTGCGTGGGACGCAACCATCCGGTCCGATGCCCCCCTCAGTGTGTGGCAGGCTGAGTCTGAAGCCAGGCCTTACATCGCGCAGAAGCTGACCGACGAAGTCAGAAAGCGCGTGGAGAGCGGCTCCGGCGATCGCGACTGGCCCGAGTATTTTCAGTTCGCACAGGACAACGATCTCAAGTGGCTCAAGAAGAATGTTCAGGAAAAGGACCTCGCCTCCCTCGCCGACAGCCTGGCAACGGGCGCCCATCCTGATCAGGCTATAGCGCTTTGGGACTGGAAGTCGCATGGCAAGATTCCCCTGCCGCAACGTGAAAAGCTCGCCCGCACGAACCACGGAAACTGGGCAGATCTCAACCAGCTCCTCAAAATCCTCGGCGGAGAACATTGCCTGTCTCCCACGGAGATGAAGCAGCCGGACCGCAACAGGTTACTCGCAGACCTCAAAGATAAACTCGCTCACGAGTTGAAGAAAGACCTCCAGAGATCGCCTTTCAGCCTGCGCGAACTCGTGGAACTCTTCGACGGAAAACTCGATGAGGTCGCCCAGAAGCAGCTCCTTGCGCTAAAGCCATGGCTCAAGGATCACGAACTGGCCCGCGAGTGGCTGGAGGGCTGGAAACTCCTAAACCGCGACCGCCACGACCAGGAACTGCTGCGCTGGGCAGCGGATTCTTTGTTCGACGACGGCCGTTTGTATTTTTCGCCAAACCTCTTCATCGAACCGTCCAAGCGGGAGGTCTTTGTCAGAGCAACCCTGTTTGGCATACTTAACAATTTTAGAAGCAACCCCGGCCAATGCACCCCGGCAGATTACACACGTGTCGCACGCGCCGCATTGGTAGCGTGGCGCTCTGAGACCGCATTCGCGGACGCGGTTCAGTCAGTCTGGAAATCTGAAACGGAATCGGAACGCAAACGCGCCCTGAATCAATTGCAGGACGACACGTTGCTGAACGAAGTTCTGGACAGGCAGCAGCTTACGGAGATAGCCGATCAGGCTTTGATTGAAACTCTCCTCGGAAAGGAGGCTCGGCAGCTGCCAGACCCCGCCAAATTGACGGAGCAGTTGCGTGTCGCTGGACCGCTGTTCCTCGATTGGTTCACGAGCCAACTACGAGCCGGCACGGAGCAGGCTCACGTTGTTGTGAAAACCTTGGCTGGCTCCATGCCCCACCTGGAAGCGGTTCTGCCTTGGCTAAGTCAGAACAACAAGACCCTCTTCGTCAATGCACTTGCTGACTTGCCCCTGACTGATTGTGACCCCAGACTTCAGACAGCCGAAATTGTGAGTGCACTCCAAAATCTCGCGCAACTTCCTCCCGCGAGTCGGTACATCATTGAGATTCTGCTGACGTCGGACGGCGACAACGCCCGGTCGAAGTTTCTGTCAAAGCCAACGCAGGGTAAATTCGGGCGGATCGTTGGCAAGATGTTTAAGCCGCGCTAGAGACCGTAGTAACACTCGATCCACCACAAGGGGCAACACGTGTTCCTCATCCTGATTCTGCTGCCGCTGTTTGCGTTTTGCATTTTCGCCTGGAGGGTCATGCGCCACGCTTGGGCGCAGGTAGCCCTGATTGCTGCTGTTACTGCCGCTGTTGTCTCTTCGATTCTCACGCTTGTTTTGCTTTCCGGCAATCCGTGGTGGGCTGGCCGTGTCCAGTTGGCGTGGACCGATGTCGCATCGGACCGAGCCGGAGCACCTCTGAAAATAGGCGGTTCGAAACAGGACCTCACTATCGGGTGGCCCAATGGCCGATTCACTCCGGAGGTTGTGGCCACAAAGTCGGCAGACAAGCTGGAACTGGCAGTGAGCGGCGGCGGCGGATTCATTCTCAGCGGCGAACGGGCTCTCACCGGAATCCCAATACCCCGTGGAGAAAAAATCGCCAGCGGGAACTACTGCGTGCATTGGGAAAGAATAAAAATTGTTCGGCGCAAGATGTTCATCACGGACTGCCAGGGCGGCGGAATTGGCGATTTCACGTTGACGGCAGGCGATGGGGACAGAGTAGTTCCACTCAGCGCCGTCGTCGGTTCCATAGCAATCAGACTCCGCACGGAAAATAAAGCGCTGCAGGCTCGTGACCTCGAGCAGTGGGCATCGCAGCGGTGGATTCTTGCACGCCGCGGCGAGGGCTGGGGTCCGTTGTTGTTGCATTGGATTACGTTTGAAAGATGGAACGTGCAGGTCGCCGAAGTAGAAACGCCCAGGATTCTCTCAGACGCCGATCAATACCCACAACTCAAGGTAAATGGCAGCAATCCAAAAATCGAGGTGCTCGAACACGAGATGCTTCATATCCTGTGGCCGACGCGCTCCCAATACTTTCGATACCGCATTGAAGATACTCGTATCGCAATCGAATGGATGGCTCCGTGGAACAGAAACTCCCCACCTCCGCCTGAGTCCGACGAACGGCCTGTTTCCATGGTGGTGTGTGCATTCCCCCTGCCCGGCGACAACGCATTTATATTACCCTTCGGCACAGGTCTTTCCGGTGTCCGCCAACGCTTGTTCATCTTCGGTGACAAGTTCGTTCAGCGAGCCGAACACGGAGCTCCGGTTCTGTCCGAGTACGCTCCTGTCGGCTCTGACGTGACACGGAAGGACCGAGCCGAATCGAGTGTGGTGGTCAAGGCTGAGCCCTTTCAGGTGCGCCTTACCTCTCTGTCCGATATCCCCGGAAGTTGGTACGCCGGATTTCTGCTGGCACTTTCCATCCTGGCTTTTGGCCTCGCTTCCTGGCTCTTCACCATGTCCGCTGCCGACGAACATGCCTGGTTGTTGAACGGACTCGGCCTCTCGCTCTGGACCATGCTCTTGCTGCGATTCGTTATGGCGCTTCGATATGCGCTGGATCCGGGCGCAATGGACTTGCTGGCTGCGCGTGGCGTTGAGAACGCAGCCCTTGCGTTAGTGCTCATGCCGGGCATAATGCTCTTCGTCGCGGCGGGGCTGAAGATGGAAGGCGGCGTCCCGGCCGACCTGCATCAGCGTGGACGACTGGTCCTCGCCTGCCTGCTCGGCTGGATTTTAGCCGCCTGTATTGTGACCCTTCTGGTACGCAGACTGTGGCCCAGTCTCCCCAGTTCGCGATTTTTCCCCACGTTTACCTTCCTCTGGTCCGGGAGAGGCATCATTGCCTGCCTCCTGCTAATGCTCTTTGCCATTCCCGTGGTCCGGGCGCACTTTGACCCGCTCACGCACGGCAGCCGCTGGTGGAAACTGTTCCGCAACGCAATGTTTTTCCCTCTCGAGATCCTGGAACGCGCCGTCCCCCGGGCCGGCAAACGAATTTGGGAGTCCGCTGTGATTAATACCGAGCCGGGTGTACGGCTTACCCCGGAACAGGCAGGAAGGTCGAAGGACTTCTGGCCAGTTACCTTCGTGCTCGGAATCGTTCTGGCCGTCTCGCTGGCAGCGCTCTTTGGTTTGCAGTTTGTGCTCCCGCCCAGTACCAAAATTGTGCAGGAAGTCGTAGCGCCGCTGGTGTTCTTCTGGGTGCCTGCCGGGCTGCTGATCGGGGTATGGCAAGTTTGGTTCCCCGGCGCGGCTCCACCCGCCTGGGTAGGTCTGAAAGACAAGCTCTCGCTGAACCGCGTTGTCATCATTGTCGGCATTATCTTCCTGTCTGTGTTCCTGCTGCCTCTGGCTACTCACGATGCAGGTGGTCTCATTGCTGCCAGTGCGGTCTTTATTGCCGTGATCACCGTACTCGTCGGAGGTGGTCGGCCCTTCGCCGTGCCGTCACTGGCGCTCATATTGTTGTCGCTCACTTTGGCAAGTGCTTCCTTCGTTTACCTCAACCTCGACCCTATGACTCCGACGCCGGGCGCGTTCGGCGAATCGCGTGTTCGTCTCCTTGTTTTCCGCGACAACGCGAAGCTGAAAGAGGGACTCGCCTGGTTCTCTTTGCGGCAGGAGGAAAGCTCTGGCGTCATCAGCGAACAGAAGGTCAGCAATGCACTGGAACACACATGGGAGAACCAGGCCATCGCCCATGAAGGTGGCTGGTTCGGTCTGGGTTTCGGAAAGGCGCCGGTTCGCCGTTCTCTGGTGCAGCAAAACACCGTACAGTGCGATTCCCAGTTCAGCTTTTTCCTGATGAGCGAACACGGAGTTCTCGGCGGCCTTGGTCTACTCCTGGCATATCTTTGTCCTGCCTTTCTTGTCGTCTCCGCCGCCCGGAGTCGCGGAGGCATCGGGATGGGACTCGCTCTCGCCATAGGCATGGCATTCTTCCTCGAAGCCTGTTTCCATGCGCTGATGAACCTCGGTGGTCTGCCTTTCACCGGTCGCGACTTGCCTCTTCTGGCGGTAAACTCCCGCAGCAATCTGGTGCGTTGGACGGTGTTCCTCACCCTTCTCGCGCAGGCGGTTTCCTGGAGGAAGTCCGGACCTTTAGCCGTCTCGCAGACGTTCAGCTCCAGCGCCTGGCGAAGGCTGACTGTGGCAACCGCCGGTGTGTCGTTGATGTTCCTTTCGTTGGTGACATGGCGCGCCGTATCAGTTGCCGGCGAGACTACGGTGGCAGCCATCTTCGACTGGTCGCCTCTTCTGCGGGAAATCAACAAGCTCGGCGTTCGGCACGACCTGACGTACAACCCGAAGACACACCGAATCGAGTTCAAAAAGCCCGCGCATTACACCGGAACCACTCTGCTGGAGCAGGAAATCGAGCGATTCAACGCACTAGCCGATGAGGAAAAACGCGAAGGATTGCTTGTACATCACCCCGCAAACTATGCACGCGATCTCGCAAAAGTAACCAGGATCGAGGAATGGGACCAGCTGATGGACCGTCTTCGCCTCGCTGATCAGACTGTCGGGCGTTCCCTCCGTCCTTCGTTGCTGCGTCTTACGCTCGCCCGGCCGAGTCCGGGCGAAGGCGAGAGTATCGGCGACTCGACTCCAGACGCCGCTGCAGCTGCCAAAAACAAAGGCTCTGATCCACTACTACCCGATCTCGAGGAACCACTTGAGGTCAGGGGCAACCCTGAGTACGACACCCGACTCACCTTCCGGGCACCGGCCGACGCACTCCAGTTGCCTGTTGTACGCTGGGCCGGCGTCAGATCAGGCGCAGTTTCTCTCCGTGGAAAAGCATTCGAAATCATCATGCCGCTCGACAGCAAGGCACAGGAAAGGGCTGTGTCACTGGTTAGCATCAATAAAGCCTGGAGACTTGCTTCCGGCAGCAATCAAACCGAGTCTCGCAAAGTCAGGCTTTTCCTGAGAGGTCCTGACGGCAAGGCACCAGTGACTGTGGACACCGGGACCTTTGAGGCGAGCCGCGACCGCGTCGTATATCGGCCCGGTGATGTCACCGGCCGAAAACTAATCTCCTGGTGGCCCTGGGCCGATCGATTCAAAAAAGGAGATGAGGTAATCCTCACCACCGGTCAGCGAATCTCCGTTCAGGCAACCAATGGTTCCGGGCTCTCCGGGGAACTCGTGGTCGGAGCGGTAGCGCAATCGTCGCTGATCGGACCGGCATGGGTTCAGGGTCAGTGGACCAGCGTGTTCAATCCCGATGAACGGATTCCGTGGACCGCGTATCTGGCTCAGGCGGTCCGAAACGAAGCCGATCGCGAGAAACTTGGTTCCGCCGAGGCCGAGCTCCGCTATGGGGCTCTTACTCTGGATGCCGAAATGCAACAGGCAGCCCAGTCCTTCATGGCGCGCAAGGGACGGACCCTCCACGCCACGCGCATCCGATCCGGGCAAGACGCCTGGCTCAGGCTTCCGCCGCGAGTTGCGTTGAGCATAATTCGAATTCCGAATGGCGAAGCAATCGCGCTTGGCGGGTGGCCTCGAATGTCATCGATGCCCGGCTGGAAACAGGAGCGTACCGGGGAGTGGGTCCCACCTGTTTCGTGGATGGAGGAACATGCTCCTGCTTCTATCTCTGCCCACTACGGTTCAGACAGAAATTTCCAGCGTATGTTGATGGGGTCCACTACAAAGCCCCTGTGGGCTTCGGTCGTCCTCGGATTACATCCCGGTCTGGCTTCTTCACTGGCGGTGCGTGGCGTGTGGGGTCCGGAGAAATCCGTGTTTGGAATTCCGATACGCGGACCGGGCTGGCACGCGCCAGACTCCCGCTCTCTTAACGGCACACAATGGTGCGATCTCACCAGCTTCCTCGCTACCTCCGACAACCGGTATCAGGTCAGGCTGGGGATTCTTGGGCTCGCTGAGCCCGGACAGGGCGGCAAGCCGGCGGACGCGGCGCAGTCTTCATCGACGGATGAGTCCATGAACGGCGGTGGCAGTCCCTGGAGTAAGGTCCCGCAATTTCCTCTGGAGATTCGATTCAGTCACAAGAACCCCGGTGTCATCGGAAACCTTGCCGACACTCCACTTGCCGAGCGTTGGCGACAGCTGTTCCAGGTTGGCATTCGCTCCGGCGACATGAGCGTGCGCCGGTCCTTCTGGACTGCAGACGAACGGGATGATCGTAAGGAATCAGGGAGCGGTTCAAACCCGACCGCGGCGTTCGATGTAATCTCTCCGCAGGCTCCTGATCTGGCTTTAGATGGCATTACCATGCCTCGGCAATATGTGAGTCTGTTGCTTGGCGGAGGCACCAACGTATGGTCGAATGTGGACTTTGCTGGCGCCTTTGCGACTGCCGTCACTGGAAGACCGGTCATTCCCCACATCACGGAACGTCAGGTGCATCCATCTGAGAGCCGCATCGACAGCCTGGAACAGGCAAAGCTCATTCGCCCCGGACTCGAAAGAGCGCTGACTCACCCGCATGGAACGGCGTACGAGGCTTTCCGCAGGATCCTGCCCCGATTCAGGAACTACAGCGTGTACGCCAAAACCGGAACGCTCCGGCTCGGTGGAATCGAGCCTACATCGAGAATTGCGGTCGCCATCGTCCGCTGGGACTCCTCAGGCAACGCGAAGGGCGGTGTTGTGTTTTCCGTTGTCGCCGAGCGTGGTGGGGTCGGGACGGCGGCGCAGTGGCTCGCCGAGTTCATTTCTGAAAATCCCAGGCTCGTCGATAAGTTTCTGGATGCGAAGTAGACTCCGATCTCGCAGCGGGTTGTTTAGAGGCTACGTGTAACAAAAAAGCAGCTCACGATCTGCGCCCTTGACGCGACTCGCTACTGTTGATCGCGTAGATCCGATTCGACATGCCTGACGGCTGCGGACGGCCTGCACAGTGACTCCTCATTCCGAAGTTCCAGCGCTGATTTGGAGCATTTGTGAGCCACTCGCTGCATCGGTCATGATCCTCTGCAAATAAAGTGTTTCGTTTGTTTTCCGTCGTCGTCGCCGGGGGCCTCTCAAACCGGGCAGGCACTGCTGTCCGCTCCGGCGTCGCTGAATGTAAGGCAGGGTCGACCGCTGCATCAAGGTGATGCGGTGTTCCTTCGGGAACGTCTAATTGAGGCGGCCGCCGGTAGTGGAGCGGTTCTGGATGAGTGCGACGAATATGGGCAGCGCTACATCGTTGATTTCGAATGTGAGAGTGGTGACCGGCGCGCGATGGTGCGGAGCGCCTGGATTGTGTTGACCGGCGAGACTATGCCGCGGCTGATCACTTGTTTTGTACTATCGAAATGAGGTTCGTATGCCTGAGCTGACGCTATTGACCACGGTTGCGCTGTTGGAAGATATGCCGGAAAAGGCACTCCGGCGCGGGCAGGTTGGCACGCTTGTGGAGGTGCTCGGGCCGGGCGTGTACGGAAGTGGAGTTTAGCGACGATTCCGGGCGGGACGTATGCGACGGTTGCTGTCAGCGAAAGCCGATTGCTGCCGTTGCTTCACGAGTCGACAAGTCAGGCCGCCTGACGTTTTAGGCTGCCGTCGGGGTTCGTGTGCGTTAAGAGAGCACTTGCCTGTGTGATTGCATCGCGAAGCCCCGGGGCAGGCTGCCTGGCACTCGGCGTGACTTGCCGAGTCCGTCCAAATGCGGCATGCTGTTTTCAAAATACTGAACCGGGAGACACTGGTGCAGTTCTGGACGGCGAGATCGAGTCCGTCCAAATGCGGCATGCTGTTTTCAAAATACTGAACCGGGAGACACTGGTGCAGTTCTGGGACGGCGAGATCGAGTACACCGAAGACGTGCTGGACAAGTTGCAGCAGTTAGGAGAGCGCTGAGCGAAGTCCCTGCCAGGACGCCCCTCCAACACACCTCAGTTCTGTAGCTGCTTCGAGAAGCCTTCACGCACGGACCGGATCTGATGCTCGCCTGGGAGTCGCTGAGGGCGTCGCGCGCCTGCTGGACGCTGGTGGCCTGATGTTTTCGGGGAGGGGGCTTGCTTTCTGCGGATCGAGTCGACGACAGGAAGGCTGAGGCTGTTCGCAAGGCGCGGGCGAAATCCGATACTAATCCGGGTGGCGCGCTTAGTGCCAAAGGTCGAGGCCCAGACCGCTTGCCTCGATGATTGCTTTCATGGTGCCGATGGGCAGGGTGCTGCCCTTGTGATAAGGCACGATGACCATGGCGTGTGTTCCGGCGTGAGCGAACTTCATGTGACTGCCGCGTGTGTGCACGTGCTGGAATCCGTTTTTTGAAAGAACTGCGATTACCTGATCGGCTTTGAGGCTGGGGTAGACCTCTCACCCAATTTCAACCTCGATTCACTTTGCTGAGTCGGGCAGGTTGAGGTCAATTGGTTCGAGGTACAGGCGGATGGCTTCCTGTATGTTGAGTCGGGCTTCTTCTTCTGTATCGCCGGCGGAGGCGCAGCCCGGGAGTTCGGGACACACGGCGGAATAGCTTTTGACTTCAGTGTCGTATTCGAGCACCACGCGAAAGGTCACCTCCACAGTTTATGCCCATCAGCTAATCAATGACCATAATCCGGAGCTGGAGGGACTTTCGGGCGTCGTCCGACCGTTTCTGTTTCAGTAGACGTACTTGGTAAAGGTCCGCACCACGACGTCGACTGAAGGCGTGGGCTTAGCTTCGAAAGTGAACACGTTGGTTTGGCGTGCTCAAATAAGTCGCACTTGAAGGCATGCCACGCAACTTCAATAAGGCAAAGCTAAACCCACAGCATTATTGTAATACGCTTCTGTCGGCTACACTCATAATCTTCTGTGTTGCATGTCTTCAACATTGCGCTTCGCCCCAACAGGTGATAATGTCGGTACTGGCGGATGACCGCCAGAAAAAAACGGAAAAGGGTCGGCGCGGTTCATAGCGTCGCCGACCCTCACGATCGACTGAAGCCGACCGCGCTAACTCCATGATACGGCTTCATGCGATTTCCGCACAAGGAGAAGACATGACGAGCGTGTATCTGATAACGGCCGAGCCAGTTACGGCGGCGGCTATCTCTGCGACGATGATTGGACTCGGTGCGCTTTGCGTCCACGCAAACGCGTGGGTGATTCCGTGGGCAAGGAACACCCAAGATCTACGCCAGACATTGGCGACTTGCATGCGGTCCGGCGGCGGCAAGCTCGTGATCGCGGAGATCACGGGCGAGTACAGCCTGATCTAGCGAGACTGCGAGGCGTTCGACAGGGACGCCTCGCCGTCTCATCGACAGGGCACCGCTGGTACTGGTGACCATCAGCCGTTAAAACAATTCGGCTCGAAGTGAGATATAACGTTAGGTTTGCTTCGTTGCGCCTGACGGAGTAATCCGCCGCTACCGTGAATGCCTATTCGCAGTGGCGAAATTGCGGCACCGTTTGCGTTGCCGCGCTCCAAAATTCTGTTCTCAACACACGAAGGGAAGGGTGCATGGCATCCGATTTAGAGGACTTTTTCGAGGGCTATTTCAAGGAATTGACGGGCAGAACGCCATACGTCTGGCAACGCAAGCTTTATGCGCAGATGGCTGGTGGAGCGGTGGACTGGCCCGAAGTGCTTGACCTGCCGACTGGCGCGGGGAAGACTTCCGTGCTGCATATATGGCTGCTGGCGCTGGCATGGAGCGTCCGGTGCGGGCGTTTTGACGTGCCACGACGCCTGGCGTGGATCGTCAACAGGCGCGTTGTGGTGGATCAGGTAACGTCCGACGTGGAGAGTCTTGTGTCCACCGAGCTTGGGGAGGATGGGCAACCCCAGGGTCTGGCGCGGTGTCCGGAAGTCCGAAACCTGCTCGCCAGTCTCTCGATGTCGGAAATCCCGCTGGCGGTTAGCACGCTTCGGGGACAGTATGCCGACAAAGGCAACTGGAGCCGCGACCCTTCCACGCCTGCGGTGGTGGTTGGAACTGTCGATATGATCGGGAGCCGGTTGCTGTTTCGCGGCTACCGCTCAGGAGCGTACCACAGACCGATCCACGCCGGTCTGCTGGGCGTGGACTCTCTTATCGTCAACGATGAGGCTCATTTGAGTCCGGCGTTCGTTCGACTGCTCGACGAAGTTCGAACGAAGCGGCCAGCGTCAGAGATTTCCGGGAAAACATTCCGAATTCTCCTTCTTTCTGCAACGGCGAGCTCCCTTCCCGATTTGCGCCGGTTCGACCACGATCCGCACGAGGACGTTGCCGCGTGTCCGGCGTTCGACCGTGTTTTTCGGGCACCGAAAACTCTGACACTGCAAGAGGTCGACGATCCCAAGAGTTTCCAGTCGGTGTTCTGGAGCACAGCCACGGATGAGCCGCCGCCGCGAACCATCGTTTTCGTGGAGCAGCCAGAGAAGGCAGCTCAGTTTGCGGAACGACTGGGTAAGGAAAGACTGCGGTGTGCGTTGTTAACCGGGACGATGCGCGGTCTGGAGCGGGACGACCTCATGTCGAATCCAGTGTTCCAGCGATTTCTCGACCGCGACCCAGGCGTCGAGCCTGTATGGCTGGTGTCCACCTCGGCGGGGGAAGTCGGGGTTAATTTGTCGTGCGAGCGCATGGTCACGGACCTGTGTGAAGCCGACCACTTGCTGCAGCGTTTCGGACGGCTCAACCGTTTTGGCGGGCCAGAAGGCGGTGAGGCGTTTGTGGTGTACAGGCCGCCCAAAGAGGATTCTCTGACGGCGAGTCTGGAGTATTTGAAATCGCTTGACGGAAATATCTCGTGCAGCCATGTTTGGGATCGTCGTCCTCCGCCCGATGCCTGCTCCGAGACACCGGCGCTGGCGCGTCTGGAATCGAGGCACATTGACATTTGGAGCCAGACGACCTTCAAGGACCGGTTTGTACCGCGGGTTGCTTCCTGGCTGCATGGCAAGCAGGAGAACGTCCCTGAGACCGAAGTAGCGTGGCGGGCCGATGTTTCCTTGCTGACCGAATGGGAGGTCGGCGAGGACGATATTCAGAACGTACTTGAGTATTATCCGGTGTTGGTGCGCGAGCGGCTGCACGAGCCGTCGTCGAGAGTCGCGAAAAAGCTGACTGAAATTGCGGATCGGATGGGGCCGGCAGAGACTCGCAGGACGAAGCTGATTGTGGTGCAAATGGATGGCTCGCCGAAAGTTCACACGCTTGAGATTGTCCTTGACCGCCTGGCCCGCAACGAGGCGTTTCTGGACAACGTACTGCTGCTGTTGCCTGATCATTTGGGCTCGTTGCACCTCGGCATGTTTCGAGGGGCCGAGAGCAGCGCTAACGAGGAGGGTAAGGATGTGGCTGACCACGTACCTGCAGGGGGTACGGAGCGGGAGCGCTGCAGGTTTGTGGCCGACGGCGAAGGGACTCTTCGGCGGCTGGTTGGCCCGCAAGGGGTGTCGGAGGGCGCGGCAGCCGTTCCGGCGTCCACAACGAGGAACGATCTGGCGGACTTTGCGGAGCAACATCGCTACCGTCCCGCGGTAGTCGTGCGACACCCGGAAGACGAAAACAAAGCAGTCGTTTACTTCGGGGCGCTTTCTCAGTTTGCGCGGTCCAATCCGGGGAATATCTATTTGGATGACCATCAGAAAAGCGTGTCTGAGACAGCCAGATTGCTGGCCGAGAGGCTCGGTCTGAGCGCGTTTGAGAAGACATTTGCGGATTGCGGAAGGATGCACGATTCCGGGAAAGGGCGTGAGGTCTGGCAACGGGCGATGGGTAGAGACAAGGAAATGCGGCTGCTCGCCAAAACAAAGGCAGCGGCGAATCCAGGGCTGCTGAATGGGTACCGACACGAGTTTGGTTCTTTGCTGGACGTGCTGGCAGATGCTGCCCACAGGGATAACGATCTTCTGCTTCATCTGGTGGCAAGCCACCACGCAGGAGCGCGACCGTACTTTGAGCAAAAGCAGTACGACCGGCTGGACCTGGCCGGGTCGGCCCGTGAATGCGCTGAAGCCGTACGCCGTTATGCGCGACTGCAAACGCGGTATGGTGCGTGGGGGCTGGCGTATTTAGAAGCCGTGTTTAAGTGTGCAGACGGTTTGGTATCTGCCAGGGAAGGAGAGCCCACCAGTGCCTAACATCCCGGCTCTGAAGATCCAGCTCGATCCGCTAAATCCGGGTCAATTTTTCGCCTGCTGCGGGCTTTTCGAACTGCTCAGTTTTGACGAGGCGGATCTACTCGCCTATTTTGAGATCGATGATTCGCTTCCCCGTGTCGCACAATTCTGCGTTCTCCGAAGCGAAGGCGCCGTGGCTTTGGAGGGAGTCCTACGGGACTTGCGCGGTGCGGAGGTGCAGTTCTCCGAGGAAGGAGGGGAAAACGCGACCCGACCCGCGACCATTTTGTACCGACAGCGACGTATTGAGCTGGACTGGTGGCTGGACGAATTTCGCGATGCCACAGAGAATACAAAGTGCTGGGCGGGTCAGGTGACCACGCGCAACCTCTTTCAGGAATTACTTCCACTTCTCGATTCGTCGGCGACAGGCAAGGACCTGTTCGAGCGGTCGCAACTCACGAAGGCGAAGTTCGGTGTCGATCCAAGGTCGGCCTGGAACGCGCTGGATTTCGGTTTTTCGCCAAACGAGCACGGCAGCGATTCGGCTACGTTTCCTGCAGTGGAACTTCTGGCGGCGATTGGTTTGCAGTTTTTCCGCCCGGATGCGAGCAAGAGAGAAGCAGTGCGATACAGCCTGTGGAGAGAACGTCTTCCGGTCAGCATTGCCCGGCTGGCGTTCCGCGCGCCGTGGGTGGGTCTTCCCGTTCTTGACCTGGCTTTCGATATCCGGAAGCGTGGCCAGAGCTATAAGTTTTTTACTTTTGCTGTAAGTGCCGATAAGGAGCGCACCTCTGTATGAGCCTTGAACAATTTGACGCGTGGCTGGAGTTCAGCGGCCCCGTCGCACTGACGATCAAAGAGGAACTTCAGCCCGTGATGGGTTCGGGTTCTGTTTTTTTTCCGCCCACCTTCGCGCCGCCCGAAGGAAGCAAGGATGCTCCCGGCTACCTGATCGATGACACGAGTACCGGGAAGGTTGCACTGGTGGATACGGTTGGGTCGCAGGCCAACCGTATGGAGCCGATTTTCAAGGAACCTCCCTTTTCTGAACTGGTCCCGAAAGCAAGGGTGCAGATTGGCGAACGGGAGATCGATCTACTGGACGCGGGCCATCGTGCGGCGGACGCAGTCGTGCGCTTCTCCGAAAAATGGACGGCGCTTCGGCAAGCGTTTCTCGCCATTCGGGAGAAGCGGGATGCGACGATCCTCGCCAAACTGGCTCCAACGTCGCTGGTGTTCGGCGTTTGGGACTCGCGAGACACGCAGGTGAAATTGCCTCGCATCGTGGGCTCGACGATACGGGCGTACAAGGTGGAGAAACTGACGCGGTCGGCGCAGTTCTTTGCGGCGACGGAGAAGGAGGAAACGCAGGAGCTTGCGGCTCAGGATTTCCTGTCGGCTGTCGGCCTGGATGACGCTCCGGCCGGCCGCACCGACGGTGGCGTGATCGCGCAGGGCGGCATTCGAAGGGAAGCGATTCTCAACCTTGTCGCGTTGCGCGCCTTGTCAGGACCAGACGCGGACTCGACAAAGAAGGTCCGGAGGTATGTGCTTGGGTTGTCTCTTGTGGCGCTCCTGGCACGCTCTCAGAAGTTCTTGCGCGAGGGTTGTCTGCTGGTCCCAATCGAGAACAGATCAGCGGAGGCGCAGGTGATCGATCGAACCGGGGCCCGGACCAAGTTGGAGGTGACCGAGGAGTTGGCGCTGGCATTCGCGAAGGCTGCCGCCGCCGATTTCGTGGTTGGAGTCGCCTGGACCGCCACATTCGACAAGAACGCCGTGACGAAGGCCTCCGCGGAGAAGGCGGCGAAGAAGGCTGCCAAGAAGGCAAAATGACAAGCAGCAGTGTCGGCGCAGATTCGCACAGTTTCTGCATCTCCGTCACGTTTTTGACGGGGCGGTACCACGGCGAGGAGTGGCCACCCTCGCCGGGGCGGTTGTATCAAGCGCTGGTTGCCGCGGCGATGACTTGTGGAAACCAGGACTACGCATCCACGGTGGAACCCGCTTTGCGGTGGCTGGAAAATCAGGCATCGCCTCGCATTCGCGCCTGTGTGACCAGTCAGGAGCAGCCATACAGGCTTGCCGTACCCAACAACGACATGGACGTTGTCGCATGGGAGTGGCAGCAGGGCCGGCATGCGGATCCGGGCGCTCTCAAGACGATGAAAGCGGTCCAGGCCTGGCCGGTTCCGGAGCGTGGACCGCATGTGCAGTATATCTGGGCCGTTGGAGGTGAGGTGCCTCCTCCCGCGGATGCGCTGCGCACGGCGGCGCATCTGCTGCATACCCTTGGCTGGGGGGTCGACATGGCTTTTGCCGACGTAACTCCGGAACAGGGTGAAGGTTTGCTTTACGAACCGGCGGCGGTTGGGTTGCGGTGCCTGGTTCCGATGCCAGGGACACTGGACGATCTGCGAGCCACGTATCACCGATTTACGAACCGCAGCGCCGGGAAGGGCGTAGACACGCACACACGCCCTTCGATGCTTCGAACGCAGCGATACCGGGCAGGCGAACCGGTCCGGCCGACTGCGCGGTTTCGGCTTCTCACGCCAGACGCAACAGGAGTGCGCGCCATTCCGTGGTCGGAATGCCGGACTGTGGCAGCCTGGCTGCGGCATGAGGCGGCGGAGCAACTTCGTGCGGAAGTTGAGCCGGAGACGATTACCGGGTACGTCCAGGGCCACTTCGAGAACGATCAGGGCAAATCCGAACGTCTGTCCTATGTTCCGTTGCCGACGATCTACGGTCAGTACGCGGATGGGTTGATTCGGAGGGCGATGATTGTGGAGCCAGCCAACGCGACGGGCGAGGTCACTGAGATCCTGAGTCAGAAGCTCACCGGTGCTGTTCTTACAGGCCGGGACGGGAGACAGGAATGCTGTCTGGCGCAGCCTGCGCGTGCTGACTGGACTTTCCGCCAGTATCTTCCCGACCGACCGCGGCGCGTGTGGCGATCGGTGACGCCCGTGGTGCTGCATGGGTACAACGCGGGACCACGAGGTGTGATCTCAACCAGCAAGACGGAGAGACTGCTGCTGCGAGCATTCGAGATGGCGGGCTACCGAGAGGAGCAGATCGAGAGTCTGGCGTTCCAGGGGGGGCCATTCTGGTCCGGTGCCGGGCACGCCCGGGAGATGCGTGTGCCGGCACATCTCGATGGATACCCGAGGCTCCACGTTCAGGTTCGATTTGCGGAAGGAGTTCGGGGGCCAGTCCTGGCCGGGATCGGCAGGCACTATGGGATCGGCTTGTTCGCCGGTTTGCGGGAGGGCGCCGCGGCGGCAGAAGAGCAGTGACATCGATTTGCAGATCGAGCTTTTATGCGTTCGTCTTATCTGGTTTGCTATGACATTTGCGACGACAAGCGACTCCGCAAGGTGTTTACGGAGATGCGCAGGTGGGGAGATCACTTGCAGTATTCGATCTTCGAGTGCCAGTTGCGTGAGATGGATGTGGTGCGGCTGCGAGCCGCGCTGAGCAAGATCATCCATCACAAGGACGACCAGGTGTTGTTTGTGAACCTTGGTCCGTCGGAGGGACGCGGGGAGCGGGTGATCACGGCGCTGGGAAAGCCGTACTCGCCGATTGGCGGTCCCTGCATCGTGGTCTAAAGAGGAGGCTGTGGGATGGCGAGTGAGCCGCTGCGTATTTTTCCGTCGGGTCCGGCTCCGCGAGAGTTGCCGGATTACCTTCCGGCGCGGATGGTGAACGAGTTTGTTTACTGCCCTCGGCTGTTCTTTTATGAATGGGTGGACGGTGTGTTTCGGGAGAGCTCGGACACGCTGGAGGGCTCGGCGCAACATGCACGAGTCGATAAGCCGGGGAAGGGGCTTGCGAAGGCGTCGGAACTGGCTGAAGACGAGAAGGTCCACTCGCGGTCGGTGATGTTGTCGAGTGAGCAGTACCGCGTGATCGCGAAGATGGATCTGATTGAAGTGGAGGGCGGGACGGTGACGCCCGTCGACTACAAGCATGGCAAGCCACTGGAGGGAATCGATGAGCTGAAGGTGTGGCCGGCGGACCGGGCGCAGCTGGCGGTTCAGGCGATTGTACTTCGGGAGAACGGATATACGTGTGACGAGGGCGTGCTGTACTACCAGGGCACGAAGCAGCGTGTTCGCGTGCCCATCACCGAGGAGACGATTACAGAGACGGTGACGGCGATCCGGGCCGCGTGGGCGCTGGCGGAGCGCGGGCCGATCCCGCCTCCGCTGTTCGGGTCGCCGAAGTGCGGGGGGTGTTCGCTTGCTCCGATCTGCCTTCCGGATGAGGTGAACCGGCTGCTGGAGGCGGAGCCGGACGAGCGGCAGATGGCTTTGTTTGTGCTGGACTCGGGTGAGGCGCCGAAGAAGCCCGCGGCTCGTGAAATGCGGCAGTTGCTGACGCCGCGGGACGATCTGAAGCCGGCTTATATCGACACGCAGGGGTTGAGAGTTGGCCGGTCTGGCGGGGTACTGCAGGTTAAGGACAAGGACAAGACGGTCCATGAGATCCGGCTGACGGAGATCAATCAGTTGAATGTGATGGGCAACATTCAGGTGACGACTCAGGCTATCCAGTCGCTGCTGGAGGAAGGCATTCCGGTTTGCTACTTTTCGCAGGGCGGATGGTTCTATGGAATCACCACCGGGATGGTGACGAAGAACGTATTTCTGCGGCAGAAGCAGTTTGCGCTGGCGGCGCAGCCGTGGTTTTGCAGGAAGCTGGCGGGGCGGCTGGTTGCGGGCAAGATTCGGAATCAGCGGACGCTGCTGTTACGGAACCATATCGAACCGCCGGTGCGGGTGGTGGCGGAGATGAAGGCGATGGCGGAGCGGGCGGAGCGTTGCGAATCGGTTCAAGAGCTCCTGGGACTGGAGGGCAACGGCGCCAGGCTGTATTTCGGACAGTTTCAGGGGATGTTGAAGGTGGAGCAGGAGGATGGGGACGGTCTGCCTGGGGATGGTGGTTTCCGGTTCGACTTTCAGGGAAGGAACCGGCGGCCGCCGCGCGATCCGGTGAATGCGTTGCTGTCGCTGGCATATTCGATGTTGGCGAAGGATTTACAGATTGCCTGTTACGCTGTGGGATTCGATCCGATGATGGGGTTTTACCACCAGCCCCGGTTTGGGCGTCCGTCGCTGGCGCTGGATTTGATGGAACCCTTCCGGCCTTTGATTGCGGACTCGGCGGTGTTGAATGCGATCAATACGCGGATGGTTTCGGCTGGCGATTTTGTAGCGGTAGGGGACTCGGTGATGCTGACGCCTGGGGGGAGGAAGGCATTTTACCGTGCGTATGAGCTGCGGATGGACGGGCTGGTGACGCATCCGATATTTGAGTATCGGGTGAGCTACCGGCGGTTGCTCGAGATCCAGGCTCGGCTGCTGGCGAAGATGCTGGAGGGGGAGATTGGGGAGTATCCTGTATTTGTGACTCGGTAGCGGGTTGCGAGCGGTTGGGTGGTGACGAATTGGCTGGGACCGCTCGCGGGGTTTGTTTTGATGGGGTTAGGGTTGGTGTTTGGGGTTTGGTGTGTTGGCGGGGCTGGGGAGAGGCGGGCCGCTCGCGAGGGGTTGCGCAGGTCTTTGAAAACAGAATATGATAGAGCTACGGCTATTTCTGGGATGACTAACTCCCAGCCTCATTGAAGCAGGATTCGGTATTTTTCCCTTACTTAGACCCAGAGTATTTCTGGGATGACTAACTCCCAGCCTCATTGAAGCGCCGGTATGCCCGCTTTGCGCTTTCAGCGGCGGTACTATTTCTGGGATGACTAACTCCCAGCCTCATTGAAGCTGGGTGTTGAACCCAAAACGGCGGGCCAGATAATCGCATTTCTGGGATGACTAACTCCCAGCCTCATTGAAGCTGGGGGAATAGAGCCTCTGGGACGGTCCCGGAGGCTCCTATTTCTGGGATGACTAACTCCCAGCCTCATTGAAGCGGGCATGGGCATCGTTGTAGACCGCGGGAACGTTCTCATTTCTGGGATGACTAACTCCCAGCCTCATTGAAGCATTTGGGGAGGTGTCGCCAATGGCGAACGAACAGAAGATTTCTGGGATGACTAACTCCCAGCCTCATTGAAGCTCGTCGATCCGCGTTGGCCGCTCCAGCCGCCCGTTATTTCTGGGATGACTAACTCCCAGCCTCATTGAAGCCTGTGACTTGCGAGGCATTCACAGCGGTACATCTCCATTTCTGGGATGACTAACTCCCAGCCTCATTGAAGCTCATGTGGGTAAAGGATCCGACGCTGCGGGAATTTGATTTCTGGGATGACTAACTCCCAGCCTCATTGAAGCTGCACTCGGGGGTCTTGATCGGGTACATCTTCCCGTCATTTCTGGGATGACTAACTCCCAGCCTCATTGAAGCGGCGACCGCGCCGCCGCCGTCGCCGTCGCCGTCGCACATTTCTGGGATGACTAACTCCCAGCCTCATTGAAGCTTCACCTCGGCGTCCTGAGCGAACGCCAGCGCCTTCCATTTCTGGGATGACTAACTCCCAGCCTCATTGAAGCAGAATCGCCCCCTTGTTAGCCATCTCGATGTACAGCATTTCTGGGATGACTAACTCCCAGCCTCATTGAAGCAGCGTGCGACTGGTAGGAACCAGCGTTACCCCCGTCATTTCTGGGATGACTAACTCCCAGCCTCATTGAAGCAGACGTACAAAAAGGCTTCGCTGCCTCAATTACCGTGATTTCTGGGATGACTAACTCCCAGCCTCATTGAAGCTCTGGTGTATCCGGCCTAACCTTCAGTAGTACTTCTATTTCTGGGATGACTAACTCCCAGCCTCATTGAAGCCGCTAGTCCGGTGAAGATAATCTCCAGTGCGCCGAATTTCTGGGATGACTAACTCCCAGCCTCATTGAAGCTACGTAGCGGGCCTGCGAACCGGATACATGAAGTCATTTCTGGGATGACTAACTCCCAGCCTCATTGAAGCGAGGTACATTTCGACGCCATCTTTCTTGATGATTGTCATTTCTGGGATGACTAACTCCCAGCCTCATTGAAGCTTTGGCATCGCACGCGGTCACGTATGGCGGAAATACATTTCTGGGATGACTAACTCCCAGCCTCATTGAAGCCCGATGATGGCTACAAGTATGTGATGGCCGATTACGCATTTCTGGGATGACTAACTCCCAGCCTCATTGAAGCTGGGTGTGCGAATGCCGCGTAAAACCGGAACTACAGATTTCTGGGATGACTAACTCCCAGCCTCATTGAAGCAAGGTCTGCGAAATTAAAATCGCGCGGCAGCTTCTGATTTCTGGGATGACTAACTCCCAGCCTCATTGAAGCGCCAATGCGTCTCTCGGTGCGGTGTGGCAGATTCAGATTTCTGGGATGACTAACTCCCAGCCTCATTGAAGCGATGCGTGTCCCGCTGGACTTGGGAGATACGTTGAAGTATTTCTGGGATGACTAACTCCCAGCCTCATTGAAGCTTCTCCTTGGTTGGTGTAGTCTGGGGCACGAGATGCCATTTCTGGGATGACTAACTCCCAGCCTCATTGAAGCCACAGAATAAATGGTCCTACCAGCTTTCGTGCTTCCACATTTCTGGGATGACTAACTCCCAGCCTCATTGAAGCGCCGCTGCCTTCGGTTGAATGGTGGAGGCCGGTCCAATTTCTGGGATGACTAACTCCCAGCCTCATTGAAGCCTTTGTGAGCTGCTCGCGGGCGTCGGCCAATTTGCCATTTCTGGGATGACTAACTCCCAGCCTCATTGAAGCCATGGGCTGGCTTTGAGCGCCGCGAGCACTTCGGCGCATTTCTGGGATGACTAACTCCCAGCCTCATTGAAGCGGAGGTGTCGCCAATGGCGAACGAACAGAAGCGCGGTATTTCTGGGATGACTAACTCCCAGCCTCATTGAAGCCGATTATTCCTGCGGCAACGTCGTTAACCCTCGGCATTTCTGGGATGACTAACTCCCAGCCTCATTGAAGCAATCTCCTTAATTTGTCTAAGGGGCTACTTTGTTGGCATTTCTGGGATGACTAACTCCCAGCCTCATTGAAGCTCCGAGCTCTACGTTGGACCCGGCGCCGATCCGACCACATTTCTGGGATGACTAACTCCCAGCCTCATTGAAGCTTTGGTGAGTTCGTGCCCGATGAGTTCATTAACCGCATTTCTGGGATGACTAACTCCCAGCCTCATTGAAGCAGGTACAGAACCGGGCGGGCGCGAACGCAACAATCATTTCTGGGATGACTAACTCCCAGCCTCATTGAAGCTCAACCCCATGGTTAAGCGAAAACCTCCGGTCCTGCCAATTTCTGGGATGACTAACTCCCAGCCTCATTGAAGCTATCTCGGCAGGCATGTACTTGTACGTAGCGGGCCATTTCTGGGATGACTAACTCCCAGCCTCATTGAAGCGTGTGAACCGGGGTATGCACGTTCGTGTGAACCGGGGATTTCTGGGATGACTAACTCCCAGCCTCATTGAAGCACAGGAAGACGAGCTAACGGTCGAGGCCATTGCCGGATTTCTGGGATGACTAACTCCCAGCCTCATTGAAGCGAGGCTTAAGCCTGCCGCTTCTCAGGATCTCGAAGTATTTCTGGGATGACTAACTCCCAGCCTCATTGAAGCTCGTCAAAACTCGTCACCAATTGATCCGGTGTGCGGTATTTCTGGGATGACTAACTCCCAGCCTCATTGAAGCAATAACGGCTGGAGTTCTCCTGCAGCGCCCCTGCCTAATTTCTGGGATGACTAACTCCCAGCCTCATTGAAGCCTCCCACAGCGCCACCGCAACCTGCACCTAGTCTCATTTCTGGGATGACTAACTCCCAGCCTCATTGAAGCGGAGCCGTGATGGACCGTCAGGCGCCGCAGCGTGAATTTCTGGGATGACTAACTCCCAGCCTCATTGAAGCGCCTTTCTTTACGGTGTTCCACACACCGCATTCGTCATTTCTGGGATGACTAACTCCCAGCCTCATTGAAGCGGGGTGTGGTGGCGCCTGCGGTGGACCCGCGACGGGAAATTTCTGGGATGACTAACTCCCAGCCTCATTGAAGCCATGCTCCCTATTGACATAAATGCAGCGTGTTGCATTATTTCTGGGATGACTAACTCCCAGCCTCATTGAAGCCTGGTCGATGACCAGCAAGGCTCCAGTGATGTCGCCTGATTTCTGGGATGACTAACTCCCAGCCTCATTGAAGCGTCGATGGTGACGTAACACACTACGTCGCCGGGTTCATTTCTGGGATGACTAACTCCCAGCCTCATTGAAGCTCGGTTGCGAGCCGGTGCGTTCGTTTGACGATGCCATTTCTGGGATGACTAACTCCCAGCCTCATTGAAGCTACTCTACTGCACGCACCGAAGGGGCGTTGTACGAATTTCTGGGATGACTAACTCCCAGCCTCATTGAAGCTTATCCCAGGCGATACAACATCCCCGACGGTAGCAATAATTTCTGGGATGACTAACTCCCAGCCTCATTGAAGCCACAGAGATTGCACGCTGCGATGCGCCGCGTGTTGCATTTCTGGGATGACTAACTCCCAGCCTCATTGAAGCGCCGTGGGCCAGTCGCTCGCAGATCGTGTCGGATGCATTTCTGGGATGACTAACTCCCAGCCTCATTGAAGCGAAGCTGATCTCCTGCCCTCTCTGCACTGCGCGCATTATTTCTGGGATGACTAACTCCCAGCCTCATTGAAGCAGCACTTCCCACCACCACACCTGCTCACCAACGGCATTTCTGGGATGACTAACTCCCAGCCTCATTGAAGCTGGCTTGCGGTTGCTCGAGTCCGGTGTTCATTTTGCGGCATTTCTGGGATGACTAACTCCCAGCCTCATTGAAGCCGTGTGTAGTTGCCGGATGATCCGTTGGCAAGTGCGATTTCTGGGATGACTAACTCCCAGCCTCATTGAAGCGTCGACGCACTCTTCGATCATGGGGCCGGGATTTCTCATTTCTGGGATGACTAACTCCCAGCCTCATTGAAGCCACCTAAACCTAAAGTTGCGATAAGGGTTCCGTACGTATTTCTGGGATGACTAACTCCCAGCCTCATTGAAGCCTTCCTCAGACAAGGGCCTTTATGTGGCGGGTTTGCGCATTTCTGGGATGACTAACTCCCAGCCTCATTGAAGCGCTTGTTCCCTGCGTTCGTTCAACTCGAAGCCGCGAAATTTCTGGGATGACTAACTCCCAGCCTCATTGAAGCTCTCCTTCTGGTGGGGGAGGCATCCCCCAAAGTTCCATTTCTGGGATGACTAACTCCCAGCCTCATTGAAGCGACAGCGTGAGAGCGCCGTTGCTGGTCCAGTGGGTGATTTCTGGGATGACTAACTCCCAGCCTCATTGAAGCCCCCCGGCGAGGTTTCCCCCGGCGAGGTTTCCCCCATTTCTGGGATGACTAACTCCCAGCCTCATTGAAGCGAGGGCGATGATTTCGCCCTGTTCGTCGTTATGCAGATTTCTGGGATGACTAACTCCCAGCCTCATTGAAGCACGAAGGACGACAAATGAGTATCAAGCAAAGACTAATCAATTTCTGGGATGACTAACTCCCAGCCTCATTGAAGCCGATTGCGATAGACCCGGATTTGGATTGGGAGCAGTATTTCTGGGATGACTAACTCCCAGCCTCATTGAAGCTTCACCCCGAGAATCTCGTTGTTCAGGTTCGCCCTCTATTTCTGGGATGACTAACTCCCAGCCTCATTGAAGCTCAGCACCTGCCCCTGTTGATGGATCGGCCCCTTTTCATTTCTGGGATGACTAACTCCCAGCCTCATTGAAGCACCTCTACGTGCCCCGCGCCGATAATCGCAGCCATATTTCTGGGATGACTAACTCCCAGCCTCATTGAAGCTGTTTTGGGTAGCGTCTGCTTTGCCGATCTGCGTGGCATTTCTGGGATGACTAACTCCCAGCCTCATTGAAGCCATTTGTTTCTCCTCTG
>Ga0163150_10002718_pt1 | contig 26401 bp, 25 predicted proteins | sample OliLakLV19P2IB_FD_148628 | JGI IMG/M metagenome (GOLD analysis project Ga0163150, IMG submission 148628) | Freshwater microbial mat bacterial communities from Lake Vanda, McMurdo Dry Valleys, Antarctica - Oligotrophic Lake LV.19.P2.IB | ecosystem: Environmental > Aquatic > Freshwater > Lake >...
ATGGTTCGATGGGCACGGGTCGCCCCGACGGTTCGATGGGCACCGGCAAGCCGAGTGGCTCGATGGGTACGGGCAAGTTGAATGGTTCGATGGGCACGGGTCGCCCCGACGGTTCGATGGGCACCGGTAAGCCGAGTGGCTCGATGGGTACGGGCAAGTTGAATGGTTCGATGGGCACGGGTCGCCCCGACGGTTCGATGGGCACCGGCAAGCCGAGTGGCTCGATGGGTACGGGCAAGTTGAATGGTTCGATGGGCACGGGTCGCCCCGACGGTTCGATGGGCACCGGCCGAGAAAGCTAAAAGGCAGCTCCCTCAGCAAAGCTGCTGTTGCCATCGAACTAAAGGACTTGCGACGCCCTTGGCGTAGACGTCGAGCGTCACGTCTGCATGTATATCTTCTCGCTACCCCCTTGAGTCCGAATTCTTGCTACGGCAATGACGTAGGTCTGCTCGCAACATTTGTGCGAATGGCTTCGCAAAAGTTCACGTCAGCTTGCTCGTTTCGCTTTAGGATTCGCGATTGCTTGGTCTCAATCGGATTGCCAGCGCTAACTATATGCGTCGCTTCTTGCGGCAGCGACGGACGAGAAAATGCCGTCCCGCAGCCCGAGTCCGCAACCCTGACGCGAAGCTTGAGTGGTCAACCGGGCACACTAGATCCGCAACTAGCGGAAGATGTCTTCTCGTTTGACGTCCTCCGCGACCTCTACGAAGGTCTCACTTCAAGCTCTCCCACAGGCGAAGTCGTGCCTGCCGCCGCAACCTCGTGGACAGTTGACGACGGCGGCAAGCGGTACGTTTTCCGGCTGCGCCGCGAAGCCCGATGGTCCAACGGGGATCCGGTCACCGCCGCGCACTTCGTGACGGCATTCCAACGTGCGGTTGATCCCGCGACCTCGTCAGGTTCAGCGGATCTATTGCGGTCGATCGAGAACGCGCCGGCGATCCTGCAGGGGCAGTTACCTTCGAACCGGCTTGGCGTACATGCGACCGACGACCACACCCTGGAAATTATCCTGTCGCGCCCGGTCCCGTTCCTTCCTGACATATTGACCAATACGGTTGCCTCGCCCGTGCATCCGTCATCCATTTCGAATGCCGGTGGATTCTCCAAGCCTGGCGCGACGGTTTCCAATGGCCCCTATGTGCTGGCGGAATTTTCTCCCGGTTCGAGCCTCACGGTTACCCGCAATTCGAAGTACTGGGACTCGTCTTCGGTCGCGTACGATGAAATCCGCTATTACTTTGTACCGGATGAAAACTCCGACTTCATGCGCTTCAGGGCAGGCGAAACCGACGTGACGTATTCGGTACCGGAGCAAAGATTCCAGGAATTGCGTGCGCTACCGGATTCGGGCCTCCAGTACCGACCCACGCTGGCCACCATCTACCTGACGTTCAACACGGATCGTGGCCCGCTGCGTGGGAAGCGTGGATTGCGCGAGGCACTGTCCCTGGCAGTTGATCGACAGGCAATCACCGAATCGGTGACGCGCGCCGGCCAGGTGCCTGCCTATTCGCTGGTGCCAGATGGCGCCTGGAATTACCAGCCGGCCTACTACAGCTGGCGGAACTCGAGCGCTGCTGACCGTTTGACGCGTGCTCGCAATCTGTATCGCGAGTCAGGCTACTCCGTGGGGAAGCCACTGCAGCTGCGGCTTCTTTACAACGAGAACGAGCTGGTGCAGCGCGTTTGTCTCGCGATCGCCGCGATGTGGCAGGAGACGCTGGGCGTCGAGACCGAGCTCGTGCAGATGGAGTTCAAGGCTTACCTGGCGGCGCGTGCCGATCCCGGTCAGTGGGATGTGGTCCGCGTCGGCTGGACGGGTGACTACAACGACGCATCGACCTTCCTGGACACGATGACGCGTGACAGCCCGCAGAACTTCGGGCGCTGGATCAATGCAGAATACGCGCGACTGCTCGATGCTGCCGCGGCGGAATCGGATACTTCGCTGCGACGCGACACGCTGCAGCAGGCGGAGTCGTTGATGCTCAACGACTACCCCCTGCTGCCCGTGTACTTCTACGTCACCCGCCGGTTGGTCGCGCCGCATGTGGTGGCGCCGTCCATCAACCCGATGAACCGCACCTATTCGCGTTACTTCCGCCCGGCGGCCTAGACCTAGACTTAGAGCGACCGCTCGACCTTGGCCGACTTGACCAGGTCCTTGAGGTAGGTCTCGAACTTCTTCTGGTTCACGAGCGGCCCGAGCTGCGGCTTCACCGCGTCGTAGGGCGGCGGGGTCGTTGCGCGCTTTTCCTCGAGCTTGATGACGTGCCAGCCGAACTCTGATTGGACGGGCGTCGCGGTGTACTTGCCGATCTCGAGCTGCTGAACCGCGTCTGAGAAGGGCTTGACCATCTGGTTGGGATTGAACCAGCCAAGATCCCCGCCCTCGGTCGAGGAGCCGTCTTTCGAGTTGTCCTTCGCGAGCTGCTCGAAGTTCGCGCCGCCGTCGAGCTTGGAAATCAGCTCCTTGGCCTTCGCTTCGTCGTCCACGAGTATGTGCCGAGCGTGGAATTCCTGTGTCGGCGCCTCGGCAATGCGGGCGTCGTACTCAGCCTTCAGTTCCTCTTCAGTCGGTTCCGTGCCTTCCGTGTACTTCTTGAAGAGCAGCTCCGCCATCGCGCTCTTGCCGACCAGTTCGAGCCTGGCATTGGGTTCACCTGCGCCGAGCTTCTGCTTGTCCGCTTCCTGGGAGCCGGCGTACATGCCGATCAGTTCCTCGAGCGCGGCATTCTGTTCCTCGGCGGTGAGGTCACCCGGGGTCTTGCCGGCGTGACGGGTCTTGATGTACAGGTTCCAGACGTCACGCGAAATGGCCGTCCCGTTCACGACGGCTACCGGCTTATCGGCGGCTGCTTCTGGAGTCTCGGCCTTGGTGCAGCCAACGGCCAGCAGCATGCCGAGTGCTGAAATAGCGAAAATCTGCTTCGGTTTCATTGTGTCCTCGATAGGGAATCGTCGACTGGTGATACTGCCACGATGTTGAGGGCGTGTATCTCGCGCGGCAGCATTTGCGCGAGCGCCTCGTAAACCAGACGGTGCCGCTCGAGGCGGCCGCGTCCGCTGAATTCCTCTGACTCCACGCGAACGACAAAGTGCCCGGCGCCGTCGCGGGCGCCGGCATGGCCCGCATGCCGCGCGCTGTCGTCTTCCACGGTGACTCGGGCCCCGGCAAACCGTTGTTCGAGCATGGCCTTGATTCGTTCAGTCCGCGGGCTTGTCATGGGCGTCGGTCCGTGATGCGATCCAGAAGCCCTGCACCAGGATGAATGCGAGCGTGAGACCCAGCATTCCCCAGAGCTTGAAGTTTACCCAGGTGTTTTCGTCGAAGTTGCGGAACACCGCGAGGTTGGTGGCGCCCATAAGCAGGAAGAAGACGATCCACATCCAGTTGAGGCGGCGCCACAGAGGTTCCGCGAGCTCGATCTGCCCGCCGGACGCGCCGAACATGCGCTGGATCAACGGCCGGTCGCTGACCCGACGCCAAAGGCTCAACAGGAACGCCGCGGCGAAGAGCCAGTTGACCACGGTCGGCTTCCACATGATGAAAGACTTGTCGTGGATCAGGAGCGTAATACCGCCGAAAAGCAGTATCAGGCCTGATGACACGAGGTGCATCGGGTTCACACGGCGTTTCCAGAGCCAGTGAATGCTGACCTGCAGTATCGACGCCACGATGATCACGCCAGTGGCGACGTAAATGTCGGCGAGCTTGTAGGCGACGAAAAACGCGATGATCGGCAGGAAATCGAACAGCAGCTGCATGCGCGGAACCGGGGCAGGGGGCGCCAATGATAGCGGAAGCGGCCCCGTGATGCGCCCGGTCCATAATTGACCCATGGGCGAGCGACTTGAGCTTCATCCGGACAACCCGCAGCCGCGGTTGCTGCGCGCCGCGGCCGATTGCCTGCACCGTGGGGGCGTTATCGCCTACCCGACGGATTCCTGCTACGCGCTCGGCTGCGCGCTGGGCGCGAAGGACGCAATGGAAAGGATCCAGACCCTGCGCCAGACCAAAAAGGGACATTTCTTCACCGTGGTCTGCCGGGACCTGTCCGAAATTGCCCGATTCGCATTGGTGGAGAACTGGCAGTACCGCCTGCTGAAGAGTTTCACGCCAGGCCCCTACGTCTTCGTCCTCAAGGCGACCCGGCAGGTACCGCGGCGGCTGCTGGATGCGCGACGCAAGACGGTCGGCATCCGCGTGCCGGATCACGCGGTGGTTCGTGCGCTCCTGCGCGAGTATCCGGAACCGATCCTGAGCACTACGCTGCAGCTGCCGGCCGATGAAACGCCGATGACGGATGGAAGGGAGATCGAAGCGCAGGTCGGCCACGCGCTCGACCTTGTGCTCGACGCGGGCAATTGCGGCATCGAGCCCAGCACGATCGTCGACCTGTCCGGCGATGCAGCGCGGCTGCTGCGTGCGGGCAAGGGGGATCCGCGGCCGTTTCAATGACGGTTGAGGGGCTGCGCATCGTATAATCCCTACAGTACCCGCGAAAATCGGCCCGCAGCGGCCGCTGGATGGTTCATGGACCTAGCTTCGTTCCTGACGACGATCTCCATTGCCGCAATTCCCGTCGTATTCGCAATCACCGTCCACGAAGTCGCGCACGGATGGGTCGCCAAGCAATTCGGCGACCGGACGGCCGAGATGCAGGGCCGGCTTAGTCTCAATCCGATCCGTCACATCGATCCGATTGGAACCGTGCTCGTTCCAGCCTTGCTGCTCTGGCTCGGTGGGTTCCTGTTCGGCTGGGCGAAGCCGGTCCCGGTCGACTCGCGCAACATGCGAAACCCGCGACGCAACATGGTTTGGGTGACCGCGGCAGGCCCGGGCGCCAACATCATCATGGCGCTCATCTGGGCGTTCCTGATGATGCTTTCCCAGCATGTCGATCTGGGTACGGGCGGGGAGTGGATCTGGCAGATGGCACGGATAGGCATTCTGATCAACGTGATGCTTGCCGTATTCAACATGTTGCCGATTCCGCCGCTCGACGGCGGCCAGGTCCTGACCAATCTCCTGCCGCCGGGCCCCGCGAGCGCGTTTATGGAGCGCATTGCGCCTTTCGGCCTGTTCATCGTCCTCGGGCTGCTCGCAACCGGGATGCTTTCGGCGCTGATAGGCCCGCCGGTATCCGCGCTGGTTCGCCTGATCGCGGACGTTTTTGGCCTGCGCTTCGGCTAGAGTCGAATCATGCCGGCACCAGGCAGCCAGAACCGCCGCGTCGTCTCGGGCATGCGCCCGACAGGCCAGCTGCACCTCGGCAATTATCACGGCGCGCTCGCGAACTGGGTGGAGCTCCAGTACCAGTACGAGTGCTTTTTCTTCGTGGCTGACTGGCATGCACTGACGACCACGTACGAGAACACCGAGAACCTCCGGACCAACACGAACGAGGTCGTCATCGACTGGCTCGCGGCGGGCCTCAATCCAAGCGCCTGCACGTTCTTTGTCCAGTCTCGGGTCCCTGAACACGCTGAGCTTCACCTGATCCTGTCGATGGTCACGCCGGTGTCTTGGCTGGAACGCGTGCCCACCTACAAGGACCAGATCGAGCAGCTCAAGGACAAGGATCTCAGCACCTACGGGTTCCTCGGTTATCCGCTCCTCCAGGGGGCAGACATCCTGATGTACCGGCCGGCGTACGTGCCGGTGGGCGAGGACCAGGTCGCCCACGTCGAGATCACGCGTGAAATTGCGCGGCGATTCAACAACGTCTTCGGGCGCGAGCCGGAGTTCGAGTCGCGTGTCGCGGGTGCCGTCAAGCGTCTTGGCGCCCGCAACGCTGTGCAGTACGACGAGTTGCGCCGGAAGTTCCAGGAACATGGCGACGCTGAGGCACTCGCGCGCGCGCGGGCGCTGATTGACTCGGGCAAGAGCCTGACGGTTGCGGATCGCGAACGACTGCTCGGCCACCTCGAAGGTGGTGGACGCGCGATACTTCCGGAGCCGTCCGTGCTGCTCACAAAGACGCCGAAGGTGCCGGGCCTGGATGGCCGGAAGATGTCGAAGTCGTATGGCAACACGATTGGCCTGCGCGAAGACCCGGACAGCGTCCAGAAGAAGCTCAAGGCGATGCAGACCGACCCGGCGCGTGCCCGGCGCAGCGACCCGGGTGACCCGGACAAGTGCCCGGTATGGGACCTGCACAAGATCTACTCGGACGAAAAAACCCAGGCTTGGGTGCAGACCGGCTGCCGATCCGCCGGCATCGGCTGTCTCGATTGCAAGAAGCCCATCATCGAATCCGTGCTGATTCAGGTCGAAGGGTTTCGCGCGCGCGCGCGTGAGTACGAAGAGAACCCGGAACTCCTGCGCGGCATCCTTTCGGAGGGGTGTGAGCGTGCAGGTGAGGCGGCGCGTGCGACAATGGCGGAGGTGCGGGAAGCCGTGGGCCTGGAGTACCGGTGATCGAATCTGCCGACCACCCGGAAATCGTGACCCGCGCCAACGCGGGCGGCGCGCACCCGCCGCAGCAGGGCGAGATGCCGTTTGCAATCGTGGACGGCGAGCCGGTGACCGAAGTCCCGCGCGACCTTTATATCCCGCCGCAGGCGCTCGAGGTTTTCCTCGAGGCGTTCGAAGGCCCACTCGACCTGCTGCTTTACCTGATACGCCGTCAGAACCTCGACATCCTCGACATCCCGATCGCGGACATCACGCGCCAGTACATGAATTACATCCAGCTCATGCAGGAGCTCGACCTGGAACTGGCGGGCGAATACCTGCTGATGGCTGCCATGCTGGCCGAGATCAAATCGCGCATGCTGCTGCCGCGCCCGTCCGAGGGCGGGGACGAGGAGGACGACCCGCGTGCGGAACTCGTGCGCAGGTTGCAGGAATACGAGCGATACAAGCGCGCGGCGGAGGACATTGACAGCCTGCCTCGTGTGGACCGCGACGTGCATCCCGCGAGTGCCGAGCTGACGCACAGGCAGGTCGTGCGCATCTTGCCGGAAGTGGCGTTGCAGGAGATGCTGGTCGCGTTCAAGGATGTAGTCCAGCGCGCAACGATGTTCGCGAGCCTGCATGTGCAGCGCGAGACCCTGTCGGTCAGGCAGCGCATGTCGGACGTCCTGGCGAACCTGGAGGGAGTCGGGCTGGTGGAGTTCATCCGGCTGTTCCGGCCGGAGGAAGGGCGACTCGGCGTCACGGTAACCTTCGTCGCCATCCTGGAGCTGCTGCGGGAACAGCTCGTCGAGATCGTGCAGGCGGAGCCGTACCAGCCGCTTCACGTTCGACGTGCCGAACCCAACCTGGATTCCGAGACCGTCGAGAGCATTGAGATCACAAGCGCCTGATGGGGCAAGTCATGGAAAACGGGCAACTCAAGGGCATCATCGAGGCGGCACTTCTGGCGTTTGGCGAGCCGCTGAACATCGAACAGCTCCGCGAGATCTTCGATGAATTCGAACGACCGGATGCGGCGGCGGTGCGCCTGGCGCTCACCGCGCTTGTCGCTGATTGCGAAGGCCGGCCGGTCGAACTGGTCGAGGTTGCAAGCGGCTGGAGACTCCAGGTCCGCCGCGAGTACTCGACCCGGCTCTCGAAACTGTGGCAGGAGCGTCCGACGCGATACTCGCGCGCGCTGCTCGAGACCCTCGCCTTGATCGCTTACCGCCAGCCAATCACGCGTGGCGAGATCGAAAATGTCCGCGGCGTTACGGTCAATCCCAACATCGTGCGTACGCTGACCGAGCGCGGCTGGATTCGCGTGGTGGGCCATCGCGAGGTTCCGGGTCACCCGGAGCTGCTCGGCACCACCCGCGAGTTCCTCGACTATTTCAGCCTCAAGAGCCTCGATGAGTTGCCGTCGCTCGCGGCCCTCAAGGACATGGACGACGTCGGGATCCAGCTCGAGTTCGACGGACCCGTCACCGTGCAGGCGGCGCCTGCAGGCCTGGCGGCGGCCAACGACGCCGACGCGACGGCCTGAGCCGGCGCGGCGCCGCCGCAGACGGCACCTGCAATGCGCGAAAGAATCCAGAAAGTACTCGCTGCGCGCGGCATCGGCTCGCGCCGCCAGGTCGAGTCCTGGATCACGCTTGGACGCGTCACCGTGAATGGCAAGCCGGCCACGGCCGGGCAGGCCGTCGACGAGCGCGACGACATCCGCCTCGATGGCCGGCGTTTGCGCCTTGGACGAGGCGCCGACTCGGCGCACCGCGGCATGGCTTATCACCGGCACGCGCAGGAAGGCCTGCATGCGCGGGCGGACGATCCTGCGCCAGGCGCGATCGAGAAAATGCCGAAGTCAGGTGGACATCGCTGGGTTCCAGTCAGTCCGCTGCCCGCCCAAGACGGCGGCCTCGAGCTGTTCGTGACGGATGGTGCGCTGGCGGCGGCACTGACGAAGCGCGGCTATGCGATTTCGAGCGAGTTCAGTGTCCGTGTGCGCGGTAACTTTGACGAAGCGGACATCGGTGAGCGTTTACACGCGGCGGCTGAGTCCGCCGGAGCCAAGGGCAAAATCGAAGCCGTGACACCGGCGGGAGGCGAAGGCAGCAATCGCTGGTTGCAAGTGGTCGTCGTGGGCCTGAGGCCGCGAGACCTGCGCCTCGCGCTCGAAGCCTGCGGACTCGAAGCGAACCGGATCCTGCGCACGCGCTACGGACCGATCGCGATGGACCGCGTCCTTGCCCGCGGGCGCAGCCGGCCGCTGACTGACGGGGAGTTGAAATCGCTGCGGGAGATCGCGCTGCCGCCGGCTACCGGCAATCGAGCGCCTGGCCGTTGACACCCTGGCTCGCTGGCCCCAGCAGGTAGAGAAACGGCCCAAGCACGGCTTCGGGTTCGGGCAAGGTGGCGGCGTCTTCCGCCGGGTACGCCTGGCGGCGCATCGCCGTGCGGGTCGGGCCTGGATTGACGCTGTTGGCCCGGATGCGGGTCGTTCCAGTGAGTTCGTGGGCGAGCACCTGCATCAGTCCTTCGACGCCGAACTTGGAGGCCGCATACGCTCCCCAGTAGGCGCGCCCGCTGCGTCCGACCGTACTCGACGTGAAAAGCACCGACGCATCGTCCGAGCGCCGAAGCAACGGCAGCAGCGAGCGCGTGACGATGAAGGCCGCCGTGAGATTGACGTGCAGAACGCGACACCACGTCGGCACGTCGTACTGGTCGATCGGGCTCAGGTCACCGAGGATGCCGGCCACGTGCGCGAGACCGTCGAGGCGACCGAACTCGCGCTCCAGCGCTTCGGCCAAAGCGCCGTATTCAGGCGCCGCCGCAGTCTCGAGGTTGAATGGCAGCAAGGCCGGCTTTGGTCCGCCGGCATCGACGATGCGGTCATACGTGCGCACGAGTTTGCGTTGGGTGCGCCCGAGCAGCGCGACAGTCGCGCCTTGCCGCGCGAGCGCAAGCGCAAGGGCCTGTCCAATTCCGTCGGAAGCCCCGGTGACGAGGATGATGCGTCCGGCATGAGAGGCGGGCGCGGGAGCGTACGCGCGCGCCGCCGCCTGCGCCTGGACATCAGGCGCCGTCCTGTCAGTGCTCAATGTTCCTCGGGCGGGGCGAGCTGCAACGGTGGCGTCTCGGAGAGCCGGACGCTGACCTCGATCTCGGTGAGTTCCTCGATCGGCTTGTCGCTGCGCACCCCGAGTTCCACGAACTTGCGAGCGCCCGGTAGCACGCTGCGCTCGAGCGATCCAACGGCCGAGTTGAAGGCTCGCAAGCTCGACTCGAGCGAGCTGCCGATCTTTCCCATGTGGTTGCGGAAGGTCGCGATTCGCGCGTAGAGATCCTCGGCCAGCCGCCGGATCCGCTCGGCATTTTCCGCAAGCCTCACGTTCTGCCAGCCGTTGTACACGGTCTTCAGGAGCGCGAGCAGCGTCGATGGCGTCGTCAGGATGATGTTGCTGCTCATCGCGCGGTCGAGCAGGTCCGGCTGCTGGTCGAGCGCCGCGGACAGGAACTGGTCGCCGGGCAGGAACAGCACGACGAACTGGGGCGCGTGTTCGAACTGCGACGCGTAGTTCTTGGATGAAAGGACTCGCACGCGATCCGCGACGTGCTGCGCATGCCGACGCAGTGCCGCGGCGCGCACCTCGTCCGTCGGCGCCTCCACTGCCGTCAGGTAGGCGTCGAGTGGCGTCTTAACGTCGACCACTACGTCAAGGCCTTCCGGCAGGTGCACGACCATGTCCGGCCGCAGTGCACCGTCCTCGCCAACCACGTGCACCTGCTCTTCAAAATCGCAGTGCGCCGTCATTCCGGCGAGCTCGACGAGTCGGCGCAGCGCGATCTCGCCCCACTGCCCTCGAACCTGAGGCTTGCTGAGGGCCTGCACCAGGTTCCGAGTCTCGCGCTGCAAGGCCGAGTGGGACTCGCGCATGTCCGTGAGGTGCTGCCGCAGGCTGCCGAAGTCGCGCTGACGCTCGACCTCGATCTCGCGCAGGGCCTGCGAAGTCTTGACCAGGGAATCCTGGATCGGCTTGACCAGCGCTTCGATGGCGTGCTCGCGCTCCTTGAGGGAGGCCTGGGCGTTCTGCTGGTGGCCGCCGAGGTTTTCACGGGCCAGCCGAAGGAAGTTCTCGATGTTTTCGCGCAGCTGCCGACCAGCGAGATCGTCGAATCGCCGGTCGAGCTGCTCCATCGCACGGTCGAGCGTCAACGTGCGTTCTGCGTCGATTGCCACCCCGCGGCGGCGTCCCATCCACCAGCCGGCGCCAAACGCGACTGCGACAGCGACGAGAATTACCACCAGCGTCACGAGGTCGAGCGTCATGCGATTTCCAGCCAGTCGATCAACTCTTCGGGTCGGGCGAAGATGGCCTCTGCCTGCCAGTCGGCAGGGTCCTCGTCATCGCCCAGGTAACCGAATCCGACTATCAGCGGAATCATGCCCGCGTTCCGGGCCGCCTGCACGTCGCGCTCCGCGTCGCCGACGTACACGCATTCTCGCGGCTCGAGGCCCAGCAGTCCGGCAGCGTGCAGCAGGGGGAGCGGATGCGGCTTGCGCTCCGAAAGAGTGTCGCCGGAGACTACGCAGCCGCAGCGCGGTGCAAGGCCGATCTGCGCCAGCAAGGGTGTCGTCAGCCAGCCTGGCTTATTCGTGACAATGCCCCAGCGCATGCCAGCGCGCTCGACGGCATCGAGCACGTTGTCGAAGCCTTCGAACAACCGAGTATGGACTGCAATCGCCCCGGAATAGAACTCGAGAAAGCGCGCCCGTAGCGATTCATAGCGCACCGGATCGGGTTCGCCGAATGCGAGGCGGATCAGGCGCGGCGCGCCATGCGAGACGAAAGGCCGGATCCGCTCGTATGGCAGTCTTTCGAGGCCCTCGGTTACGCGCAGGCGGTTGAGCGCTTCCGCCATGTCGCGGGCGGTGTCGAGCAGCGTGCCATCGAGGTCGAACAGGACCCCGCGCAAACCACGGCGACCGCTCATGCAGAGTCGGGCGGCGTCGGCCGCCGGTAGGCTGCGAGGTAGTTGACCGATACGTCGTCGGTTACGCGAGCCTTGCGGCCGAGCGGGTCGTATGCGAGGCCCGCGAGGTCCTCGAGATCGAGTCCAGCCGCCCGCGCCCAGTGGGTGAGTTCGGAGGGCCGGATGAGCCTGCCGTACTGGTGGGTGCCCATCGGCAACAGCCGCAGCAGGTATTCGGCGCCGACGATGGCGAGGGCAAAGGACCGCGCGTTGCGGTTGATCGTCGAGCAGATCACGTGCCCGCCCGGCCGTACCAGCCGCGCGAGGGATGCCACGATGCCAGCGGGATCCGGGACGTGCTCGAGCATCTCGAGGCAGGTCACGAGGTCGAAGCTCGCCGGGTCCGCTTCGGCCAGCGATTCCACGGTTTCCAGTCGGTAATCCACCTCGAATCCCGACTCCAGCGCATGCAATCGCGCAACCGCGAGCGCCTCGGGCGCAAGGTCTATGCCCGTCACCCGGGCGCCGCGCCGGGCCATGCCTTCGGCGAGCAGCCCTCCACCGCAGCCGACATCCAGCACCCGGCGGCCCGCGAGTCCCGCGCGGGCCTCGATGTAATCGAGACGGGCAGGATTGAGGTCGTGCAGGGGCCGAAACTCCCCTTCGGGATCCCACCAGCGAGGCGCCGCCGCGTCGAATTTCGCGATCTCCGCTGGGTCGAAATTCCGGCCGTTTTCCATCCGGGAAGTATACGCGCTGTGGTAAAATTCGCGGCTTCCTGGGCCGTTGAAAAGACGACGAAATCCGCATGAGCGAGATCGCGCGCGAAGTCCTGCACGTCAACCTCGAAGACGAGATGCGCAAGTCCTACCTCGATTACGCAATGAGCGTGATCGTGGGCCGCGCGCTCCCCGACGTCCGCGACGGGCTGAAGCCCGTGCACCGCCGGGTCCTGTTCGCGATGCGCGAGCTCGGCAACGACTGGAACAAGCCCTACAAGAAATCCGCCCGCGTCGTCGGCGACGTGATCGGCAAGTACCACCCGCACGGTGACGCGGCCGTGTACGACACGATCGTGCGCCTGGCACAGACGTTCTCCATGCGCTACATGCTGGTGGACGGACAGGGCAATTTCGGCTCGGTGGACGGCGATGCCGCGGCGGCGATGCGCTACACCGAGGTGCGCATGTCGCGCATCGCGCATGAGTTGCTGGCCGACATCGACAAGGAAACTGTCGACTTCTCTCCGAACTACGACAACAGCGAGCAGGAGCCGGCGGTGCTGCCGGCCCGGATCCCGAACCTGCTCGTCAACGGCTCGTCCGGCATCGCGGTCGGCATGGCAACCAACATCCCGCCGCACAATCTCGGCGAAATCGTGGATGCCTGCATCGCGCTGATCGACGACCCGAACCTCGGCCTCGCCGACCTGATGCGGCTCGTTCCCGGTCCAGACTTTCCGACTGCGGGGATCATCAACGGCGCGGCGGAGATCGTCGCCGCGTACAAGACCGGGCGAGGCCGCCTTTCGGTGCGTGCGCGCACCGGCGTGGAGGTCATCGACGAGCGCGGCCGGGAAGCAATCATCGTCACCGAACTGCCGTACCAGGTCAACAAGGCGCGGCTCCTCGAGCGCATTGCCGACCTCGTGCGCGGCAAGGAAATCGAAGGCATTTCGGAATTGCGCGACGAGTCCGACAAGGACGGGCTGCGCGTCGTCATCGAGCTGAAGCGAGGAGAGAACAGCGACCTGGTGCTGAACCAGCTCTTCAAGCTGACGCCGATGGAAACGGTATTCGGCGTCAACATGGTCGCGCTCATCGACGGCCAGCCGAAGCTGCTGTCGCTGAAGGAGATGCTGGACGCGTTCCTGCGCCACCGTCGCGAAGTGGTGACCCGCCGGACGATCCACGACCTGCGCAAGGCGCGCGAACGCGCGCACATCCTCGAGGGCCTCGCGGTCGCGCTCGCGAACATCGACGAGATCATCGCGCTAATTAAGGCGTCGCCTTCTCCCCCGGAAGCGCGCGCGGCGTTGCAGGCGCGTGCCTGGGGCCCGGGCGCGGTTTCGGCCATGCTGGCGCGGGCCGGCAACGTGCCGACGCGGCCCGAAGGGATCCCGGACGAACTCGGCCTGCATGGGCAGGGCTACCTGCTTTCGGAGGTCCAGGCGCAGGCAATCCTGGACCTGCGCCTGCACCGGCTGACCGGCCTCGAACAGGACAAGATCGTCACGGAGTTCACGGAGCTCCTCGAGCAGATTCGCGACCTCGGCGAAATCCTGGCGCGGCCGGACCGCCTGCTCGCCGTAATCCGCGGCGAGCTGGCGGCGATGAAGGAAGCCTACGGCGACGCGCGCCGCACGCAGATCGTTGCCGACCAGTCGGACGTGACGATCGAGGACCTCATCGAACGGCAGGACCTGGTTGTCACGCTCTCGCATGCGGGCTACGCGAAGACCCAGCCGGTTACCGATTACGAGGCCCAGCGGCGTGGCGGCAAGGGCAAGATGGCGACGACCGTCAAGGACGAGGACTTCGTCGACAAGCTGTTCATCGCGCACTCGCACGATACGCTCCTGTGCTTCTCGGACGGGGGCCAGTGCTACTGGCTCAAGGTCTACCAGCTGCCGCTGGCGAGCCGCGGCGCGCGCGGCAAGCCGATCGTCAACCTGCTGCAGCTCGCGGAGGGCGAGCGCATCACGGCGGTGCTCGCGATCCGCGAGTTCGACGAGTCGCATTTCGTGTTCATGGCGACTGCGCTCGGGACGGTCAAGAAGACGCCGCTCTCGGCGTTTTCCCGCCCGCGTGCCAACGGCATCATCGCGACCTCGCTGGAGCCTTCTGACTGCCTGGTCGGCGTGGCGCTCACCGACGGGGAGCGCGAGATCCTGCTCACGACGACGGATGGCAAGGCAATTCGATTCACCGAGGATCAGGTGCGCCCGATGGGTCGCGAGGCCGCGGGCGTGCGCGGCATCAAACTGGGCGAGGGCCAGCGGGTGACGTCGTTGATCGTGCTCGGCGATGGTGAAGTCCTCACCGTGTCCGAGCACGGCTATGGCAAGCGAACTGAAGTTGCCGACTTTCCGAAGCACGGTCGCGCCGGTCAGGGCGTGATTGCCCTGCAGACCAGCGAACGCAACGGAACGCTGGTTGGCGCGCGGCAGGTCCGTGGTGACGATGAGGTGATGCTCATCAATTCGAGTGGCACGCTCGTGCGCGTGCCAGCGAGCGACATTCCGGTACTGGGCCGCAACACGCAGGGCGTGCGCATCATGCGTCTGGAAGAGGGCGAAAAGCTGGTCGGCCTCGAGAGCATCGCCGGTGAAGACTCGCAGGGCGGCGAAGGGGCCGGCTGAGCCGGGAACCGCGCGTGCGCGTCTACAACTTCTCCGCGGGTCCGGCGGCCCTGCCGCTGCCCGTGCTCGAACAGGCGCGCGACGAGCTGGTCGAGTGGCAGGACGGCTCCTCCGTCATGGAAGTGAGCCATCGCAGCCGTTCCTTCATGGCGGTCGCCGAGCGCACCGAGTCGGATCTGCGCGACCTGCTTGCCATCCCGCCGAACTACCGCGTGCTCTTCATGCAGGGCGGCGCAACCGCCCAGTTCGCCGCGGTGCCCATGAACCTCGCGTCCTCAGGCGCGAGCGCCGGCTACGTGAACACCGGTCACTGGTCCGGGCGGGCGATCACGGAGGCGCGGCGTTTCGTCGATGTGGGCGTCGTCGCGGACGAGACTGCGTCGGATTACATGACTGTGCCGGACGCCGCGGCGGTCAAACCGCGCCCGGGCGATGCCTACCTGCACTACACGCCGAACGAGACCATCGGTGGCGTGGAGTTTCCCTACATCCCGGCTACTGGCGACGTGCCGCTGGTCGCGGACATGTCGTCGACAATCCTCTCGCGTCCGCTCGATGTCTCGCGCTTCGGGCTGATCTACGCGGGCGCCCAGAAGAATATCGGTCCGTCCGGACTGACCGTCGTGATCGTGCGCGACGACCTCGTCAAAAGCTCCCGCGCGCAAACACCAGCGGTATTTGACTACCGCGCCGTGGCCGCCGCGGGCTCCATGCTGAATACGCCGCCGACTTTCGCCTGGTACTTCGCTGGTCTCGTGTTCCAGTGGCTGAAGCGCGAGGGCGGCGTCGTGGAAATGGGCCGGCGTAACCGCGCCAAGGCCGAAGTCCTGTACGCAGCCATCGACGCGTCGTCCTTCTACAGCAATCCGGTCGCGAAGCATTGCCGTTCCTGGATGAATGTTCCATTCCGCCTGGCCAAACCGGAACTGGAGAAGGTTTTTCTTGCCGAAGCCGGCGCTGCCGGCCTCGCACACCTGGCCGGTCATCGCGCCGTCGGCGGAATGCGTGCGAGCCTCTACAACGCCATGCCGATCGAAGGTATCCGCGCGCTCGTGGACTTCATGTGCGACTTCGAACGGCGGTATTGCTGATGCACTTCCGGGTCAGGACGCTCAACAGCATCTCGCCGCGAGGCCTGGAACGCCTGCCGCGCGATCACTACGAGCTGGGCGACACGATCGACCGCCCCGACGCGATACTCGTGCGCTCGGCGGACATGCATGCGCTCGATATTCCGGCGACCGTGATCGCTGTCGGAAGGGCAGGCGCCGGGACCAACAACATCCCGGTTTCGCTGCTGACCCAGCGAGGGGTGCCGGTGTTCACGGCCCCGGGCGCGAATGCCAATGCCGTCAAGGAACTTGTCCTCGCCGGCCTGTTCCTCGGCGCCCGCCATATCGGGCCGGCGCTCGACTTCGTGCGCTCGCTCGACTTCGCGGGTGACGTGCTGGATGCGGCCGTCGAGGCCGGAAAGAAGCGCTTCATCGGGCACGAGTTGCCGGGCCGCACGCTCGGCGTTGTCGGCCTGGGTGCGATCGGTGTCGAGGTTGCGAATGCGGCGCACTTGCTCGGCATGCACGTGCTGGGCTATGACCCGCAGATCACGGTACAGCGGGCCTGGCAGCTGTCGTCCGGCGTCGAGCAGGCCCTGAGCCTGGACGACCTGTTTGCACGCTCGAACGCGGTGACCGTCCATGTTCCGCTCACCGACGGGACACGGGGCCTGGTCAGCGCAAAGCGTCTCGAGCTCATGCCGGAAGGCGGAACCGTGCTCAATTTCGCCCGCGCAGCGATCGTCGACGAGTCGGCCGTCGTCGCAGCCCTGCACGCCGGCCGGCTCGGCGCCTATGTTTGCGACTTTCCGTCGGCCGTAACGCGTGGCGTAGCCGGGGTCGTCGCACTACCGCACCTTGGCGCATCCACCAGCGAAGCGGAGGAGAATTGCGCGATGATGGTCGCCGACACGCTGCGTGACTTCCTCGAACACGGCAACATACGCCACTCGGTGAATTTCCCGGAGGCGGCGCTGCCGCGCGTGCCGGCCACCTCGCGGATCGCAATCGCGAACAGCAACGTCCCCAACATGGTGGGCCAGATCTCGACCAGGCTCGCCGACGCCGGGCTCAACATCGCGGACCTGCTCAACAAGTCAAAGGGAGAAGTCGCCTATACGCTGGTGGATATCGACGGGAAGGTCCCCGCCGGCCTCGTTGAGCGCATCGCCTCGATCCAGGGCGTACTTGGCGCGCGGGCGGTATAAGGACACCGTGAACCGGTTCGAAGCATTGGCGGCGCCGGGCGTACGCAGGCTGTCGCCCTACGTTCCGGGCAAGCCGCCTGAAGCGCTCGAGCGTGAACTCGGCATCAAGGACAGCATAAAGCTGGCGTCGAACGAGAATCCGCTCGGCCCCGGGCAGCTCGCGCGCGCTGCACTCGCTGCGGCAGCCCCGAAAGTCGGGTTGTATCCCGACGGTGGCGGCCACGAAATGCGTTCGAAGCTCGCAAGCCGCCACGGTGTTTCCATTGACCATGTGACGCTCGGCAATGGCTCGAACGACGTCCTTGTGTTGCTGGCCGAGGCATTCCTCACGGCCGAGGTCGAGGCGGTCTATTCGCAATGCGCCTTCGCCGTGTATCCGATAGCGGTCCAGGCGGCCGGTGCAACGGCCCGCGTTGCGCCGGCGCTGCCTCCAAACGGGCCACAGCCGCTCGGACATGACCCGTTGGCCCTGATCGCAGCGATCGGCCCGAAGACGCGTCTGCTGTTCCTTGCAAATCCGAACAACCCGACCGGCACCTGGATGGACGAGGCGGCGCTCGACGCGTTGCTCTCTGCAGTTCCGCCTGAAGTCATCGTGGTTCTCGACGAGGCGTATCACGAGTACTCCGCAGCACACGGCGTGCCGGACGGCACGCGCTGGCTTGCGCGACACCCAAACCTCGTCGTGACGCGAACCTTTTCGAAGGCCTATGGACTTGCCGGCCTGCGGGTGGGATACGCGCTATCCCACCCGGACCTTGCCGACCTGCTGAACCGCGTTCGGCAGCCGTTCAACGTGTCGCTGCCCGCGCTCGCGGCGGCCGCCGCCGCGCTCGACGACACCGACCATCTCAAGGCAACGCTTGCACTCAATCACGGCGGGATTGAGCAGCTGCGAGCGGGCCTCGCGAGTCTCGGGATCGGCGTCCCGGTATCCGCCGGAAACTTCGTGCTCGCCGATTTCGGCCGTCCCGCCGCCGCGATCAACGAGGCCCTGCTGCGGCAAGGCGTGATCGTACGGCCGGTCGGAAACTACGGGCTGCCGAACCACTTGCGTATTTCGACCGGCACGGCGGCGCAGAACGAACGCCTGCTTTCTTCCATGACGGCGGCACTCGCCGCGGCGCCGTGAGCGTGCGGCGCGAATGCCTGGTCACGAGTCCCGGCGGACGGGTAGCCGGCGATATCCGGGTTCCCGGGGACAAATCGATTTCTCATCGGGCGGCTATTCTTGGCGCCGTCGCGGAGGGTACAACCGAGATCCACGGGTACCTGGAAGGCGAGGATTGCCTCGCCACACTGGCTTCGCTCGCCGCCATGGGCGTCGTCATCGAGCGGCCAGGGCTCGGCGGGGTGCGTATCCACGGTGTCGGCCTGGGCGGACTCAAGGCGCCGCCAGCGGCTCTCGACCTCGGTAACTCCGGCACTTCGATGCGGCTCCTGTCCGGGCTTCTCGCAGGCCAGGACTTTGACGCAATCCTGGTTGGCGATGCCTCGCTCATGTCCCGGCCCATGGAGCGCGTCGCCGCACCCCTGCGGCGCATGGGCGCGGACGTGAGTACTAACGGGGGCCGGCCACCGGTCACCATCCGGGGCGGCCGCGCACTACTCGGCGCGGAGCATCGACTCGATGTCCCGAGCGCACAGGTCAAGTCGGCCCTGTTGCTTGCAGGCATTCAGGCCCAGGGGCGCACGACGGTCCGGGAACCCGGGACGTCACGCGACCATACCGAGCGCATGCTCGGCGCGTTCGGCGTTCAGGTATGGCGAGATGACGGCGCGGTGGCCGTGGAGGGGCGCGCCCGGCTCCAGGCGGCACACATCGACGTTCCCGGGGATTTCTCCTCGGCCGCGTTCTTTATCGTTGCCGCATTGATCGCCGGTCGTGAACCGCTCCAAATCCGCAACGTTGGCGTCAACCCGACGCGCACTGCCCTGATAGAAATTCTCCGGCTGATGGGCGCCGATATTCGTACGCACTTGCTCGCGGAGCTCGGCGGCGAACCGCGGGCAGACTTCGAAGTGTTTCCTGGCAGCTTGCACGGCATCGTGGTTCCGGAGGCGCTCGTGCCTATCGCCATGGACGAGTTGCCCGTACTGTTCGCGGCGGCTGCCGTCGCCAAGGGAGATACGGTCGTAACGGGAGCGGGGGAGTTGCGAGTCAAGGAAAGCGACCGGCTGACGGCGATGGCACAGGGGCTCACGACGCTCGGTATCCAGGTCGAGAAGCGGCCGGATGGCTTGCGGATTCACGGGGGAACGGTCGGTGGCGGCGATGTGGATTGTCGCGGCGACCACCGGATTGCAATGTCCTTCGCAGTGCTGGGCGCGCGTGCGCGGGCATCGATCGTGATTGACGACGTGCAGAATGTGGCCACCTCGTTTCCCGGGTTCAAGGCGCTCGCGCGCTCGGCCGGGCTTCGGTTCGAAGAGGACGCGTGAACCAGGTGCCGGTCATTGCCATCGACGGTCCGAGCGGCTCAGGCAAGGGCACTATCGCCCGACGGGTGGCGCGGCATCTCGGCTGGCATTTGCTGGACAGTGGCGCCCTGTACCGGCTCGTTGCGCTTGCCGGCCAACGCGCCGGACTCGCGCTGGACGACGTGCCCGGCCATGCCCGGCATGCCGCGCAACTCGATGTTCATTTCGGCATGGATTCCGAGGGCGAGGAGCGCGTGCTTCTGGGCGACGTGGACGTGACTCGCGAGCTCCGCGCCGAGGCGACCGGCGAGGCAGCCTCCCGGGTTGCCGCCTGGCAGGACGTGCGATCGACCCTGCTGGGCCGCCAGCGTGCTTTTGCACGCCACCCCGGACTGGTGGCCGATGGCCGCGACATGGGATCGATCGTTTTTCGCGACGCAGGGCTCAAGATCTTCCTCACAGCGAGCCCTGAGGAAAGGGCCCAGAGACGCTATAAGCAGTTGAAAGGAAAGGGGTTGAGTGGTAGCCTTGCCGCCCTTTCCGCGGAGATCGCCGAGCGGGACAGGCGGGATACCACGCGAGCCGTGGCACCGCTGGTCGCGGTTCCGGAGGCGGTGATCGTGGATTCGACTGCGTTGACTATCGAGGAGGTCGTCGGGCGGGTCATCGAACTCGCGCACGAGCGGTTTCCCGAGGCGACGCGCGGGCGTTGAGCAGCCGGCATAAGCCGGCAAGGACGGCAGGGCAGGATGCCCAGCCGCGTTGAGCAGGACCCGGACCGGCAGGATGCCGTACGGCAGCTAAAACCCAATGGGCCCTGAGGCCCGGATGACCCAATGACCGAATCCTTCGAGCAACTTTTCGAGCAGAGCCTTGCGAGCCAGCAAATCAGGCCTGGCCAGATCCTGATCGGCACCGTCGTCGACGTGAATGCCGACGTCGTCATCGTCAGCGTCGGACTGAAGTCAGAAGCTGTCATCCCCATCGACCAGTTCCGCGGCGACAACGGAGAAATCGATGTCGCCATCGGCCAGGAGGTCGAGGTGGCGCTCGATGCGGTCGAGGACGGTTCCGGCGAGACCCGCCTGTCGCGCGAGAAAGCGAAGCGCGCGCGCACCTGGACCCGCCTCGAAGAGGCATTCACCAAGGGTGAGATCGTCAAAGGCATCATCAACGGCCGAGTCAAGGGCGGCTTCACGGTCGAGCTCGACAACGTCCGCGCCTTCCTGCCCGGATCGCTCGTCGACGTACGCCCGGTGCGCGACCCGAGCTACCTCGAGGGCAAGGAACTCGAATTCAAGGTCATCAAGCTCGACCAGCGGCGCAACAACGTCGTCGTGTCGCGTCGCGCGGTCGTCGAGCAGGAGTACAGCGCAGAGCGCTCGCAGCTGCTGGACAACCTGAAGGAAGGCGACGTCGTCAAGGGCGCGGTCAAGAACCTGACCGACTACGGCGCGTTCGTGGACCTCGGCGGCATCGACGGGCTGCTGCACATCACCGATATGGCCTGGAAGCGCGTCAAGCACCCGTCCGAGATCGTCAAGGTCGGTGACGAGATTGACGTCCGTATCCTGAAGTTCGACCGCGAGCGCCAGCGCGTCTCGCTCGGCATCAAGCAGCTCGGCGCAGATCCGTGGCAGAACATTGCCCGTCGCTACCCGCCGAACACGCGCCTGTTCGGCAAGGTCACGAACATCGCCGACTACGGCTGCTTCGTGGAGATCGAGGAGGGGGTCGAGGGCCTCGTCCACGTCTCCGAGATGGACTGGACCAACAAGAACGTGAATCCGGCGAAGGTCGTGCACGTGGGCGAAGAAGTCGAGGTGATGGTCCTCGACATCGACGAGGAGCGCCGCCGCATCTCGCTCGGCCTCAAGCAGTGCAAGGCGAACCCCTGGCGCGAGTTCTCGGACAGCTTTGCCCGGGGCGACCGTGTCAGTGGCCAGATCAAGTCGATCACGGACTTCGGCATCTTCATCGGCCTTTCCGGCGGAATCGACGGCCTCGTGCACCTCTCCGACATCTCCTGGGAACGTCCGGGCGAAGAGGCCGTGCGGGACTACCAGAAAGGCCAGACCGTCGAAGCCATGGTTCTTGCCATCGATCCCGAACGCGAGCGCATCTCGCTCGGCATCAAGCAGATGGCCAAGGATCCGATTTCGGCGTACCTCGCCGATCACCCGAAAGGCAGCATCGTCAAGGGCACCGTCAAGGAAGTCGACGCGCGTGGCGCGGTCATCGACCTGGGGGACGGCATCGAGGGGAGCCTGCGCGCTTCCGAGCTGGCGCGCGACCGCGTCGAGGATGCCCGCACGGTGCTCAAGGTCGGCGACGAGGTCGAGGCCCGCTTCACGGGCGTGGACCGCAAGAGTCGCGCGATCGTGTTGTCGATCAGGGCAATCGAGGCCGAGGAAGAAGCCGAGGCCGTGCAGCAGTACCGCGGCACCGACTCGGCGACCGGCACCTCGCTCGGAGACCTGCTGAAGGAGCAGATTTCCGGTCAGTAAACCGGTCCGGGGCGCCGCCGGGGATGGGCGGCGCCTCGCGTTTGAGGGACGGGAGTCATGACAAAATCAGAATTGATCGAGATCATCTCCGCCAAGCAGAAGCACCTACCCGCCAAGGACATCGAGCTCGCCGTCAAGCAGATGCTCGAGATCATGAGCGACGCGCTGGCGGGGGGTGAACGCATCGAGATCCGCGGCTTCGGCAGCTTCTCGCTGCATTTCCGTCCGCCGCGCCAGGGCCGCAATCCCAAGACTGGCGAGGCCGTGGCGCTGGCCGGCAAGTACGTACCGCATTTCAAGCCGGGCAAGGACCTGCGCGAGCGCGTCAATGCGGGGCAATCGCATCCGATCCGCGACTAGGCGGCGGGGTCCATGAATCCGGAGTCGATCTGGATCCTGCTCGGCGTCCTGTTCCTCGGCGGGGCCATCGGCTTCTACACCTCGCGCAAGCCGCGCCCGAGCGTAGTCGGTGAAGAGCGACTGCGCGGCAACTACCTCGCCGGCGTGAACTTCCTCGTAAACGAGCAGCCCGATCGCGCGCTGGAAGCCTTCCTGCGCGCGGCGGAACTCGACGACGACACGGTCGAGACCCATTTCGCGCTTGGGAGCCTTTACAGGCGACGAGGCGAGGTGGACCGCGCCATCAAGATCCACCAGAACATCGCGACCCGCGAATCGCTGGAACCCGCGCAGCGCGAGCAGGCGGGATTCGCGCTTGCCCAGGACTACCTGAAGGCGGGCCTGCTTGACCGCGCGGAAAAGATCCTCGAGCCGCTCGCCGCATCGGGCGCCCATCGCATGGCGGCGATGCGCAAGTTGCTGCGGATCTACGAACAGGAACAGGAGTGGGACCGCGCGATCGCGGTATTCCGCGAGCTTCAGAAGGCCGGGCGTGCACCGCATGAGAGCGCAATCGCGCACTACTACTGCGAATTAGCCGAGGCAGCCCGCACGAGCGGCGCGCCCGACGAGGCAAGGGACCACCTGAGGGCCGCACGCAAGGAAGTCCGCCGCTTTCCGCGCGGCGCGCTGGTACGCACCGACATCGCGATCGAGCAGGGCGACCTCGCGCTGGCGGAGCGGTTGCTCGGCGCCGTGCTGACGCACGATGCGGCGCTCGCCATCGAGGTGGTCCCACGGCTCGTGCGGCTGGCACGCGCTGCCGGCGAGTCGGGCGACGCGGTGGTTGCGCGGGTGGTCGCGGGCCGTCCGGACGCCGTGAACGAGCTCGCGATCGCCGCGATCATGTCGGACGCCCTCGAATTCGCGCCGCTGGAAGAGCGCGTGCGGGACTGCCTCGCGCAGGACGATGCGATCGCAGGGCTCGTGCGCGCGATCGGGCGAGCTCCGGCATTGCTCGATGCGGGAGCGGTTGCCGATATTGCGGCCGTACTTCGCCGGCTCGCTGCGCGCACGCCACGCTACCGCTGCGCGAACTGCGGATTCTCGAGCATCGACCATTTCTGGCAGTGTCCGGGCTGCAAGGCCTGGGACAGCCAGCGCCCGCTGCTGCGATTCGATCTCGTTGCGGGGCTGGAGGGCGGGAAGAAGCAGTAGCTTCTGACAAGGAGGGGTCAGACCCCTTCAGCGCAAAGAGCGGCGTGGCGTCAGCAGGTGTGGATGCTGAAGGGGTCCGACCCCGGTGCCATTCTCGACGAATGCAGTTGATTGAGGCGCGGTGCGCGCGGCGCATCGTGCGTAGTCTTCCTCCCGGGCGCGGCGATGGTCGCCGCGCGCGAGAAAAGGGAGTGAAGCCATGTTGATCAAAGGACTGAGTGCGGCCCTCGTGGCCGCGACGCTGCTCGCGCCGATTGCCATCGCCGGGTCCGTGGACGTGAATTCTGCGGACGCAAAGACGCTGGCGCGAGAACTCGATGGCGTCGGCAAGGCGAAGGCAGAGGCCATCGTCAGCTATCGCGAGAAGAACGGCCCATTCAAGAGCGCCGATGACCTCGCGAAGGTGAAGGGACTCGGCAAGAAGCTCATCGAGCAGAACAAGCCGAACCTGAAATTCGATTCGGGCAAGGCCGGCAGCTGACCTCCGGGCCCGCGGCGCGGGCCGGCTCACGGCGGCTCCGGTATCATGAGCAACTCAGGATCCGGGAACCGAAGGAGTGCACGTGAGCCGACCCGCACCGATCCGCTTCGCAGTGTTTCCCGTCGCGGGGCGCGGCACGCGCTTCCTGCCCGCCACGAAGGCGAGCCCGAAGGAGATGCTGCCCGTCGTGGACAAGCCGCTGATCCAGTACGCGGCGGAGGAGGCACTTGCCGCGGGTGCGCGACTGCTGGTCTTCATCACGGGTAGCTCGAAACGCGCGATCGAGGACCACTTCGACACCGATCCCGAGCTCGAGTCGGCGCTTGTGGAGCAGGGCAAGACAGACCTGCTGGAAACCCTGCGTGGCATCCTGCCTGCCGACGCCACCTGCATCTACATCCGCCAGCCGGCCCCGCTGGGCCTGGGCCACGCCGTTCTCTGCGCACACGCCGTGGTCGGGAACGAACCATTCTTCGTGCACCTTGCGGACGACCTGATAGACGCCAAGGAGCCGGTGCTCGCGCAGATGCGTGATCGATACGCCGTTTCCGGCGGCAGTGTGATCGGGGTCCAGCAGGTTCCGCGCAGCCAGACCGGCAGCTACGGAATCGTTGCCACCGAGGATCCGGTCGGCGAGTACTCCCGTATCCGGCGGATGGTGGAGAAGCCGAAGCCCACAGAGGCGCCTTCCGACCTTGCTGTGGTCGGACGTTACCTGCTCTCCGGTTCCATTTTCGCGCGCCTGCAGAAGGTCGGGCGCGGCGCCGGCGGTGAGATACAGCTTACCGACGGCATTGCCGCGCTGCTGGACGACGAACCCGTGTACGCCTACCGCTTCAAGGGCAAGCGCTACGACTGCGGCAGCAAGCTCGGCTACCTGGAGGCCACCGTAGAGTACGGACTGCGCCACCCAGAACTCGGCGGCAAATTTGCCGAGTACATCGACGCCCTGGCGGCCTCCCGCAAGGCCGGCAGCTGACGCCGGGTCAGTTGAGCAGGCGGGATTCCCCCGCGCGCAGGTGGACGGGCGGTTGCTGCACGGGCTCCGAGATCGCCTGGCTCCATCGCCGCGCATAGACCTGCAGCCTGACCTGGTCTGCGTCCTCACCGCGTACACCCTCCAGGCGCACGCCGGCCACCGCCCGTGCAGTGACACGCCACTCAATGGTCGCCGCAAGCCGCAGGCCCAGACCATCGCGCGCGTCGCTCGGGTAACGCGGATCGCCGCTCGCCGCCTGGAGCGCGGGATCTTCCGGGAAGTAGTCGCTGGCCGACTCGCGCACTTCCTGCCACTCGATGCCACCTTCGACGAAAAAGCTCCGGTCGCCACGGCGGGCTTGCAACTCAAAGACCGGTCCGACCGCCAGGAACCTGTTCGGGCTGAAGTAGCCGCCGTGCCCAAGTGTGAAATGCGACCGATTGGCGGAAAAGCCGGCGGCTCCCACCGCGCCGCCGAGCTTCGCGACCCACCCTGTTCCCGAGGCAGCACGCTGCAGGAAACCCGCGTCGGCACGCCACTCGGTGTTGCTGTCGACCCGGCGTCCGTCGAGCTCGGCGCCCGCGATCAGCCCGTAGAGCTCGAATTCGTCGTCGCCCAGGCGGCCTCCAAAATAGGCGCGGTTGCGTACCACACCGCCCCAGGTCTGGCCGCCGATGGGGTCGCGGGTTCCGGCATACGAAAGCAGAGAATCTTCAACCGCCTTGCGATCCAGCCCGTAAGACCAGGTTGCCGAATCGGACTCGCTCCGGAAGCGGAGTGCGACTAGATAGTTGCTGACTTCAAAGGAGGTCGGCGTCGTGCCTAGCTCGAGCGATGTCCCGTTGCGCGGCGTCCACTGCAACAGCGCCCCGATCCCCTTGTCCGATTGCGACTCCGCGATTACTGGCAAGGCGATGGAAGTCCCAAACGGCTCGCCGACCGGCACGTCGTCGGATTCCGGGTAGGCCGCCTCGCCGAGCACACGGACCCGGCCCCAACGCGAATGACTGGACTCCCAGGCAAGCTGCACACGCGGCAAGTCGAGCCGGTCGTGATCCGTCTGGCCGTTACGCCAACGCCAGTCGAGTGCCGCCTCGGCATGCGACACCCAGTCGCGCTCGATCGACTGGAGGTTCGCGTCCCGGGCCAGCCGCTCCGGCGCCATCTCACGTGCCACGACGAAGGCGTCATAGGGCCGATTGAGGGCGAGCAGGGTGTCGGTGAGCTGGCTTGCAGCGCCGGGCGACTGCGGGTCAACGGCCAGCAGTTCGCGCAGTGCCCGCTCGCGTGCGGGCTGATCGCCGCGCAGCTGCGCGAGGTCGGCGCGCGCCTGCAAAGTGGAGGGGTGACTCGGTCGCAGTTCGTCCAGCACCGAATACGCTCGACCCGCGGCATTCGCATCTCGCAGGTCGCGCGCCGTAGCGAACTCCCGCAGCTCGATTTCGA
>Ga0163150_10002720_pt1 | contig 26391 bp, 33 predicted proteins | sample OliLakLV19P2IB_FD_148628 | JGI IMG/M metagenome (GOLD analysis project Ga0163150, IMG submission 148628) | Freshwater microbial mat bacterial communities from Lake Vanda, McMurdo Dry Valleys, Antarctica - Oligotrophic Lake LV.19.P2.IB | ecosystem: Environmental > Aquatic > Freshwater > Lake >...
GACGAAGCGAGTGCTACCATCATGGCAGAGGCTACAGGAGTGCGATTTCTGCTGGGCCTATCATCTGGGCGGCATGATTGATGGCGAAACGGTCGTTACTCACCGATGCCCGGCGTGCGGTTGCGACTACCCCGAATCAGAGGCGGCACGAAAACGCAGATTGGGATGAGGAGGACGCATGAATGACGACGTTAGCAAGCCGATGGCGGCGGTAGCTGAGTATGTTGAGTTGGTTATTGCCCTCAACTGTGGCTACGCTGTACCGACGCTACCAAGAGGGAGAGTTTAGTGCCAAAGAAAGCCATCGCCGAAATAAGCGATCTCTTAGACTCCGGACTCATCATGTACGGGAACGACCCGCGTCTGGAAATACGGCGGCAGCCAACACTGATTCCCGGCTTTGACGAGCTCCTAGGGGGTGGATGGCCCGCAGGTCGCTATACGCAGATTGTTGGCCCCGAAAGCGTTGGCAAGACCGTCCTATTGCAATTTGCCGCAGCCAGCCAGCAACAGCATAAAGAGCGCCCGCATTGCCTCATAATTGACCTAGAACGTTCATACGATAAGGAGTGGTGGACAGCCAGCGGCGTAGATCCGGCAAGTCTAATGGTCGCACAGCCGATGACGGGCGAGGAGGGCATAGATGTTATCTTGGCCGTCATCCATGCAGATCCGCTTTTGGGCTTAGTGGGCGTAGACAGTATTGGGGCCATGTATCCCAAATCTATGATAGAGCCAGAAAAAGGGGCCGAACAGAGGTTCGTAGGCAATCAGGCCACGATGGTAAAACAGTTTTTTGCTATGTGTACGCCGCAGATGGACGGGATTATCTTTATCCTATTGAATCAGATGCGCGCAACTATAGGTGGATATGAGGAGACCTATCCCGGCGGCTGGGCAATGCGCCATAATAACCACATTACGCTACGAACCCGTCGTGAAGGCTGGCTTCTCGAAAACGAGACCCGCGTTGGATTTATACTCGAGATAATAAACAAGAAAAATAAGGTTGGAGGAACACAGGGAGCAAGTATCCAGATTCCGTTTAGGTTCAGAGGACAAATAGACTTCATACAGTCATATATTGATGAGGCTATTGAGCGCAAAATCATTATCAATAAAACACCAAGTTATATATGGGGTAAGGAAAAGTTCTTTGGCAAAGGGAAACTTAGACAATACTTTCTCGATAATGCCGAAGCTCTAAAGAAATTAGAAGAGCAGGTTTCGAACAAATGAAACTTGGTCAAAAGATGTCTCAAGAGTCTAATAATAGGAGGCTAGTATGACGCCGCCACATACGTCTTCCAGATTCGTTATGGTACCGCCAATCGAGCGACCGTCTGGTAAAGAGATCAAGGCGTGGAGAAATAAAGAAAATATTACGCAGCCGATGCTTGCCGAGATGTGCGCCGTCACGACGCGCACGGTGGCGCGCTGGGAGCGTGGAGACATGCTACCCTCGCGGATGCTGAGACTGGCACTCTGGTACTGGGACTCAAAGCTGTAGGGCTAGGAGTAGTAAATGGGAATTCATACACAGGGCGAAACGACACGTACTAAGCCGCACAGGCGCGTAGAACGCATTTTGGATAAGATGCAGATAAGTTATGAAAGTGAACATGGATTTTACCCATACTCGGTCGACATCTACGTCTCCGAATGGCATATCGGTATTGAAGTCGACGGGCCACAGCACAGCGCCGCGAAAGATCGTATTAGAGACGAGATCATACGAGAGCGCTACTTCCTCCCAATACTACGTTTGTCAAGCGATAGGCTTAGTCCGCAACAAATCATGACGAAGATCGAAGACTTCGTGGTAATCTGGGCGCAGACCACCGAGCAGCGCAAGTTTCAATGGAGGACACAGCTATGAGTATTAACCACCTACGAAACCTTGTTGCGACTCAGCGTGAATCATGGCCCAGTTTGGCCGAACGACATGTCTTAACAACCTCGTTAAAGCAAAGATGTGGCTGCGGCGGAACGATAGACAGAGTAAGGAATGACAAGAATAGACGGACAGTATGGTGGCATTGTACCTCAGGAATGAGATCAGAAGAACACAAGTTCGGTCTTAATGACGAAGAATGGGCAGACAATACTTACGAACTCGTGCTCTATGAGTGGCTAGAAAAGTGGCTAGAAGAGATACATGCTGAAAAATAAGTCCGTCAAGAAAGACAGCGCCCTAGCCCGCGTTCTAGCGCAAAGAACCGGCAAGTGGTTAGGGGCGCATATAGACACATGGATCGAAAGCAAGTCTGGGGCCAGATATGATCCGGGCTGGTTTCATCCTTCTGCACTTGGCAATCCGTGTGATGCATTTCTAGCGTTCGCCTACATGGGCACCGAGGCCAAAGGCAAATCTAATTCGCGCGGCCTACACATTATGGACAACGGCACTAGCCGCCATATAGATTGGAGTCGCTATCTCGTCAAGTCAGGCGTTAGTCTGTTCAAGTATTGGGAAGGCAAGAAGGCCAAGCAAGAGCGCTCGTTTGAAATTCCCCAACTTCGCATTCGTGGAGAGTGTGACGATGCGGTAACAAACCCATTGACCAAAGAAAAATACATCTTTGAATTCAAGACGATGAACAAAGACGCATGGGAAGCCCTGACGGAGCCTAAAAGCGATCATATAATGCAAGTGCATCCATATATGTTCGGCTTCGGCATATTGCAGGCCGTCATAGTTTATGAGAATAAAAACAACCAACAACGGAAGGAGTTTGTTGTCAAGTTCGACCAAGCCTTATGGCGCAGTATAGAAGCGCGGGTGCTGAGCATTATAGAACAGGTAGAGCGTAAAAAATTACCGTGGCGCACTCCCCTTCCAAACGACAGTCAGTGCCAGTTTTATTCTAAAAATGCCACACATAGCGGATGTGCAGCGTTCACATTTAAGGAGGAATAGATGTTCGGACAAGGCAAGAAGACTAAGAAGCTTGAAGAAGAATTGGCATTCCAAAAACAGTGGCAGGATATCTATAATATCTATTTCTGGGATCTTGTTAAAGTTCTAAAAGAAAAAGATCTTATTCCAAAAGAAATGTATGTCATGATGGGCACCGCGCCATACTCTTATACTAATATATCAAGAACAACAGTTGGAGCGAACGATGCCCCGAAAACCTAAGGTCGTAGAATCTCTTATTCCTCGCAAGATCTCAATCCGTGACGAGCTAGGGCAACGCTGGGAGGTAGACGACCAGGACGAACTATGGCCTGAGGTCTTGAAGATCACCGACAATGGCCAGATAGATGCCATCCTGCCTATCTCTGTCATTCTGTCTAAGCGCGGCTGGGGCTGGTGGTCTTGTTTCAAGACACAAGATGAATGGCTGCAAAACATCGGCGTGCCTATTCCAACTCATAAGCTATTAGATAATGCCGCACATTGCAGCGCCGCACAGCTTACTCCTCTGTTGCAGGAGTACGGGGCGTATGTAGGCTTCTTAGAGGCGCAGGTGGGTTTACTGTTAGGCCGCAGGGGGGCGCTTAAGAGCGCCTACGATGCTGCCGTTTTGGTGCATAGCGCACAGGCAGAGACAACAGGCACAGGCAAAGACAAAGAAGGACAAGCGCTCTTAGAAAGCGAAACCCTCAGGCAAACCAAACGATTGTTTATCGAAACAGACATGCTCTATGAAACGGCGAAGGGCATGTGTACGGGGTATGTTAAAGCCTACGAAGCCGTAAGCAGAATTGTTTCTGTAAGAATAGCCGAAATGGAGCTCTCTCCTCGGAGAATGCCATGATTGTAGGCATTGACTACTCCACCAAGTATGTGCATCTGGCGTGGAACCTTGGCGGATGGAACTACCCGCGCATTAAAGTAGAAGAAGATTTGGGTGAATTTCTCTTCAATCTTAATGACATTTTGCCTAGTCTATTAGAAGAAGACGGTCATATATATATCGAGCGCCCGTGGGCTAGATACAACGTACAGACTGGAATGCTCATGCAGAGAATAGCTACTGTCGTAGACGTAGTGGCTACGCAAGCCGGATATGAGACGCATTGGGTCGCCATAGCTGCGTGGAGGTCATTAATTTTTGGCAAAGGAACATACAAAACCAAGATTGCGAAACAATTGGCTATTGCCAAAGCGAAAGAAGTGATGTATACAGAAGTAGATGACAACACAGCAGACGCTATCTGTCTCGCCCTATATGGACAGCAGGCCCGCCTTGAGAGCTAGGCTTCCTCATACCCGTAGCGGAGTTACGCACAAGCTCGTGATTCATTCCGGTCAGGGAGATGTTGATCTGTATATTACAATCAACTTCTATCCCGGGACACTAAAGATCGCCGAGCTCTTTGTGGACGTAGGCAAGCAAGGCACGACGCTTCAATCCATGCTGGACGGCTGGGCGATCCAGACCAGCGTGGCTCTACAGTACGGCGTTCCGCTTGCTGTGATTATTGAGAAGTTCAGGGACACGGTATTTCCGCCAGACGGGCGCGTAACCGGCTTGGGCATCGAAAAGTGTTCTAGCCTCTTCGACCTGATCGTCCAAGTGCTCGCCCAAGAATCAGGCACTTCCCTGTAGGTACGTCGGAAGTTCTGACCTGCGAATATTCCACGAGGGCGGGGCGTCGATGCCTATAGAGGCAAAGCCGCGTGCCGTTCTTAGAATATGCACATAGATGGGCGTTCCCTGCACATCTATGATAATGCTCTCATCGCTCTTCCGTGAGACCACCAACATAACCTATTCCTCCGGTGGCGTCAGCACGGTCTTGTTAAGCCACTGGCTGGCGCACTGTGGCGTACACAATGGGCACCGCGCCAGATATAAGCACTACGACGGCCTGTTGACCGTTAGGGACGCCCTGTGTCTGTACTGCCATCACTAGGTACGTGCCCAACGCAAAGACAAGGGCGCGCGCAAGTTCTTCAATCGGCTTGACGAAATAGAGTGGAAATTTCATCGTCTATTCCCTTTCGTCCGGTATCGCTGCGTCCAGAGCAGGCTCATACACCCGCCCTGTGAATCCGCACATCGCTCAGCTAGTTCAATCCGGGTCCGACGCATCCTCAGAACGCCGCGCCGCTTCCTTCGCCCGCTCGATCGCCGCCGAAGCGTCAATCAATTCCGAGATCACCTTCTGCGATTGCACCGTCCCCGTACCGATCGCTGTCACCGCCTGTTCAGCCCCGCCGAGACGTGCCTTCGCCTCCGCGATCATCGCCAGCACCGTCACCGCCTTCGGAATAGCCATCTGTCTCCTCCTTCTATTACTTCGCCATACCACACTAAATTATAACACTGAGACGATGCCTTATCTACAGTGCCCTTTTCGTACGCTCTGCCTGTCGCATGATCTCCTCTATGTCGCGCAGCAATCCCGTAGGCCGCAGCGCGTGGTCGTAGTCCGGCCTTAGCAGGGGCTCCTTCACGTTCTCTTCGCTTTCTCAGAGTCCTGGCGCATCCGTTCGATGATGCGCAGTATCTGGTTCTCAGGCCGCAAAATAGCATTATGGTCAATCTTGCGAATCATCGCACCACCTGAGCTTCTACGCGATGTACTAACTTGTCTGTGTCAAAGTTGACGCCAAGTATCCGTACCACTCGCTCAATCGCTCCAGCCGGATCGGTTTCCGACAGCCGACATGTGATAATATCTCCAAGATTGACCCTCGATGCCGCGCCATCGAGCAAAGAGAAGCTAATAGACTCAGCGACGTGCTCCGGTGTGTCGAGCATCCGCGCCGCCGCGTTGAACAAAGCTTCCTGTTCCGTTACCTGTCGCTCAATCATAATACGTGTACCTCCCAGTCCCGGCCCTGTTGGTGTCGTCGTGGCGGTAGCCGACGGCCGTGCGCCGAACGTACCAGTACCGCCTACCACAAGCCCCGTACTGACAGACTCATCATAATCAATGCTGTAGCTCACGTCCTGCAAGTCTATCCCTTCTTCAATCACTAACTCGCCGCGCCGGTCGCGTCCGATCTGGCTCTGAAACAACAGCGCGGTATTAACGCCTTTGGAAGACACATCGTACCGGAAGCCCCATTCCCAGCCGGAGACCTCTGCCATCTGATTTAAGAACGTGTCTCCATTCTGCGCTTGATACTCGTAATCTAGACCTGGCCCGTTGCCGACAGAAGACAGGTCGAGATAGAGCGCGGGTGCGGCACGCCGTTCAATCTCCGCCAACGTTACGCGCGTCACCAGTCCTGCTGGTCCGCGTGCAGTTCCACCAGATTTTGTCACAGAACGTTGCAGACGCCACACATGATCAGCAAGTTTGAACTGCACCTCAGAATCTGAATACCTTGCGTCATATGTTCGTAGAAATCCTACCCATGGATGTGTGCCGTCGTAGCGTTCGATCGAGAACATCGGTGGCGCTCCGTCGGGATGCAACAGATGGCCGAACGCCGCGAGGCTCGGGTCTTCGCGACGCATCCGAAACGAGGCCGTCTGTTGGCGCATCAACATCTCGCCGTACGACAGATCGGCGGCGTCGATCTGCAATAGCTCCTGGTGCGGCGGGCACGACGACCGTAGATGTACCGTCGTGACGTTCGGCGCGTCTTCCCATTCGATCGTTATGACGGGCGCGGACTCCGGCGCGAAGTTGCGAGCGCGCGCATTGCGACTCGCCAATACCGACGAGCCGTTGTCTTCGAGGTAGATCGTCAGCGCGTTTCCTGGCACCCATCCCGGCTGATTGACGATCTCTTGGATGACGGCGGCGAAGTCCGGCGTCTCGTACCACACGTCTCCCACAAACGGGAGGACTGCGTTCCATGCCACGCTCGCGGCGGTGTCGGTGCGCGCGTCCCAATCGGCCGTCGATGGTATCTGCGGTGAGTTCGCCTGCTTGTCGCCCTTGATGATGACGTTACAGACAGTCAGGCTGCTGCTGCCGGACGCGCGGAAACGAATGTTAGCCTGCTTGATCCGCGCGCCGCGTTTGATCTGCACGTTCGTCAGCCGCAGCGCCGTCGCCCGCGGCGTTCCTGTGGCGGAGCCAAACCCTAGAAGTAAGTCGTCAGCCCACGTCGCGCCAATGCGGCGCACGTCGTCAGCGTTATCGGCGATGAGGAACTGCTTGGTAACGGGCGCGCTCATGCTTTCGCTCCGCGATGCACCAGCACCACATCCGTTTGTAGCATGTCCGGTTCCGTCCAGGTCAGCGAGTTCGCGCCCGCCGCGTACGTCAGCCACTCCGCCGGGTTGACGGGGGCGACGCTCGACTTCGCCGGAAACGGCACGCCGTTTTCGGTGTACGTCGCCGTGCGGTTGGCGCAGTCGATCTCAAGCGTCGCGCCGGGCAGCATCCACTTGTCGAGCGCGAAGCCTTCGCCCGTTGTCGCCGACGCCAGCACGCCCGTTGCGTGGTAGAGGTTGTTCGTGAACGCACTGATGCGATGGACGTAGGGTATATGCGAGAGTTGCCAAACGATGATCGTTTTGTCGAATGATGCGGATACTAGAGAGCGAGTTCCGGTCCCAGATACTACCGGAACAACGACAGGCTGATCGCCCTGTATATTGGCGTTCAGGCTGGAGTCATAGTCGCTAAGGAGATATGCACTAGCTGAAAAATCTTCATTAAATGTGTCCCACGTAGCCGTCACCGTACCATAAATGCCCGACCCCTGACGACCACTATTTTCGCCTCCTAGTCGGCAAGGCAAATTCGTTGCCGTGCCGATTTCAACCCAATATGTTCCAGCCCTCCATAGTCCCCTTGAGGGCAGCACAAAAATATACCACGAAAATACTAGGGCGCCCGTTCCTAACGCTACGGTTGGAAGCAATGTCCTAGAAGAAAGTGTTAGGTCTGGGGCATTTCCTGAGTCAGGACGAACGTATCCAAAGACATTGACAGTTCCGCTAGTTACCTTCGCGGCATAGATAGCGACACCGCGAACAGGCTGATTTTTTTCTATGATGAACGGAAACGCAAGCCATCCGAGGGCGCCCTCATTGTCACTAGCTCCGCCAAATGAGAGTACATTGGGAGCCACTGCGGCCCGAAAGCCCGTGAGGATGTTGTACCGCGCCTTCAACTTGACGCCGTAGTTACCGGTGCCAGACAATGACGCCGGAAGAATCCTCCCCGCCGCCGCTGCCGCCTGTTGCAACTGATCAACGAGCTTCAGCGTACCGCTCGCATCGCGCACGAATAGCTCAAGGTTCAGCACTTCCGACGATGGCGTCCAGTCGTTGACGATCGCCGACGTTAGCCCCTGCCGTACGCTCATCGGGAACGATTGTTCAACGTAGTTATACGGCGGCGAGCCGTCGCCCGGTGCATCGTCTTTGAACGTCAGGATATTCCCGGACGCGGACAGTTGCAGCAACGGCGATATGTCGTTGCCGTCCTTGTCGAAGCCGGGCACCCACTGCGCCGTGCGTCCAGGGTTCGCGGGATCGTAGTACACCGTCGAAGCGTCGTCTGCCTGATCGCCCCACCGCCACAGGCCGTTATTCGATTCGATGAGTTGGCACGCTGGCCGCTTCGACGCGGGCGACGGCGGCGCGTCAGCGGTAGCCTTGCCAACGGCGACGGTGTAGAGCAGCGGGTTTCCGTACGCCAGCTTCGATACCGCGTGTGTCGCCGCCGTCGTTGAATGCACGCCGCGCACGAGTCCCTGAATGCCGAGCGCCGTCTTTTTCGTGTAGTAGACGATCTCGTTTTCGAACGCCATGAACCCCGGCACCGGCAGATCGAGCGCACCCTCGATAAAATCCACCGACACCGACGCGGCAGTCATCGCGCCCGCGAGCGTCTTCTTGACGACGGGCGGCGCGGTGAGATTGCACACCACGTCAGACGCCGTGCTGTTCCATGCCACGAGCCAGCGGTCGATCTCTACGTCGTTCATCCAGACGCGGCAGTCGTCGCCGTTCGGTAGCACGCCACTCGCGGCAATCGCGGCCCCGATAGGGTGCGTCTGGGCGGTCGTGCCGCCGAGCCCACGCACGCAGCCAGTAAGATTCAGGCCAGACACGCCCGCATAAGAGATCTCCTCCATCGTCCCGAACGTCGCGCCCGTTACCCACCTGATCACGGCCATTCCGCCAGCCGCATCGAACGCCGCCGCGTTCGTGACGGCGATCGTCGTGCCCGCCGCTCCGGGGTCTGCCGTCAACGTCGTGGCGCTTGTCGTGCGCCTAACGACCGCGCCAGATGCGGCGGTGTCCGTCGCCAGCCGAGCCGCGACCCCGGTATCGTCGAATAGCCACACCGGGAGGTTATTCCATGCGTTCGGCGCTTTATTCACCAAGAAGCCGCGAAATGACCACTTGTAATCGTTGACATCGTTGGTCTTTACGAGGTCGGGTGTGTGCGTGATCACCGGACGCGCCTTGCGGCTACCAGCGTTCGTCGGCGCAATAGCGATCGAGTTAGCGGCGACGTTGAGGTGCGAGACGGTGGTGGCGGAGTCCTGCTCCCATATAGGATTCGCAACACGGATGGGAACATAGAATAGCCGAAGAACATTAGGAACGCGCTTTGGAGAGCTTAGAGCGCGCGCCTGAACGCGCCATATCGCTCCGTCTCCATCGGTAATTCTAAGATATACAAGGCCGTTCTCTGGATTAAACGTAGAATACATAGTCGCAACTGAAGACTCATCGGTACTAGAGACGACAATGTATATCTCCCAAGTTTTTCCTTTAGGTTGGGCGCGGACATCTCTGCTTCCAATTCCAGTAATCTCGGCCTCTATCTCTTGGTACTCTCCGGGATCAGTTCCTGGACCAGGACTTGCCGCCCGGAAAAATGCTCGCATGTAGACGCCAGCGGCACCGTCAACGGTCGTCCCGTTCCAAGAAAGAATTTTGTAGTCCTGTTGGGGCATCAGTATCCCGTCCCGAGCGCCGCTAGTCCTGCTTGCGGATCTCCATGTATCTCAATCGTGTCAATGTAGAAATTCTTAATAGTAGGTCTTCCGCCAGAAGCGTTCTCTGAGGCAGGAATAATTCTTTCTCCGCGGTGAACAAAAGCCAACGTATCGCGAGGAACAAAGTCTATTCCACTGGCATATCCTGGAGCGCCAATCCATTTCATAAAGGCGTCTCCACTGCCACTAGCGAATGCGTCCTTCATTCGCTTCATGTCGGAAGAAGAGGGTCCGCTAGACCCCCCACCTGAGGAACCAGCAACAGAAGCGTTAATTTGATCGCCTACTCTCTCAGCTTGAAATCCCATTGCTCTTAGTTGCTCAGTAACCTGATTATTAAGAGAGATATATCCTGTCTGGATCGCCGCCGTCCCATTAGCGATAAGAGAGGTTACGAATCTATTAAATATATCTCCCTGGACCCCAAGACGCTCCTTCATGCGGCTCATTCCAGAAGGACTAAGGAAGCCCTGACCAAAATCAGACTCAGTGCCCTTGGGCCTTTCGTCCAACGGCCCACGTCGCCACCACGGCACGGCTCCGTCTCCAGCGGCCCCAGCGACTCCAGCAGCTCCGCCACCGCCCGTAACGCCAGTAATAGCACTAACGGCCCCAGTAATGGCGCTAGTGGCTCCTGAGGTTGCCCGTATCCACGCCATAAAGGCGTCTTCGTTACCGGAGGCGAATGCGTCATGCATTCGCTGCATGTCTTCAGCAGAGGGACCGCCACCGGCAACGGTATTGTCCTCTCCAGAAGCCGCTGTGACATATGCCGCAAAGGCATCGCCATGACCGGTGGCTATAGCAGCCAGCATAAGCAGGGTATTAGCGTAAATCTCTTGGGCGCTTGCAACCTCGTCAAGTTTAGCGGCCTGTGCTTGTAGAGCGGCGGCATAGGCATCTATGGCAACGACAAGCTGACTGTTAGTAAGAAGCGTCTTGTCCTCTGCGATGACTTGATTCTTCAGGATGTCTATTTTTAACTGCTGGAGACGCCTTTCTTCCTCAAGAAGGGCAATCTGATCATCGATCGCTTTCGTCTGGCCAGACAGAGCTTCGATCTGGTCCTCCACCACATCTATTTGACGCTCGTAGAAATCTCTTGAAGGCTCATTTATTGCTGTACTAGCAGCTTTGCGTAAACGATCAAGCTCGGCCTGGAGCGCGTCAAGGGCGGGCTTATTGGCGGCGACAATTATCTCTCTCTCTAACGTAAGAGTGCTGATCTTAAGATTAAGCTCTGCTGTCTCTTTTGTGGGCTTATCGAAGAGAGCGTTATACATACTGTTTAGGGCATCAAGCGCACTAGAGAGCTCGTCCCGCACATTTTTAGCAATTTGCGCGAACATACGCGAGAACTCTTGATCTATTGTTCTTCCAGACTTGAGGGCCGCTTCTGCCATCAAGACCCATATCGTGCGCAGTTGAAATGCCTTATCTGCCGCTTGTGTCTGCGCAACGCTCAGCGCCACCGTCGCCGCCATTATGCGTTTTTCTAGATCCAACTTATCTTCTATGACTTTAGTTTGCACCTTGAGCGAGAAAACCTGCGCGTCAGCTCCTTCTCTTACGGCCACCTCGTAGGCTACCATCGCATCAATCAAGCCCTGCTCAAGTGCGATCTTTAATTCGAGGACACGCAGGCGGACGGTATCCATTGCTATCGTCATTGCCAGAAGAGGATTGCTCTGTTGCTCCAGGATAGCGTTATAGACAGACTGCGCTTCTACAAGGCTCTTCTGTAGGTCAAGCCATGCCTTGAAGGCGTCAACGCTGTCGCTACCTGTCTGGGCGTTAAAGATCTTGAAAGCATCGGCAAGAGCTAGAAGGCCGAATTCGGTCTTATTGAGCTCATCCGTCTTACCGCCTCCATAGATAGATGGCGTGTCGCCAGCGGCAACGCCCGCTCCAAATCCCTTATTTGCATCTTCTGGCAAAAGTTGTGGAAGACTAAATGTTCCTCTAACTTTTTCTGCAAGGGCCTTGCCGAAAATAGGGATACCGGCAAGTCCCTTTTGCAGATCCACTCCTAAATTCCCCATTGCAAGAGAGACACTAATTGAATATCCCCTGCTGAACAAATCCAAGAACGCAATAACCTTATCCATGTCGTCCCAAGGAAGTGAGGCTAGGACTTGCATAACGACAGATGGAGGCAAAGCATTCAGCGTAGCCGTAAGCCGCTGCGTCGCCGTATTCACCTCGTCATTTGATCTATTAAGCGCAGAAAGCTGAGAGCCATACAGAGTAACAAGAGATTTTGCTCCACTAAGAACATTACTCTGTTGTTCTATCGTATTCTTCAGCCCCGCCATCTGCGCGTCTACATCTTTTGTGCTTTGGCCCGTGGCCTCTAGTTCTAACTTATAGCCGTTAAGAACGACCATTTGTACTTCTAATGCTTCTGTTAGCGGATCAAACTTGTCAAATCCCTTTAGTGCGTCATCAATAGCAGATCCAAGATCTTCAAACTCAATCTCGGCATCTGAAATTGCCTGACCGAATTTATGCATGGCATCTGTAAATTGACCGTCGGCAAACCTTCCAAGACCAACAGGTTCAATCTTGAATAGATTAAGCTGGTCAGCGGCATCTATCAGCCCCGCAAGAAGATCTGCACGTTGCGGGCCTTCTGGAAGCTTTAGAATCTCATCTCTTAATTGCCTGTACGCTCCTGTCGTGTCCTTAACTCCAGAAATAAGTGCTGGGAATCCGTCGATTAGGGCATCTTGCTTGGCCTTGATAGTTGCAAGTGCATCTTGTGCTTCCGCAGAAGTATTGGACCATGAAAGACCATAGTCAATGATGACAACTCCGCCAATCTTAAGAGATGGGCTTTCGTCAAACTCTTTCTGCGCTTCCGTAACTGCGTTCATTGTTGAAACTGTTTGAGCGAGATAGCTATCTATCGTCCTAGAAAAAGACTCGGCCTCATTTCCAGTAGTTTTTAATCTATTTGCTAATTCCGAGAGAGAGTCGGAAATAGTATTATTTGCAGACGCTATTCCTGCTGCCTTCTCGTCAGCGCCACTAAACCGTTCAAAGATGTTCTGTCCAGTCATCGCCTGAGAAACTGCATTTACCGCAGCGAGGCCTAATAGCAGAATTCCTAGGCGCGCTATTAGTGTTGCCGTTGCAACAGACAGTTTTGCCGTTGCTGCCGCAGCGACAGTCGTTGCCGTGGAATACCCGAACAGTCCCGCTGTTGCGACCGCTATTGCTCCAGTTGCACTGGCCATGAATCCAATCATCGTGGCGAAAGCACCTATGAAGATAGCTAGGGGACCAACGGCCACGGCAATTCCAGCAACAATAAGCAAGAAATTACGCGCGGGGGCGGGTAGTCTTGTAAATGCCTCCACCGCCTTGTCAATAATTGGAAGAATTCCAAACATGGCTTCGGCAAGTGGCTTCGCTGCATCTCCCATCTTAATCGCATCTACTTGTAGATTAGCGACGAAGCTCTTCCACTTGAAGCCAAACGTGTCGACCATATTGGCATAGTCGGCTTCTAGGCTTCCGGCAGAAGCGGCAATCTGGTCATGCGCTTCGGCCACTTGATCAATTTGATTGAGCAGCGTAACAAGTGTCGTACTGGTTCGTCCTCCACCGAACGCTTCCGAAATCAGCCGGGCCTGTGCAGAGGGATCGCTTGTGAACGCCTCCAGGCTGTCTTTTAAGAGTTTCAGCCCAGCATGTAGTCCTTCATTGCGTACCGCACGGGAAAGGTCTAGCGTTCTAAGTCCAAGCTTATCTAGGATGGCGACGGCCTTATCTGTCGGGGCAGAAAGCAAAGAGAAGGTCATTCTCAAACGTGTGGCCGCAGAGTTAGCATTCACTCCAGAGTTCGTGAGTACGACCATTGCCGCACCCATATCTGTTAGGCTCACGCCGAAGGTTCTAGACGCGGCAAGAATGCCCGTGCTCATAGACTCGGTAAAGTCGTCCATGTTCAAGCGACCATGCGAAACAATGGCGTTCATTGTTCCCATCGCGACCGCCGCGTTTGTTGCGCCATCTACTTGCGAAACCATCGTCGCAGCCAGAGCTTTGGTTACGTCTTCTAGATCAGCCTGTCCTGCTACGGCTCCCATCGTGGCAGCGGTCATAGCGTCTACAGCCGCCGCGCCGCGAATATTAACAGACTCGATGCTGAACAGGGCCTCGGCCAATGCGACCGGAGTTTGTCCAGAAACTCTAGCGAGTTTCAACATTTCTCCTGTCATGAGCTCTACTTCAGCAGCCGTACCGCCCGTCTGGGACTGAATCTGCTCCATCGCAGTTTCATATTTTGTTGCTGCGATAATAGATACCGCGCCTACGGCAGCAATGGGAAGGCCAATTCCCATTGTGACGTTCATGCCCATTTGACGGGCGCGCGTGCCCCATTTTTCAAACCGCGCACCAGACTCCTCAAGCTTCGCGCCTAATTCACTTAGGCTACTTATTGCAGGGGCAACGTTCATCTGGGAAGCGAAGCCAGCCCCCATTTGAGAGATGAGCGCAGAAGAGGCTAGGTTGGCTCTGGCGACAGCCGCTATTCGTCCCTGGTCCAACGCATCGTCAACCAGCGCAAAGGGAGATGGGCCGGGACGTGGCCTTGCAAAAGGATCAAGTCCTTGCGACAGGGCGGCAAAGCCCCGTGCGCGCGAAGCTATCGCCAGCCGCTCTTCTGCAACAGCGGCTTGATTTGCCGCTACAGCCAAAGATTCTCGCAATGCAATTGCGTGAGCCATTGGGGCATTCGCAGAGGCCTGAGCGATTTCCAGTTTAATGAGAGCGGCGGCTAGGCGGTCAAGACCGGCGTTCTCTATCGCAAGAGCTTGCGCGCTTGCAATAAGAGTTGCTTGAAAAGATTTAAGCGCATTGCCAGCGGCCAGAGCCGCGCCCGAAAGCTTCTCCAGCATGGCCGCACTTGTGCCAGTGCCCGCCGCGTACCTTGCAACAGCTTCGCCAGCAAGCCCATACGCGGTAGTAAGCTGAACTAGCTTTAGCTGAGTATTCTGACCAGAGATACTTAGCTTGGAGAAAGCGGCTTGGCCCACCACGCCAAGCGTCTCGAGATTACCAATGAGCCTAGCAACAGCTTCTTCGCCTATGGCGGAGACAACGATAGGAACCTGTACGCCGTCGCCGCCCATTACCATCTAGCTAGATTCCTCGCGCATGCTCTCTTGGAAATCATTAACTGCGCCGCGCACTAAGAACCAGCCCTCTATAAAACCAGAGGGCAGGGCAAGATACTGCCAGAAGTCTGTGATCTTAAGCTCTAGCGCCTGCATAGCCAGTTGCATCCCTACTCGCTCTGGACATCTTCCGCCGTCGAGGTTGTCTGGACTCCAGGGATCACTGAGATGTTCGATGAGCTCTCGGTAGATTCTTTTTTTTCGTCATCGTCCATCCGCTCGCTTGTAATCCTGCTGGCGAGCTTGTTGGCGAGCTCTGTGGCGACACTAATTTCAAGACGATCTATGTTCTCGTGCGTGCAGGGAACCGGCGTCCCTTCATGCTCGAAACTTGGGCCGCGCCATGACCTGACAAGATGGCGAAGCAGAGAAAGAGAAATTTCCATCTGATTCTCTGCCGCGCCAACCCTTGCCATGTCCTTCACGCTGAGAGCGCTGGAAATGGAAACAAAGTCTCCATCGCCCAAATCAACTTCTTCTACGTCTTCGTCCCAAACAAGCTTCTTCATTGATCCTCCATGATCTATCATCCATTCCAGTGCCGCTCTCTTGTCAAGCGGTAGCACTGACTATACCGTTGTCCAACTGCCTCCGGCTGTCCCGAAGGGAACTAGGCCAGCGTCATACATCACAGCGCCGCTAATGGCCGCGCTAAGATTGTACTTGTTCAGCAAGAACGAACCCCTGAAAACGGGAAACCCTGCGGCGCTTCCCTTTGGAAATGCCTGAAACAAGTATCCTGTCGTTCCGCCGATCAGACCACTGAGGACAATGTGAGAGCCGGTGGCGGCAAGGTCGTCAAAGTGACCCTTGAGCTCTACCTTGCTGTCCGCAAGCCCCGTCACGTAGTTCTTCTTACTGTCTCCGAATCCAGCGACATCGACCGTGTCCTGATCTGACGGAAGATCAACACTGTTGACGCCGACACTAATATTCCTGACAGCACTCGCACTGTCAGCTATAGCAACAACCAGATTACGACCGTGCCATTTTGCGATGTCACACCTCCCTCTACTACCTAATTGATGTCCACACTAACAGCCACCTGAGGCCTAAACGTCCCTCCGCCCATAAGCAGCTTCATGAATTGCGCCGTTCCAGTAAACGCCAGTCCACTGGCGCTTGGAGCCGTTCCTTGAAGGCCGAACGAAGCAATAATGGCCGTGCCGCTGCTAAACGCCGCCTGTGCTCCGCCGATAAGCCAGACAGTTCCGATATTCCCGGCCCCTACGTCTCCGTATGAACCGAAGTTCTGGATATACGCTCGTCCTCCACCCGTCGCAGAAGGCGTCGTTGCTACTGCCTCGGTTGTTCCTGCCGCGCCCAATGTTCCCCGCGAAGCAATCTGGATTGTAGGATCAAGACCCTGCGTGCCACTATTGCTTAGCTTTGTCTTGTATACTACGGCCCCGCCGATACTGGCTTCGACACTGAACGTATTCTCAAGGCTGGCAGACCCGGCAAATCCGTGCGCGCCCGGAGCCGTTCCGATTAAGAACATGGCATTTACGCTACTGCCGAGCCGGTCTGACAGAATCTTATGCGAGCCAACATCTACTGTGTCATCAAAGAAACCGTCATGCGTGGCCTCACTGTCGTACAGGCCCACGACATAGTTCTTCTTCGTGTCTCCAAATGACGCTACGTCAACAACGTCCGCCGATTGATCTACGCTGATGCTATTGGCGTAGCCACTCATGTCGTAACCGTCTATGTATACGCGCGCATTTTTACCGTGGAACTTCGCCATATGAGACCTCCCTTCTGGTCACTCTTGTTCCGCCACCGTGATGTCCTCACAAATTACCACTCCTAACTGCACGTTGGCAAACTTGACCATGCCATATTCTTCTACTACGGGCTGCAAATTAGCACTCTCAATATAAGCGTCCCTAATAGCAGCACCGCCGCCAAGACCTAAGAATGGAAACTTGTCTATCTGGTCAAGAACTCCTTGCCATGCGGCATTGAGATTCGTAGGGCCGCTCTCTCCACTACTGCGCCACTGCGCGCCTACGGTTAACGGCACATGCCAGTAATGCAGATGTCCGCCGCCCATAGACTCCCTGACGTGCCGCAGCTTAGGATTCACATCAATTACGGCAACAGGCGTGCGCCCATACGTGTAGACCTTATCGTCTGAGATACTGATATGCACAGTTCCGCTCGGGAAAATACTGGCGCTTCCCAAACATGCCTGTAACTGGTTGATCATCGAGTTGAAGCTGATCTCAGCACCTACGCATTCGTGTCATCTGCTTCACTTGTGATAGTTCTATTTACCGCTGGGGCGCGCGGACTTTGACCAAATCCTCGCGGAAACTTACCAGCCACCCTATTAGTCTCGCCCTCTCTGTCTAACTTGCGAGATCTGGACGTACCCGTAAACACAAGATTAGAACTCAAGCTCGATTGGGCACTGCCAGCGATGCCAATATGAACTAGCTGTCCGCTCTCTATGAGCATCACACCTTCGTCCCATTGGTTTTGGAACATCTTCATACGCGGATTCGGTTCCCCGAATTCTGTTACTGGATATGTCATCTCTACGTTCATGCACGAGCGCAGAGCGTTCATCTTCTCGAGCCAGGCAAGGCCATGCTGATTAGCAGGAACAGCCGTGCCATATCCATATCGCACCAGCAACGCCATCACGTCGGCTTGACCAAACGCCAGCCAGTCATTCACTTGCTCCAGCGTAGGCGCTGTCGCAGTGCTAAACGTACCACTAGCCGTCAGGTGACGACACCAATTTTGGACGGTGGCTAAAGCCGTGCCTACGCTACGTTCGTACGGCAAGAGAGGTCTCCTCGACGCTCTTAGCGCCATTGGCACTAGTAACATTGGCAACAAGAGTCAAATCTTCAAGCGGGGCTTCTGTCACAACAGGCGCTTCTACTTCCGATGCGCCAAACGTGGGATCTTCCCATAGTTTACCTAGCGGTCCCCATACGCGCGGCTTAATTTCGCTCCAGAGCCGCGTAATCAGCGGTGCCCAGTTTTCGTCAACAAGTGTCTGCCAGTCATACGGCATGGCAAACTTACGCGCCGCTGTGCGCATGTCGCCGTAGGCATGCCCCAAGTTCTTCTGTTCTGCAAGCATCTTCTGCTGGATGTCCAGCAATGCTTCGGCTGCCTTATAGGGATCTGCGATTCCCCAGAAGCTGCGCTGTGGCGTCCACTCGCGATGCGTAATAGGGATCTTGTATCCCACTTCGCCAAGCTCCCGACAGGCCGTCCAGTCGGTTACGACGACAGGCGTCCCGCAGGCTTGGGCCTCCAGAATAGGCAGGCCAAATCCTTCACCGCGCGAGAGCAGAATAAACGCATCCATAGCGTTATAAACGTTATTCATCTTGTCTGTCGTCAAGCCCATGCTCTGCAACACATACGGGTTAGCGAAACGAAGCTTGTCGATCAAGCCGAAGTCCGTAGCCATCTGTTGCAGGTCTGGCCCGCCATGTTCGCCCGTCATCAAACTATGCTGGTAAAAGTACACGTTTTCCGGCTCCGGGCTCATTTTGAGGAACTCGGCCATCGCCGTATACATCTCGTTCCACCCCTTACGCGGTGGGAAGCCCTTATTTGCCCCCACGGTGCCCACCAAGAAGCAGTTAGGAGGGAAGCCTAGGGTTTCCTTAGCTTTGGCCCTTTGGGCGTCGCCAAGGGGCTTGTAGAGGGTCGTTTCAACGCCATGCGGAATATACGTGTACTTAACGCCGTTATCGGCGAGTTCCTTCGCGGCGCTCTTGCTGTATACCAAGTTCTCATAAGTAACCTGCGTTCGCTCAAGAACCTGTGCCGGGACAGGCTCGTGGTCGATAGGAAACCAAGGAAGCCAGCGTGCTCCGCGCCAGCCAAAATCAGGCGCAAGAGGCCATAGGTCAAACAAAGTGACAACGACATCAGCATCAAAGATCGAAACATGGTCTTGGATAACATCGTTCCCCCACGGGTCGCTACGCGCCGGGTAACATTTGACCTTGATGTGCTCCACCGGCATTTCAAGGCCGATTTCCTGATCGCTTACGCCACCGCTGATACCGTAGTAGGCCAGAAGAGCGATTTCATCTATCTCTGGCAGCTTGGCCAGCCTTGGAAGCAGCGAATTAGACTGGATACCATATCCCGTCTTTGCCCAAGGAGCATTTGCGTGATAGAGTAGACGAATGCCGTTTTTCTCCCTAGGAATAAAGTTACTCATGCTGCCGCCAATTCGGTGAGCTTCCAGAACTCACTGGGCGCAAGCACGCACTTTTCCACGAGTTCATCAAAGTCGCCTGCGGTGCAAACTTCTAGCCAACTCTCGATACCGAGCTTGCCACTGGCATACACGCGCAGTCCCAGAAGCATGGCTTCCAGAATAGAATAGCTAAAGCCATCTACCTGACGCGGCATGTGGATAAACCATTCATGGCTTGCCACGGCGTCATAGAGTGTTTCCAGGTCAGGGCAGCCGTTGTAACGAGCCGCCGCATTATTGACAAAGTTAAAACTCAGTGGGCCATAGATGTCCAGCACTTGGCCTTCGTTCTCGGCCCATCTGATAGCAAGATCTACGCCCTTCAGGGGGTGAACTTCGCCGAAGTAGCAAAGCCCCTCGCGCTTCTTACCTTCTGGATGATTATCCCACTTCTCGCGATGTGGCTTCAGGGCATTGATGTCCATAGGCGGCGCAAGCGCCAAATATGTCTCTTTGGCCTCAATCTGCCAGCCGCTTAAGAACAAGTGCCGATACAGAGGGCTTGGGAACATCGTGACATTAGCGTGCTCGCAAAGAGCTTTGGCCCATGTGCGCCCGCTTGAATGATCCTGCCAGAGGTCAAACTGATATCTGACATGCGGCTTCTTGCTCTCAACAAGCTGCTGAAGCAGTGTGTCGGGGAAGCTCTTTACGAGGCCCGTAAAGTATGCGTCACAAGTGGAGTCGAGCTCGGTTGCACCGACGGGGATGCGTACGAGCTCAACCCCACTTGGAGCGCCTTGTTCAAAAAGCTGCATGGCGCGCTGTGCGCCGCCAGCCCGCTCCTCTATCGAGAAGTCTTTCAAAATTCCAATGCGAGTCATAAGTAACCTCCATGTTACCGTTTACTGCAAAACATCCTGAATTTTTACGGTCGCGCTAACTGTGCCAGCCGTCCCAAGGGACGTGCCGACATACTTCATACGCAAGCCTCCTGCTTGGTCAATCTTCAGTCCGTCATACCGCGCGGCAGTTACCCAATCAAAGGGCACTGAATCATTTGCTGGAATCATAAATACGCCTACTGTTCCAGCAGCCGCCGCGCTGCCATTTAAGAGACCAACATGCACGGCATTCCCCGAGTTATTGTTGATCACTCCCTTTTGCAGCAAGAAGTATGGATTTGTCCCGCCCTGATTGGCTGCACCGCCCATTGTCGCCGTGCCAGGAAGATCACAGACAACGGGCGTACCCGCTCCCATGACCGTAGGCGCAAAGATTTGAACTTGCGGTCTGCTTGCTGGCATTTATGCTACTCCGGCCCCGTACGGATACGACACGACAGTACTATTAGCTGCTGTCCCAAACTGAAGAACAAATAACGTTCCACCGATATTGAAACCAATCATGGCGCTGGCGCCTGTGAATCCAGTAACGATATCACCGACACTGCCTCCGGCGTTTGCTGCTGTGCCGAATCCACTTGTGCTTCCACCGATAGCTCGACCGGCGGATGGAATTCTCAACCTATTCGTGCTCAGGTCAAGCAGACCGATAGTCCCAGCGACAGACGTACCATCTACGGTCAAGGAGAGCGTGCCTGCCGTTACGCCTGTGCCGCCAACGACTCCGCCGTTATAGCTGTTGATAAATCCCATCCGTGCGGCTGGAACTTGCGACTGTGTATTACCGCGAAGACTTATGCTCCGCATAAAATCTGCTCGCCTGCGCCACTTTTCCGATGCCATGTATATCTCCTATCCGGACAAGGCCGGATTAATATACCCCGCAAACTTCATTGTTTGCTTAGCCGCCGAGCGAAATCCTTTTCGGTCGTTCTTTTCCTGTCGCTACGCGCTGCCCCGCGTATGGATCCGCGTCTGAGAGCCCCTCTACTTCTGAGGCACCAACGTCCCAGCCAGTATCTCCCTTGTCTGGGTCGCCGGTGCCACCACGAAGCATAGGTTTCGCTCCTGACTTGACCGCCACTTTCTCATCGAGGTCAATCATGGGATTGCACTGACCCCGCCACTTAACCCCATGAGCGCGGACATACTGATCCGTTACGCTGCCCAGAAACTCACGCCCGCATTTGCAAGTATATGTTTCTACGTTCGGTTCCAGTTCCCTTACATAGCCCCAGCCCAGCAACTTCTCGTCATTAAGCTGACTGGACATCGTAAAGACCTGTCCGCGCTCAAGTGGATTACTTGTGCTGAATTCCGGACCATAAATCTTCATGTGGTCCGAGACGCAAGCTACTTTCTTAGAACTCATACTATTCCTCCATCATCCATGATGAAACTAATTACCTACGCCGCCGCTGAAGCCATGAAAATACCCGACTGTGTTTCGGTAATCTTCACGTCCCAGTAGCCATGCGCTTCAATAACGTCCTTACGTCGCTTGTCTTCGCGATAGCGCCGGATGAACTGCATGCCGCCGCCCGTCATTGGCTGCCAGAAGAAGTTCATACCCGCCGCCGGATTGAACCTGGAAGCCGCCGGAGGCGTGTGGAGCAACAGCGCGTTAGCGCCGTACATGCGGGTCAGCGTCGGCGTGTCGTTACCCGTTGCCTCGATGCTGCTACGGAAAATACCGCGACCGACGAGAACTTCATCAATCTCAAGCATGCTGGCAAGCTGAGCTTTTGTCATCAGCGCGGGACTACCACTGGTAGCGCCGCCCTTGATGCGATCGATAAAGTCGGGGTGGTGCTTCAAACGCCGCCACGTCAGCGGCCCAAGAACGAGCTTGTTCGGACGAACACCTGTGTTCTGCTCAACGGTGTCGAGGTTGTTCTCGAATTCCGTGAACGGGTCGCTGCCGCCGTAGTCTCCGAACTGCGTGAAGTCCGTGCCGCCTGTGCGGTCGGTGCCCCAAACGCCGGTCGCAAAGGCTTTCCGCACCCATTCAAGCTCACGCCTGATGCGCAGAATTTCCGTCGCCAGCTTGGTCGCTTCCATGTCGAGCTGGAACACGGCATCTGCATTGCTCCGAAGTTCGTCCGGGATGTCCACGCCGATAGCGTAGTTAATGCAGAAGAACGTGTTGGTCATGTCAACACGGTAGCCAACCTTGCGGGCTTCGGTTCCAGGAGCACGCACAAGTGCGCCACTGCCTGCCCCAGAGAGACCGAGATCTTCGGAACCCTGGAAGAAGTCGCCACGATTGTACTTCACATAGATGTTAGACTGCTTGTCGCTTGGCACGGTCGGAAAGACCGTGTCTGCGATGTAAGAAATTGGATCGTTTGCAAAGCCGATACTGACATCTGTCAGCGCGGCATTTACATGGACATCGCCTACGTCCGGCTGATTGATTTTACTCTACCTCCACTCCGAAATTACCAATGTCACCACAGCGAGATGACGAATGGAGGCTTGTGTAGCAAGACCGGAATTGTGTGTGCTGTGCCACTTCCAGAACTTGCCAGCCAATTAATAAATCCTTAGATACTCATCTTGCCGGGGTTTACGAAGATCTCAAAGATATCTCCGCTTGCCGCCGCTCGCGTCAGCGCCCTGCCAAGGTAATACCCAACGACAGTGTTATTGGCGTTATTAGCTACCGCGCTAGTTCCGCGCCCTGCGCCATGCTGCGTCACCAAGGCACCGATGCCGATCGCACCGGCAGCTTCCATCTTCGTCACGCCAAAGATACAGACACGCGCGCCCTGTCCAGCCGCTGTCGGCTTATTCGTAAGAACGCCGATAATGGCCGTGCTGGCACTGGCCTGAATCGACTGTGCAAACGTACCGGCAGAACCTGAATCTGTCAGGTTCACGCACCGATACTGGAACGCGCTTAGGTCGGCGCTTGCTGGGACAGTAATCTCTACGTTCCAACGTTCTCCCGGCATTTACTCATCCTCCCCATAGCCGTAGTTTGTCGGCGCAATTTTCGAAGCCTTGTCCTTCTCGCGGATGTACTCGGTGTAAAGCTTCGGCTGTGCTTGCGCGATTGCGGCCACCGCGTCGCCCTTGGACTTGTCAGGATGAGCCGTCATCCAAACATCACGCGCTTCGGAAAACTTCTTTTCGGCGTCGCCGCCCTTCAGTAGCTGGCTCGGGCCGCTTCCCTGACCGACTTCCTTAAAGGCTTCGCCTTCACGCATGGCCTTGGCCGTTGCCCGCGCTTCGCCAACGTAGTCCTTAAACTCTTCGCTGTCTTCGCCAAATTCCTTGGCGATCAACGCAAGCGTCTTGTGATGCGTCTCATGCTTGCCGTAAAACGGCGGACTGCCGTCGGCCTCAGCATTGCGGCCCATAATCACGTCGGTAAACCGGCGCATCTGCCCGTCGCCCTCTAGCTTCACCAAACGCTCTTCTGCCGCCTTGCGAAGACCCTTCTCTTCGTCAAGCTGCTCGGTAAGCTGCTTGGTCTGTGCTTCGACAAATTCCTTTGTCGCGTCGTCTACACCGTCCACGGATTTACCTCCTGCCTTTTTGCTGGATGCCTTATTTGGGACTTCAATTGATGTATCTTCTTCCCTCCCGACTTTAACTGCCTTAGATGACTTCGTCAGTCCATTGACATGCACATCCCCTACGTCAATATTAGCCTTCTTCTTGTCGCCCTCGTCCTCGTCTTCTTCATCTGCGGTAAATTTCATGGCGCTAAACGAAAGACTGGCCGTAGGCTTCTCGCCGCTAGTGTCTATGTCCCACTCACCGGCCTGATAGCTGTCTTCACTTGCTACCATTGGACGCATTGCCTTGTCCTTAAAGAAGGGGCGCGTCGTAATGGCTCCGCCTACGATTACATTGGCAATCTTCTTACTGGTCGCAGGGTCAGTCCATTCGTCAAACCATTCGGGGCTGAAATACTGGAACGCGTCGCTGGCAATAAGCTCCTTGCCACGATCTGTCCAATTGACATTCGCTTCAGCGCCACCACGCCCTTCATCAATAAGCATCATCTCGCCGTAGTATCCCACAGCGCCGCTGAGCTTTGACTGATGCTCGGCATCAATAGGAACTTGTTCTTGATAGACGTGCTGGTTGTGGTTGTCCACGAACTTCTGAATAATCGCGGGAGTCAGGGTAAACTTGCCGTACTTTGCATGAGAATAAGAGCCTGCCTTGGGGAGCACCTGAATAGTCGCAGGCGGCTCGGCAAACTCGCGCTCCATAAACAAACGCCATTCGCCGTCGCGGCCGAAGGATTCCGACATGGTCATAGTTTTGTTCTCCGCCTTCTGCGTCCCGCCCGAATGAGCTCTAGCTTGCCTAATAGCAGCTGCTATGTCTTCCTCAGACATTTCCGTAAGATGGGATTTGTTGTCCCTGAAAAAGGATCCCAACTTTTGCAAAAAATGTGGATTATTCATAGTTCCCGTTTAGTGCTAGGCAGAGCCGCCCGAAGGCGGCGTGCATGCCCGAGAGCAGTATAGGCTTGCGTAGCTCATGTTGAGCTACTTACAAGTACACCTAACCCAGTCGTGGCAGAGATCCAGTAAACAGCCCTCCCTTCCCGCGCAATGCTCTGCGCCCTGTGGTTGGTTGCGGGACAGTAATCCCAAGCTGGTCGGCGACAGCAAATGTAGAAGCCTCTTGAATGAATAATTCTATCTCTGCTCGCGTTTCAAGCTCTGCCGCCTCGACATAATTCAATGGCTTAATTCCCGGATGATTGACATACAATACCGTTATGACATTTGGCCCGCCCTCGTCGCTCATGGAAAATCTTAGGGCCGCACGGGTGCGATGCTCGGTACTTCTAGAGAATCCAGAAATTCCTGTTCCAAAACCTCCGCCAGCCCGTATTCCTCTGTAGGGTCCTTGATTTCTCCCCTGAGCGATTCTAAAGACCCTAAAAGGGCTTCCTTCTTTAGAGCCCGCTCTAATAGGCTGAGCAGTGGCCCTACTGGAGTCAAAATTACGGGGGTAAATAGTATGCGGCTTTGTCCCTCTGTCTAACCACTTGGAGACCGGACTAATTGAATACAGAAGTGCCCCGTCCGGAAGTGGCCTAATGCGCCAGCTATTGTTCAAAGCTCCCGTTTTTGTGTGTGAGGAAAGCCGTACCTTAATTGCCCTGTCAAGAGTACGCGCGCCCTCAAAACAGGCATCTCTCGCACTTTCCATTAAGTGCGGCCCGGTGCCTTGCGGAATACTCACTCTAGAGCCGGAAAAACTAATCATGACTACAGAACGTTTTCGTCACCAGTGATGTGGAATCCAAGCTGCAATGTCGGTGAGCCAGAAACAAAGATTTGCTGTCCACTTGTTAGTGGCCAGTACACATATGCGTCATACACGGCCGATCCGGCGATCGGAAAGTTATCATACTTCCGCGTGTCCGTGACATCCGAAGCGCCAAGCGCCATTGAGAATGACCCTGCCGCACCAGGATTAGAAACATGAACCTGTCGAATAAGCGACACCAAGTTAGTTGGAACATAAGTTGGTGCCGTATATCGCGACGTCGAGGCAACCGCGACCGTACCGCCTACAAAAACCTTTGGAAGCCTTGCCATGACCTAACTCCTCCTGCTGATTTGCCTAATTACTATATGCTACCAAATCTAATACTACTTCATTTGTCCCCCGTCGCCTCCACTCACCGACCGGCTATTGGGCGATGTTTAGCAACCGTTAGCGCGCGGGCTAATGTTCTGTCCCCCTTGACTCGCGCCAAGTGTTCGTGTGGAAGTCAAACGTCTCGCCGGAAAGCAGGCGTCTCAACCTACGCCTAGCGTAACCAGCATGCGCCGACTCCAGATTACTCATAGGCAGACGTTGGGCATACAACATGATCGCATCGCGTTGCTTGAGTGTGAGGTTTCGCATGGCTTGCTGGAGGTCTACCCTCATGCATATGTCATGCGCTTCAACCGACGCCGTGCGTGCTGCTACCAGAGGCAACCACTCCGTCCTCATCTCCCCTCGTCGCGTGCGCGGCCCGTAACGCCTAGCAGCGTCGATAGCCGCTCTGCGCGCGAACCCGCCGCCCATGTTGTAGTCCGACTGCCACCAGCGGATCAGCATGTCCTGTGCGGCGTCGTCACGGTCGGCGGGAGGAATGCCCACACCGGCGGCGACGATCCGGTAGTAGATGATCCGCCGGTCGTATTCCGACTGCGTTAGCACGACCCGACCTGATAGACACGCCGCACCCAGTACACCGGATCGCCCGCATAG
>Ga0163150_10002724_pt1 | contig 26379 bp, 25 predicted proteins | sample OliLakLV19P2IB_FD_148628 | JGI IMG/M metagenome (GOLD analysis project Ga0163150, IMG submission 148628) | Freshwater microbial mat bacterial communities from Lake Vanda, McMurdo Dry Valleys, Antarctica - Oligotrophic Lake LV.19.P2.IB | ecosystem: Environmental > Aquatic > Freshwater > Lake >...
TAGAGCGATCTATCGGACGGAAATTCACCATGGATACACTCTCGGCATCATAAAACGAGACACACTTATGACAATAACATCATCGTATCGTTCCGCTTACTCCGATCATTTCAGCCAGCTAAGTCCGACAGGCTGCTAGACAGACGGACGATCCAGGATGCCTTTTCGTACCGTGAACGCAGTACTACGCAAATCGATATTCCTTGGCTGGGTCGGGAACAGGATCAGGTTTCCGGGGCTCCGCCTTGACTCCAGCGTGCGTCACCAGATAGTTGGACAGTTCAACTACGGCGACGGCTGCTCGGTGGGCCATGACTCGATAATGATAGTCCCACTGTCGACCTCGCTGCTTTTCGGCGACGGTGTATATGTCGGCCGAAACGTGGAGCTAGGGCCCCAAGCGCAAATCGAGATCGGCGATTTCACCTCGATCCAGGATCGCTGCTTGCTGATCGGCGACGTTTCGGTGGGGCGTTACTGCGCTTTCTCGTTGAACGTACTCATAACCTCCGGGCGACACCACTATGATCTGTACCCGCACTGGCTGATCAAGGACCAGGATAAGCATGCCCTGTCGACGACCGACGCCGCTGCTGCTCATAGCCGTCGAGTTCGTATCGAGGACGACTGTTGGCTCGGAGTGAACTCCGTGGTATCGCCGGGCGTAACGGTGGGCAAGGGCTGTGTTGTGGGCGCGAACGCCGTGGTAACGGAAGATTTGCCCCCGTACTCCGTTGCTGCGGGTATACCGGCAAGGATCATCAAGAATCGACTGAAATTTGTACCGCCACGAATTATTGACTGGAATGCCGAGGCTGATCTCCCCTATTTCTATTCGGGGTTTCGCGTTTCCCAAACGGAGCGCCACGCCAACCGTTATGGCCCGGGCCTCGCTTGTTATCGGCAGTTTTCGGTTGCCCTGAGTTCGACCCCTGGTGGAAATATCGGTTTGATCGCCCGGGCCCTAGACGGAGAAACCTGCAGTGTCCGGTTTGGTGAGCAGGTGCGTAAACTCGGTCCTGAGTTCCAGGGGATAGAGTTTCCGGTCGCCGAAGGCGCCACCTGGAAGTTCGACTTCACCGTCGAAGGAACCAATCGGAAATGGCCAATAAGTATCAAAAAAGCATGGGCGGATTAAGAGCCTCGCTGGGCTATCTCCGGCGCATCGTCCAGTTTGCTTTTGCCAACAACCCTGCGCTTTACCTTGCCTTAACGCTCAGTATTCTCTCGGTTGGCATTGAGCTTGCGGCGATAGCTGCGCTGCTTCCATTGTCGGCTTTAGCCATTGGCCAGTCCTTACAGGCCACAGGGACCTTCCTTGAAGTGCTCAGTTTGATTGGCATAGCCCCGACATTCCTGAATCTGTCGGTCGTATTTCTTGGTTTGCTAATCGCCCGCATCACAACTCTCACCATCAGCGAAGGATTGACGCAGTACTACGGCAGAAAGGTCCTTGCGCAGTTGGCTTCGCAAGCGTTCGAAGCGATAGTTAGACGTCGAACGCTACAGGACATAGAAAGAAGAACCATTGGTTACTTCATCGGCCTTGCGGGTGACGAATCCTTCCGTGCCAGCATGATCGTCATTTCGACTATCCAGTTCGCCAGTGTTGGAATCCTGGTCGGTCTTTACTTTGCTGCGATAGTCCTGTTCTCTTCTTTGACTGCTCTCGCGATTGTGGTTTTCTTCCTGATAAGCGCCGCATTCCTGGTTGGCGCATTTCGCAAATCGGACGAGCTTGGGCGGCGCCAGACGGAACAATCGAGATCGGCAGGATCACTGTTCCTCGACGCGTTGAATGGGCTGCGCAGCGTACGTGCTTTTTCCGCTGAATCGTATCTGGTAACGGGCTATCGCGATCGAATGTTTCGCTATGTCCAAACCCTTTTTGAGGTCGACTTTATCAGGGTGTTGTCTAGAGCCTCGCCGGCGCTGCTCTTGCTGGTCATCGCGCTGACGGCCCTCCTTTTCTGGCGTCCGGTTGAGATTTCGGCCTCGAGTTCGGCGATGCTAGTTACGGTCGCGCTGTTACTGATGCGTTTGTTCCCCGTTGTGGGCCAGGTAGTGACTATCGCAATGCGGATTGTCGCGGATCTTCGCGCTGCACAGGACGTGACCCAGGTTCTGGTGGATGCGGGGCAAGGGACAGATGCTACCGGTGATCAGATGAAATTAGAGAGGGCCGTCACCGAAATAGTCATGAACAACGTGACCTTTTCTCATGTTCCCGGCCAACCGATCCTCCAACGCGTGAATGTTCATCTGGAAAAAGGCACAAGCTATGCTCTGGTAGGGCCTTCGGGTAGCGGGAAATCTACTTTGTTCGATCTGATGCTCGGATTCGTGGCGCCAGACGCCGGCAGGATCCTGATCAATGGAAAATCAGTAGACGAGATGACCCTAGGCCGGTTGCGCGGGAAGGTACTGCTCCTCGGCCAGCAACCGACGATATTCAATGACAGCATTCGTAATAACATCCTCTTTGGCTCTTCCGCATCTGACGAAGAGATTTTTCGGGCCGTGCAAGCGGCCTGCCTCGAGGATATGGTTGATTCCCTGCCAGACGGCGTGGCGACAATCCTGAACTACCAGGGTAGCAACCTTTCGGGCGGCCAGAAGCAGCGGATCGGGCTGGCGCGCGCGCTGCTGCGCGATGCGGACGTGCTGCTGCTCGACGAGAGCACGAGCGCGCTGGACCGCGCGACACGCGACCAGGTACTGGAGAACATCCTTGCGGCGTACCGCGGAAAGATCGTGGTGTTCGCCACCCACGACGAACTGATAGCGGACCTGGTCGACGTCGTTATCGACATAGGGAAGCTGTCGGGGGATTCCGTGGCAATGCGCGAGATTTCATGAGGCCAGCATGACAGTGCGTAGATCGACAATGGAACGAGCCGCCCGCGAGCAGCGCCGATCTTCATGAACGTCCGGCGGATATTGCGCGGCATGGCTCGACAGGCGGTTCGCTGTGTCCCGCCCGGAGGGCTGGATCGCCTGGACAGGTTGTTGCATGCCGATGCCTCGAGGCATTTTTCGCAAGAGGGCGAGGACATCATTCTCCGGCGCCTGTTCGAGGGGAAGACCGATGGCCATTATGTGGATATCGGCGCCCATCATCCGAGCAGATTCTCCAACACCTGCCTGTTCTATCAGCTCGGATGGCGCGGGATCAACATCGAGCCGAATCCCGATAGCATCCGGTTGTTCCGCGAGGAACGCAAGCGTGACATCAACCTCCAGATCGGCGTCTCCGACGTGGCAGGGATGTTAACTTATATCGTCTTCGACGAGCCGGCCCTGAATACTTTCGACGCCGACCTTGCCGCTGAGCGCGAGGCTGCGACGAAGTACCGGATTGTCGATCGCATCGAGGTGCGAGTCGAAAGACTCGAGAATCTTCTTGCCAATCATCTGCCTTCGGGCTGGAATCTCGATTTCATGTCGGTCGACGTGGAAGGGTTCGACCTCAAGGTGGTGCAATCCAACGACTGGACGAAGTTCAGGCCGGCCTATCTGCTGGTGGAATGCCTGCAGTCAAGCATCTCCGCGGTCGAAGGCGAGCCGATGCACAGGTTCCTGATCGGTCACGGATACAGCCTTTACGCAAAAACCGTCAATACGTTCTTCTACCGCGACAACGCGGGAATGTCGTGAATCAAGCCCCGATTGCGCTTTTCGCCTACAACCGTCCCGATCACGTCAAACGGACGGTGGAAGCTTTGCTGCGAAATACCGGCGCCGCAAGTTCCGATCTCTATGTGTTTTCAGATGCCGCGAGGAATCCGGCGGCAGAGGAGGGCGTGGCCCTCGTCAGGGACTACATCCGCCGCATCGACGGTTTCCGTACTGTCGAGATCGTCGAGCGCGAGCAGAATCTGGGGCTCGCTCGTTCCATCGTCGACGGTGTTACGCGATTGTGCAATGCGCGTGGAAGGGTGATCGTGGTCGAAGACGATCTCCTGACGTCGCCTCATTTCCTCGAATTCATGAACGATGGACTCGAATTCTATGAGAAGGACGAGCGCGTCATAAGCATTCACGGGTACTCGTATCCAGTAAGGAGTGCCTTGCCGGACACGTTTTTCCTGCGCGGTGCCGATTGTTGGGGGTGGGCAACCTGGAAGCGGGGCTGGAACCTGTTCGAAGACAATGGACGCATCCTGCTGGAGCAGCTTACGACTCGTCGACTGACAAATCGTTTCGATTTTGACGGCGCATACCCGTACACCAGGATGCTCAGCGACCAGATCGCGGGCAGGAACGATTCGTGGGCCATCCGCTGGAATGCCAGCGCATTCCTGGAGGACAAGCTCACGCTCTACCCCGGCCGGAGTCTGGTTCTGAACATAGGCAACGACGGCAGTGGCACACATTGCTCCACGACCGAGGATTATTCGGGAATGCTTTCCGACGATCCCATCGGGATAGGGGCGATTTCAGTTCAGGAGCATGCGGAGGCAAGAGAGCTGTTTGCACGCTTTCTCAGGTCCTCGCGCCCGTCTCTGCTGGCGAAGGTCTTTCGGAAGGTGGCCGGAGCCATGGACAATCGCAGACGACCGATGCAGGGGGGGCGGTAACCATGCCCACTCACGTTACGGGCAGTTGTTCAGCGGGGACACGTCGATGACCATGAGATCGATGGCTAAGCAATGGGTGCCGCCAATAATTCTGCAACGGATCAAACCGCTGCTGCGAAGCACGATCTACTTTTCCGGCACCTATCCTTCCTGGGAAGCTGCGCGTGCGCAGACTTCGGGTTACGACGCCGCCCTGATACTGGAGCGCGTGAGAGACGCCACGCTCAAGGTGAGAGACGGTGAAGCAAAGTACGAGCGAGATTCGGTCATCTTCAATGAGATCCAATTCTCCTTTCCGCTTCTTGCGGGCCTTCTCCGGGCGGCCTCGGAGAATGACGGGCGTCTATGCGTTCTGGATTATGGCGGGTCGCTCGGTAGCAGTTATTTTCAATGCATGAATTTTCTGTCCGAACTGCCCAGCTTGAATTGGGGTGTCGTCGAGCAGGCGCATTTCGTCGAGTGCGGCAAAAGCCTGTTCCAATCGGAACAACTGCAATTCTTTGACGGCATTGCAGAGTGCGTTCGTGAAACCGGTCCCAATGTCGCCCTTTTGTCGAGCGTGCTGCAATACGTGCCAGAGCCCTATAAAGTCATGGAGGAACTAATGACAGCCGGAATCCCCTATTTTGTAATCGATCGCACGCCTTTCACCGACCGTAGTGCCGACCTCATTACCATCCAGCATGTGCCGCCATCGATTTACCCCGCAAGTTATCCGTGCCACATGTTCGGCCGGGAATCCTTTGCAGACAGATTCAGGGACCGATACGAATTGATTGCAGAATTCGAAGGAGCTGACGGCAATGCCATCGCAAGCGGCGTGCCGTTCTCATTCGGCGGCATGATCCTGCGCAGATCATGATGCGGGCGTTGCGAGCGTATGTACGAACCCAGCAGTTCGATCCCGGGATCGTTGGCTTGCTTGTGAACCCCTTTTATCATGCGAGACGAGGCTTGTACTGCGCCATCCGTAAGGCCGGCCTGCGCATGAAAGGCAGCCTGCTTGACGTAGGATGCGGCCGAAAACCCTATCAGGCGCTTTTTCAGGCGGACGAATACATCGGATTGGAAATCGATACGCCGGAGAACCGATTACAGAAGAACGCCGATTACTATTATGACGGAGAGTCCTTTCCCTTTTCCCCGGGAAGATTCGACGGAGTCATATGCAACCAGGTCCTCGAGCACGTTTTTGCTCCGGATCGGTTCCTCGCGGAGATCAGGAGAGTTTTGTGTCCCGGCGGACAACTCCTGCTTACCGTGCCATTCGTGTGGGATGAGCATGAGCAACCGTGGGATTATGCGCGTTACTCCACTTTCGGCCTGAAGAGTTTGCTGGAACGTAACGGATTCGAAATAATCGAACAGTGCAAGATCAATGCCGATGTGCGGACGATTTTTCAGTTGATCAATGCCTACTTGTACAAGATTCTCTGGACTCGAGGCCCCGTTCTGAACCTGCTCATATGCGTGCTCTTCATGGCGCCTGCCAATATTCTCGGTGCGCTGTTGCACCGGCTGCTGCCGGAAAATCCAGATCTGTACCTTGATCAACTGGTACTTGCGCGAAAAGCAGGCGAATGATCGATCTAAGGGGATTCAAAAGCAGGCACGTCCTCATTACGGGTGGACTCGGCTTCATCGGGTCGAGCCTTGCCCGCCGCTTGCTTGCGCTCGGCGCAGAGGTGACGCTGGTGGATAATCTCAACCCCCTGTACGGCGGCAATCCATTCAACATAGAGGATGTGCGCGAACAGGTCGACGTCGTCATCGCCGATGTGCGCGATCGTTCAAGCATGTCCGGGTTGCTGAAAAGCAAGGACTACATCTTTAACCTCGCCGGGCAAACGAGCCATCTGGATTCGATGACTGATCCCCACACCGATCTGGAAATCAATGCCGCGGCGCAGTTATCCATTCTGGAGGCTTGCCGGGAACACAATCCCCGAGTGAAGGTCGTCTTTGCCAGTACCCGCCAGATTTACGGCAGGCCCGACTATCTCCCCGTCGACGAAGACCATCCGATACGTCCCGTGGACGTCAACGGGATCAACAAGGTGGCTGGTGAGGGGTATCACCTGTTGTACAACAACGTGTACGGAATTCGCGCATGCGCCCTGCGCCTTACCAACACCTATGGCCCTGGAATGCGCGTCAAGGATGCGCGGCAGACGTTTCTCGGCATCTGGATCAGGAACGCAATCGAGGGAAAACCGATCCTTGTCTTCGGAGATGGCAAGCAGTTGCGCGACTTCAATTATGTTGACGATGCGGTCGAGGCGATTTTGCTTGCTGCGCTCAGCCAGAACGCGAATGGCCAGATCTTTAACCTCGGAAGCCGGGAGGTGGTGAGCCTCAAGGACGTGGCGCAGATGTTGGTTGAGTTGCGCGAAGGAGCGCGGTTCGACATCGTGCCGTTTCCGGCGGAAAGAAAGGCTATAGATATCGGCGACTACTATGGGGAATACGGCAAGATTGAATCTGTACTGGGATGGCAACCCAGGGTGGCATTGCGGGAGGGTCTGGAAAAGAGCCTACGCTATTACGAAAAGCATAAACGGCACTACTGGGAAGAATGATGATTCGCATGAACGACTTTCGCGCCGAGCCGCAGGCGTTGCTCACGGCGGAACTTGCCGCGGCGGAACGCGTATTGCGTTCGGGCTGGTACGTATTGGGCAATGAAGTGAAAGCGTTCGAAACCGCCTGGGCCGGTCGCTGCGGTCTCGCCCATTGCGTCGGAGTCGGCAATGGCATGGATGCAATCGAGATCGGATTGCGGGCATTGGGGATCGGTTCGAACGACGAGGTGATCACTACCCCGATGACGGCTTTTGCGACGGTGCTGGCAATCCTGCGTGCGGGAGCGACGCCCGTCCTGGCGGACGTCGATGCGGCCACCGCAATTCTGGATATCGCGAGCGTCGAACGATGCATTGGGCCACGCACCAAGGCCGTACTGCTGGTGCATTTGTACGGCCAGATCAGGAATATGGAGGAATGGGAAGCCGTGTGCCAGCGACGCGGCATCGCGTTGATCGAGGATTGCGCCCAATCCCACCTCGCCGAGTGGAGTGAACGAAAGGCCGGTACATTTGGAAAGTTCGGCGCTTACAGTTTTTATCCGACTAAGAATCTCGGTGCATTGGGTGATGGCGGGGCACTGGTCACCGACGACATGAAGCTGGCAACGCAAGCGGCGGTCTTGCGCAACTATGGCCAGAGCGAGCGCTATCACCATCCCGAAACCGGACTGAACAGCCGTTTGGACGAACTGCAGGCCGCACTATTGTTGGCACGGCTGGAATGGTTGGATAAATTCACCGAACGCCGCCGGAAAATAGCAGCAGATTATCGTTCAGGTATCGAGAATGCGGCCGTGCGAATGATGGCTGCGCCAAGGCAGCCGAAGAGCCATGTGTTTCATCTGTTCGTAGTCCTGTGCGGAGAGCGTGACCGGCTGGCATCACATTTGGCGGGAAATGGCGTCGAGGCACTGGTTCACTATCCTGTTCCTGTTCATCTTCAGCCTCCTTGCAGGGATTTGCGCTGCGACGCGCAAGGGCTTGCGACCGCGGAACGCCATGCCGCTGAATGCCTTTCGCTACCATGCCATCCGCAAATGAGCGCCGGAGATGTCAACCACGTGATCGAAACGATCAATGCCTTCAGATAGCGAAAACCGGTCGGTCGAGCATTTCGTTACCCTTTTCGACAACAACTTCCTGCCGATGGGGCTGGCTCTACACCGTTCGCTGACCGAGCATGGACGGCCTTTCCGGCTCTGGATCCTTTGCATGGACGATCTGGTGGAGCAGCACTTGGCGCAATTGCAACTGCCAGATGTGAGCCTGATTCCGTTGCGTGAGGTGGAGGATGTCCGCCTGCTCGCGGTGAAGCCACTGCGCTCCCGTAGTGAGTACTGCTGGACGCTGACGCCGTTCGCCCCCCAGTTCGTGTTCGAACGGGATTCTGCAGTGAAGCGGGTCACGTATCTCGATGCCGATCTGTTCTTCTTTGCCTCGCCCGGCCCATTTTTCGAAGAGTTCGAACGATCCGGCAAAGCGGTTCTCGTAACCGAACATGCCTACGATCCGCACTACGCCAACAAGGCGCGCCGCAGCGGTCGGTTCTGTGTTCAGTTCATCACTTTTCTTCGTTCAGGCGGCGCTCTAAAGGTTATGCAGTGGTGGCAGGATCGCTGCCTAGAATGGTGTTATGCGAGGGTAGAAGGTGGCAAGTATGGGGATCAAAAGTATCTGGACAAATGGCCGGTCCTGTTCGAGCACGAGGTGCACGTACTCCAACAAAAGAATCGAACCCTAGCGCCGTGGAACGTTCGTTATTATCAGACAATCGCCGAAGGCCGCAAGGCGCTACCGGTTTTTTACCACTTCCACGGTCTGCGCCTGGTTGCGCCCTCCAGGGTGCTGCTCTATTCGGGATATGACTTGGGCGATGCCGCAGCCGGCTTCTATGAATCGTATTGTCGTAGTTTTCAGGCTAGCCTGGATTCTCTTCGCAGGCAAAACATACCAATACCTTTTCTGCCGCTCGGCAATGGTCTGATGGGCAGGTTATTGCGATGGAAAAGAAAAATATGGCAAGGGGAAGGCTATGCGTTCTTGCCCGATGCGCAGCGTCCAGACAAAAGTCGCTGCTCGTGAGCCTGCAAAGAATTTCGGTTGTGACCGTGTCGTTCAACAGCGCAGCGACCATCGCGCATACGCTTCGCTCCGTGGCAGGTCAGAAAAATGCTGAGCTCGAACACATTGTGATCGATGGCGGTTCTACCGATGGAACCGTCGGAATCGTGGAGAAATTCAAGGTGGGAATCGGAATCGCTCACTTCACATCGGGGCCCGACCAGGGACTTTACGATGCCATGAACAAGGGCATTGCCGCCGCGACTGGGGACTATGTCGGCTTCCTCAACTCCGACGACGTCTACGCGAATCCCGACGTGCTTGCCAAGGTCGCGAAGGCCCTGGAATCCGGCCCGGTGGACGCAGTCCACGGCGACCTGCTTTACGTCAGTGCGGCGGATACCAGCAAAGTGATACGCTACTGGAAGTCAGAACCCCATCGCCCTGGAGCGTTCGAGGCCGGTTGGCACCCCGCGCACCCGACTTTGTTCGTGCGGACCGGACTGCTGAGGGAACTGGGTGGATTCGATACGAGCTATCGCTATCACGCCGATTTCGATCTTATGGTGCGCCTGTTCATAGAGCGCCGTATATCATCGGCCTACATCCCGGAAGTCCTGGTGCGCATGCGCACAGGCGGCCAGTCGAATCGCTCGATCGGAAACATCATTCGCGGGAACCGGGAGTCCTACCGTATCGCGCGCCGGTCGGGGATAGCCACCTCTCCGTTGTGGCTTGCCAGAAAGCTCTGCTATCGGATTCCGCAGTTCATCCGGCGTCCGCCGGTCCCGGGAACGCACTTCTCGTCCCCGGATCGGGAGCCATGATCTGCCAGGCGCCATGACCAATTCCATCCTCAAGTACCTCATGGTATTTCTGGTCACCGCCTTGCTGGTCAAGGTCTTTTCCGGCACGGCGATCAAGGCCGGGCTGACCGATCATCCCGGCGGGCGCAAGCGCCATGAAGGCGCGGTGCCCCTGATAGGCGGACTGGCAATGCTCGCGGGCTTCGGGTTCGGCGCGCTGATCACGCTGGATTCGCTGTTCGCCTACCGGGCCCTGTTCGCCGCTTTGGGATTGCTGGTCATCGTCGGCGTGCTCGACGATCTGCACGACCTCGCGCCGGCGAAAAAATTCTTCGCGCAGATCGTAGCGGCTTTGTTCATGACGTCCTGGGGGATGGTGACCATTGGCCATCTGGGAGACCTGTTCGGATTCGGCACCGTCGCCTTGCGCGAATGGAGCATTCCGTTCACCGTGATCTGCGTGCTTGGGGTGATCAATGCCGTGAACATGGCGGATGGCGTGGATGGGCTGGCGGGCGGGCTGACTTTTGTCGGTCTTGTCTTCATGGGGGTGGCAGCCGAGCTGACCGGACAGACGGGTTCCGCCCGGTTGCTGTTCGTCATGGCCGCGGCCATCGCCGGCTTTCTGGTGTTCAACCTGAGGCTTCCCTGGCAGCCCCGTGCCCGGGTCTTCATGGGCGATTCCGGCAGCATGATGCTGGGGCTGTTCCTGACCTGGTTTTCGATCGAGCTCACGCAACGCGGCGGGGATCGTCTGCCGCCCATCGTGGCCGTGTGGTTCCTGGCGGTCCCGATCCTCGACATGGGGCTGGTTACCGTTCGGAGGCTGACGAAGGGCAGAAGCCCGTTCCGGGCGGGCCGCGACCATTTGCACCACTTCCTGGAATTCGCCGGTTATTCGCCTTCGCGAACCGTGAATATGCTGCTCATCCTCTCCCTCCTCCTGGCAGCGGTGGGGTTCGTCGCCTGGCGCATGAAAGTCCCCGAGGCGGCGCTGTTCTATGCGTTCATGGCGTTGTTCGCGATTTACTACCTGCTGTCGCTCCGTGCCTGGAGGATGGCCAGAATCATACGGAAGATGCGGTGGGGCAAGTGAGTGCCGCGCCTTCGTCAGTCACAGGTCAACGCACCGCCATTTCCGCCGTCCTGATCGTCAAGAATGAAGAAGCGGCAATCGGTCCCTGCCTTGACGCGTTGAAATGGTGTGACGAAGTCTTAGTCATTGACTCGGGCAGTGCGGACCGGACCGTCGAAATGGCCCGGGCCCGCGGCGCCAGGGTCATGAGCCATGAATGGGCGGGCTATGGCAAGCAGAAGGACTTCGCAGTCAAGCAAGCGTCTAACGACTGGGTGCTCTGCATCGATGCGGACGAGATCGTGAGCGCGGAGTTGCGGGCCAGCATCAAGGCCGCCATGCAGCAGCCTGCGCATCGTGCCTACGAGATGCCGCGGTGCAACCGCTTCCTCGGCCGCTACCTGCGGCACGGAGAAGGCTACCCGGATTGGAACCTGCGCCTGTTCGACCGCCGTGTGGCGCGCTGGTCGGAGGATGCCGTCCACGAGAATGTCATAACCCGCGAGAAGGCGGGCCGCCTGGAGGGCGATCTGCTCCACGACTCGGCGGAATCGCTGCATGCCTATCTGGACAAGCAGAACCGCTACACCAGCCTGCAGGCGGAAGCCTTGTATCGCCTTCGCGTAAGGCCGAGCATCGGCAAACTGTTGTTGTCACCAATGGTCCGTTTCCTCAAGTTCTATGTGCTCAGGCTGGGGTTTCTCGACGGCGTTCCGGGCCTGGTCCATATCGTGATCGGCTGCTTCAACACTTTCGCGAAGAACGCGAAGCTGTTCGGGCTCTGGGCCGGCAAACGCGAACCTGGGCGTTGATCGCTGAAGTTAATCCCGGCGGCGAGGGGCTTGGCCCCGCCGTCCGACTCCAGAGAGGTTGCCTTTGTAGGCCTGTGCCGCGCATGCGCGGACTCTCCTCCCTCAATCTCGCTGGCGCGCCGCTTTCTGCCGGGCTCCCTGGACCTCCGGGCTGGGCGTGCGAGGTTGAACTCTGGCAAAGAACGCAACAATCTCCGCAGGAGACTTGCCAGCCAGAACACTAGCATGCTGGTCGCGAATCTTGCGAAAGAACGCAACTGAATGAAACTCAGTTTTTCGTGGCATCGCTGATCACCTCTCGAGGAGAGTAAATCGTGAGTGGTTTATAGCCCTGCTCCATATTCACCGCATTCCGCGGCAGTAACATCGGAGACCACCGCGACATATCGATCATTCCGGAAATCCTCCATCAAACTTTCCGACCAAACGCGAAACTCGGGATCAAAGCACCCGCCTATCACCGACGTATCAACGTAAATGCGCAGTTTTTTCACTTGCGCAGTCTAGCATTCTGTCAGCCCTATCGCCTGCAGCCGCCGGCTGTCCATGAATCGCAAATCGTGAAATTCGCATTCCTTTGCGACGTCCACGCCCCCATTATTCTCCGTGTCCGTGGTGACTCCTTTATCCCTGTCTCTGCCGCTCGGTTGACGCATTTTCCACCAAGCTGTTCGGGCTTTGGGCCGGCAAACGCGAACCCGGGCGTTGATCGCTGAAGTTAATCCCGGCGGCGAGGGACTTGGCCCTGCAGTGGGGCCGCGGGCTATAATCCGGCGCGACCTTGCGAACCGAGAGCGAAGCGTCTCCCAGCCCCTTGAACCCAGATTCCCTGTTCCTGCCGCCGGACGCCATCGCCCCGGGCGATCTGCGCCGGGTTCTGGTCATCAAGTTGCGTAACCTCGGCGATGTGCTGCTCACGTCGCCGGTCATCTCCGTCCTCAAGCGGCAGGCGCCGCAGCTCGAAGTCGATGCCCTGGTCTATGCGGATACGGCGGACATGCTGCGCGGGCATCCCGATCTGGGCGAACTCCATGAGATCCATCGCGACTGGAAACAGCTTGGGTTGTTCGAGCGCCTGCGGTGCGAGAAGCGGCTGCTTTCCGCGCTGAGACGCCGCAACTACGACCTGATACTGAACCTGACGGATCACGGCCGCGGTATGTGGTTGTCGCGGCTGCTCAGGCCCCGATACGCGATTGCACCCGATGTCCGCGCTGGAAAAACGTACCGCTCGGCGTACACGCACCTCTATCCGGTGATCGGCGGCAACCGGCGCCATACCGTCGAGATCAACCTGGATGCGTTGCGGCGCATCGGCATTTATCCGGGCAGGGACGAGCGCCGCCTGACGCTGCTGCCCGGAGAGGCCGCCCTTGCATCCGTCGATCGGGCCCTGGCCGCGGCCGGGCTGAAGGAAAAATCCTTTGTCCTGATCCATCCCGGATCGCGCTGGTTTTTCAAATGCTGGCCGCCCGACCGGGTTGCTGCCCTTTGCACCAGCCTTGCCTCCGGTGGCCTGCCGGTGGCGCTGGTCTGCGGCCCCGACCCGCTGGAACAGCGCCTGCTCGAGGCTGTGAAAAGCCGGACGGATTCGGTGACGGCCACATTCCCTGGCAACCTGTCGCTGAAGGAACTCGCGGCGCTGATCGGCAGGGCACGCCTGATGGTGGGCATGGATTCCGCGCCGATGCACATGGCGGCGGCAATCGGTACGCCGACCGTCGCGTTCTTCGGCCCCAGCGGAGAAATCGAGTGGGGTCCGTGGCAGGTGCCGCACCGGGTGCTGACCTCGTCCCATGCCTGTCGCCCCTGCGGCCGCGATGGTTGCGGTGGAGGCAAGCGCAGCGAATGCCTGGAGGAGATTGAATTGCCGCAGGTGCTTGCAGCAGTCGCATCTCTGCTGGAGGAAACGGCGTGAGTGCGCCGCGGGTGGCCATCATCCGCCAGAAGTACAACCCCTCCGGCGGCGCGGAACGCTTCGTGAGCCGCGCCATCCAGGCGCTGCAGTCGAAGGGCAAGGCTGAACTGTGGTTGCTGGCCCGCGACTGGATCGAGAGCCCGGGCATCCACTTCGTGCGCCTGGCGCCGTTTTATCTTGGGCGCACCTGGCGCGACTGGAGTTTCGCCCGCGCGGTCTGCCGCCATCTGGCGTCCGCTTCCTTCGACCTGGTGCAGTCCCATGAGCGGCTGGCCTGCTGCGACATCTATCGCGCCGGAGACGGCGTGCATCGAGAATGGCTGCAACAGCGGGCCCGGCGCTTCGGTCCGTTGCGCAGGCTCGCGCAGGCACTGAGCATCCATCACCGCTATGTGCTGCGGGCGGAGGAACGCATGTTCCGCAGCCCCAGGTTGGAATGCGTGATCTGCATTTCCGAGATGGGCAGGGAAGAGGTGCGGCGGCATTACCAGGTGCCGGAGAACAAGCTCGAAGTGATCTACCCCGGCGTCGACGTCGACAAGTTCAACCCCGAAGTGTCTGCCCATCAACGCCATGCGATCCGGGCCTCGCTTGGCATCGCGGACGATGCCTACGTGCTGGTGTATGCCGGTTCGGGATTCGAGCGCAAGGGGGTCGAAGCCACGTTGCGCGCGGTGGCGGCGGGCGGGCTGCCCTGCCACCTGCTGATCCTGGGGCGCGACAAGCGGGCAGGGCGCTACCGCGAACTGGCAGCGAAGCTGGGCCTTGCGGAACGGGCGCATTTCGTCGGCGCCAAGGGCGACGTGCGGCCCTATTACGCCGCGGCCGATGTGTTCATCATGCCGAGCATCTATGAGCCCTTCGGCAACGCCAACATGGAAGCCATGGCCATGGGCCTGCCTGTCATTACCAGCACCAAGAGCGGCGCGGCGGAGCTCGTCAGCCTGGCGGCGGCGGGCCACGTCTGCGATGCCCTCGATGTCGAGGCGCAGGCCCGGGCCATTGTCGCGCTTGCGGATCCGGCAATCCGTGCCACGGCGGGCCGCGCGGCACGGGCCATCGCCGAGCAGCATTCCCTGCCGAAAATGATCGATCGCCTGGTGGCGTTGTACGCCCGCATCCTGGCCAGCCGGCAGGGCAACTCCGCTATACTTTGCTCACCTTGAGCGTTCACCTTCCCGCCTTGCGCGCGCTTGCGAGCGGGGCATTCTCCGAGCCAGATTGATGTGTGGAATTGCCGGCTTCCATGAAGACGCCAGCCGGTCCGCGGATGTGCTGCGCGCCATGGTCGCATCGATCCGGCATCGCGGTCCCGACGCGGATGGTTTTCACGAAAGCGGTGCGATCCATCTCGGCCACCGGCGGCTAAGCGTCGTCGACCTCGCCGCCAGCCGGCAGCCGATGTTCAACGAAGACCGCTCGCTGTCCGTGGTCTACAACGGCGAGATCTACAACTATCTGGAACTGCGCAAGTCCCTGCTTGCGCTTGGACGCCGCTTCGCCACTCGCGGCGATACCGAAACCCTGGTGCAGGGTTACGCGGCCTGGGGCACGGATGTGCTCAAACACCTGCGCGGCATGTTCGCTTTCGCCATCTGGGACGAGAAGGCGAAACGACTGTTCGTCGCCCGCGACCAGCTCGGCGTCAAGCCGCTTTACTACTACTGGGACGGCAAGCTGTTCGCGTTCGCCTCGGAACTGAAGGCCCTGCTCAAGCATCCGGGCGTTCCGCGCGAGATCGACCTCGAGGCCCTGAACCTTTTCCTCGAGTGCCAGTTCATTCCCGCGCCGCGCAGCATTTTCAAAGGCGTGCACAAACTGCTGCCCGGCCGAGCACTGGTGCTGGAGAACGGGAGTCTCACGGAATCGGTGTACTGGATGCCGGACTATTCCAGCAAGCTCAAGCTGGACGACCAGGAGGCCGTCGATCTGGTCGATGCGGGCTTGAAGGACTCTGTGCAAAGCATGCTCATGGCCGATGTCCCGCTCGGCGCATTTGTCAGCGGCGGGGTGGACTCGAGCCTGATCGCAGCGATGATGGCGCAGGGTGCCGGGCGCACGATCGATACGTTCAATGTCGGCTTCGCCGGCGGCATTGTGGAAAGCGAGCACGAGCACGCAGCGAAGGTGGCGCGCCACATCGGCAGCAACCATCACACGCTGATGGTGGAACCAAAGTCGGTTCTCGACGCGTTCGACGGCTGGGTGGACATTTTCGACGAGCCTTTCGGCGACCAGGCGGCGCTGCCGACTTTGCTGCTGGCGGAGTTCGCGCGCAAGGATGTGACCGTCGCGCTGACGGGTGAAGGTGCCGATGAAGTGTTCGGCGGCTATGGCAACTACGAAAAGCGGGTGCGGGAAGAACGCATCACCGGCCCGCTGGGCGGCCGCTGGTCGCCGTGGCGGCATATTTTTCCGACGCTGCCCGCCGTGGCGCGCAAGGACCGCATCCTCAAGGCGGCGGCAAGGCCGCTGGCGGAGCGCTATGCCACTATCCCAAACATCTACGACGAGGCCTTGCGGCCCGAGCTGTATTCCGCTGCATTCTTCGGCGCCACCTCGGAGCGCATCGCCCAATATGCCGCTCGCTATTTCGAGGAGTGCAATTCCGGTTCCTACTATGACCGCCTGCTGTACGTGGATTCGCGCTTGTGGCTGCCGGACGACCTGCTGACCAAAGTCGATCGCGCGACCATGGCCCATTCGCTGGAGGCGCGGGTGCCGTACCTGGATCACGTGTTCTATGAAACCTGCGCCCGCCTGGACCCGGACCTGAAACTGCGCGACGGCAAGCGCAAGTACATCCTGAAACGCGTTGCGGAGAAGTATCTGCCGCATGACATCGTGCATCGCGGGAAGCAGGGCTTCATGATGCCGCTGAAATCCTGGCTGAGCCAGGAACTGCGTGGGCGTGTCGAGCAAAGCCTCGGCGCGGACGGCCTGCTCAAGCGCAACCTGTTCCGGCCCGAGGCGCTGTCGAAGCTGGCGGCCGACCACTACAGCGGGCGCAAGAACCACTCGATGCGGTTGTGGGTGCTGCTCGTCCTGGAACTGTGGTTCTCCCGCTATACCCCGGATTTCCGGTTGTGAGTGAAATGCGCGGCAGCTTGCGCATCCTGCACACGGAGTCCTCGCACGGCTGGGGCGGCCAGGAAATCCGCATCCTGACCGAGGCACGCGGCATGCAGGATCGCGGCCACGAAGTCATGATCGCGACCACCGGCAATGCCGAGCTGTTGCCGGCGGCCGCCAAATTGGGACTGCGCACGGCCGTGCTGCCCATGCGGCGCAAAGGCATCCGCGAACTGCTGGGGGTGCGCGCCTGGCTTGCGGCGAACCATCGACGCTTCGACGTGATCAACACCCACAGTTCCACGGACAGTTGGCTGGTGGCCCTGTCCCGCGCCACGATTCCCGGTTGTCCGCCGATCCTGCGCACGCGCCATGTGTCGACCGCGGTGAATACCAGCTTTACCACGCGCTGGCTTTATCGCAATGCCACTGCGCACATCGTCGTTACCGGAGAGGCGCTGCGCCTGCAACTCCTCGAAAAGAACGGCTTCCCGCTGGAGCACACGACATCCATCCGCACCGGCATCGATCTCGATCGCTTCCAGCCCCTCGACAAGGGGGAGATGCGCCGGCTGCTCGGCGTGCCGGACAAGAGCGTGATCGGCATCCTGGCCACGCTGCGCGACTGGAAAGGACACGACTACCTGCTCGACGCAATGGTGGTTCTGCGACCGCGCTTCCCGGATCTGTTTCTGCTTATTGTCGGAGACGGTCCGCGGCGCGCGCACCTGGAACGGCGTACCGACGAGCTGGGCCTGCGCGACATCGTCCGCTTCGCCGGCAACCAGGACAACGTCCCGCAGTGGCTCGCGACCATGGACCTGTTCGCCCTGCCTTCGTACGGGGAGGAAGGCGTGCCGCAGGCGATCATGCAGGCGATGGCCTGCGGCCTGCCGGTAATCTCCACCCGCGTCGGTGCGATTGCCGAAGCAGTCGTGGCCGATCAGACCGGATTGCTGATCCCGACCCGGGACAGCACCGCGCTGGCTGCTGCGATCTGCGACCTGTTACAGGACCCGGCAAAGCGCCAGCGATTTTCGGCCGCGGCGGTGGAGTATGCCCGCGCCAGTTTCGGCATCGACCAGATGCTGGACCGGATGGAAACGGCTTTTCGCCTCGTGATCGGGGATCGATAACCCATGTGCGGCATTGCCGGGTTCTTTGCCCTTGCACCGGTGGCGCCGGAAGTGCCGTCGCGGATGCTGGACGTGCTGCGCCAGCGCGGCCCCGATGCGCAGCACAGCGTGTTCTGGAACGAACGCTTTGAGCGGACGCAGGCGGCGGCCTCCAATGCGCTGCTGCACGCTCGCCTGTCCATCATCGATCCCAGGCCGGAAGCCGATCAGCCGATGTCCAACGCGGCCGGCGATGTCTGGATCTGCTACAACGGCGAGGTCTACGACTGGGCCGAGTCCGCGGCTGAGCTGAAGGCGCTGGGCTATGTGTTCCGCAACCGCTCGGATACCGAGTTCATCCTCCACGCGTATGAGGCCTGGGGCATCGACTGCCTCTCGCGCCTGCGCGGCATGTTTTCGTTCGCGATCGTGGATCTGCGCAAGCAGGTCGTCTGGCTGGCGCGCGATCGCATCGGCCTGAAACCCCTGGTCTATGCCGTGCTCGACGGACAACTGGCCTTCGGCTCGACAGTGCGCTCGGTGTTGCCTTTCCTGCCGCCGTCGAAGCGCGACTTTTCCGCGGAAAGCATCGATGCCTACCTCGCGCATCGATACATTCCCGCCCCACGTACGATTTTTTCCGCCGTCAGCCGGCTCGAGAACGGGCACTACCTGCGTTTCGACCTTTCATCGCGCCGCATCGAGAAGGTCCGTTACTGGTATGCGCTGCCCCGCGTCGGCGACTGGCTGGAAACACTGGACCAGGCAGTGGAAATGCGCACGGTCGCCGACCGTCCGCTGGGCGTATTCCTGAGCGGCGGCGTGGATTCCTGCGTGATCGCGAGCCGCCTGGCCAGGCTGGGGCATCGCGAACTGCATACGTTCACCGCCGCGTTTCCGGGTTCAACGCTGGACGAAAGCGCGCAGGCGAAGGAAGTCGCCGATCGGCTGAACCTGCAAAACCTGTCGATTCCGATCAGCGAGAACATCGCCGCGGATTTCGGCCGAATTGTGGCGGATCTCGATGAACCCTTTGCCGATCCCAGCAGCGTTCCCACCTGGTATCTCTCGCAGGAAACGACGAAACATGTAAAGGTCGTCCTCGGCGGGGAAGGCGGCGATGAACTGCTGGCGGGCTACAAGCGCATGCGCCAGCATTTGCGCAGCCGCTGGCGCCGGGGAATGCGGTTGCCCGGCCTGCCCCTGCCTGCTTCGCCAGCGCGCGGGGGACTGGCGAAGTTTGCCGCCGAGATGCGCATGTCCTGGCAGGATGCCTACAGTCTGCGCTTCTCGGGATTCGGGCCGCAGCAGCGCCGTTTTCTCCAGGGCGGCAAAGCGCTCGATCACATCCATTACTGGCGTGCGCCGGACATGGAAGGCGGCAGTCCCATGATGGAGCTGCTGCAGATCGACTGGGCCAACTACCTGCCCGAATACATCCTGCGCAAGGCCGACCTCTGCACCATGGCCCACGGCCTGGAGTTGCGCGCCCCTTTGCTCGACCATGTTTTTTTCCAGACGCTGCTTGGCATGCCGGAAACAGCGCGCTTCACTCGGCCGCCGAAGCTGCTGCTGGCGCCCGCCCTCGACGCGGTTTCGGACCTGGATGTCTTCAACCGCAAGAAGCGCGGCTTCAATCCGCCCCTGCATCCCTGGCTGCATGGCGCGCTGTCCTCCCGGTTCGACGGGCTAGGCGAGCGTCTTGCCGCCACCAGTGGACACCTGCTTTCGGCGGCGTCGATCGCCACGATGATCAGGCGCTATCGATCGGGGGAGGAATCCCTGGCGGAGGGCGTCCTGCAACTGCTGATCCTGGACGAGTCGCTGGCGCAACTGCACGAACTGCGGAATCATTCGGGAATCCGAACCGGTCGGGGCGACTGATGCGAGTCGTTACCGTATTCGAAGCACAGCATCCATTGGTGCGCGCCCTGGCGGACACAGGATGCGAGGTCGAGCAGCGCGGCATGGCTGAGATTCCACTATCGAGCGGCGATCCCTACTTTTACCTGGGCGATGTCTTCGAACAGATCAAGGCACCCCTGGCCCTTGCGCGGATCCGGCGGGCGCTGGTCCGCGACGGCGCGCCTTATGTGATGTGGAATCGCGACGCACCGTGGAATTGCGCTATCAAGCCTTTGCGCAAGCTGCTCGTCCATGCCTCGCGACGGGTGGATCTCCATCTCGCTCATTCGTTGCAGAGCGCCGCTTTGTTCGGCGAACCCGCGATCTATTTTCCCAATGCCGCGGAATCCGATCGCTACAGTCTTGGCGGACGCAAGCTCGAATCGCTGCGGGACCCTTCGGGCTACCGGTTCGACGTCAGTTTCGTCGGTACCCTGAGCCCGGGCTTCTGGAGAGTCAGGGCGCGCGTGGAATTCCTGAACGAACTCGGACGCCGCCTGGCGCAATCGGGAGTCAACCATCGGTTTTTCGACACCAGCCTGGGATCCCCGCTTACCCTGAAGGAACAGGTGGGAATCATCCACGACAGCCGGATCAACCTCAGCGTGGGCGCGGTCTGCGACAAGCCGGTCACGAGCTGGGGAATGCCGGAGCGCTGTTTCGGAATCGCGTCCTGCGGCGGATTCCTGCTGTGCGACCAGCGCAGGCACGCAGCCGATACGTTCCCGAAGGAGGCCTGGACGGAGTTCGGCAATCTCGAAGAATGCGTCGAGCGGATAAAGTTTTTCATCGCGAATTTCGATCTGTCGCGCAACAAGGCCGAGAGGCTTCACCGGGAAGTCATGGCGCGGCATACCTATGCCGTCCGGGCGCAGCAGTTGCTGGGGCTGGTTGTGGCATGGAAGGGGCGCAATGTGGCGCTGCCTGCGCGCATGAAATGCCCGGAATCAGGAAAACACTCGAATGGCTAGCCGCTGGCCGATCCGGCTGCTGAGCGCGGGACTGGCTGTGTGGTACGCGCGGTTCGGGCTGCGCAAGCGCAAGCCGACGGCGATGCCCCGGCGCGTTCTGGTCGCTCATCATCTGCTGCTGGGTGACACCATCATGCTTGCGCCCCTTCTGAAGAAGCTGAGGACACGCTTTCCGGAGGCGGAGATTGTGATGACTTGCAGGCCGGCCTTTGCCGCTCTTTTTGCAACGCAGCCCTATGGCGTTCGTGTGGTTTCTTTCGATCCGCGTCAGGTGCGAACTTTCCGGGAGCTGTTCCGAATTCGCGGGTTCGATCTCGCCCTGCTGCCGGCGGACAATCGTTTCAGTTGGCTCGCCCGTGCGCTCGATGCGCGCTGGATCGTGGCCTTCGAAGGCGATCGGCCGGCGTACAAGAACTGGCTGGTGGACGAGTTCCGGGCGTTCCCGGATCACGCCATGGCGCTGGGCGACCTGATCGCGCAACACCTGGTGGACGGTCCGGCGCCGTCGCCCTATCAACTGTCGGATTGGCCGGCGCCACCGGCAACCGGTTTCGTCGCGCCCGCCGCGCCCTATTGCGTACTGCACGTCGGGGCGAGTACGCCATTGCGCCATTGGGAACCGGAAAAGTGGCGGGCACTGATTGCCTGGCTGGAGGGGATGGGCACCAAGGCCGTCATCAGCGCCGGACCCGGCGAGGAAGACTTGGGCAAAAAAATCGATCCGGCAGGACGCCTGGATTCGTATCCCGGCACGCTCTCATTGCCCCAAGTCTGGCGTCTGCTCTCCGGAGCAAAGGCGGTCGTTTGCCCGGACACCGGCATCAGCCACCTTGCGCGCCTGGTGGGCGTACCCCTGGTAGTGCTGTTCGGCCCCGGTTCGGCCACTTTGTTCGGCGGCGGCGAATTCTGGCGCAACGTTCCCGACAGAAAAGTGACGATTCCAAAGTTCCCCTGCCGCGACGAGAACATGATTTTCCGCCGGCATCTGCCATGGGCTGAGCATTGCGGGAGAACAACGGTGCAGTGTTCCGCACCGAGATGCATGCAGGCCCTTACCGTCGACATGGTCACCCGCGCGCTCGACTCCCTGGAAGCCGGGCGCGCGGCTGATGCAACGCGGAACTGAGTGCCTCCCGGCATTCGTCGCGCATCCCTGTATGATCGCGCGTCAGCAAAGGGGGAAGGCCAGGCATGAATGACAGATCCGGACAACCGGACATTTTCCCGGACGCCGTTGTACAGGGCTGGCGTGCGTGGCTCTACCTCGCGCCGACCTCCTTGCTGCTCCTCGTCCTGCCCATTGCCCATACCACAGCGCTGCGCATGTTATTCCTGGGCCTCACGGCAATAGCCACCGCATGGTTCTGGCGATGGAAGAATGCAGCCACGGCTCCCTTGCTTGCGCCGTTCGCGATTTGTTTCCTCGTCGCTCTGGCGTCGGTGCCGGGGGCGCATGACCCCGGCTTCAGTCTTAACGAGATCAAGAAGGAACTCGGCTACGGGCTGATCGTTTTCCTGGCCTTCTATTCCCTGTCGCGGACACGCCGGGAGGTTGCAACATGGATGATGGTGATCTTGTGCAATCTCCTGTGGCTGGGCATCTATACCCTGTGGCAGGGGTTGAGCTCGGGAACGCTTGCGTTCGATGGTTGGCACGGCGGAGAACTTAACTATTCGGTGTTCGTGGCAACCACCTTTCCTTTGTTGCTTGCCGCCTTGTTGTATCCCGCGGTCCCGGCGTACTGGAAGCGGGTTGTCCTGCTGCTGATCCCCTTGGCGCTGTATACGGCCTATCTGACGGAGAATCGCATCTTCTGGGTTGCGATGGCGGCCAGCACTCTGATATCCGCAATGCTTTATCTGCGCATCAGGACTGCGCCTTTGGCAAGAAGCGTAATAGTCGCCGGCACGATCGCCGTTCTGGTTGTTTCCGCTTTCGCATTTGCCAATATGGCGAAGCAGCGCATTTCTTCGCAAGCCGGGCTCGCGGAAACGCTGAGCACGACTGCGGAGAGGGACCCCCGCAACAAGCTTTGGGCTTACGGCGTTCAGCGCATCCAGGAACGCCCATGGATGGGTACAGGTTTTGGCCGCATGGCCCAGGAAAAGCAGTTTGCCGAGCATTTCAACAATGAGCCATTGTGGGTGCATGCCCACAACATGTTCCTGGACTATGGCATTCAAATGGGCGTTCCGGGCATCCTTGCTTTTGCCTTCCTGTTCGCCTGCGTGATCCGGGAGTTCCTGAAGCTTTACCATTGTTCCGATCTGAATGTTGCGCTAATAGGTATTACCGGCATAGCTGTGGTGACGGCAGTGGTTCTCAAGAGTACTACCGACGACCAGTTCGTTCGCCACAACGCCCTTCTGTTCTGGGCCCTGGTGGGCATGGGACTGGGTTATGGCGCCAGGCTCGGCGCCAGGGCCCCGGTTTCGGATCCGCGCTAGCACGGGGGGCAGGATGACATCCCGGGAGACAAATTCGCTCGCCGCACATCTCCCCAACGCGAGATTCCTGGTCATACGCCGCGACAATATCGGCGACCTGGTATGCACGACGCCGCTGATCCATCTGTTGAGAGACCGATTTCCCCAGGCTTACATCGCCGCGCTCGTCAATGTGTACAACGGCGCGGTCCTGGCCGGAAACAAGGATCTCGACGCGGTCTACCAGTACAGCAAGGCGAAGCACGTCCGCGGTAAGCGGAGCGTCCTCGGCGTTTATCTGGAGCGCCTCGGACTGATCTGGCGACTGAGGCGCGAGCGCTTCGATTTTGTCATCCTGGCCAACACCGGCTATCAGCGGGCCGCATTGCGCTTCGCGCGATTCGTCGGCGCTCCGCACGTTGTCGGTTATGTGCCGGCGACAGGATCGCCGCGAATCATCGATATTCCGCTGCGAGCGAACGCGGGAGAAACGATCCACGAAGTGTTAGCCGTCAACCGGCTGCTGACCCCATTCGGCATCGGCGGGGAATCACCGCCGGCAAGGATCTACCCCGACGAACGCAGGGTCTTGCGGATGCGCGCGGCGCTGGCATTGACAGAAGGCGCCAAAGTGATCGGCATCCACATCAGTGCGCGCACCCCCGAAGGGCGCTGGCCAATCGCGAACTTCTCCGGCCTGATCGGAAAGCTGGCAACGCCGGGTGGGACCCGGATCCTGTTGTTCTGGTCTCCGGGCGATGCCGGGGATGCCCGCCACCCCGGGGACGATCTGAATGCGTCGACGTTGCTGGCGGATTGCGCCGGCCTGCCGGTTCGCGGTTGTCCGACCTCCGAGCTCGAGGAGCTCGTCGCGGGCCTGTCCCTCTGCCAGACCGTGATTTGCTGCGACGGCGGCGCGATGCACATCGCCGCCGCACTGGGAAAAACGGTGGTCGCGCTATTCGGGAACGATCCGGCACGATGGCATCCCTGGCAAACGAGACACGTGGTGCTCAGGGCGCCGTCGGGACGGGCTGCGGATATTGCGGTGGGAGAGGTGGCAGACGCCTACCAGCGCCTTTGCCCGGCAGTTTCCATGATGGATATGCCGCGGTAAGACGGGAAGTAAGGCAATGTTAGCCGGCACGCTGCCGACTATCGAACGTGGTTATGCGACCTGCGCCCCGCCTTCGGGGCGATCCCGACTTCGATGAGCTGGGAATGCTGATCGAGAAAGATCTGCCCAAGATCCGCCGATTCGGTGGTCATTCAATCGCAAATCCTCCGATCAGATATTGATAAAGGTAGTTCATTGAACTACCGTCGGTACGTGGAATTCGAGTGGGATGAAGCCAAGAGCGATGCTTGCGCGCAGCGAGGGTTCGACTTTGCTTATGTTCTGCAGGCCTTCTCGATCCCAATCGCGTGGTCGCATTGGGGTAACTGGGGTGATTGAGCGATTAAGTGATTCAGCCAACAATCACCCAATCCCCGCCCCATGCGCCTGTTCATCGGCGTGATAGCTTGACCGCACCAGTGGCCCGCAGGCGGCGTGCCGGAAACCCATCTGCAGGGCTTCCTGTTCGAATTGTTTGAAGCGCGCCGGTTCGACATAGCGCAGCACCGGAAGGTGGCCGCGGGTCGGTTGCAGATACTGGCCGAGGGTCAGCATCTCGACATTGTGCTCGCGCAGGTCGCGCATCACGTCTAGGATTTCTTCGTCGGTTTCGCCCAGCCCCAGCATCAGTCCGGACTTGGTGGGAGTCCCCGGGAAGCGCGCCTTGAAGTCTTTCAGCAGTTGCAGTGAATTGCCGTAGTCGGCCCCCGGACGTGCCTGCTTGTACAGGCGGGGCACGGTTTCGAGGTTGTGGTTCATCACGTCCGGAGGACAGGCCGAAAGTTTCTCCAGCGCGACCCCCAGGCGTCCGCGGAAGTCCGGTACCAGGACTTCGATGCGTGTCTGCGGTGACTGGCTGCGTACTTCGCGGATGCAGTCTGCGAAGTGCTGGGCGCCACCGTCGCGCAGGTCGTCGCGGTCCACGCTGGTGATCACCACGTACTTCAGCTTCATCGCGGCGATGGTCTGGGCGAGGTTCCGTGGTTCTTCCGCGTCCGGCGCCAGCGGCCTGCCATGGGCAACGGCGCAGAACGGGCAGCGGCGCGTGCACAGGTCGCCGAGGATCATGAACGTGGCGGTGCCTTTGCCGAAACACTCGCCGATGTTCGGGCAGGACGCTTCCTCGCAGACGGTGTGGAGTTTGTGGTCGCGCAGGGCCTGCTTGACCTCGTAGAACTTCTGGCTGGACGGCGACTTGACGCGAATCCAGTCGGGCTTCTTCAGCGGCACGATCGGGATGATCTTGACCGGATTACGTGCGGTTTTGTGCTCGCCGGTCTGGCGTTCGACTTTGGTATCGCTCATGAGGTTGGTTGCTCGAACTCCGTGCTCAGCTTGTCCACCAGCCCGTCGCCGATGGCGCCAGGCGGGTCCTTGATACCGAGGTCCCGCGTTTGCGTGACCCGCAATCCGGGATAACCGCAGGGGTTGATGGCATCGAAGGGTGAAAGGTCCATGTCCACGTTGAGGCTGAGCCCATGATAGGCGCAGCCATTGCGAATCCGCAGTCCGAGCGCCGCAACCTTGGATCCGTCGACGTAAACACCCGGCGCATCCTCGCGACTGGCGGCGCTGACGCCGTGCTCTGCCAGCAATTCTATCACCGCGCGTTCCAGCGTCCGTACCAGCGCGCGCACGCCGATCTGGCGGCGGCGCAGGTTCAGGAGGGTATAGACCACGACCTGTCCGGGGCCGTGATAGGTGATCTGGCCGCCGCGGTCCGATCTGACGATGGGGATGCCGTTGTCGATCCGCGGCAGGTGCTCGGGCTTCGCCGCTATGCCGAGCGTGTAAACCGGCGGGTGTTCCACCAGCCACAACTCGTCAGGCGTATCGGCCGTGCGCGCCAAGGTGAAATCGCGCATCCGATGCCAGGCAGACTCGTAGTTAGCCAGGCCGAGCCGGCGGATCAGGGGCGAGGGGCGAGGGGTGAGG
>Ga0163150_10002727_pt1 | contig 26367 bp, 25 predicted proteins | sample OliLakLV19P2IB_FD_148628 | JGI IMG/M metagenome (GOLD analysis project Ga0163150, IMG submission 148628) | Freshwater microbial mat bacterial communities from Lake Vanda, McMurdo Dry Valleys, Antarctica - Oligotrophic Lake LV.19.P2.IB | ecosystem: Environmental > Aquatic > Freshwater > Lake >...
GCCTACAATCTCACCCGCAAGCTTCCGGGAAGGGATTCCATCCGCCTCCGGCGCAAAACCGCTGGGTGGGACGACGAATATCTCGCCAGCCTCATCGCCGCGTGATTTCCTTCACCCGATTCCCCTGCACCGTTAAGGGTGTCGCTGCCAAGTCCCCCATCGATCACATTGTCACCTGAATTCCCCGTAATGGTGTCGTTGAGCGACGAGCCTGTAACATTTTCCACGCTGTTCAGAGTTCCAGACGCAGTACCCGCAGTGTAAGTACTAGTGGTGAGGTTCACGATCGCTGCCGCACCCAATTGCGCAAAGCTTATGCGATCGACGCCGTTGTCACCACGAATGATGTCATTCCCGAAACTCGCGATAAAAGTATCGTTGCCGTCACCGCCCTCCAGGCGATTGTTGGAGCCGTTACCCTTGATTGTGTCGTTGAAGCTCGATCCGAGTACATTTTCGATACTGAAGATCGTGTCGTTTCCCTGTCCGGTTGCTGTCCCTGAAACCAGGTCGACATTAACGGCCGCACAGCCATCAAAGTCGGCCCAGTCCGTGCCTGTGCCGCCATCGAGTTGATCGTTGCCGTCTCCGCCGTTAAGCCGGTCGTCATTGGCGCCGCCGAAAAGCAGGTCGTTGCCGCGGCCACCCTTGATCGTGTCGTTCCCGTTTCCGCCGTCGACAAAATCATCACCATCGCTTGCATCGACGTAGTCGTTGCCCCCGCGGGCGTTAATGTTGTCGGCGAACGCCGTTCCGATCAGTGTGTTGCTTGAGTTGTTTCCGTTGATGTTGGCCACTTGAATTCCCCGTTACGCGTTGACTGAAGCACGGGATGTAATTTCGTTCATCGCAGGATTCTCACAATCCCGCGTATATGGGGTGGGAAATTGATTTCGCAGGCCAAACACGTTTAGCGTTGTGCATTCGATCACAGATTATATCGAGACTCGACTGCCTGTAACGTTGCAGATCATTTGAACCCAAGCCTGACAAGCACTTGCCCCGCTAGGTCGAGCACGTCGATGTTGCCGCTGTCTTCGTAGCAAACATCGAGAATGGCGCTTGCGATCTTTTCGTCGCGCAAGGTCTGGCGATCCATCCCGTTCAATTCCGCCGCCTTGTATGTCCTTCTAAGCCCGTGGGACGAAGGAGTGTCCCCGGGGCCGCGCGCTGGCGCGGACTCAGTCGCGGATCAGCCCGCGACGACGAGCCGGTATCCCGCGTCATATGCATCAAGGGTGAGCAATTCGGCATAACGGCGTTCCCATTCACCGGATTCAAGCTCCCGCTTCAGATTTTGCAGCCCGGCTTCGGCGTTGCTGATGGTCCAAAAGGCCGAACTGCCGGATCGGATGCGTGCATCAAGATAGGCGGCAGGCCGTCGCCAATAGGCATACAGAAATCCATCGCTGCAATCATGTGGCACCGGAATTGGTGTGATCCGTACAGAGCCCAGCCATCGCTCGTAGTCTGACATCGCAGGCATCACTTTTTCGTCCAATACCGCCAGTTCAGGAAGATAGTCGGTCAGCCACGGCCGGTGGTCTGGATCGCAGGTGAGCAAGACGATACGGCCGCGCGTCACGCGGCGCATCTCGCGCAAGCCGGCTTCCTTGCCGGACCAATGATGAACGGTCAGGATCGCCATAGAGGCGTCAAAACTCTTGTCATCAAACGGCAGGTCTTCGGCGCAGGCCTGAATCACCTCCGCCGCCGCAGGACTACGTTTTCGGATCATCTCGCGCGAAGGCTCGACAGCCGTCACCGACCGATTGGCAGGTTCGTAATTTCCAGTCCCGGCGCCAACATTCAAAACGGTTTGGGCAGACCCCAGCGCGCTATCGATGATCTTGGCTATCCGCAGATCCGGCTTGCGAAGCTCCGCATAGTTTATCCCGATGCTGTCATATTTTTCGCTCACCGCGCTTTTCTTCCAACAGTCACCGAAGTCTGAAAGGGGTCACTTGTGCCCGAGCTTGGCAAGGGCTTGTCTGACCAGGTCCGGCACATCGATGTTGCCGCGGTCGTCATAACAAACGTCGAGAATGGCTTGTGCGATTTCTTCCTCGCGACCCTTGATGTCGGACCCGGCGCTGCTTCCTGCGCGCGCGTTCACCGCCTCAACGACTTTGTCGAATATTCTATTGAGCAGCTTGATGCCTGCTGGTTCGTAGCCAAATGTGTTTGCTGAAGAAAAATGGGACATGAGCCGTCTGTCATCGCCTTTGTGGATTTCGAAACCCATTCTAAACCATACAAGCGGTGCTTTTCACATACGATATGCCGCAGTATAAAGGTGTTTTCCGGTTATCAGCATCTTTGAGCGCCGGGACGTAAGTCATAATTGAGGGCGCAAAGCACCATGAACGGCAACCCAAGCGAACTTAAAATCTCGCGCCTGCTGGCGGCGCCACGCGCGCGCATCTGGCATGCCTGGTCCGACCCAAAACTCCTGGCGCAATGGTGGTGTCCGCGCCCGTGGACGACCGAGGTTCGCGCCTTTGATTTTCGCGCCGGTGGCGATTTTTACACGTTCATGCGCGGCCCCGACGGCGGCGAAAGCGACAATCCAGGCTGCTTTCTTGAGGTTGAGCCACAAGAGCGTATCGTCATGACGTCCCAGTTAACCGGCGGCTGGCGTCCGGCCACGCCTTGGCTTGCCATAACGGCGATCATCACCATGGCCGACGAGGCTGCCGGCACACGCTATGATGCGCGCGTCCTGCACAAGGACAGCGCCGACTGCGACCGCCACAAAGACATGGGCTTCTTCGACGGCTGGGGCACCTGTATCACCCAGCTTGAGGAATTGGCACAGAAGATTGCTTAGGCGCACAGCCCGCAATTCACAATATGAAGCTCACAAGCCAATAACTAACGGCCGCGATCAGCGCCGAGGCAGGAATTGTCACGATCCAGGCAAAAACAATCCCGCGCGCGATGCCCCAACGCACCGCCGATGTACGCCGGGCGGCACCGACGCCGATGATGGCGCCGGTGATCGTGTGCGTCGTGGACACAGGAATGCCGAGATAGGTCGCGCCGAACAACGTGGCCGCACCCGCGGTTTCAGCGCAGAAACCCTGCATGGGCGTGAGCCGCGTGATTTTCGAACCCATGGTGTGCACGATACGCCAACCACCAAACAACGTGCCGAGTGCCATTGCCGCATAGCACAGGATCGCCACCCAGAGCGGCACATAAAATTCGCCTTCGATCATCCCATGCGCGTAGAGCAGGGCGGCGATGATGCCCATTGTCTTCTGCGCGTCGTTGCCGCCGTGACCCAGCGAATAGAGCGCCGCCGAAACGAATTGCAGTTTGCGGAACGTCCCATCGGCGAAGGCCGGCGTCGCGCGCACGAAACTCCACGAGACGGCGAGCACCATCAGCAACGCCAGGACGATTCCCGTCATCGGCGAGCCGGCAATGGCCAGCACGGTCTTGGTCAAACCACTCCAAACGATTGCGTCGAAACCCGCTTTGGCGACGCCCGCGCCCACAATGCCGCCGATCAGGGCATGCGAGCTCGACGAGGGAATGCCGCCCAGCCACGTGACGACGTTCCAGACGATGGCACCGGAAAGGGCGCCGAAGATAACTGCGTCGTCGATGAGGGCGGGGGAGATAATCCCAGAACCTACGGTCTTTGCCACCGCAACCCCAAAGAAAAAGAAGGCGATGAAGTTGAAGAATGCGGCCCACATGACAGCGTGATGCGGCTTCAACACGCGGGTAGAGACAATAGTTGCGATCGAATTGGCGGCGTCGTGCAGGCCGTTCAAGAAGTCGAACGCGAGCGCGACCACGATGAGAAAGATGAGTGAAACGGCGACCCCGTCGATTTCCATGAAATGTCCGCTCTCACAGATGCTCGATGACGAGACCGTTGATCCGGTTCGCGACATCCTGGAAGCAGTCGACCACCTTTTCCAGGTGATCGTAGATTTCCGCGCCCTTGATGTAGGCCATGGCGTCGGTTTTGGCCGGCCCCTGCAGCAGCGCCTTCAGGCCGTCGAGGTAGAGTTGATCCGATTGCTCCTCGAGGCGCACAATTTCCTCGGTGATGACGTTGAGCCTGGGGGCATGCCTGCGCATCGTTCGAAGCAGAGGCACGGCTTCGCCCGCCAGCGCCGCAGTCCTGATGATGAGGTCACCAGTCTGGCGCATCGGCGGTTCGAATTTATCGACTTCGAACAACAGAACGGCCTTGGCAGTTTTGTTCATCTGGTCGATGGCATCATCCATCGAGGTGATGAGGCCGCGAATGTCGCTGCGATCAAAAGGCGTGATAAAACTGCGGCGGATCGCTTGAAAAACCTCAGCGGTGATCAGATCCGCCTCGTGCTCGTGCGCGGCGATCCTGGCGCAAAATTCGTTCACTCTCGGGCCGCCGTCGAGCATCTCGCGCAGCGCCGTCGAGCCGCCGATGAGACACTGCACATGGCGGTCGAACATGTCGAAGAACCGCTCTTCGTGCGGCATCATCTTGTAGAACCAACTCAGCATCGATCATCCTCTCGCGCAGCTACTGACTGCAACTTCCCGGCATGTCAGGGTGGTCTAGCCGACGGCAGCGAGAACGTCGCGGCAAACCGCGTGCATTTCCCCAGCTAACGAGGAGACCTTAACGCCCCGCCTTCGCCTTCGACTCGTTCGCCGCGTGGCCGAAGATGCCCTTGGCCATCAGCGAGGTCTCGCCGTCGCGCCGTTTCTGGAACACCTCCGCCCGGATGGCGTGAGCATGCGCGTTGTCAGGCTCCGCCAGCACCGCGAGTTCAGCCAGGTGACACGCCACGCGCACGTCTTGCGCCACAAGCCCAAGCGCCCGTTCCGCCAGCTTGCTGACGCCACCCGCCAGCGCCGCGATTTCCTTCGCTAGTGCCGTCTCGCGCGCAGGCTTCAGATTGGCAGGATTCCCGTCATACCAGCCGCCATAGAGACGCCAGATGTTGCGCACCACGAACTCCGGCTCGTCATAAGTAGGCTTGAGATAGGGCTTGTCCAACACCGTTTGCGCGATCGTCACCGAATGAATGATATCGTTCAGCCGCGCCCCTTGGTTCATCATTGCCAATGTCTCGCGAACCAGTTGCTCCAGCGCTTCGGCAACATCGCTCAGTACACGGCGGATGCGCGCCGCGCCGTCGATAGGCAATCCGTGCGCAGGCAGGAATAACTCGGCGCCAAGATCAGCCATAGCCCGCATCGCCTGCGCCCATTCCAGTGGATAGCGCTGCACCTTTTGCGGATTGCCGGCGTTGGGAAAATTCCAAATAAAGAAATCGCCGGCGCAAATTGCTTTATGCTTGGGCACCCACGCCCAGGTGTGATCGTCCGTCTCGCCCTTGGCGTGATTGAGCTCGATCTTCAGCCCGCCGACATCGAGGTTTAAGTGATCGCGATAGATCGTGTCGGGTTTAGGCGCGCTTTCGGGCAGAAAGCGCGAAGAGTTCGAAATATCGTAACCGCTGCGCCGGAACTGTCCGAACTGGCGTTCATTGATGATCTGGTTGTAGCCATTGGTCATGTTGTAGCGGTCAAAACGCTTGGGCACATTTTCATGACCACAAACGCGCAACCGTTGATGCCCATGCGCGTCCGCATCGGCAACAAAGGCCCCACAGCCGCCGACGTGGTCGACGTGCCCATGAGTGTAGACAACAGTGTTGAACCGGTCCTTCCGCCAGCGTCGCACTTCGTCCACGACCTTGCTGCCGCCGCTGGGGTTGGACGTGTCGAACGCAATCAGCCCGTCGTCGGTCTCGAACAAGACGCAGTGCGAGAAGGCCTCGACCATCGCAACGCCGGTCGCGATTTCGGAAAGCGTGTGATTGATCCGGTTTATCGGTCCAACAGCATCCGCGCCCTTACCCTCATCAATCACCGCCCTCGAAAGCGCCAGCAGATCAGCCATCAAAGTATCCTTCGTTCAATACAATCAGGCGGGATCATTGCGCCGGTAAGCCTCAACGCACAAGAGCCGCAATGCGTTCGCAAAGGTATCTACTGACAATCAGGGTTTCACCACAATAGCCGTGCATGCTGACACCGCGCCGAGGGGGAGCGTCACCAGAACGGATGACTTAAAATAAAGTGCCGCAGCGAGTGTCAGGCGCCCATCTCCACCTGCGGTGCGCTTCCAATACAGCCACGTACCGACCGGCAGTGTTGCTCCGGTTGAATTGAAAATCGCAATTTTATTTGATCTCCCGTCGCTGGTTTCACTGCAACCGACGGCTTGCGTTGAACAGGCCAGTGCCCAACCGCTTGAGACCCCAAGCGCCGCCAATAGCAAGACGGCAAATCGAAATGACTGCATGGATTGAACCTCCAGGTTAAGAGACGGCACACAACAGTGCCGCCTCGACCCAAACTTTACCTGATCTAATGCACAGCGACAATGTCCGCCAACTTGCGATGACAACAGGCCCACTCGCTGTGGCTACAGCTTCAACACCAGCTTGCCACCCGGCGGCACCGCGGCCCATCGCCCCGCGAGATCATCGATCGCCGCTCGGATCGCCTGAATATCTTCTCGCGTCAAGGGGAAGGGCCTGTCACCCCGCGCCTCGCAAGTCGTGTGAAACAGATCAATGACCTCCATAGCGTCCGGCCGTCCGCTCCAGCTGTCGGCCTGCATCGTCTCGACCAGACGCTCAACACCTTCACTCTCGATATTGGTTTGCATCCGGAAGCCCGCGCCTTCGCCTTCAGCCCGCCGGTGCATAAATCCGCGCCGCGCCATCACAGTTTCGACGGCATAGTGAAACATGTCGTGCGGAATCGGCGCCTGCTTCGGGCAATCGGTCGTCTCCAATGCGCCATCCTTCAAGACCAGCATGGCGTCATATTTTCCGGCACGCCTTTCAAAAATGATGTCTGGCATCTACTCCGCCGCACGCGGCTCCAGCGCCGCGACGCGCTCGACCGCCACTCTCGTGACATTGCCGTAGTCTGTCTTGCCCGTGCCCAGCACCGGCACCTGTTCGACATGCACCACCCGGCGTGGCACAGCGAGTTCGGCGACACCGTGGTTTTGCGCCCAGGCTACGATCTCGGCACGATTGGCTTGCTTGGCGTCGGTGATCAGTACGATCTGCTCGCCTTTGCGCCCGTCGGGCAGCGACACCGCAGCATGCATATTGTCAGGCCACAGTGCCGAGGCACAGTTTTCCACCACCGCCAGAGACACCATCTCGCCGCCGATTTTGGCAAAGCGCTTGACGCGTCCACGAATGGCGATGAAGCCTTCACCGTCAATTGCAACAACGTCGCCCGTATCATGCCATCCATCGATGAGCTGATGCAGCACACCCGGCTGGTCAGGGCTCAAATAGCCTTTCATCACATTGGGCCCGCGCACGAACAGGCGCCCGGCATTGGGAATACCTTCGACGGGCTCAAGTTTGGATTCCATGCCGGCCATCAAGGTGCCCACCGTGCCAAGCTTGCTTGCACCCGGCTGATTCGCGGCCACCACGGGAGCAGCCTCAGTCACGCCATAACCTTCGAGGATTTCCATGTTGCAGCGCCGGCGTAACAAAGCCCGCGTCTCATCGCGCACGCGCTCGGCACCGCAAACCGCCAGGCGCAATGTTGCCAGATCGCCTTCGTCACTTGCGCGCGCGTATTGCGAAATGAATGTGTCGGTCGCCAGCAATATCGTCGCTTTCGTTCGACGCACCCGCTTCGTGATTTCCTTCACATGCAGAGGGGAAGGGTGAAACACCACCTTGATGCCCGCGATAAGCGGCAACAGCGCCCCGACCGTCAAACCAAAGCAATGAAACGTTGGCAGCGGGTTGAACAGCACATCTGTCTTTGGATAGAGGTCTATGTGCGCGCGCACCTGTTCAACGTTGGCCAGGACATTCCCGTGGCTGAGCACAACACCCTTGGGGTCACCCTCGGTTCCCGATGTGAACAACACGACGGCCGTTTGGTCATGATGCGGCCACTTCGCCAGCGCCCAATGCGGCACGAACGAGCCGATCACCGCTGCAATCTTGTCGATCACCGACAGCTTTTCGCGCACGTCTTCCAGATAAACAATCTTGGCAACCGTCGACAGCTCCTCGATCAACGGCTCAAGCTTTGCCAACTCCACAAACCGGTGCGCTGTCGCGATCACTTTCACTTCGCCGGCCGCGCAGGCAGCCTTCAGGTTTCGCGCCCCCGCAGTAAAGTTCAGCATCGCCGGAACGCGGCCAAAGGCGTGGATGGCAAAAAACGCCAGCACCGCTCCAACGCCCGTCGGCAGCATGATGCCAATGGTCTCTTTGGGCTTTGCATATTTGCGCATTGCGCTGCCCAGTGCGAACGAGGCGCGCACGATCTCGTCGTAACTGAGTTGCCGGTCATCAGCGTCCCAGATCGCAATGGTCTTGCCGCCGAAGGTTTTGCGAGCCTCAAGCAGCGCCGACATCATGGAGCGCTCGGTACGCTTGATATCAAATGGAATACGGGCAGAAGCTGTTTGAGGCGCGGGAAGCGACATTGGCTTTCCTTCCATGCGGCGAGACGCCGATCACGAATTGTTTCAGATAAGGTAACACTGAACATGCCACAAGCAAGCCCGTGATGTGCCTTGGCAGAAAAACCAGTCTATTCAGGTGTTTGAAATTAACCGGACTCGCCGCCAACACGAATGTCAGCCTATGTGATTCTCTCAGCTTTGCGCTATATCTAGGCAACCAATGCCCACAATTTTCGATCAAACCAGCAAAGACCTGCGCGCCCTGCGCCACCCTGAAAAACGTGAACGGCCGGTCAATGCTGTGCCGCGCAAGCCCGATTGGATCCGCGTCAAAGCTCCGGGCTCAAAAATTTTCGCCGAAACCAAAGCCATCGTAAAAGCACACGGCCTGCACACCGTCTGCGAAGAGGCAGGCTGCCCCAACATCGGCGAGTGTTGGTCGAAGAAGCATGCGACCTTTATGATCATGGGCGACACCTGCACCAGAGCCTGCGCGTTCTGCGATGTGAAGACCGGAATACCGGGTCTGCTCGACGGCACCGAACCCGCAAAAGTGGGCGACGCGGTGGCCCAGCTTGGCCTCGCGCATGTCGTGGTCACATCCGTCGACCGCGATGACTTGGCCGATGGTGGCGCTGAACATTTCGCACAAACGATCAGGTCAATCCGCGCAGCCTCGCCGGGCACAACCATCGAAGTGCTGACGCCTGACTTCCTGCGCAAACCCGGCGCCCTTGAAGTGGTGATCGAAGCCAAGCCTGACGTCTTCAACCACAACCTCGAAACCGTACCGCGTCTCTATCTGAAAATCAGACCCGGCGCCCGCTACTTCGCCAGCCTGCGCTTGCTGCAACAGGCCAAGGAGATCGACCCCGCGACTTTTACCAAATCCGGCCTGATGGTCGGTCTCGGAGAAACCCGCGAAGAGGTCATGCAAGTGATGGACGATCAACGCGCCGCGAACGTCGACTTCCTCACCATCGGTCAGTACCTGCAGCCATCGCAGCGCCACGCCGCCATCGACCGCTTCTGGACGCCGGAAGAATTTGAAGGACTGGCCGGGATTGCACGCGCCAAAGGCTTCCTGATGGTCTCGGCCTCGCCGCTGACCCGTTCGTCCTATCTGGCGGGAGACGATTTCGAACGGCTGCGTACGGCGCGCCAAACACAACTCAGCCGCGGACAATGAAATCTTGCCGCGCCACCACGAGAATCGTCTGGTACCCTACAGCGACGAACAAATGTTCGCCCTCGTCGCCGACGTGGAACGCTATCCCGAATTTTTACCCTGGTGTGTTGCCACCCGTATTCGTTCGCGCGAAGGTAACACGTTCACCGCTGACGTTATCGCAGCCTTCGCCACCCTTCGCCAGCGCTACACCAGCCGCGTGATCCTTGACCCGGCGGCCAAAACCATCGTCATCGACTATCTCGACGGCCCCTTCGAGCACCTCACCAATCGCTGGCATTTCATTGCCTGCGCAGCCGGTTGCGAGGTCGACTTCGATATAGACTTCCGCTTCCGCAGCAAAACCTTGGAAACGCTGATCGCAGGCGTCTTCACACGCGCAGTCAAAAAAATGACAGCCTCTTTCGAAGAGCGGGCTCATACTTTGTACGGAAAGCAGAGCCAGCGATAGAAACTCAGGGTTTCTATTCAATGAACAAATGATTGTTGCATCTTGAAAGGCGAGTGCGAGCCCTCGTGTTCTCCTCCCAAGTGCTTTTCCACTTTAGTTGTCATGTTGCTGCGAAAACATTTATGCCATTGTCGAGACTTGCGCTTTGGGGGAGGCGCTTGGGATGGGGCAACGCGGATTTTCTATTCTTGGCGATATCGTCGCAACAATTGTGCTGGTTAGCGCGCTAGGCTTCGTTGCACATTTAGAGAGGGATGCCCGGTTAGTTCAGAAAGACAACAGTAGAAAATTTCTTCCGGTTTCACTGCCGGGGGCGGCGTCGGCGATGGTCGAATATTCTCAACCGGCAGTCCGTCCAGACGATGCTACGGCCGCTGAGCAACGGGCGCAGTACGCAGCAGACGTGCCAAAGTCGATTGTCGAACTACAACAATTTCGCCACATCCAAACCATAGTGCTACCAGACAAGCAGGGGTTCGCAACGTTGAGCAACCTCAATCCTGACATCAATGCAGCGTTCCTGCTAACCGTTGGTTTGGGCGGCGGTGCCGGACTTGCCCGCTACCATATCGAGAATCCGCGTAACAAAGTCCAACGCCTGACTCTTGTGGCTGAAGCTTTTCCGGCGCTGAACCTGATTACCGGCAACACAGTAACACCATGCGAGTTGTGGTCAGGGAAACCCAGCATGTTGGAGAAGGCGAGCGCTTCGCCGCTTCCTTTCGCGCCGTTGTGCGACGGACAGCTCCTTTTACGAAATCGGGTGACGGGACACCGCACCAATTTGGAACTGGTCACAGATTTGTTGAGAGACAATGTTTGGCGTGGCGAAGATATCGTCGGATTTGTGCGCGATGTCTTTTTCAAAGATGCATTTCGGGAAACCGGCCACGCGGAGAACCTTGAAGGAGCGCCGCCTGCCGAAGTGCTGACGCCTGCATCGCTGAGCGCGGCCTACGCGAATAAGGCCGTCGTCCCCAGAGACCTCGCGATCGATGTCGGCGCGCCGCCTTCGCGTCAACTGGGTTTAGGGCGGTGGTACGCGGTGCGTCAGTTGCAAGGTGTATTTGTCAGCGTCATGCAGCCGCAAGCGGTAAGCGAGGCAATCATTGAACGCGGCAAGTCGCTGCTAAACAATTTGGACCCGGCAGAAGCGTCTGCGTTCAACTATTTGGTGGCGTTCGACCTATCGCAGTATGATCTCCAGTATGCCATCGGCACTGAGCATCCCAGGCTTGGCTGGTCGCCGCGCGCGCTATCTCCCAACAGCAAGCTGCCGGGCCCCGATGGTATCTCGAACCCCGCGCCCATTGTTACAACAGGCATGCTGAGCCCTGCATTGCTCGGCCGTGTTGTTGGGACATTTACCGGAGGCTTTAAGCGCGAGCACGGTGCCTTTAAGCATGGTGACCTTGCCAAGGCCAACCACAGCTCGCATTACGGATTCATTGAAAATGGAGTTGTATTCAGCAAACTTCATCCAGGTCTGGCGACTTTGTATGTGCTCGACGACGGCACGGTGCAGATGAAAACCTGGACGGACGGCGACAACCGTTTTCTCGCACGAATTAGGTTTGCGCGGCAAAACGGTGTCGCCCTGGTTGAAAGCGATGCAACGGGTCAAAATCCGGTCCCCGGCCCCTTCGTGGCCAAGTGGGGATTGGGCAATTGGTCGGGATCGGCGGATGCGAAATTACGAACATTGCGCGGAGGGGTGTGTTTCCAGCAGGCCGGATCCAAACAGTTCCTGATCTACGGATACTTTTCGACTGCTACGCCATCGGCAATGGCGCAAGTGTTTCAAGCCTATGGATGCCGGTATGCAATGCTGCTCGACATGAATTCAATCGAGCACACCTATCTCGCCCTCTATGCGAGACACGGCGACAAGATCAAAGTCCAGCATCTCGTAAGCGGCATGGCTGGAATCGACAGGAATGTGAATGGTCAATTGCTTCCAAGATTTGTTGCCTATCCGGACAATCGAGACTTCTTCTATTTCGTCAAGCGGGAGACTGGTCCATGAAGTTGCGTTTGGTCATCAGCACACTCTGCGTGATGCTGTTATCCGCAGTCGTTGTCGGGGGGGCCGATTCCACGCTGCAGCAGCAAAACGAGCAGCTTTTTAAGCAAATGGCCGGCACGCTAGGATTGAGCGGCGAACAAATCACCAGGATTCGAGGCATCTTCGCGCGTTCGGGACGTATGGGGCAGGGCAACCCGTCAATAACAGTACACCCGGTCACGCCCGCGCAGTGTTTGGCTCGGCTGGAGCGCGAGGGCAAGAGTTACAACAACCAGGGCTTCGAAAAGATCTGCGGTTCGAAATTTATGGCGCCGCTTTATGATCCGGAAACTCAGAAACCTGAGGATGCCAAGGTCTGCATAGATCAATTTGAATTTCCAAGCATCCCATGCACCTATCCCGTGGTCTGGACAAAGGCCAGCGAAGCCGCAGAGGTCTGCGAGGCACAAGGAAAGCGCATGTGCGATGCCCATGAATGGGAGGGTGCATGCGCAGGCAGCCTCCAACCGCCGGACTATGAGTTTGATCTGGCCCGCGGTCTCGATGGACATTCGGCATTCAATCGCTTGCGTGCCGCCCACAACAACCGGTTTAGCTCGAGCCAAAGCTGGAGCTATGGTCCTGCCTATCGCAAAGGTGTGTGTGGCGCGAATAGCTTTAAGAGCAGCGGCTGCAATGGTGGAGAGTGGGGCAGCTGCGGTTCGAACACCTATCCCTCGGGTGAGTTTCATGACTGCCACAGTGTGCTTGGGGTTTATGACATCAACGGTAATGCGGCCGAGCACATGAATTTACCGGTTGCTCCGGAGCAAATGAGCAGCCGCGGAAGCAAAACATTGGGCCACACTGAGATGAAGGGCAGCTGGTTTATATGGGACAAAATCCGTGCGCACGAGGACTGGTGCCGCTGGCGCGCACCGTACTGGCACGGCAGCCGCGTTAGAAATTCAGGAAGTCACGCGAACTATCATCTCGGGTTCAGGTGCTGCAAAACTATGGAAGCGCGGTAACGACTGCGCGGCAGTGCTGCTCACAGACCCAGCCGCTTGAACAGCGCCTGCGGGATGTTGCGAATGATGAACATGATGAGTTGCCAAAAGTGGGGCGTATAGAGTGTGTTTGTTTTGCGCTCGATTGCCCTTACAATTTGCTGGGCAACTTGATCAGGTTGCGCGAGGAGCGCAGCCGGTAGCGCAAGTCCCTTTGTCATGGGGGTATCGACGAAACCTGGCTTGATGGTCACGACGTGAACTCCCGCCTTGTACATCCGTGCGCGCAGCCCTTCGCAAGCCGTTGACACCGCAGCCTTCGCGGCGCCGTAGAGATAGTTCGATGCCCTCCCTCGGTCGCCGGCAACAGACGAAAGGACGGCCAATGTTCCAGTGCGCTGGAGTTCAAGTTGCAAGGCCACCACGTTCATCAGTGCGATAACGGATGTGCAATTCGTTTCAAATTCCTTGAGTGTCAGGGCGGTGCTGTGCTCACTGACCTTTTGAACGGGCAAATTGCCATAGCTAATCAAAGCAACGTCGATCTGCTTGAGGGCGCCCACAGCGTGTCCAAACATTGCCGGATGAGCACCGTACTCCGTTGCGTCCATTGCATGCACTGTGACCGATCTCGCCCCGCGCGCGCGCAAGTCGGCGGCGGTCTGATCGAGCTTGCTGGCGTTGCGTGCGACCAGAAAAAACTCACAATTGCGTCCGGCCCATAGTCTCGCGCACGCCACGGCGATGGCCGAGTTCGCGCCGATGATCAAGATACGTTTCATTTCGTCACTCGGTCCCAAAAGCGAGAGTTCATGGCGGGATCGCGAAGCGCTTCCACTTTTTCCCATGCAGGATAAAAGTTTCGAAAATCTTTTCCACTCATGTGCGCGTCCTTAGCGGGGTAGAGCCGTCCTCCAGCCTCGCGAACAATAGCGTCCAAATTCGGGAATAGTTGGTTCTCGAGAGTATCGGCTTGCGGGAAGTCGAGCGCCAGCGAGGTGCCTGGCATTGGGAACGACATCAGTCCCGGCGAGGCGATGTCGCCGCAACGCTTGAGCACCGCAAGGAAAGACGCCTCACCCGCATGTGACGTTACGCGCAAAACTTCACGCATCGCTACTTCTGCTGCAGCGTCCGGGATGACGCACTGGTACTGTTGGAATCCGTTGCGGCCATATATCCGGTTCCAGTGCAGGACGCGGTCCAATGGGTAAAAAAACTGATCGCACCCCATTCGCCGTTGCGTTCGCCGAACAGATTGGCGGCGCCAATAAACCTCGTTGAACGCTCTTGAAGTTACTTTGCTGATCATGGAAAAGCGCGGAGTCAGCGGAACTTGAATCTTCCATCGATCATCGACCTCAAGACTGCCGTCAACTGCATGGTCGCCAACGACGAATACGCCGCGCCCCGTATTCGTTCCGGTAGCCAGGCAGTCAATCCAAGCGACACTGTACTCGTGCAGATGGTCGAGCTCAGCTGACAGGGCGAAGAAATCGGACAGGCCGCCAAAACGCACGACGGTGGCGTCGATTTGGCTGGAGCGGATCGGCAGCAATCGGATCTCGGCCCACTCGATGACGCCCGTCAACCCAAGACCACCAATCGTCGCTGCAAAGAGCTCCCAATTTTCTCGAGGCGAGCAAGTGACTGCCTCGCCTCCTAGACGCACGAGTGAGAAGCGTTCGACGTGGTTGCCAAAAGTGCCGCGAACGTGATGGTTCTTGCCGTGAACGTCATTAGCAATCGCGCCGCCCAGCGTGACGAATTTCGTACCGGGCGTAACGGGCAGGAACCATCCTCGGGGAATTGCAATGCTCAAGATATCAGCCAGAGTGACGCCTGCCTCAGCCTTGAGCACGCCGCTTTGCCAATCAGCAGCGATAAAGCGGTCTAGCAAGAGTGTTTGGACGACGTGACCGCTGGACGCAAGACAACTGTCCCCGTAACTGCGGCCGTTGCCGAACGGCAGCGTCCCTCCGTGTTCGCGGCTGACGCGCTCCACAGTACTCTTCAGTTCGCAGCGCCAGTGAATTGAATGACCCGTTTGTGGAGCGCGGGGGTGGTGGCCCCAGGAATGAAGTGTCTCCTTCATGCCGCAGCAAAGAAAACGATGCAAAAGACGACACCGGCAATCAAACTGACGCGGTCGCTGACCGCGAATACGACGGGGTCATCATGCATTTGGCCGCGATGCGTGAGCATCCAGACGCGTGTGATCCAAAACAAGAGCACCGGGCACGCGAGCCAAATAATCTGCGGTTGGCCATAGAGCGCCACCGTGCTCTGGTCGAGGACGTAGAGTGCCAACACCAACACGGCCTGATAGCCTGAGGATGCGCCAAGTGAGGATATCATTTCCAGATCGTTGGGATCGTAGCCGCGCCCGCGCGCTTTTCCGCTGCGCCCGCTTTGCAAAGCCTCACGAAGTTCTGCGTAGCGTTTACACAATGCGAGGCTGAGGAACATGAACATCGAGAAAGCCAGCAACCAAAATGTCAGCGGCAATCCGAAGGCGGCACCTCCAGCAATAACGCGAATGGTGTAAAGCATCGCAAGTGTGATGACATCAAGGGCGATATAACGTTTCAACACCAGTGAATAAGACAAAGTGAGCGCATAGTAGACGCCCAAGGCAATCACGAACTGCCATGGCATCAGCAATAATGCTCCAGCGAAGGCCGCGAACAGCAGGAGCGGAAAAGCGATCAATCCCCACTTAACTGTCAATCGACCGGAGGCGAATGGGCGTCGACGCTTAGAGGCGTGATGCCTGTCGTCTTCAAGATCGAGCAAATCATTGACCAGATAGACGCTCGAGGCGCACAATCCAAAAAACAAAAACGCCAAAGCGCCCAACCACAACTGCGTGGTGTTCGTAAGCTGATGTGCGGCCAGAAGCGGCACAAAGATGAGTGCATTTTTTACCCATTGGTGTATGCGCAGTGCGTTCAAACAATCTTTCACTCTCAGAGCCCGGTTGGGACCGTAGGGGTTGGGTTTGGCATCTGAAATCCGCACGTGGTCAAAGAGCTGAAGGTGAGTGGCAATTCGGCCGGCCAAAGCATGGAGGTTGGTCGTGACCAGCACGACTGGGCGACCGGCTGCGCGTGCTGCAGCAATCTCAGACAGGGCTTTCGGTTCGTACGGGAGAACGGTCACATCGATTTGAGCCGTATCTGCGATCTGCTCAAGCGCCGCCTTGCTACGAAGGGCGCCACCGACGGCACGCAACAGCTGCCAAGGTTGACGCCGGAGCACCTCAATCGCGGATTCGAGTGTAAGATCGCATCGCAACAACGTGCCTTCGAGTTCGACGATGAGCGGTGACTGCTCGCTCACCAACGCGCTAAGTGTCATAAAGTTTCCCGCGCCCACATCCACAAGCAAATAGCATAATACCACTTTCCCGAGCACACACCGCAACAGCGATTTCAATTATACTTCTGGTGAATCCGGGTGATGAAACCCGCACAACTCTGAAGCGCCGTCGCCGGGCAGGTAAGTATTTTGGTTTTCCCTACCTCAACTCGGCCCACTTCGGTTACAAATAACTGCAGGTCCTAGGCGACGCCATGGCGTTCGGACCCTTTATGCAAGGCTTCGCCAAACCTGAGAGCAGTCCGTCACTCGGTGCCATGGTCGATGACATTGCTGAAACGGCTGTTCACGCTGAGCCGCGCGGTAGCACGCAGCTTGTGATTGTGTCGTCGCGGACTCGCGCATCTGCTCCACGATTTGCGCAAGCGCTGGGGATGAGGCATGCTCTATCTGCCGGTAATGGCAGGGGAGGCACGCGCATGGCGAGCGCCGTACAGGGCACACAACGTGTCACCGTTAAACCAAAGTTTGTCGCGCAGTGGATGGTTGTCATCGCCGTGCTCGGAGTTGGCTATTTCGCAGCCAGCCGTGTCATCGATGCCGGTCGCCGGGTGTTGCGCGGACCGGTGACAAGCGACGAAGCCGTGCTGGCTCATTGCGCCCAATTTGTGGCTCTCGCCAAATCAAGATACGGGGACGATTGGAAGTTCCGCCTCGATCCACGCGACACGGTGTGCGCGAGCCAGGTCCAGCAGGAGTGGGAGGCACAAATCCTCACGCGGGCCCAACCGGTAGCCCCCGAAACGCAACCAACCTTTGCCGCGCGCGCCGAGGAAAGCCCGCCGCGCGAGGACACAGCGCCCTCACTAAGCGCCTCCCGCGCCCGCAATCCGGAAACCTATTGCCTCAACCTCATGTCGCTCAGCCGCACGAAATACGGCGCGCAGCGGCGCACGCAAGTCTCTGCCGCCGAATCCTCCGGCTGCGAAGAAGTGTTTGCAAAGACAGCTGCAGAATAAAAAACGGCGCCCCCGTTGTGACACGAGAGCGCCATCGTATGTGTTTAGCGAACGCCCAGCGTCCGCAGCGCTTCCGGCGTAAAGCGTTCTTCGTTTAATTCATCGGCTTGCGGATTTGGCGGCCGCTCTTCGCCGATCATGGTGTTAGCCAGATATCTGCCGCCACCCAGAAGGTCATAGACGAGCTCCGCCACTGCGCCGCAGGCCGGAATGTGATAGGCCATGCCGGTGTGCAGTTCCTGATAGCGCCACAACTGTCCGCGCCCGTCGTAAATTTCGACCCCGGTCGGGATGTAGCTGTCTTCATCGATATACATTACGCGCCGCATGTAATTGTGACGTTGACCGGCGCGCAATTTGGCATCCACCACCCACACCCGATGCGGCTCGTAGCGGGCCGCCGCCTGGTTGATGTGCTTGGGTGTCAGCAAGTCTTTGTACTTGGTGTGCAGCAACGAGTAGGAATTGTAGGGAATGAACTTGACGGCCTTGCCCTTCAATGTCCAATCGTAGCGATCCAACGCACCGTTAAAGCCATAGAACGAATCTGCGGTTGTCATGCCGTCTGTATTGAATCCGGGATTGTCATAGGCAATGTCGGGCGCGCGCCGCGTACGCCGCGTGCCCGGGCTATACGACCACGCCTTGCGCTGCTCAACGGTGGCGTTCAGCGAGTCGTGCACCAGGATCACGTTGCCCGCCAGCCGCGGCGGCCCAATCGTGTTGGAAATATATTTGACCCAGATATTGTTGAGGTCCTCGGCTTTCTTGTTCGCCGGGTTGTGCCAGCCGCTGATCACTTCGTCCTGGACGTTGATCAGATTGTAGGAGCCGTTGGACTGCACCGGCGCCGCAGCAAAAGATCGTGTCCCTTTATGTGGCAGGAAACGCAGCTTTGAGTTCCAGACCACTTCCTTGGCGCTTTGCGGAATGGGAAATGGTACGCCGACGATACCGCCCAGCACCCCTTCGCCGTCGGGCGTGAGCTTGGCAACCGTCGCATTGTTCTTCGTTGCAGTCTGGACATATTGCGGCACCGTGCAAGACCGGCGCGATTCATAAACGTCCATCTTGTAGCTGGCGTAGCGCTTCAAAAGCGCTTTATGTCCCTCATCCAAACGGTCGGCATATTGAGCCATGTTAGCCGCAGTGATAGTGAATTTTGGCTTGTCCGACGGATAAGGATTGGGTGGGTGTTGCGTCTTCGGGTCGAATTTGACCCCGGCCGGAATAGCGTTGAGCCCGCCGGTGAAGGCCGGCACGTCGCCAGTGCCCGCGACTTCCGCGCCCATCATCGTCAAATCTTTACCTAAGCGTGCCGCCTGGTCGGCTGGAACGCCGGCAAAGGCGCTAGGAATGGCAATGACTGTTGCCAGCCAGGCTGCCACAAAAAATCGCTTCTTCATTTGGAGTTTCCTTCTTCAACCAAGCAGAACATGGTGCAAAAGTGATCATGGTGGCAATGGCCTTCGTCACAATTGCACCGCATACTTAAATGCCGCGGTGCAGCATTTTCAGCAATCTCTGCTTCGCCCCGGCATAAGAATGTGAAATTATCCCCACGATTTGCAAAGTGGGGCGGGGTGCGAGTGCTGGATACTTTTGAGCGAGTGCTATTTCGCGGCCGCGCCTACGTGCTTGTGTTGCTGCTGGCACTCACAGCGCTGTCAGGCTGGCAGGCGTCGTTGCTCCAGTTCGACGCCGACCTGGAAAAGCAGCTTCCCGCCGATCAGCCCTACATCCACACCGTGCTCGACTACAAAGACAAAATCGCGGGCCTCAACAGCGTGCAGATCGTGGTTGAAACACGTCAAGGCACGATCTGGACGCAAGCATTTTTGAAGACACTTTACGACGTGACGCAGGATGTGAATTTTCTGCCCAGCGTCTCACGCGAGTCGGTGACGTCCTTTTGGACACCCAACACGTTTGTCTATCAGGCGACCGAAAGCGCGATAGAGGCTCGCACCCTGATCCCCTCAAACGTGTTGCCCGAAACGATGACCGCGCAAGACGTGGCGCGCATCCGCGCCGATGCCTTCATGGGCGGGCTGCGCGGGCGATTGTTCGCGCTCGATTCCAAATCGGCAATGATCCATGCCTCGATCCAGCCGATCAACAGTGAAAAAGTCGACTTCATTGCCGTCGCCGCCGATCTTGAGGAAAAAATACGCAAGAAGTACGAAAACGATACGATAACCATCCGCATCATCGGCATTACAAAATTTATCGGCGAAATCGCGACCGAAGCCAACGACGTTCTCGCGTTCTTCGCCCTTGCGATCATTTTGAACGCGCTGGCGCTGTGGCTGTATTCGCGCTCGCTGGCGCTGACTGTGCTCACGGTGGTTTGTTCCGCAGTATCGGTCGTCTGGCTTCTGGCGATCATCAAAGTCTTCCACCTCAGCCTGCACCCGCTTGGCCTGATCGTCCCCTTCTTGGTCTATGCTATCGGCGTCAGTCACGGCGTCCAGCAAATCAATCTGTTCCTGGTCGCTGTCACGCGCGGCCACACCTCCGTCGAGGCAGCACAACGCGCCTTCCGTCGCCTGCTGCTGCCTGGTTTCTTCTCGTTGATGACCGTGCTGACTGCATTTGCGGCCATGTTGACTGTGCAGATCCCGTTTGTGCAGGACCTCGCCATCATCGCCTTGATCGGCATCGCCCTGAAATTCGTTTCAAACCTGGTGATGCTGCCACTGGCTGCCAGCTATGTGCACTTCGATCAGCGCCATGTCGATCATCAAAAGCACCTGTTCGCCGAGCGCCAAAAATTCATGGCCGCCTTCTCTCGTGACGCCCATCCCATACCCGCAATCATCGTGCTTGTCTTAACTCTGGCACTTGCGGGTGTCGCCGTCTGGCACGCCCAGGACGTCAAGATCGGCCACTTGAAACCGGGCGCGCAGGAACTCTGGGCCGATGCCCGCTATAACGTGGACTCTGCGGCCATTGCGAGCAGTTATGATCTGGACCTGGACAGTTTCGTGATTGTCACGGTGGCCCCGCCTGACGCCTGTGTCGACCATAAGGTGATGGCGCTGATCGAACGCTTTGGCGTCAGCATGCGCTCAGTGCCGGGTGTCAAATCCACCATGTCGCTGCCCGAGGGTGCGCGCTTTGTCTATTCGATTATGCAAGAGGGCAATCTCAAGTGGCGCGTGCTCCCCAGAGCCGCCGATGTGCTTTCGGTGGCAACTGGCGCTATTCCCGACACGACCGGTCTGCGCAATGCCGATTGCACCTTGATGCCGATTGCCGTCTACCTCACCGACCATCGCGACGAGACGTTGCGCACGGTCGCCGCGGCTGCCGAGGCTTTCGTCGCAGAGAACAAAATGCCCGGCGTGACCTTCCGCCTGGCGACTGGTAACGGCGGTGTGCTGGCCGCGATCAACGACACAGTGCGCACCTCGCAATTCACGGCGATGGGCCTCGTCTTCGCGGTGATCGCCATCCTGGTTTTCGTCGCCTTCCGTGATTGGCGCGCGGTGTTGTGCTGCGTCGTGCCCCTGGCGATCGCCAACGCACTCGGACTTTGGCTGATGGCGTGGCTTGAAATCGGGTTGACCGTATCCACCTTGCCGGTCTTTGTGCTGGCGACGGGCATCGGCGTCGATTTCGGAATCTATCTTTACGAGCGTATCGAAACCCATCTGCACGAAGGCTTGGCGATGGACGAAGCGTTCATCGCCTCGATGCGCGAAGAAGGGGCGGCGGTTGTCTATACAGCGTTGACGCTTGCCGTGGGCGTCGGTTGCTGGGCGTTTTCAGGACTGAAATTCCAGGCCGACATGGGCTGGCTATTGGCGTTCCTGGTACTCGTCAACGCCTTCGCCGCCATGACCGTGCTGCCGGCCATGGCAGTGGTGCTGGATCTGATCATACCGCGCAAAACAATTCCCTAACGCCGCACGTCCCAGTATGTTCGGTGCAGGGAGTGCACCGTGACCGTTTCAGAAACCACCCGCAAGCTCGCCACTATCGTGGCCCTCGACGTCGCCGGTTACTCGGCGCGGACGGAGGCGGATGAGGCACGCACGACAGCGGAGGTGGCGGCCCTGCGCAAGGTCATCGAAGCCATCGCCGCGAAGCACGGTGGCCGCGTCTTCAACACCGCCGGCGACGGCTTCATGCTCGAGTTCGGCTCCAGCCTCTCAGCCGTCGAAGCCGCCTTCGAACTCGCCGAAACCTGCGAACCAAAAGTCCGCGTCGGTGTCCATCTCGGGGACGTGAGTGTCCAACCCAACGGCGATCTCCTCGGCCACGGCGTCAACGTCGCCGCGAGATTGATGGCACGCAGCGATCCCGGCGGCGCCCTCGTCTCCGGCGCCGTACGCGGTTCCATCCGCGGGCCTGTCGCCGAGCGGCTGGTCTCTCGCGGATCGATGCAGCTCGACAAGATGGCAGAAGTCATCGAAGCCTTTGCCTTGCACGCGGGCGCCGCATTTGCGCCGTTGGTGCAAAAACCTGCGGCCCTCGCTCTACCCGACAAGCCTTCGATTGCCGTCCTGCCGTTCACGGACATGACCGGCGCGAAGGACCAGGACTATTTCACCGAAGGCATGCTCGTGGAAATCGTCACCGCGCTCTCGGCCTTCTCCTCGCTCTTCGTCATATCGCATGCAGCGAGCCTGAGCCTGCGCGGCGACACGCGAGGCCACGCGCTGATCGCCCGTGAATTGGGCGTGCGCTACATCCTGACAGGCAGCGTTCGCAAGTCCGGCGACCGGGTGCGAATTGCAGTAGAGCTTCTCGAGGACGGCACCCGCACGCCGATCTGGACCCAGCGCTTCGACGGCACGCTCGAAGACGTGTTCGCATTGCAGGACACGGTCGCCAACGCCGTCGCCAGCCAGATCGAACCCAGCATCCAGGCCGCCGAAGTCCGCCGCGCCACGACACGCCCGACGGCCGACCCCGGCGCCTATGATCTCTACCTGCGCGGCTTGCATGCGCAGTTGGGCGTCTACGAGAAGCACCCGCTACAGACGGCCATCGACTTTTTTGAGCAGGCGATCGAACGCGATCCGGAGTTCGGGCTGGCGCTTGCCCATGCCAGCAATGCGCACATCAACATGTACATTCAGTCCGAGACCGACCACCCGGATGTCTCGCGGCAGAAGGCCTTTGAACTTGCAAAACGGGCAGAGCGCCTTGGAACCAGCGATGCCGAAGTGCTCGCCTTTGCCGCATACTCTCTCTTTCAGTGCGGGACTGACATGCCTGTCGTCGATGGGCTGATGACGCGCGCATTGGAGATGAACCCCGGGTCCTCTGTCGTTCGGTACAACAGCGGGTGGATGTATGCATTTGCCTGTCGACCTGAAGCGGCTTTGGCGGAGTTCGAGAAAGGATTGCGCCTGGATCCGCGGTCGCCATGGTGGGGTGCCCTGACGTTGGGTTCCGGTTGGTCACTCTTTCATCTGCGACGCTTCGAGGAAGCTTTGCCACTCATCTACAAGACAATGGATCTTGCCCAGCCCGAGCTCGCGCGCAAGTTGATCGCAGCCTGCCATGGCCACTTGGGCAGATTCGATGAAGGAAAGCTGATGCTGAAAGGCGTTGACCAAAATGGTTCAAGAGAGGTGGTCTGGTTGAGCCTCTACCGCGACAGGAGCTTCCGAGCCGTACTCGACGAAGGCCTCGCGCGCGTTGCAACACATCCAAACACAGACGGAGCTATCGATGTCAATTGAGGAAGTCGGTGTTGTTAGCGACATGGTCGGAACCGTCGCTGTGGTGTTGACGCTGTTTTTTCTTGCATTTCAAGTCAACCGCGCGAGACGGGAACTGGCCAGGGAGAATGCGCGAGCGATGATACGCCACAACGACGATATCCTGCTGAGACTGTCTGACGATCCGAACCTGTTGGACGTGCATGTAAGGGGACTGAAGAGCTTCGAGAGTTTGACCGAGGCCGAGCGCTTGAAATGGGGAATTTGGCTCTTCACCTGGATCACTCAATCCGAGCAGGGTTTCATAGATCGGAGGCAAAATGACTTTTCGGGTCTGAACCTCGACCAGTATCTGGAAGGGCTCGCACTGACACTTCGCAGCGCCGGGGGCAAAGCCATGTGGCCACGACTGAAGCAATGGTTCGACCCAAGCTTTTGCGAAGCGCTCGAGCGTCAGGTCGCTAGGTCGAGCACGACGCACATTGACCAAATCGCGGACCTGGCGTGGCAACCGCCGCCTGCGGCGCAACGGAAATGAAAGCGATCGCATGACCGACCTCGCCCGCAAGCTCGCCACAATCGTGGCCCTCGACGTCGCCGGCTACTCGGCGCGGACGGAGGCTGACGAGGCGCGCACGACGGCTGAAGTCGCGGCGTTGCGCAAGGTGATCGAAGGGATCGCCTCGAAGCATGGCGGCCGCGTCTTCAACACCGCCGGCGACGGCTTCATGCTCGAGTTCAGCTCGAGTCTCTCAGCCGTCGAGGCCGCCATCGAGCTCGCCGAGACCTGCGAGCCGAAGGTGCGCGTGGGTGTGCATCTCGGGGACGTGATGGTGCAGCCCAACGGCGATCTCCTCGGCCACGGCGTCAACGTCGCCGCTCGCCTGATGGCGCAATCGTCGCCAGGCTTAGCTTTGGTCTCAGCCACTGTTCGACAAACGATCCGCGGCCCGATCGCCGATCGCCTGCAATCGCGCGGCATGCTCAAGCTCGACAAGATGGCCGAGACGATCGAGGCGTTTGCGCTGACTGTCGCCGCATTGGCGACGGGGGCGACTCCGTCGAAGGATGCCGACCCCATCCTCATCGTCCTACCGTTCGACAATTTGTCAACGGATCCCGAGATGCAATTCTTCTCCGACGGCGTCAGCGAGGAGATCATTCAGCGTCTGTCGCGCGGCGCGAAGCTGAAGGTCATCGGGCGCACATCGAGCTTTCAGTTTCGCGGCGAGAAGAAGAGCGAGGCGGCGCGCGCGCTGAAATGCAGCCACTTGCTCGACGGCTCGGTGCGCCGGGCAGGCGCACGCGTCCGCATCGCGGCCCATCTCGTCGAAGCAGCGTCGCACACCACCCTGTGGTCCGAGCACTACGACCGCGCCCTCGACGATACGTTCGCCGTGCAGGACGAGATTTCCGAAGCGATCGCCGGCGCCCTGCACCAAACGTTCACGAGCTTTTCGACCAAGGCCATCGACCCGGTGGCCTACGACCTCTATCTGCGCAGCAGCGTCAAGTTGTATGCACCGCCGGAGTTGCGCGCGAGCATTGGACTGTTGGAGGCCGCTCTCCAGCGCGCGCCCAACTTCGCGGAGGCTTGGGGAAGACTGTCATATCTCCGCACCTGGGTGCGCTTGTTTCTGCCGTTCCCGGAACGCGCCGCGTCTGCCGCCTTGGTGACGCGCGAAGCGAAACGGGCTCTGGCGCTCGACCCGCAAAACGTCGATGCCCTGACCGCACAATATTTCAACTTGCCTCCGTATGGCAGTTTCATTGCGTCGGACGCGGCGATGGAGCGCGTTCGCCGGGCGCCGGGTCGCGGCGAGGGGCAGATTTATATCGGTTGGCATGCCCGCACGATCGGACGGACCCGCGAATGCGCCGAGATCACGGAAGAGGTCTATCCGTCGGATCCGCTCAACCCGATGTTGGTGATGATGACGTCGATGGCCCGAATGGCCATCGGACAGGTGGCCGAGGCGATCCCGCTTCTCCAAGACCTCATGGCACGCGCACCGCAAATGACTTTTCCGGTCGCGACTCTGCTCCGCGCCTTCGCCCTTTTGAACGATTGGCCGGCGGTTGACAGGCTGCTCGCACCGGCGGCGAACTTGGCGGGGCGCGAGTTCGAGGACGGCCTGATATTCGTCCGCGCCAAGCGCAATCCGAAGGCGGAGAACATCGACGCGATGCGCGATGCGCTTGAAGCACATGTCGCAAAGACCGGCTCGGTGGACGTCACGCGGCTTGTGTATGCGGCTCACTTGGGCCTCGCTGACGACGTCTATCGCGTCGCCGAAAGCGCCCACCTTGGACCGCGGGGCAACGTTGACGACATGATCGGTCCGGACGGCTACCGCACCGGCATGCTGTTTTGGAAAGGGATGCCGGAAATCAGGAACGATCCGCGCTTCGTGCGGCTCTGCGCACGCCTAGGCCTCGTCGAGTTCTGGCTCGCGACACAGAAATGGCCCGACTGCGTGGACGAGGTGCCCTACGACTTCAAGGCCGCGTGTGAAAAGGCGCGGACCATTCCGAAGGAAGCTTTCGCGTTTTGACCGGCACCACCCGCAAGCTCGCCACCATCGTGGCCCTCGACGTCGCCGGTTACTCGGCGCGGACGGAGGCTGACGAGGCGCGCACGACGGCGGAGGTGGCGGCACTTCGCAAGGTCATCGAAGCCATCGCCGCGAAGCACGGCGGCCGCGTCTTCAACACCGCCGGCGACGGCTTCATGCTGGAGTTCGGGTCAAGCTTGGCCGCGGTCGAGGCTGCGTTCGAACTTGCAGGGACCTGCGAGCCCAAAGTGCGTGTGGGTGTGCATGTCGGTGACGTAGTTCCGCAAGCCAATGGCGATCTGTTGGGACATGGCGTCAATGTCGCGGCGCGCTTGATGGCAAAGGCCGAGCCCGGCTCGTCCCTGATTTCCGCAGACGTGAAGCGCATGATCCGCGGCCCGGTTGCCGAGCGTCTGCAATCGTGTGGCACCTTCAAACTCGACAAGATGGCCGAGTCGATTGAGGCATTCGCCGGGACTGTCAGGAATTTTGTGTGGCGGGTCTAAATGGGGATGATCCCCAAGGAGATTCGCATGGCCAGAAGAACGAACAACAGCCTCATACCGGATGCAGTGCTTGATCAACTGTTACATGGAAATGATCCACAGGCTCTTTTTTCCAAAGACGGTCTGATCGATCAGCTGAAGAAAAGATTGGCTG
>Ga0163150_10002729_pt1 | contig 26348 bp, 20 predicted proteins | sample OliLakLV19P2IB_FD_148628 | JGI IMG/M metagenome (GOLD analysis project Ga0163150, IMG submission 148628) | Freshwater microbial mat bacterial communities from Lake Vanda, McMurdo Dry Valleys, Antarctica - Oligotrophic Lake LV.19.P2.IB | ecosystem: Environmental > Aquatic > Freshwater > Lake >...
GACCGGGGAGCACAGCCGCCCCGGCTGTGGTTCAGCGCGCCCCCGCGCTGAACCCGACGCGCGGGACCGCACCAAACGGTGAGTGTTTTCCGGCACCCTCCGTGGGCCGCGAGGCGCGGCCCACGGCGCCCGGGGCGGGCGCGGTCCCGCGATCAACTGTATGGTTCCGGTTAAGATGATGATTAAGATTATGACCCTGCTCACCTGTCGCCGTGCTTGACGCCCCTCAGGCAGAAACCTACTTTCCCGCGCCCTTGGTTGGTGGTCGTAGCTCAATGGTAGAGTCCCAGATTGTGATTCTGGCTGTTGCGGGTTCGAATCCCGTCGGCCACCCCAACCTTTCTTTCCTAACGACACGCCGGCTGGAAGCCGGCGCTCCCAGGCTCCGATGGCGAGCGCGAATTAAAGTTCAGCATTTCTCATTGGCGATTTAGCCTGCGCGCATGACGTCACTCGCGTTGCATGAATTTCACGCGGCCCGGCACGCGCGCTTCACCGAGGTGCGCGGGCAGGAGGTCGTGGAGGATTACGGCGACTGGCTCGCGGAACACGCGGCGCTGCGGCAGTCGTGCGCGGTGCTGGACTTGAGTTTCCGCAGCCGCCTCGTGCTCACGGGCGCCGACCGCGTGCGCCTGCTCAACGGACAGGTGACGAACAATGTGAAGGATTTGCCGGCGGGCGACGGCTGCTACGCCGCGCTGGTCACGAACAAGGGCCGGATGCAGAGCGACCTGAACATCCACATTCTGCCGGAGGAAATTCTCTTGGACTTCGAGCCGGGACTGGCGGCGGCCATCGCGGAGCGGTTCGACAAATACATCATCGCGGATGACGTGCAGGTCATCGACGCAGCGCCGCACTACGGATTGCTGAGTGTGCAAGGGCCGCAGGCGTGGGCGGCCATTGAGGGCACAGGCTTAAACTTCACGCGGCCGGGAAAAGTTTTTCAATCGCGAGGTCTCAAACACGAAACGCTCGGCGAGATTTACTGCATCAACCAGCCGCGCACCGGCACAGACGGTTTTGATTTGTTCGCGCCGGTGAATTCACTCGAACCGCTCGCGGAGTTGCTGTTCACCGCCGCTGCCGCGCTCGGTGGACGCCTCGCGGGCTGGCGCGCGCTGGAGACGGCGCGCGTCGAGTCGGGCATCCCGCGCTTCGGCGCAGAGATGGACGAGACGAATCTGCCGCCCGAAGCCGGTCTCGGCGCGCGCGCCATCAGCTACACGAAGGGCTGTTACATCGGGCAGGAAATCATCGCGCGCATCCGCACGTATGGCCAGGTGGCGAAGGCGTTGCGCGGGCTGCGCTTCGCGGACGGTGCGGGCGGACTGCCGCAGCGTGGCGACAAACTTTTCTTCGGCGACAAGGAGGTTGGTTCCGTGAGCAGCGCGCTGCGCTCGCCGACGCTGGGCGGGAACATCGGCCTCGGCTACGTGCGCCGCGAGCGCAACGAGATCGGCGCGGAGTTGAAAGTGCGGACGGCGGAAGGGGAGACGGGCGCAGTGATCGTGGAACTGCCGTTTGTGAAGTAGCGGTGTTCGGGCTGCGGAGCGCTTGGAAGCCCGACAACACGAGACGAGAAAGTCTCGCAACCTGACGGCTGGAAAGCCGGCGTTACGTCATCCTGGCCAATTCGTTCCTTGCCAAGCACCGCCTTCATTTTCATTCTCCCGCCGCATGGAAAGGTCCCAACTCCAAGAATACGTCCCGGTCCTGATGGTGTTCCTCGTCGCGGCGGGGTTCGCGTTCGGGATGCTGTTCCTGTCCATCTTCGTCGGCAACCTCGTCAACAAATGGCGGCGCAAGCATCTGCCGATCAAGGACGTGGCCTACGAATGCGGCATGTTGCCCGTGGGCGAGGGGAATTCGCGCCTCTCGGTGAAGTTTTATCTGGTGGCCCTGCTCTTCGTGCTGTTCGACATCGAAGTCGTCTTTCTCTACCCGTGGGCCACGGTCTATCGCGAGATGCTTCAGAACGCGGCCACGCGGAACACGATTCTGTTCTCCATGCTCTCCTTCCTCGGCGTGCTTTTCATCGGCTACGTCTATGCGCTGAAGAAAGGCGCGTTTAACTGGAAGCGGTGAACGCGGTGCGTGAGGCGTGGGGCGTGAAATTCTTCGCGGCTCCCCGCTCCCACGCACCACGAAATTTATGATCAAATTCGGCACCTCCGGCTGGCGCGCGCTCATCGCGCACGACTTCACCTTCGACAACGTCCGCCTCGCCACGCAGGGCATCGCGGACTACCTCAAAGCAGAAAGCAAAAATCAGAATTCAGAAATTTCCCGCCGCAAGCCGGTCATCATTCTTGGTTACGACGCGCGTTTTCTTGGGCGGGAATTTTCCCTCGCCGCTGCTGAAGTGCTGGCGGCGAATGGTTTCACGCCGCTGCTCTGCGACCGCGACACGCCCACGCCCGTCATCGCCCACACCATCCGCGCGCGGAAGGCCATTGGCGGCATCAATATGACGGCGAGCCATAATCCCGCCGAGTGGCAGGGGCTGAAATTCTCGACTTACAACGGCGCACCCGCCACGCCGGAAGTGACCAAGCCCATCGAGGCGAACATTCAAAAGCTGGTCGAAGCGAAGTGGACTTTCAAAGCTGCCGTCGTCGGCACCTACACATGCCAGACGATTGATCCGCGCCCGGATTATTTTAAGCAGATCAAAAAGCTCGTGAACTTCGCCGCGATCAAAAAGGCGAAGATGAAAATCGCCGTCGAGCTGATGTACGGCACCGGACGCGGCTACCTCGACACGCTGCTGGAAGAGCAGGGCGGGGCGAAGGTCATACGCTTTCACGACCACCAGGACCCGCTGTTCGGCGGGCATCATCCTGAGCCAAACGCCGAGGGCATGGCCGAAGTCAGCACGCTGGTGCGCGCCAAGAAAGCGCAGATGGGCCTTGGCCTCGACGGCGATGCCGACCGCTTCGGCATCGTGGACCAGGACGGCACCTGGCTGACGCCGAACCAGATTCTCGCGCTCGCGCTCTATCACTTGAAAAAAAATCGTGGCTGGACCGGCGCGGCCGTCCGCACCGTGCCCACGAGCCATCAGGTCGATGAAGTTGCCAAAATGCTCGGCGTGAAAATTCACGAGACGGGCGTCGGCTTCAAATACATCGGCGCGCTCATGGAGTCCGAACCAATCATCGTCGGGGGCGAAGAATCCGGCGGACTCAGCGTGAAAGGTCATGTCCCGGAGAAAGACGGCATCCTCGCCTGCCTGCTCATGGCGGAACTTGTGGCGACGGAACGCAAGTCACTCGGAAAAATTCTTCGCGAACTGGAAAAGTTGACCGGTGAATTCCACACCGACCGACTGAACGTGCGGCTCACCGAGGAAGGCAAGGCGGCGTTGCTGAAGAAACTCACCGTCGGCCTCGACCGCGTGGGCAATTACCCCGTGGAAAAATTCATCACCACCGACGGCTATAAATTTCTGCTGCCCGGCGGCGAATGGGTGGCCTTTCGCGCCAGCGGCACCGAGCCGCTCATCCGCTGCTACATCGAGGCGAAGACCGTCGCGAGCCTGGAGCGTCTGCGCGTGGCGTGCCGGGACTTGCTGAATGGGAAGGCCATGTGAAGAAACTTGCCGTCGCCAGAGGCCGCTGTTAGAAATCCGCCGCGTTCCGTTGCGGGCCAGCCGTGCCGAAGCGCCGCGGAGGCGGGTGTGGTTCAATGGTAGAATGTGGGCTTCCCAAGCCTGAGACGAGGGTTCGATTCCCTTCACCCGCTCCAAAATCATTTCCACCGCACAAAATCAATGCCTTTGGAGATCGTGCCGCTTGAGAACCGGCCAAGGCTCCCGGAAATCATCATATTCATCGTGCGCGGCGAGGCAAGTGAACGCCTCGGACGATATGTATGGCTAATCTCGGGCGGGGCAGGGAAGCTGCGGCATGTCAGCTACCGAAATCTATTCCTGCCTCCGAGACCTGCAAGTTGTCCCCACGGTGCCGCGCATCACCGAGGAACGAATCGCCGAGCTTCTGAAGAAGAAACTCATCCTGCGCACTGAAAAGGCGGGCGGCATCTGGCTCACGCAACTCGGCGTTCATACCAAGAACGGGCAGATCTAAGCGGGTGACTGGCATCGCGGAGCGCCTTTACTCGTCCGTGCGCGCCAACTGCAGCGAGGAGTGATCGTACGAAGCCAAGCCGGCCCGGCTGTAGAATTCACAGGACAATGTCACAACCCGGGCCGCGCCCAGCGTGAACGTGTGGGTGAGATTCGTTTGTCCGTCCGCGATGAACACCTGACGCGCATCCCGTCCGGCGGTGCCGCGCAACGCCAGCACGGCCGTGTGGCCGGCCATGCGGGTCGGCAGCCCCGTGATCTCCGCCTGCGCGGCGAAACGATAGTGTCCCGGCTCCAGCAGCAGCGTCGTCTCCCACCGTCCGCGCGCGGTCGCGCCGCCGGGGATGCTCAACGTCTCGCGGGTGGCGGTGGGCACGTCGGGGGAGCGGTTGCCGCGCCGGAAATTCCAGCCGCCCAGCCGCGCCGTGTTCGTCCGGAGGAAAAGTTGCGCGCCGTCGGCGGTGGACAGTTCTTCGAGCAGGCGGGCGTGCCGGTCCGTGATGCGCCGGAGCAGGAGCGGTACTTGCGCGTCGAACTGCGCGCGCGCCGCCGGCGTGTCCGCGAGCGCCGGGCGGATGCGGCCCTCCAGCCGCCGCACTTCGGCGGTGAGCGGTTCCGCGCGGGAGACATTGGTCAACAGCCAGCCCGCGCGCTCGAAGATCTGTCGCTGGCCCGCGCGTGTCTCCATCACGACCTGCGCGGCGCGGCCCCGGAATTCCGGCAGCAGCGGCATCTCCGTCTCCGGCCGGCGCAGGCCGAACAGTTGATCCAGGCCGTGCGGGAGGAACAGGATGCGGTTCGAGGAACGGTCGTGGAAGAGACGGAAGTTGTTTTGATTGCGCGCGTAGCCGTCCCAGTGGTTGAGCAGCACTTCGACCGCGAGGCCGGTCATGAACCGGTCGCGATCCAGTGTATGGCCAAGGGCCGTCCAGCGTGCGGACGGGGACTCCTCGTCGAGCGCCGCGTTCAGGGCGGCGAGCGCGCGCGCACCGTCCGCAGCGTCGCCGCTCTTCAAATCCATCGGTCCGGGCAGGTCCACGCGGAACGGCGGTTCAAACAGCGCGCCCTCGGGATCGCGAAAATGGCGGCGCAGAAACTGTTTGTTCCAGCCCTCAACCAGCACGTAGAGGCCAAGCCGTCGTCCGTTCAATGACACCGTGGCGTGCGTGACGCGCGGGACGGGCAGGCCGGCGGCGGTGAAGGCGGTGCGCCCCAGGTGCTCGCACATGTAGGTCGGATCCTGCCATGAGTTGTTCAGGCTGATTTTTTCCAGGCCATGAAAGCGCTGACCTTTCACCGTCTCGTCGAAGTGCAGCGTGAGCGCGGGCTTCGAATCCACCGGCTGGAAACTTCCCGCCGCGCCTTTCAAGTGCAGCGCGACCTGCCTGAAGACGTTCGTGCCTTCGCGCACCGTCACCGACACCTCGGGACGCGCCGCGCTGTTTCGGCTGTTCTTGGCGCTGCGCGAGCCGCGCAACACGTCGAGATCATCCTCGGAAATCTCGAGGCGCAAATGGGGCACCGGATCGACGTGCGAGAAAAGCCGCTCCGCCAACTGCTCCTGCGCGGCGCGGCTGGCGGCGGGCAGCGGCGCGGGAAACGCCAGCGCGCCGGCCAGCACGAGGGCGCGCAGAAATTTCTGCCGGCGCAAAGGCGCGTTCATCTCGCCGCCTCCTGCGCTTGCAACCGTCCGTGCCCATCCTTGCCAGTCTGTTTCAAGTCGTAGCCTTCCGCAGAGAGATAGTTGTTCATCCGGCCCTTGTAACGGTGAAATCGCGCGCGTCTCCCCAGCCACTTGGCTCCTGGAACATATTTTCGGTGGAACGGAGCCGCCTTGCGTCCAAGCTGCCAGTCATGACTTTTTCCACTCGTCCCGGATGGGCCGTGCTCATGGCGCTGGCGTTGCTGGCGCCCGGCACGCGTGGCGCGGAGTTGAAGCCCTACACCGGAGCGGGATGTGCCGCCGTGGCGGATGCCTTTTTTTCCGCTGAGGTCTGGGCCAAGGTCGGCGCGCAATCCTGCCTGAAATGCCACAAGGCTGGGGGCGATGCCGAGGACAGCAAGTTCGTGCTGCGTGATCCCAAGCGGAGCCAAGGCCAAGCCCAAGCTGACGACATGCAACACAATCTCGGCGCGTTCACGCAGATGGCGCGGCTGAAGGAAGGCGAGCCATCCCGCCTGCTGTTGAAAGTTGTCGGCCAACTCAAGCATGGCGGCGAGGAAGTGCTCCAGCGGGATTCAGCGGGCTATCGCGTGCTCGCCGATTTCGTCCGTCGGGCGAATGCGCCGCTGTCTTCGCAACCAGCGCGCGAGATGACCGAGGACGGAAACGCGCCGCCATTCTTCGACGGAATCGTGATGGTGGATGACCGGAAGCTGCTCCGCCGCGTCACACTTTCACTCGCTGGACGTCTGCCCACTGAAGCCGAACTGGTCGCCGTCGCGAGTCAGGGACTGAAAGCGCTGCCGTCCGTGCTCGACGCGTTGATGAAGGAGGACGCCTTCTATGACCGGCTGCGCGAGGGGTTCAACGACATCTTCCTCACGATTGGTTTGGAGGATAACGCGGAGACGGTGCTTTCCTACGACCACTTCGAGAAGACGCGGCTGTGGTATCAAAAACACGACCTCAGCCACATCACGGATGAAAAGGCGCGCACCAAGGCGGGCTACAAACTCGCCAACGATTATCGCGAGGCGATTCAAGGCGAGCCGATGCGGCTCATCGAATACATCGTGCGCCACGAGCGGCCCTTCACGGAAATCGTCACGGCGGATTACATCATGGTCACGCCCTACTCGGCGCGCGGCTACGGCGTGTTCGAGGAGTTGAAGTCGAAGTTCCAAAACACGAACGACCCGTTTGAGTATGTGCCGGTGAAAATCAAGGCTCTCATCGGACGCGAAAAATCCCAAAACCAGGAATCGGCGACGGGTCTGTATCCGCACGCAGGATTGTTGAGCACCTTCCAATACCTGCGGCGCTATCCGACGACGGAGACGAACCGTAACCGCCAGCGCGCACGGATGTATTTCCTGCACTTCCTCGGCATCGATGTATTGGAACTGGCCGCGCGCGTGTCGGACGCCGCGGCGGTTTCGGCGAAGTTCGAGAACCCCACCATGCAGGCTTCGGAGTGCGTGGTCTGCCACAAGACGGTGGACCCGGTGGCCGGGCTGTTTCAGGACTACTGGAAGTTCGAGGGTGTTTACGGGAAGCGCAAAGGCGGCTGGTTCACGGACATGTTCGGTCCTGGCTTCGAGGGCGAGGAACTGCCGTCCGAGGAACGCTGGCGCGCGCTGCCCTGGCTCGGCGAACGCACTGCGAAGGATCCGCGCTTCGCGGTCGCGATGGTCGAGCATGTTCATTACCTGCTCACGGGGCGCAAGGCTTTGCTGCCGCCGAAGGACCTGGAGGACCCGCTTTACTCCGCCCAGCGCCGCGCGTATCAGGCGCAACGGAAACAAATTGAAACCACCGCGGTCCGGTTTGCGCAGACGGGTTTCAATCTCAAGAATGTTTTCAAGGATTGGATCGTGTCGGATTTCTACCGCGCCGACGGCCTCGCGACTGTGGCGGCGAATCCGTCTCGCCGTGCGGAACTGGATGACATCGGTCTCGTGCGGATGCTTGCGCCCGAACAGGTCGAGCGAAAGGTGGGCGCGGTCTTCGGCAAGCCGTGGGGCAAGTTGAACGATCAAATGGCGATGCTCTACGGCGGCATCGACTCGAAGGAAGTGACGGAGCGCGCCGCCGACCCGAGCGGGGCGATGGGCGCGATTCAGCGCATCCTCGCGAACGACGTGGCCTGCAAACAAACCGCGCTCGACTTCAGTCGCGCACCCGCCGAGCGCCGGCTGTTCCCGGACATCGAGCCGGACGTGGTTCCCGGCTCTCTCGAAACCGACGCGAAGATTCGCCGGACGATTGTTCATCTCCATCAGCGCGTGCTCGGCCGTGACGACGCGTCAAACTCTTCGGAAGTTGATCGCACCTTCCAGCTTTTTGCCGGCATCGTCAGCGACGCTGCGGGCCGCAAGGGGCTGGACAAGCAGGAGAATTATTCTTGCCGCCAAGGAGTGCTCGCTCCCGTCCCTGACCCGAAATACACGGTGCGCGCCTGGCGCGGCGTGATCACCTATCTCCTCCGTCAGCACGAATTTCTCTATGAATGACTCGAGACGCGACTTCCTGAAACTCTGCGGTTTGGCGGGACTCGGCTTCGCCTGTCCGGGCGGACTCTCCTCGCTGCTGCGCGCGGCGACGAAGGAGGAACCACCTTACGAGGGTCCCTATTACGTGGTGTTCAACGCGTCGGGCGGCTGGGACACGACCTACCTCATGGACCCCAAGGGTGTGGGCGAAATCAACCGCCTCTACAAAGAGGGCGACATTCTGACGAAGGGGCAGCACAAGTTCGCGCCCACTGCGAAACACATCCAGGCCGGGATGAGCAACGAGGAGTTCTTCGGCGAGTTCGGCGGCGAACTGCTTACGCTGAACGGACTCGACTATTCGGTGAACAACCATGCTCCCGGCGCGCGCTACATGGCCACCGGCAAGCTCGACAGCATGGCCTACCCGACCTTCGCCGCGTTGGTGGCCGCCTGCAAAGGCCCGACGTGTCCGTTGTCGTTCCTGACCTTTGGGAATTACTCGGCGACCGGAAATGTCGTGGCGATGTCGCGCGTTCCCTACCTGCCATCGCTCCAGAAAATTGCCAACGCCGATGCCATCGAGGGCAACGTGCGCTCGCCTTATCACGATGACTTCGCCCTCGCCCGCATCGAACAGGCTTTGCGCGAACAGCACGAAGCCAGCGCCGTTCAACCGCTGCTTCCGCGGCAGGAGCGTGCTGAGAGCATGCTCTACGCGGCACAGGTCAACTCGAAGGCGATGCAGCGCATCACGCCTTTCATTCCCGCCACGATTCCCAAGGAGCGCCTCGCGCAGCAGGCCGAGATTGCCCTCGCCTCGTTCAAGGCCGGTGTCTGCGTTTCCGCGAATCTTTCCATCGGCCAGTTCGACAGCCACGCAAACAACGACACCGACCAGATGAAACTCATCCCCGAGTTCCTCGCCGGCATCGCCTACCTCATCCGTCGGGCCGAGGCGCTGAAGATTCGGGAGAAGCTCGTCGTGGTCGTGCAGAGTGAGATGGGCCGCACGCCGACTTACAACAAGGGCAACGGCAAGGATCACTGGTCCATCGGCTCCATCCTGTTCCTCGGCCCCGGCATCAAGGGCAACCGCGTCATCGGCGCGACCGACGAGAAGCAGTTCCACGTCCCGCTCAATCCCCAAACTCTCGTCTGCGAAAAGGAAAAGGGCATCCGCGTGCGCCCCGAACACATCCACGAGGCGCTGCGACAATTCGCCGGGATCGAGAACCATCCGCTCAGCAAGAAATTTCCCCTCGGCGTTCCCGGTCAGGAAATTCTTCAGGGTTTGTGGGGCTGACGCTCGAGCGCCGCGATGACCTTGCTGCGGTGGGTCAGAAACAACTCAACTCTTTCGCACGCGCTGCACGAAATTTCCGATGCGTTCCACCGCGACTTGAATCTGCTCCAGGGACGTGGCGAAGCAGGCGCGCACGTAGCCTTCGCCGCTCGCGCCAAACGCGCCGCCCGGCACGCACGCGACCTTCTCCTGTTCGAGCAGTTTCCACGCAAAATCTTTGGAGGTCAGCCCGGTGCTCTTGATGCACGGGAACGCGTAGAACGATCCGCGCGGCAGATGACACGGCAGGCCCAGCTCGTTGAACGCCTTCACGATCAGGTTGCGGCGCAGCTTGTACTGCTCGCGCATCTCCAGCATGTCCGGCCAGCCGTGTTCGATGGCTTCGATGGCCGCTTCCTGGCTGATGATGCTCGCGCAGAGCATCGAGTATTGGTGAATCTTCATCATCGCCTCGATGATCTCGACCGGGCCGCAGGCGTAGCCGATGCGGAAGCCGGTCATGGCATAAGCCTTGGAGAAGCCGTGCAGAAAAATCGTACGCTCCGCCATGCCGGGCAGGGACGCGATGCTGGTGTGCTCGCCCTCGAACGTGAGTTCAGAATAAATCTCGTCCGTGAACACGAGCAGGTTGTGCTTCTGCACGAGCGCGGAAATTTTCAGCAACTCCTCGCGCGTCATGGTGCCGCCCGTCGGATTGGTCGGGAAATTCAGGACCAGCACTTTGCTCTTCGGCGTGATGACTTTCTCAATCGCCTCCGCTGTGACCGCAAATCCGTTCTCGGCTTGGCACGACACCGCGACCGGAACGCCATGCGCCATCGCGATGCTCGGCGAATAGCTCACGTAGCACGGCTCGTGATAAATGATCTCGTCGCCCGGATTCGTCACCGCGCGAAAAGCGATGTCCATCGCTTCGCTGACCCCCACGGCGATGATGATCTGGTTCTTCGGGCTGTAATTGATGTGGAACTTCTCGGCGATGTGCTTCGCGATCACTTCACGCAGCTTGAGCAAACCAAGGTTCGACGTGTAGCCGGTCTTGCCGCGTTCGAGCGCGTAGATGGCGGCCTCGCGAATGTGCCAGGGCGTGACGAAATCTGGCTCGCCCACGCCGAGCGAGATCACGTCCTTCATCCCCTGCACGATGTCGAAGAAATCACGGATGCCCGAGCGCGGGATGTCGCGCACGTTGCCGGCGATAAATTTTTGCGGGTCGAACATGGTCATTCTCAAAACGAGGGCGGGAGTAGAAACAAGCGGCGGAAAAACCGCAATCACGCAATCGCCGTCACAGCGTCAGCGTCGCGCAGGGCGTGTCCTGGCTGGCGGTGGTGACGTGGACGTGCGCGGCTCCGAGGCGCGTGAGCCGCTCGCTCACGGTGCGGTGCGCGATCTCGGGACGGTTGCAGTCGCCGCTGAGGTGGCCGAGGTAAAGCTGGCGCAAATCAGCGGAGACAATTTGCTCGGCGGCATCGGCGGCGGCGGCGTTCGAGAGATGGCCGTGACGGCTGAGGATGCGCTGCTTGATACTCCACGGGCGGCGCGTGTCATCCTGAAGCAGCTTCATGTCGTGGTTCGCTTCCAGCACGAGCGCGTGCGCGTTTTTCACGCGTTCGATCACGAGCTTGGTGGCATGGCCGAGGTCGGTGAGGAAGCCGATGCGCCCCGCACTGGTGTGCAGCATGAAGCCCACGGGATCGTAGGCGTCGTGTGGCACGCTGAAGGTGTCCACGCGCACATCATTCACGTCGAAACTTCCGCCGGTGCTGAATAAATGGCAGCGCACAGGCGCGCCGACGAGCAGTTCGATGGCTTCCTTGGTCAGACGGTTGCAATAAATCGGCACGTTCAACTTCGCCGCCAGCACCGCGAGGCCCTGGATGTGATCATGATGCTCGTGCGTGATGAGAATGCCGGTGAGATTCTCCGGCGTGCGCGCGATGGAGAGCAGGCGCTGGCGGATCTGCCGCCCGCTCAGGCCGGCATCGATGAGCAGTCGCGCCTCCTCGGTTTCGAGGTAGGCGCAATTGCCGCTGGAGCCGCTGCCGAGAATGGTGAACTGCACGGACACGCGGAGGACGGTAGGGAAATTTTCTCTCGCACCAAATCTATTCTTTTGGCGGAGCCGCCTCTTGTTGAAGCCCTTTGGAATGCCTCACGCAAAGGACGCGAAGGACGCCAAGAAGGCCGGGGATAAAAAACTGTGGGTCCGAGCCGGTGCAGGCTTTTTCCTTTGCGCCCTTCGCGGACTTTGCGTGAGGCATTGCTTTAGGCCATCGACATGCCAAGACAATTCTCCCAATTTATTTCGCCGCGGTTCCTTCAGCTTAGCAGCGTCCATGCCGAATGGGTTCTTGAGCAATTCAGAAACCTAAGTAGAATCCGAACGAGAATGGCCCAAGGCTTGTTTTTATCGCAGAGAATGGCGCTTTCCCAAGTGCTGGCCCCGCAGTTGCAGCAATCGCTGGCACTGCTTCAGGCGCCGACCTTGGAACTCCAAGCGCTCGTCCAGCAGGAGATGGAACAGAATCCGCTCCTCGAAGAAGCCACTTCCAGCGAAATCCAGCAGGAAAGGGCCGAGAGCGAAGGCGGCCCCCAGTCCGAAAGCGTCATCGCCGCCGACCCCACCGAGCCGCCCGACGACGTGAAGTTCGACCCCGCCACCGAGAAGGACAGCAAAGAGCCGGTCGATGATTTTCAGGCCCAATTCGAGCAGCTCACCCAGATGGATCAGGACTGGCGCGACCATTTCTCCGCCGCCAACGTCGGTCAGCGCAGCACGCCCGAGGACGAGGAGAAGCGCGAGTTCATGTTCAACTCGCTCACCCAAAGCACCTCGCTCCAGGAAAATCTCATCGAGCAGGTCCGCCTTTCCGAGCTGAACAACGGTGCCATCTCCATCGCCGAAATGATCATCGGCAACATCGACGACTACGGCTACCTCAAGTCCACCGTCGAGGAACTCGCCACCAGCACCAGCGTCGAGCCGGCGCAAATCGAGGACGTGCTCCAGGTCATCCAGTCCTTTCATCCGCCCGGCGTGGGCTGCCGCGACTTGCGCGAATGCCTCCTGCTCCAGCTCGAACGCAAGAAGCTCAAGCACACCATCGAATACAAGATCGTCAGCGAATGCTTCGACGCCCTCAGCAAGCGCCGCATCCCCGAGATCGCCCGCGTGCTCGGCCGCGACCTCGACGACATCCAGGAATCCCTCGAGCGCATCGCCAATCTCGAACCGCGCCCCGGCCGCCAGTTCCTGCCGGACAACGACGTGTATGTGATGCCCGAAGTCTTCGTCGTGAAGGGCGACGACGGTGAATTCATCGTCACCACCAACAACGACCATCTCCCCCAGCTCCGCATCAGCAACCACTACAAAGACCTCATGGCCCAGGCCAGTTCCTCCGCCGAGGTCCGCGAGTACATCCGCGAGAAGATTCGCGCCGGCAAATTTCTCATCAAGAGCTTGCACCAGCGCCAGTCCACCATCCTGAACATCGGGAAAGAGATCGTGAAGCGGCAGCGCGAGTTCATGGAGAAGGGGCCGGCGCACCTCCGGCCGCTGACCATGGCCATGGTCGCCGAAGTCGTGGGCGTTCACGAGACCACGGTCAGCCGCGCCGTCTCCGGCAAATACATGCAGACCCCGCACGGCATGTTCGAGATGAAATACTTTTTCACCTCCGGCCTCCAGACCAACGACGGCGAGGCCATGTCGAACACCAGCGTGAAGGGGATGATTGACGAAATCTTCAAGCTCGAGAACTCCACCAAGCCGCTCTCCGATCAGGAAGTGGTGAAGATGCTTCAGGCCAAGGGCATCCAGATCGCCCGCCGCACCGTGGCCAAATACCGCATGGAGCTGGGCATCCTCCCGTCGAACCTGCGCAAGGTGTACTGACCCGGGCCGGGTTTTCCGCCTAGCGCCCCAAGCTCAGCGACGACGGTCACGAGACGCGCCAATGGCAACTGCGATGGCCCGCCGCCGTTCGATGGTGGTGAGCGGCCAACCCTACGATGAAAACGAAGCCTTCGACAGCACCCCGGCCAGCACCGCCCGCCGACTCAAGAACCTCCAAAACCAGGCCCTCGCCCTCCACATGAAACTCGTTCCCGTATAACACCATCTCAATGCTGTTACTCAGGAGGCCGGGGTCGATTCATCTGCGCACCCTCGAAACAAGCGGTGCTGCCCGGACAAAATCATTGGCAACGGATTCCTCCAGCATCCACCGCCCCATATCTGCATACGAGACCGGCGACCATGAGTTTAGTGCGCCCGGCCAATCGCCGGAAGCGACGGGACGCTCGGCGCTGCCTCGGGAGTTGACTGCGGCTCGAACGAGCGTCCAGCGAAGCGACGCAAAAACGCCCTCGCCGATGGCATCGACGACGGCTTGCTGTTCAGTAGCCCCACGACCCATATTGCTTGGCATCCACGAGAAGAAGCGCATAAGCCGGCTCGCCGGCATTCCCGGCAATGAGGTAAGCAGCGTGTTGATCATTATGATGCGGTCAACTCCTGCGGCAATCATGGACTCCTTAACTGTAGCCATGTTCGCAGAGAGCAATGCGGGGCGATCATGCGTAGTCGCCGTCACTCCGAGGGTGGTGAGCACCACATCTGTCCGAGAAAATGCGTCTGTGAGAGCAGCCCCATCAGCGAGAGACTCGACAACGACAACACGCGAGCGGCCCGGCACGTCGGTGATGCGCTCCGGCCGCGAGCGGACGACGGCAGTGAAGTCGATTCCCTCGGAACGGCACACGCTGAGAATGCCTTGGCCGAGACCACCTGCAGCCCCGATGACAGCCACATGGCGAGGCAGTAGCAGGTGTGGGCTTATTATAGATGTTGTCGTCACGGTTAAGGATGTGCTGGTGCGGAGTAGCCTAACGACCCAAGCTCGTCGTTGGTTTTTCGACGGAAAAGCCTGATAACAGGCGCGTCGCTGTAAGTTCTGCGGACAGTTGCCAGCACTTTTTGCCAGCAGTCGGATGACTCTGGCACAAGGCGGCGAGAAGGGGAGAAGAACTCTCCCGCAACTCGCTCACGGCAGCGCGGCCAATCAAGTCAGCCTCATAACCATGAAAAAAGTTATGACGCAGAAGTTCAGACTGTATCGGCGCAGCAATGGCCGTTTCTACCTTGAAGACAACACCACCGGCAAACAGGAAAGCATCGGCACCTCCGAGAAGGCCGAAGCCCTGCGCCTGCTCATGGCGAGGAACGAGGCTGACCAGCAACCGGCCTTCAACGCGCAGCTTGCCCGCACGTATCTGGCGGCGGGCGACCCCGCCCTGGCGAAGCGCACCTGGAAAGAAGTCATGGAAGCCTTCGTTGCGGCGAGGGCACAGCGATGCGAAAGCACACGCGACCGCTACGACCAAGCGTTCCGGGAACCCATCGTCGCCCGATTCGCTTCGCGCAAGCTGCTCGACACCCGGCCCGAAGACATCCTGCAATTGCTCAAGGACGGCACCGTTTCAACGAACATGTACTTCCGCCGTTTGCACAGCTTCGCGCTCACCTTGGGCTGGCTGCCATGGCCGATTCTTGGCTACCGCCAGTGGCCGTCGCGCAAATACAAACAAAAGCGTGGCATCACCTGGGAAGAACACCGCCTGCTCGTCGATACCGAGAAGAACGCCGAGCGCAAAGCGTTCCTTGAATTGCTCTGGCACGTCGGCGCGGCTCAGATTGACCTCGTTTCGCTTTGCGCGGAGAACATCGACTGGAACACCAAAACCATCACATATTTCCGGCGCAAGACTGGCAAGCCTTGCGTACTGCGCTTCGGCGAGGAAGTGGCGGGGATTCTGCGCCGCCTGCCCGTGAGCGGCCCGCTCTTTCCCAAGTACTCGACGCTTTGTTCCGCCGACCGTGCGACGCGCTTCGCGGATCGGTGCGTGCGGCTGGGCATCACTGAGCGCAGCAAGCAGGCGGGTGTTCCCTCCGTCAGCCTGCACTCCTATCGCTACGCCTGGGCAGAACGCGCCCGCGCCGCTGGATACCCGGAACGCTTTGCACAGGAGGCACTCGGCCATGCCAGCGCCGCGATTCACCGTGCCTATGCAAAGAGTGTGCGCGTGGAGTTGCCTCCGCTGGAGGAGTACGAGAAGGCGAAAGTGGTGATGCTGCCCAAAGCCGCTTAAAAAGCTTCTTCATAGGCAAGACAGTGTCTTTCTGAGCCGAATGAAACTCGTTGCGGCGATTTCGGCAAATGGGCATGGTGACGGCACACGCACCGTCACGCCGCTGACTCGCGTTCGATGAACGAAGCCGATACATGCCGCAAATTCGTAGTCCCCAAGCTGCAAGCCGCTGGCTGGGATAACGAACCGCATTCCATCGCCGAACAACGCACCATCACGGATGGGCGTATTGTTCCCGTGGGCAAGGGTTTCGTGCGCAAACCGCCCAGGCGCGCGGATTACATTCTCCGCTACGAACGCAACTTTTCGCTGGCCGTTGTGGAAGCGAAAGGGGATTGGCAGACTGCTGGCCAAGGTATCCAGCAGGCCAAGGAATACGCCGAGTTGCTGCAACTGAAATTCGCCTACGCCACGAATGGTGTGGAGATCATCGAGTTCGATTATTTCACGGGGCAGGAAACCATTGTCCCGTCGTATCCCACGCCCGCAGAACTGTGGGCGCGATACACCACTAACAACAGCATCTCGTCGCAAGCTGGGGCGCAGATGCTCACGCCGATGAACCATCTTTCCGGCAAAGGCGAGCGTTACTACCAGGAGATCGCGATCAATCGTTCAGTGGAAGGAATTTTGACTGGCCAGCGGCGTCAGTTGCTCACGATGGCGACGGGCACCGGCAAAACGGCGGTGGCCTTTCAAATCTGCTGGAAACTCTGGAGCGCGATGTGGAATCGCAACGGCGAGCATCGCAAACCCAAAATTCTTTTCCTCGCTGATCGCAATATCCTCGTCGATGACCCGATGGGGAAAGACTTCACTCCGTTCGGCGATGCGCGTTGGAAGCTTGAAGGCGGTGTGGTGAACAAGGGGCGCGAAATGTATTTCGCGATCTACCAATCGCTCGCCAAGGACGAACGGCGCCCCGGACTCTACCAGGAATTCCCGCGCGACTTCTTCGATCTCATCATCGTGGATGAGTGCCATCGCGGCAGCGCGCGCGATGATTCCAACTGGCGGGAAATCCTGAACTACTTCGAGCCGGCGTATCAGCTCGGGATGACGGCCACGCCGCTGCGCGAGGAGAACCGCGATACGTACCTTTACTTCGGCAATCCCATTTATACTTACAGCCTGCGCCAGGGCATCGACGACGGCTTTCTCGCGCCCTACCGCGTGCATCGCATCATCTCCGAATGGGACGCGGCGGGCTGGCGGCCCAGCAAGGACGAACTCGACCGCTACGGTCGTCCCATTCCCGACGAGGAATACGGCACCAAAGATTTCGAGCGCACCGTCGCGTTGCGGGCCCGCACCGAAGCCATCGCGAAACACCTGACCGACTTCCTGAAGAAGCACGACCGATTCGCCAAAACCGTGGTCTTCTGCGTGGATCAGGAACACGCCGACGAAATGCGCCGCGCGCTGAAACAACTTGAACAACGACCTCGCGCAGCAAACTCCTGATTACGTCTGCCGCGTGACCTCGGACGATGGCGACATCGGGCGCGGGCACCTGGGCCGCTTTCAAGACGTGGAGGGCCGCACGCCCGTCATTCTCACCACGTCACAAATGCTCACCACCGGCGTGGACATGCCCACGTGCAAGAACGTGGTGCTCGCGCGCGTCGTCGGTTCCATGAGCGAGTTCAAGCAAATCATCGGGCGCGGCACGCGCGTGCGCGATGAATACGGCAAGCTCTGGTTCAACATCCTGGACTATACCGGCTCCGCCACGCGCTTGTTCGCCGATCCACTGTTTGATGGCGACCCGGTGAAGCTGACGCAGGAAGAGATCGACGAAGACGGAAACGTAAAGGAAACGGACGTCATTGTGGTTGAACCGCCGGAAGACGAAACCGGAGAAATGAACGAAGGGAACGGTGCGGGCGGCATCATCGATGGTGAATCAGGCGAGCGCCGCAAATTCTACTTCGATGGCGGCAGCGTCCAAATCAACTCCCACCTGGTTTACGAGCTCGACTCGGACGGCAAGCAACTACGCTGCGTGCGCTACACCGAATACGCGGGAGAAAAGGTGCGTGCGCTCTGCCTTTCCGCGCCCGAACTCCGCGCGCAATGGGCGAACCCGGAGCAACGCTCGGAAATCATCCAACGCCTCGCCGAACGCGGCGTGAGCTTTGAAGATTTGGCCGCCGCCGCGAATCAGCCGGAAGCCGACCCGTTCGATCTGCTCTGCCATTTCGCGTTCAACGCTCCGTTGCGCACCCGCCGCGAACGCGCGCAACGCCTGCGCAGCGAGCGGAAGGATTTCTTCGAGCAGCATGGACCCGAGGCGCGGCAAATCCTCGACGAACTGCTGGAAAAATACGCCGAGCACGGGGCCGCGCAATTTGTGTTGCCCGACGTGCTCAAAGTCCCGCCCGTGTCGGACCACGGACAAATCGGCGATATCATCAAAGTTTTCGGCGGCGCGGACAGACTCCGCGGTGCCGTGAACGAACTCCAAACGCTGCTGTATGCGGCATAGCTGACGAAAAGCCCATTTATGTCCCACGCTGCCATCACGCACATGCTAAAACGAGTGAATCATGCCAAGACTGACTCCGAGTTTACTTACTTCTATTCGTTGCTACTTCTCGGTGAGGCGGTCGCGAAATTGACAACATTGGGTTTCATCGCGGGTTTGGTCGACGATCCTGACCGACACCGCTATCGGCTAGAATACAAGATTTTACGTGCCGATGGATTAGGTGCGTTGTGTGCAATTCTTGACGACTCCTTAATTGGTCCAGCGTCGCAGTTTCTGCTCACAGATCTCAGCCGTGAAAAGAATGAACTCACACGCCTTTGTGGGCCGAGTACTTGGCAGTTCGAGGCGGTGAAGCAACTGGCCGACTGTCTTAACCATCTTGGAATCTCAACTGAGCCCGTCCCCACGCAAACAGACATGCGCCGCTGGTTTGCGTTATTTGCTGATTTGCGTAACAAGACCCGCGGCCACGGCGCTACATTACCAGACAGAGTCACACGCGCTGCCGAACTGTTAAGTGCGAGTATTTCCACATTCTACAGCAATCACGCACTGTTCACGCGTCCTTGGGCCTTCTTGTATCGTAACCTTTCGGGAAAATATCGAATTACACCGATTACCGAAAAGTGCGCGCCTTTCGAGGAATTGAAGCGCGTCTCAAATCGGTCATATCCAAACGGGGTATACCTGTACGCAGTTTCGCCGCGGCTCGTTCCTTTCTTGGAGTCTGACGCTGATTTGATCGATTTTTTCTTTCCAAATGGTGGTTTTGGTAAACGCAGCTTTGAGCTGCTTTCCTACGCAACTGGGGGTAAGCGGGACGGAGATGGTTCATTGCATCTCGTGCCCCCTGGTAGTTTGCCGGCGAGCGAAACGCAGGGCCGTGGAGAACTTGAGCAACTGGGTCGTTGCTTTTCTAATGTGCCTCCGACGCCAAAAGGGTACATCTCTCGTACCGCGTTGGAGGTCGAAATCAGAAGCCTTACTACCGACGATCGACATGCTGTAATCACTCTATTGGGACGGGGTGGGATAGGAAAAACCTCGCTGGCACTAAAGGTCGTTAACGACCTTTCGCACGAGGAACGTTTCGATGTGCTTCTCTGGTTTAGCGCTCGCGACGTGGATCTCCAATTTGCCGGCCCAAAACCGGTGCGACCACATGTGCTGTCGCCAGAGGATGTGAGTCGACTCTACGTGAGCCTCGTTGCTCCAGAACGACTGAAGGAACAAGGATTTAAGTGTAGGGAGTACTTTGAATCGCAACTGGCGGCCAGCGTTCTTGGACCGTGTCTGTATGTTTTCGATAACTTTGAAACAGCGCAGAGTCCTGCTGAGCTATACGCCTGGATTGACACCCACATTCGGCTTCCTAGCAAAGTCCTGATTACCACTCGGCTGCGAGATTTCAAAGGTGACTACCCGGTTGAGGTCAGCGGCATGACTGAAGAGGAGAGTCGGGCTCTGATTCACACAACCTCCCACGCCTTGCAAATTCAGCGCCTGCTGACGGAGGACTTTATTCGGGAGCTTGTCGAACAAGCCGAAGGACATCCGTACGTCATAAAGATTCTCTTAGGTGAGGTCGCGAAGGCGAAACGCCTCGGACATATTCCACGTTTGGTTGCCGGACGAGATGAGATTTTGACGGCCCTGTTTGAGAGAACGTATGCGTCGCTCACTCCCGGTGCACAGCGAGCTTTTATGACGCTGGCAGCTTGGAATTCTGCCGTGCCACGAGTCGCCCTGGAGGCCGTTCTGCACCACGCGATTGGAGAACCGGCGGAAGTTGAGCGTGCAATTGACACTTTGCTTCAATACTCCTTGGCAGAGCGGCAACAATCTGTGGAAGGTTCAGAATTCCTGGCCCTACCACTGGTGGCAACGGTGTTCGGGCGCAAAAAGCTCAACGTCAGTCCATTCCAAACGGCGATTAAAGCGGACGTTGAACTTCTGCAGATGCTGGGGCCTGTCAACAAAGGCGAGGTTCATTTTAGCTTGGAAAGACGCATCGAACATTTTCTTGGGAACGTCGCCCGAAAAATAGAAAAAGGAGAGTCCTTCGCAAAGTACGCTCCGATCGTTGAAATGATGGGACGTAATTTTCCGCCAGCTTGGGTTTCACTTGCGCGTCTTCATATGGAGGAGGGCACTCCTGAAGGATTCGAAAAAGCAAAAACGGAACTGCGGCGTTTTCTAGAACACGACTCGTCGAGTTCGGCAGCGGCGGAAGCTTGGAAACAGCTCGCCAAATGTTGCCACAGAACAAATGATCGGCTGGGAGAAGTGCATGCGCTGCTTCAGCGGTCCAAAATCAACTCGGTTCCATTTGCAGATCTTTCCAGTACAGCAAATGAATTAAACTTTGTGTTTCGCGCGCATTCCGAAATTGTAGACGAAGACCAAAAAGGCACCCTGGCTGCTGAACTTCTTGATGTAATGGAGGAACGGCGGGCCGAGGCCAAGGCGGACGATTTTAGCCAAATGACTTGGCTTGCCCTCCGGCTGAAAGATTCAACAAAGGTTAAAGACTATATCCAGTCCGGTCTCAGGTTGGATCCAGACCATTACCACCTAAATAAGCTCCTCGAACAACCGAATGTAAGCATTTTGATGGAATGAAACACACCAAGTTCCCCACCAGCGCCCAGTCCCTCGGCTCGCTCCTGAAATCTGTGTGCGATCGGATGAGGTGCGAATAACGAAGTGCGAGTTTCGAATTACGCAATGAAGAGTTCTGCCAGTATTTCGACGACGAAGACGACGGCGCAGTCCCTGGGTTCACTCCTCAAGTCCGCCAGGGACATCATGAGGAAAGACAAGGGCCTCAACGGAGACCTCGATCGGTTGCCGATGCTCACGTGGATCATGTTCCTCAAATTCCTCGATGACCTGGAGCTTCAGCGCACGGAGGAGGCGAAGCTCGCGGGGAAGAAGTTCAAAGCGGCCATCGAAGGGCCGTATCGCTGGCGCGATTGGGCGGCCAATCCGCAGGGCGTCACGGGCGATGAACTTTTGGCCTTTATCAACAACGAAGAGACGGTGTTGCCCAATGGTGCGCGAGGCCAGGGCCTCTTTCGTTATTTGCGCAAGCTCACCAGTTCCAATGGCGACAACCGCCGCGACGTGATCGCCACGGTGTTTCGCGGCGTGCAGAACCGGATGGTGAGCGGCTACCTGTTGCGCGACGTCATCAACAAGCTCAACGGCATTCACTTCACCGCCAGCGATGAGTTGCACACGCTCGGCGCGCTCTACGAATCGATGTTGCGCGAGATGCGCGATGCCGCGGGCGATTCCGGCGAGTTCTACACGCCGCGCGCGGTGGTGCGCTTCATGGTCGCAGTCACCAACCCGCGCCTGGGCGATGTGGTGCTCGACCCGGCGAGCGGCACGGGCGGCTTTCTCGTCGGGGCGTTCGAGCATCTGCGCCCGCAGGTGAAGACCGTGGCCGACCGCAAGGTCTTGCAGGAGAAAAGTCTCATCGGATGCGAGCCGAAGTCGCTGCCGTATCTGCTCTGCCAGATGAACCTGCTCTTGCACGGGCTCGACGCGCCGCAGATCGATCCCGGCAACGCGCTGCGCCACAAGCTCACCGACATTGGCGAACGCGACCGCGTGGATGTGATTCTCACCAACCCGCCGTTTGGCGGCGAAGAGGAGAAAGGCATTCAAGGCAACTTCCCCGAAGACAAGCAAACCAGCGAAACCGCGCTGCTCTTCCTGCAATTGATTATGCGGAAGCTGCGGCGTTCGGTAGGGCCGAGTTGCCGCTCGGCCTCCGGTGGCGGCGCAGCAACGCCGCCCTACCAATTCGCCCGCGCCGGCGTGGTCGTTCCCAACGGCACGTTGTTCGGCGATGGCGTGTGTGCGCGCATCAAGGAAGAGCTGCTCAAGGAATTCAACCTGCACACCATCGTGCGTCTGCCCAACGGCGTGTTCGCGCCCTACACCGGCATTCCCACGAACCTCCTGTTCTTCGACCGCTCCGGCCCGACGCGCGAAGTCTGGTATTACGAACAGCCGCTGCCCGAAGGCCGGAAGAATTACACCAAGACTGCGCCCATCCAGTTCGAGGAATTCGCGCCGTTGATTTCCTGGTGGGACCAACCTGGTCCTGGCACTAAACGCGAAGAGAACGAACGCGCATGGAAAGTTCCGGCCGCTGAACTGATCGCCAACGGCTGCAACCTCGACCGCAAGAACCCACGCGCCAGGGAAGACATCACGCACCTGCCACCCGACCAACTCGCCGCCAGCATCCTGCAAAAGGAACAGCGCATCGCGGAAATCATGGGCAACATCCGCAAACTTCTGGCGAAATGAGAGTCATGAACGACGTGGCTGAGAACGTAGCGCAGCCGTCCCGGCTGCGGGTTCTCGCTGCGTCTCGCGGCAAGCACGAACACCGGGCGGGGACGCCAGGTAAACCCGCAGGCGAGGACGCCTGCGCTACACGCGGAGGCGCGCGATGAAACAGTGGCCCGAAGTGGCACTCGCAGAAATTGCGAAACCAATCAGCCGCGCGGTTTCCGTCGTGGCGGGAGAATCGTATCGCACCATCGGTGTGAAATGGTGGGGAGAGGGCGCTTACGAGCGCGAAACGATTGACGGCTCGCGCACCGTAGCGAAGACGTTGTCGTTGGTGCGAAAGGGCGACCTCATCATCAACAAGATTTGGGTTCGTCACGGCTCGACTGCCATTGCTTCGCAGGCTGTGGATGGTTGCGCTGCATCTGGCGAGTTTCCGACTTTCGGGTTGAACCACCATCGAGTGGCTCCGGAATGGATTCACTGGCAAACCAAGACGCGCGGGTTCTGGTCGAAGTGCGACGCGCTATCCCAAGGATCGAGCGGCAAGAACCGCATCAAACCGGAATTGTTTTTGACCATCCGCGTGCCGCTGCCGCCGTTGGCGGAGCAGCGGCGGGTGGTGGCACGGATTGAGGAACTGGCCGCCCAAATCCACGAAGCCCGCACCCTCCGCCACCAAGCCGCCGAAGAAGCCGAGGCGCTGGCGGGATCAAGCGCCAGCAAACTTTTCCACGATTGTCGCGAGCACCAGCCAATCGAAGCGATTGCCGACGTGCGCGGCGGAATTCAAAAAGGGCCGCATCGCGCACCGGGAGCGAACCCGGTCCGCTATCTGACCGTGGCTCATGTCCACCGAAACAAAATCGTTACGGACAGTCCGCGTTATTTCGAGGTCTCACCCACGGAGCTTGATCGATGGCGACTGCTTCGCGGCGATGTTCTTATCATCGAAGGCAACGGGAGCGCCGACCAGATTGGACGCACTGCATTGTTTCGCGGCGAAATTGAAAATTGCGTTCATCAAAATCATGTGATTCGCATTCGTCCTGACCAGCAACGAGTGTCGTCAGATTTTCTAAACGCTTTCATGAACAGCCCAACGGGACAAGCTGCTGTCCAAAGACAAAGCCGCACCAGTAGCGGACTTCGTTCGTTGAGCGTGGGGCGCATCAAATCCATTACAGTTCCGGTTCCACCGCTCCCCGAACAACGCCGGATCGTGGCCGAGCTGGACGCGTTGCAAGCGGAGGTGGACGCGCTGAAGCGCCTGCAAGCCGAGACCGCCGCCGAACTCGACGCCCTCCTCCCCGCCATTTTAGACAAAGCCTTCAAAAGAGAATTATGAGCAAACAAAAAATCATCAGTCTTGCTGTTGGCCTTTCCGCGATGCTACTGGGCACGTCAGGTTGCAATCATTCCACGATGAGGGTGCAGGCGCGCTACTGGGCGGGCAGCACCAACAAACTGGTGGCCTTTCCCGAGCAGGATCCGGACGGAATGGTGTGGCCCGCGTTGCGCGAGCGCCCGAACTTGGGGCTGTGTTTCTCCGGCGGCGGCACGCGCTCCGCCTCGGCCTCGGTGGGGCAGCTCCGCGCGCTGCACCAGCTCGGCTGGATGGACAAAGCGCGCTACACGGCGGCGGCTTCGGGCGGTTCATGGGCGCTGATTCCCTACACCTTCATGCAGTCCAACCGGCTGGGGGATTTTCTGGAAGACTATGTAGCGCCTGGAGGTTTGAAGGAATGCAACACGGTGCCCAAGCCTCATTCGCTAACGAAAGCCATCAGCAAGGCGAACGTGACCGCACGGGGTCTGTATTACCTGGCCCGCCTGCGTGGTGCCGACAGTTATGCCCGGGTCATCTCGGATCGTTTTCTGGATCCGTTTTGCCTGGGTGATGAGAAGCGCTGGTTCACGTGGAACGAGGACACGGGGGCCGAGATCCTGAAGCGCAACAAGCATCTGGCCGAACATGGGCTGGATCAGTTTTATGCCGTGCCTCCGGGCCGCCCGTATCCGATCATTGGCGGAACGATCCGGCATTACCAAACCTTCGCCACGGGTAACAACAACAGCGCCGCCAAGCGCGTCCCTGTGGAATACACGCCGCTCTATTCCGGAGTGCGGCGCTATCTGCCAGCCGACGGCTTTTCGCCCGTGCCGTTGGGCGGCGGGTTCGTCGAGAGCTTCGCCTACGACACGATCTGTCCGGTGCCCACGAACGATCACTTGGCCGAGGTGGGCTTTTACCGACGCGGGCCTTGGTTGACGTCGCCGGCGCTGAATCTGGCCGATGTGGTGGGGAGCAGCGGTGCGGCACCCGGGGAGTATCGAGCCGCAGTGGAAGCCTTTGGTTTTTCCAAGATGAATCATTGGTCGCCCCAAGCATTGCATGCGAACGGCCAGACCAAGGATCGTCGCTTGGCGCACCAAGATGGAGGATTGAGTGAGAATCTGGCCATTGCACCGCTGCTGGCCAGGAAGGTGAGCCGGATTGTGGCGTTCGTGAACGCCGAGGAGCGGGTGGAGTTCAGTGCCGCTTGCGTCAAGTTCCCTGATTATGTGGAGGCACTTTTCGGGATTCAGACGAACGGCATGTACGGGGAGACGCAGGTTTTTGAATCAGCGGGTTTAGAAAAGCTGGCTCGCGACTTGAAGTCTTCGGTGCAGAACGGCGGGCCGGCCACTGTGCTGACGACGCTGGACGTGAAGGCCCAGCCGCGGTTTGGCGTGGAGCCGTATCAGGTAAAGGTACTGTGGGTGTTTCTGGAGGCGGTCGATTGCCAGACCGGTCGGCGAGCCAGTGACAACTGGGTATGCCGTATCCCCACCAACTCCCCGCTGCGACTCCGACTGGAGGGGAAAAAAGGGCTGCTGAAGAACTTCCCCAATTACCGTACTTTCGCGGAAAACCGGGGTTTGAGCATCTGGCCCCTGATCCAACTTCACGCGGATCAAACAACCCTGCTGGCGCATTACACAGCGTGGACAGTCATGGAGTCGCAAGAGAAACTGGACCTGCTCATGAATGAATAGGGGAGTGGAGAGGTATGCACGAGATATTTGTTTCTCATTGGACGCGCTGAAGCGCCTGCAAGCCGGAACCGCCTCCTAATGCTGTGTCATTTGCCTCACTGATTCAAATCCGGCGGCTCAGTCGCGAGCCCGGCCGCCGTTGAACTCTTGCGTGAGTTTTTCGCGCGCCAGTAGTCGTGAATGGCGTTGGTCATCTTCGCGAGCCAGGTTGCGTCCTTCGTGAGTTCGAGGAGCATCAGGGTGGGAAAGTATTTCGTTCCGTTGGCGGGTGGGTTGCCGAGCGGCTTGAGCAAGCGCTTGGCGACCAAGACGGGCACGTCATGCGACTGGCAGTTTAACACCCACGCCACTTGCTCGACGGTCAGGCGCGCGGGCAATTGGCCCGCGAGGCTCAGAAAGCGATGTTGGTCGTCGCGCATGTCAGTGTGTTCTTAGGTTCAGGACAGATCTCTTCTTCAAGCAATCCCGCCTGCCCTGCCGCTACGCGGCAGGGCAGGCTGGGAACTGCCTTACTTGGTGACAACTGGCAGCATTGCCGCAGCCTCAAACGATGCTATGGCCCCGGTTCGCCGCTTTTACGTGCCCGTCTGGGCTGGCTTCAGCCGACGGCGAACTTCAAAACGGTGTGCGCGGTTATCGCCCGCCCAGTGACCGCCTCTCGGGAGATCGTCTTATACCAACTACGTAAATAGTCTGGTATAAGCAAGCGTTGCTGAATAGACTCTGTGCATGGCAAGACCCCGAGCAAAACTAGATCGCAGCGGTGAGGCAGATTTGGTCCAGCGCCGCCTGCGCACCGA
>Ga0163150_10002731_pt1 | contig 26324 bp, 16 predicted proteins | sample OliLakLV19P2IB_FD_148628 | JGI IMG/M metagenome (GOLD analysis project Ga0163150, IMG submission 148628) | Freshwater microbial mat bacterial communities from Lake Vanda, McMurdo Dry Valleys, Antarctica - Oligotrophic Lake LV.19.P2.IB | ecosystem: Environmental > Aquatic > Freshwater > Lake >...
GATGGCGAGCGTGAGGCGGCGGCCGTTCTTAGCCAGGTGGTTTTCGGCCAGGCGGATCACGATCTTCGTGGCCTGGCTGTGCTTCACCGCGTTGCTCACCGCCTCTTGGGCAATGTGAAACAGGTGCGTCGCGATATTGTGGTCGTCAATCGGCACGGGATCTCGACAGTCGAATCGGCAATCGATGCCGCAACGTTGCTGCGTATTGAGCGCGAGCTGTTGCAGGGCCGCCATCAAGCCATTGGCGTCGACGGCCACGGGCGTCAGTCCGCGGATGGCGTTGCGCACCGCGCCCAGCGTTCGCTGAATGCCCTCGACCAGTGAGCCCGCGGCGTCGGCCTCGACGCGTCGCTGGGCCGAGAGTTTTTGGGTCAGGCTTTTGGCCATGTAGCCTAAGCCCGTTAATTCCTGGCCCACCGTGTCGTGCAGATCGCGGCTGATCCGCTGACGTTCGCGGGCGCTGATCTCGGTCACTTCACGCTCGAGGTTCTCGCGCTCGGCGGCCTCGCGGGCACGTTCCAGGGCTTGTTCGGCCCGCTTGCGCGCCGTGACGTCCCAAAGAATGCCTTGCGTGCCGATGATACGGTCCTGGGCGTCGAACACCGGCGTCTTCAGCACCTGCACGTACATCGTGCGGCCATCGGGCCCCAATCGCTCCTCAATGCCTTCGAGCGTTTCGCCGGTGTGGCAAACGCTCTGATCGTCGCGGTGGTATTTCTCGGCCAGGTCGGCCGGCGAGAATTCGTGCTCGGTGTGCCCGACGATCGCTTCCAAGGGGTGGCCCATCAGCTCGCAGAATCGTTGATTGCCGAAAGTAAATCGGCCCGCCACGTCTTTGCGGAAAATCACCAGCGGCAAACTTTCGACGAGCGAATGATAGAGGGCCTGCGAATCGCGCAGCGCCTCTTCGGCTTTCTTTTGCTCTTCGATATCGCGCACGAAACAGAGCGTGGCCGGCCGGCCTTCCCAATCAATCCTAACGACATTGATCTCGACCCATACTTTCGAGCCGTTCTTGCGATGGACGCGAAACTGATACTGATTGGGAACGACTTCGCCCTGAAGTCGCCGCTCGTGGCGCTCGCGGACCAGGTCGTGATCTTCGGGCGCTAGGATCTGCGTGTACGACGTCGTGGCCAACTCTTCGTTCGAATAGCCGACGAGCTGCACCATCCTGGGATTCGGATAACAGATGACGTTATCGCGAACGATGAAGATCGCCTCGCTGGCGTTCTCGATCAGCAGCCGATATTTTTCTTCCGAGTCGCGGAGCGCGGCGGCGACGCGTTTCCAATGCTCGACCTCGCTGCGCTCGTCAACCGGCGTGCCGTTTTTTTGTACGTGAGTCTTGGGCATTTCGGAAACCTCGAAGCACCGCCGGCCGCGCGACGCGACGACATGCGGCCGGAGCCCCCATCATATCACGCCGCCGGCCGGTGCGCTGGATGGATCGAACGCGGGGTAGGTCGATGTTTCGCGCCCGTCGCTTGAGCGACAGCCACCATGCGAGGGAACTCCAGGCCGTGGCGGCCGAAGGAACGATTCGGTCGTCCTTCCCGCGCAGGCGGGAATCCAGGGACTGAGTAGGGGGGTAGCAAATGAGATTTGTGCGCGGCGGTTGCACATTTTGTGGTGCAGGGCCGTATTGTGGATTGCCGTATTGTGGATTACTAGATTCCCGCCTGCGCGGGAATGACGGCAAGGATGGCCCCGCCAACCCAGGAGCGTCGACGGAAAAATAGCGTCACCCTGGTACGCCGTCGCTCGTGGCGGGAGAGGGTACTGTGTGGGGCAATATCTCCGCGAACTTTTTTTGGTCGATCCTTAGTTCAAGTTTCGCACTTTTTTGGACGCGAATTCCGGTTTTCCTCGGGAAATACCTACTTCAGAGCAGTTTCTTGCGTGTGCCCGCTTGTCTACGAGATGCAAAAACCAAGCGCCGAAATTTCGGCGCTTTAGCGCCGTCCGCGAAAAACCGGCCAGCAGTCAATGCTATCAATGCATGAATCGTGCTAGCAAAAAGTGCGAAACTTGAACTTAGGCACTTCACCTCGCAGCGAGGATTGGTAACCAATCGAGGATTCCCGCGGCTTCCGGCCCGCTGGCCCCCCATCTGGGCCGGCTATCAGGGAAACCCTGATAAGCGAATCATCGATTTCCTGATTCCCCGCTCAACGAGGTTGTGGTTATTGTAGAGATTGGGCACGATGGAGAGGGAACCGAGTGAGTGGCGGCGACATTTTGGGTCATTCGACCTGGTCGTCGCTAGGAGGGGGGCGCGTCTTGCGTTGAGGGAAATGTCGTTGAGGCATCCGTCTGGGGAGACGGCAGGGTTGGAGACGGGGAGAGAGGGATTCGATTCGTGCGCGCGGCGTTCTTGGCTGCGCGATTTCAATACTGACGGCGGCCGATGCGTATTGCCCGCTTGGTTTTTGGATCTACATTCTGGGAGTGGCACAAATGATTCGAGATTTCCGGATGCTCTTGGGGGCCTGTGCGTTGGCTTGCGGACTGGTGGCGAGCGAATTGCACGCGGGCGACGTCACTTGGACGATCACCTCGGGAACCGCGAACTTCTCTGGAAGGGCGCGAGTGGGTTTGGCGGGGCCATTCCCGTTTTTGGAGCAGGCGCCAGGGTCTCTGACTTCAACCATGTCTGGAACGTACCGCACGACGAATACGTTTACATCGTCGCTCGACTTTGGGCCCGAGCCAGTGCATCCCGACGATCCCAACGACGATAACTATCCGGGCGGTGTTACCGATCCGCAGTATCTGGCCGACTTCGACACCTGGGCCAATGTGACCTTGCCGGCGTCGGTGGCCGCACAAAACAAGATCACTTACTCCAACAGTGGGACGTGGGCGCCAGGCGTGTTGCCTTTGGTAACCGTCTTCAATCCCCCGTTTCCGCCCGCTGGCTCGGGGCCGGCCGTCTTTGCGGTCATCGGTTATGACGATTTCTCCGATCCGATGAACCCCGGACAAAACCCCCTTGCATTCAGCGGCGACCGCACGACATTTTGGACCAACAAGACCAGTCCTCCGGGTGACGCCGAGGATCCCCTGATGTTTCCGACCGGCGCCCCGGTGGATCTGACGGTCGGACCCAATTACGGAACTTTCGATTCGGGTGTGGCAACCCACAACAGCTTCGCTTACATCGATTCGTACCTATTGGGCCTCGACCCTTTCGGCTTGGCCGGACGAATTCCGACAGTGGGGAGCGACCGCAACTCGGCGACGGCGCTGAGCGTCCTCGGCCGCAACGGCTCCGAGTATACGATGACACTGCACTGGCTATTGGACATCGACCTGTCCGGCGTCATCAACGTCGCCGACTTCGCCGACTTCGTCGTCACCATCAATACGACAATTTCGGCCAAGGCCAATATCTTGCCGGGCGATGCGAATTTCGACGGCACCGTCAACATCTTCGACATCAATCAGATTTCGTCCAATTGGAGCGGCGCCGCGGTCGTCGGCAACCTGACGCCGGGCGATGTCAACGGCGACGGCATCGTGAATATCTTCGACATCAACCTTGTGTCGAGCAATTGGGGGTCGAGTGGCGGTGGCGGCAGCGGCGGCGGGGCAACTGCCGTGCCGGAGCCAGCGACTTTGTTCCTGGCCGCGATGAGTGCGCTTGCGTTGTGCCTTGTGGCGCGACGTTGCCCAAGTCGGCTGCGTTGAACACTTATCCGACATTGCTAGACATGCCCGCTGCCTTGCGCCAACGATCGAAAGCAGGGGGCCCATTCGTGGTGTCGTGGCTCGGAAACGTCGAGGATCGTGGAAGCTACCACTGAAGACAACCGCGGGCTCAACGACAGAGAAAGATAAAGAGGAATGAGAGAGGCCATGGAAAAAGTTCGTAGAACTGGATTTACGTTGGTTGAGCTGCTGGTGGTGATCGCCATCATCGGAATTCTAATTGGCTTGCTGTTGCCCGCGGTGCAGGCGGCTCGCGAGGCCGGCCGGCGCACGCAGTGCAGGAATAACTTGAAGCAGTTTGGCTTGGCGCTGCACAACTATCATGACTCCCACGGTATGTTCGCCCCGGGCGGGATCACGACGATCAAGAATCTCGCCGCGGTCGACCTGGATTTGTACGCCACTGGCACGACGCTGCTGCTGCCATACTTCGAGCAGTCGAACTTGCAGAATCTCTACAATATGAACAAGAGCTGGTCGAGCCAGTTGCCCGCCGTTTCCGCGACGACCGTTCCGACCTTCCTTTGTCCTTCCAACCAGAAGGATAGTCCCTGGGTCTGGGCGCCCCTTGGACCGCAAGGGCTGAACGTGAACGGCGGCGCGTTCGGCGTTTTGGACTATGCCTACTGCAAAGGCGCCACTGACGCCTGGTGCTTCCCACCCGAGAACGCCCCCAACACCGTCCGTGGCATGTTCGATATCAATCTAGTGACCAACTTCGCCCATATCACCGACGGCTCGAGCAACACGATCGCCATGGGCGAGGCGGCCGGGGGCGACCGCTGGGGGATTTCTAAAAAGGTCGATGATCTGGTGCCGATGGTCCCCGGCATCTACGGCGAGCCCCGCGTGGCCACATGGGGCTGGATCCTCGGTCAGCCGAGCTCTACCCGGTTCCAGTCCCTGGGCATCTACGGCAGCAGTTGGCTGGCCTGCACAATCGAACGGCCGAATAAGAGTCCCGTGACGAGCTCGGGCGCCACCGAAAGCAAACTCAGCGCCGCGAACGGCGGATGCCAACCCACCACGGGCCTGCCGGGCAGTCTCGTTCCTGGACCTCACACGACGAGCAATTTTCGTAGCGACCATTCCGGCGGAGCCAATTTTCTCTTCGCGGACGGATCGGTGCAGTATCTCAACGACCAGATCGACATGCTCACGTATCGCGGACTCTCCACCCGAGGCGGAGGCGAAGCCGTGTCCGTTCCACAGCAATAAGGCAGACGCAGCCCGACATGCAGCCTTCCCTGGCGACGGAAAAACGATTCAACACGATCGCCGGAATAAACTGGCGAGTAAGTAGGAATTGACTTACGATCAAATTGGGGTTTCCTTTCTTGCACCAAGGAGTTCGCTAATGAGAGTTTCAATGTACCTGCGGAACGTATTGGCCAGCGCAACGGCGCTGGCGCTTTGCATCGCCCTGGTGGGTCGCGCAACGGCCACGCCTGTGGCATACACCATCGACCCCACGCGAAGTAGTCTCACGCTCACGGGCGATGTGTTCGGGGCGCCCATAGTACCCATCACCGGGCCGGGCAATCTGGTCGATAGCTTTCATGGTACGATCGTGGCCGACCTCACGGCCGGCGTGCTCACCTTCTCGGGCGGCACTTCGATCATCGGCAATCTCAATCCCACTGCGCCATTTCCGGGCGTGCCCGCTGGCGCCGGCGTCGACAACTACGGCATGACCAACGGCATCATTGGCGCGACGGTCTTCCGCGACTCCATCTTCGATCTGACCGCCGGCACGGTGACCGATGGCGCAGTTCCGGCTGGCATGAACGTCCTTATCAGCAGCCTCAACTTTGCGTCCGTGGCATTGGGCTCCGGCAGCTTCGCTGGAGGGACGGAGCCGAATTCGACGGCGCTGGCTGCCAGCCTGACGACCGTCGGAAACATTGAAACGCTCGTGTTGCCATTTCGCCGTGAGTCGGGTACCACGACGCATTTCGTCAGCACCGGCATAATCACCGCGACGCGGCAAATTCCCGAGCCATCGACGATGGTCCTGGCTGGGCTGGGCATGATCGGCGTTTGTGTCGCAGCTTGGAGGAAGCGCCGCGCGGTCTAGTGTGATGTGATAACTACGCGACGCATTTCGCGAAAATGCGTGAACGCGAAAGCAAGTTAGGAACTACAGCGCCGCCAGTGGGATTGTCCCGCTGGCGGCATTTTCTTGCGCTCGGATGGGCCATGCGCGCCAAACGAGATCGGAGTGCGACGCAGGTCCAAAAAACCGTCGTCCACAGGTCCCCCCCAGCCAGACCTGCATGGGTCCTCGGGGATTCCCCTAGAGGCAAGCCGCGTCGAATTCATGATTTCTAGTGGCAGGAGGTTGCAGATATCCTATGGGATGGGGACGATAGGGGGGTGCTGCGGCGTGGGCACGCCGGGTTCGGATTTGCACCTGCCGCGCGGTTGCTAGGGCTAGGCGATCCTTTTGTGGTCGTGTCCGACGAATTCTGTCTGTGGCATGGGCCGCCGCGTTTTTCATTGGGTAGTCTGCCGAGGGGTTCTTTGTGCAGAAGCCGTCTGGGGAGACGGCACAGGGTTGACGCATGCACGACGCACCCGGTGTCGCGCAACCATTGTCTGGGAGTGACTCCATGAAGATGCAATTGAATTGCCATAATCTCGTGAATGCGACCGTTTGGTGCTGTGCGATCGTAGCAGCAACTGCCGCCCCTTCGCGGGCCGGCGATGTCACCTGGACAATCTCGGCGGGCACGGCGAACTTTGGCGGCTACGAGCGGTCGGGCGTTGGATTCCCCTATCACGATTACATTCCCCAAGGCGCAGGCTCGACCAGCACGACTGTATCCGGAGTGTTCACCACGACGAATACGTTCAGCAGCAACCTGGATTTTGGCCCGATTCCGGTTCATCCGACCAATCCCAGAGCGACTGACGTCGATGAAATGGGCAATCCCAAGTACCCCGGCGGACTCACCGACCCGCAGCTTGCGATTGATTTCAATACCTGGCTCACGGTTACGTTGCCTCCCTCGTTGGCGGCGCAGAATCGAGTGACGTTGGCCAATTCGGGCACGTACGCGCCGGGGCCCTTGCCACTGGCGATTACTCTCTTTTCCAATCCGCTTCCAGCGGCGGGCACTGGTCCTGCCGCGTTTGGAGTCTATGGATTCGACGGATTCGGGGTCGATCCCGATAATCCCGTTCAGCATCCCATGTCTCTTTCCGATTTTCATTTCGACTTTTACACGAACAAAACCGACACGCCGCAAGTAAACACGAACCCGCCCTGGAGTCCCGAGAACCCGCAGTACAACGTGGAGGACCCGCAACTCTTTGCAACCGGCGCACCGGTCAACCTGACCTCGGGCGCGGACTACGGCAAGTTTGCCTCCGGTGTGGCGTCCGTGGCGGACTTCTTCATGATGGACTTTCACTCGAAAGACTACGTCGCCTCCGGGCTCGGGGGGCGTTGGCCGCAGACCGGCAAGAACGCGAATCAAGCCGAGACGCAAAGCCAACTCACGCGCAACGGACCCGAATACGTCATGAGCTTGCACGTGCGCGACAGATTCGACCAGGCCGGCGATATCCGAAACCCGGCCGAGACGGACTTTTTCGATTTCGTATTCGACACGACTCTGGAGATCACGGCCGTGGCCAACATATTGCACGGCGACGCGAATTTTGACGGCACCGTCAATATCTTCGATATCAATCAGATCTCGTCGCACTGGAGCGGCAGTGCAGTCGTGGGCAACCTGACGCCTGGCGACGTGAATGGCGACGGCATCGTGAACATCTTCGATATCAACCTCGTCTCGAGCAATTGGGGCGCAAGCGGCGGCGGGGGAGCCAATCTGGGAAGCGTCGGCGTCCCAGAGCCTGCGGGCATGGTTTTGGCTGTCGCGGGCGTCGCACTAGGATTGTTGGCGGCTACGCGTCGCCACGTCCGGCATCAGTAACGCCGTACGACGACGAGACGAAGAGGGGAGGCAGCAGGATCGATCATGGAACGCACTCGATCAAACGGCTTCACGCTGGTTGAGTTGCTGGTGGTGATCGCCATCATCGGCATTCTCATCGCGCTGCTGTTGCCGGCAGTGCAGGCGGCGCGAGAGGCCGCGCGGCGCACGCAGTGCAAGAACAATCTCAAACAGTTCGGCCTGGCCATGCATAACTATGAGGGGGCGTTTGGGATGTTCCCGCCAGGCGGAATTATCACCGACCTCGCGAACGGGGGAAGCCCCGACCCATTCGCTAGCACGACGACGATGATGCTGCCTTACTTCGAACAAGCCAACCTGCATAACTTTTACGACTTTTCCCAGCAATGGTCTAAGCAGTTACCGCAAGTTGCCAGTACGGCTGTCCCTATTTTTGTTTGCCCATCTGGTAGCCTCGAAAATCCCTACGATTGGGTCTGGCTGGGCCCTGCAGGGTTCAACATCAACGCCGGGCAGATCGCGGGACGCCTGGACTACGTGTATTGCAAGGGAGTAACGGATGCATGGTGTTTTCCGCCGGCGCAAGTGCCTGCAACGGAACGGGGAATGTTCGATTACAATGTCGAGAACGGCATTCGCCACATCACCGACGGCACCAGCAACACGATTGCCATGGGGGAGGGCGCCAGCGGCGAACGTTGGGGACTGTGCTCCGCAGTCGGTTGCACCACGCCGATTGGACCGTTCTACGGACCGCGGTTTGCTGTCCAGATTTGGATGATGGGGCAGCCCGGCGTGAAGAGCTATGAGAATTTTGGATTTGTCGCCAGCAGTCCAATTGCCTGTACGCTGGAGAAAATGAACAAGAACCCGGTCACTGCCGGCGCCATCAACCTTCCTGGACCAATCAACGACTGCGTGAGCAGCGTCGTCGACCCCGTGTCCGGCGTCGTCGTTTCGGCTGGGAACCATCGGACGAGCAATTTCCGAAGCGACCATTCGGGGGGGTGTCAGTTCGTCTTTGCCGACGGATCGGTGCAGTATCTGCTCGAACAGATCGACATGTTGGCCTATCGGGGGCTATCGACTCGCGGTGGCGGCGAGGTGGCGGCGGTTCCGCAATAGTTACTGAACGGCTGAGGCGCGTTGTCCGCTCAAACTACGGGCACCAATTACCGGAGGACACTTGAAACGGGTGAAGCGGCTGCGCACACTGGAACCAGCCACACTGGATCCAGTAGGTTCCGCTGCTCGACGTAGAGTGCAAATCGGACCGAAAGGGAAGTGCAAGTGAACGACGGGGTTTCTCACGCATCTTGAGCAATTAGGAGCACGCTAATGAGAGTTAAAAACATGAGTCGTTTGTGGCTGGCGAGCGCCGCCTGCGGGCTAGCGCTGAGCATGGGGAATTGGGCCTTTGCCGCGCCGGTCTCTTACACGATTGACCCCGTGCGCAGCACGTTGGTCATGACGGGCGACCTGCTGGGCTTAGCGCCGGTCATCCCCCAGGTCGCAGGATCGGACTCCGACACCTACAGCGGGACGATCAATGCTGACCTTGCCGGCGGCCTGCTCACTTTCAGCGGCGGCAGCAGCATTACTGCCAACCTGAGCGCTGTGGCGCCGTTCACGCCTGTCGCCAATCCGGGCGTGGACAACTACGCCTTCTTTACGAACGTATCGCTGCCCGCGAGCCCGCCACTGGCCGGTACCTGGAACCTAGCGTTCCGAAACATCGTGTTCGATATCACTACCGGCATCGCTCAAGATGGCGTTGTACCTCCGGCATCGACGATGACGCTGCGGACCACGAGCGGTTTTGCCAGCATTGAAACGACTTCGAGCGGTGGGCCGTTTCCGTCCTCGTTCGCCAACCAGAACGCGTTCAACTCGACCGTGGGCGCGGTTAGCCTGACGCAGGCCGGTGGCATCGAAACTCTGGTGATTCCTTTCCGCCGCGAAAGCGGCGCGGGCGGGACGCACTTCATCTTCACGGGCAACATCACCGCCACGCGCGTGGTTCCCGAGCCGTCGACGATGGTTCTCGCTGGCTTGGGCATGATCGGCGCGTGCGTGGCCGTTTGGAGGAAGCGCCGCGCTTCGTAGAACAAACGCGATGCTACAAAGTCGCACGCCGTCGGTGGGAATGTCCCATCGACGGCGTTTTTCATTGCGAGACTACTGGGTAGCGCTTAGGATCCGCACATGAATAACCTGCTCAATTTGCCACGGATTGAACCCAGCCCGGCATAGCCGGAACCAACGAAAAGGGGTCGGCGAGTCGTTGTCGGAAACCGGTCCTGCGAACGGCCGAGTCGCGCCGGCGACAACGAGTCCCGACCCCCTCGGCGTCCATTGAAATCCGCGCAAGGCGCGTGCAAATTCAACGTTTGTAGTACGAATTAAACACGGACAAGAAAATGCAATCGCGGAAGACCGAAAGTGCGAAAGTCCGAAAACAAATGCGGACTCCTCGTTTCTGCTCGTTCTTGTCTTCCTGATTCTCTTCTATCCGTGTCGATCCGTACTACAAACGTTGAATTTGCACGCGGCTTGCGCGGATTTTGACACCCGGATTTTCCCTAGCCCAGGCATTCATGCCTGGGAAATCATCCGCAAATGAAGTTGTCGTACACGCCCTTCAAGGCGGAATTGCCACACTAGAAATGCCAACCCGCTGAAGCGGGTTGACGACGACCTTCAGGGGACGTCGAAAACCCAGGCATGAATGCCTGGGCTAAGTAAAATTCTCGTGAGACAATCGATCGATTAACCACTATTCGTTCCTTGGGTTGCCCGGGCGTAGCCCGCGCTGGGTTTCATCCGTACTACAAACGTCGAATTTGCACGCGCCTTGCGCGGATTTTGAAGTCCGAGTTTTCCCTACCTAGCCCAGGCATTCATGCCTGGGAAATCGATCGTACAGGTTATCGTTTTGCACGCCCTTCAGGGCGGAATGGACCCGGTCGAGGGTTTTGCCCGCAACTGACGACGACTTCCTAGGGGTGTCGAAAACCCAGGCATGAATGCCTGGGCTAGTGAAAAGTGGCGATCAAACCACGAATCACCATTTACCATGCATTACCCGCTGTCCACTGACCACCGTCCACTTGGGTTGCCCGGGCGAAGCCCGCGCTGGGTTCAATCCGTGGCTCGTCAAAAGCGCAATGAGCAGTTCAACGCCGCTTTGTGTTGGCCGGTTGTTTTCCGCCCGAAGTCGCGCCGCGGGCGCGTACGTCCAGACCGCTGTCGGCCAGAAGGATTTGCAGGTCCGCGAAGCGCGCGGCGCCGCCTGGCTGCACGTCGACCGAGAGGATGGGCCGCCAGTACATGCCTCGGCCGGCCGAGCCCCATTTGTCGATATGCTCCCAGACGATCGAGACCAGTTCCTCGATCGAGTCTTCGGTTTTCTCTTTGAGCGGAACGACTTTGGCGCCGCGTGCGGCATTCTCTTCCGACCGCACGACCAAGCGGTCGCCCGTGCAATCGATGCGCAACGGCCGCGTGATGGGAACGGCGCTGCGCACCGTGTCGGGCAGTCCCCAGTTCTTGCCGCGCCGGTCGGCCAGGCTGGCCTGGGCGGTTTGACCTAACGCGACGTTCGCGCTGGACGTCGGATCCCCGCTGGTAGCTTCGGATGAGGAACCCGACCCGCCCGATCCCGCGGTCGCGGTGGTCGACGACCGCTGGCCCGTTGCCGACGTCGACTCTCCGTCGCCATTGGTGGAGCGCTGTCCACCCGCGGCCGCGCTCGTCGATCCGTTTGAGTTGGACTTTCCGCTGCCCTTCGCCGTGCCGCGCGTTGAGTTTCCGGTTCCGTTTCCGCCGCTGCCTGCGCCTTGCCCGCCGACCGCCATTTGTTCGCCCGGGGTTCGCGCCGCAGCGCCTGATTTTCTAGCGACAGTACCGTTCTCATCGGAACCTGCGTCGGCGGAATTTCCAGCGTTCGGTTGAGTGGAATTCGATTTGCCGTCGAGGGATTTTCCATTCGCCTTATTGCCGCCGCCGAATCGTGGGCCTTCTTCGGCCGCGTCAGCAGACCCCGTGCCGTCGCCTGTGGCAGTCTGACCGCCTGCCAGCTTGTCATTTCCCGTGGAGTTGCCATTACCTAAAGACTTGTTGTCTGCCGAGCTGCCACCGGTATTGGAATTACCTCCGCCGGCCGACTTGCCGCCGGCTGCCGCGCCGTCAAGCAGACCCTCGTAGGGGTTGGGCTGCATCGTATCGTTGCCGTTTGCACCGCCGCCGCCACTGCCACTGCCACTACCGCTGCGACGTGCGATCGATCCTGCTCGGCTGTTGCCCTCGCCGAATTCGTCGTCGCCCACGCCACTGGTGCCGCGTCGGCCATAGCGCTTGCCGAACCCGCCACCTCGTCCGCCGCTAGCATAGGGCGAGCTCCGCGAGCCCCCCTCGCGCACGAGTCCTCCTTGCGTCGGCGAAGCGCGAAACACCGGCCGTTCAGCTTCGGAGTAGCGGCGCGGTGCGGCTCGCGCTAATTGGCGTTGCCGGACGCGGGCTTCGTCCAGCGCCAACTGCGTCTCCTTGGCCAGCTCTGGGTCGGGGGCGTTGAAGTCGAGCTTCCACTCCTGGTCGATCAGCTCGTAGCCGAAGTCCGATCCCCAGGAAGTCATCGCTTCGCGCGCGGCGTAGTACGCGCCGATCCCGTCGGGACGCACGAGCAGCAGCGGGTAAGGTTCGCCCGATTCGCGGCGATTGGTGCGCTGCCCCCGCGCAAGATACTCACGCTGTGCCCGCAGGGCCGCCGCTAGCGGATTGCCCGGGCCGAGCGGCCCGAAAAAATCTTCTTCCGTAAGCACGATGCCTTCGGGCTGCAGGATGATGCCCTCCGAGGCGCATTCGATATACAGCGGGCGGCGGTGCGTTTGATTCGGCCCCTCGTAGGGGACGATGGCATACGAGGGCGTTGCCGGATCGGCCGCGGCTTTGCGGGCTTTTTTGAGATCGTCTTCCGCGGCGGCGACGCGCGCCGTAAGCGTTGCCAATTCCGAACGCAGTCGCGCGAGTTGGCGGTCGTCGTTGGCTGGTTCTTTTGCCAGCTTTGCCGTGGCTGCTTCCAACTCGGCCAGTTGATCGCGCAGGGCGCGGGCATGGTCCTCGATGTGACTCAATTCGAGGCGTTGCTGTTCGAGCTGCGTGGCCGTCTTGGCACGCGACTCGCGCAGATGTTCGCTGCGCCACTCCAGCTCCGCTAATTCCGCTGCGAGCTCTTCGTTGCCGGCGGATTGCTCAGCCTTGTGGGCCTGCGCGGCTTCGATGATTTCCTTGCGGGCGCGCGGCGCAATCACGGCCAGCACCACGATCATGGCGCCCGTCACGCACAGCAGGCCGTCGAGAAACGTGAACAGGGAGAATCCGACGGCTCGGTTTGACGCGGAACGCCGTCTCATGCGGCTCGGCCTGCTTTCGCGGCATCCATCGCGCCGAAGCTCGGCGCCAGCGCCGACAATTGCCCAAGCCGAGCGTTGAGCAGGTGGATCGCGGCCGAAAGATTGAGCATGGTCTCGTCGAAGTGTTGCGCGCCGGCCAGCGACGCCAGGTTCTTATTGAGCGATTCCTCGAGCCGGGAAACCTGGCCCGTGGCCTCGACGACGCGCAGCAGCACCTCGCCCTGCTTGGCAAGCTCGCCCTGCTGCGATCGCGTTGCCGCGGCGGTTTCTGTCAGGGCCTTTTGAATGCGCTCCCAATGCTCTTGGTTTTTTTGGCTATGGGCCGTCTCGGCCGCGGTCAATTGCTGGGCGTGTGCTTGCAGGCTTTGCGTCAGACCTTTGGCCAGCGCCTCTTCGAGTTGTCGCTGTGTGGTGTCGCTCAATTCGGACCAGCGCTGATGGGCCGAATCAATCGTGGACTTCCACAGTTCAGTCTGCCGGCCCACGATGCGTTCGGTGGCCTTCAAGACGGTTTCGGCCATGCGTCGCACCACGCCCAGGTGCGGATTGGTGTCGCCCATTTGTTCGAATCGACCGGCCAATTCGGCCGTGGCCTGAACTTCGATCTCGTCGAGCAATCGCCGTTCCATGCGGCTGACAAGAAACTGGCCGACCAGCAAGACGATGGAAACACCCAAGGCCAACGCAACTGAGTCGTAGGGAGCGGCAGCCGCCAGGGCAGTCGCAGGAAGTTGTACCGGAGCTGCCTTGATGCCGATTACCGTGCCCAAGACTCCCAGCAGTGGGACGGTCCAAATCAGTAGCCGCACGAGTCCATACGCCGAGTGTGCTCGCTCTACGTCGACACTCGCCAGGTGCTTCAGTTGATCGTCGAGCGTATCGGCCGAGCCCTTCCGCGAGACCCACTGGAGCGCGTCACGCAGTCGACACGGCAGGTAGTGGTTCTGCCGCTGGTTGGGTAGCTCCGCCAAGCGGTCGAGCAGCACGACGGCCTCAATGGCGGGCCGCGGTTCGGCCGGCCGACCGCCCAGCAGCGGTTCGGAATCGGACGTTGACTGCTCGGCGATGTCGAAGGCCCTCAGCACCAATTCCGACAGGCCCACGAAAAAGGCGATGGTCACGACATACTCGACCCAGTTGCCGGTGAAGTAACGACGCACACTCTCTCCGTGCAACAGTCCGGCGTGCAACAGGGCGTAGAAGCCCAGCGACGCCAGGCCGCCCCAGACCAGCGAGGAGCGAATGACGGCCAAGGCAATTTGGTTCGATTTGGTCACGGCGAAAATCCTCTGGTCACAACATTGGGCGAGCGCCGACGACATTCAGGTGGCTTCAGTTGGCTTGGAAAAAGAAAAAGGGGACAGGTCCAATAATCGCGGCGCTCGAGGGCGATTCGCGGATGTTGCTGATTATTGGACCAGTCCCCTTTTTCAGTCGCCCCTTTTTCAGTCGGGGCGCGCGGAAACACCGTCCCTAAAATCGACGTAACCACTAAAGTTGATGAGCAAAACTGCGCATGCTATCTGCCGTGGCCGCCGAGAGTTGGCCAGAATACCAGGCCGAGATGGTACGCGGGCGATGGCCTCCAGGGAAAGGCCAAGACGGGATTGGCCAGATCGCCCAATCACCAGTGTCACTCGCCGCTAGCGGGCCCACGGTGAGCCACATTTGAACCAGCCCCGAGTAGCGAAGCTGGGAATAATGCGCGTCATGCGCGCATCAAGGTCACGGAGGCGAAAGTTAGATGGGGGCAACCATTTCCGTCATTCCCGCGCAGGCGGGAATCCAGTGAACCACAAGTCAGCCCTGCACCACACGATTTGCAACCGCCGCGCACAAGTCTCATTAGTCAGCGCCCTGCCGGAGTTCCTGGATTCCCGCATTCGCGGGAATGACGCCCGAGTAGTAATGTTAGAGGTTCTAACTAACCTGCGCGAGTGACCGCCGATGTGGTACTCGATTCTTGCCGACGTTCTGGTGGCAGTTCACGTTGCCTACGTCAGTTTCGTGGTTCTTGGTCAACTGGCGATTCTGGTGGGAATTGGTCGTGGATGGCTTTGGGTGCGGAACTGGTGGTTTCGGTTGCTTCACCTGGCCGCCATAGTCGTCGTGGCAGGGGAAGCGGCTTTTGGAATCGCTTGCCCACTGACGATCTGGGAAGCCCTGCTGCGTAGGCGCGCCGGCGAGCAGGTGCGGGAGGAGTCCTTCGTCGGGCGGCTGTTGCACGGCGCAATCTTTGTCGACCTGCCGCTTTGGGCGCTCAATGCGCTTCATATTTCGTTTGCGCTGGTGGTGATTGCGACCTTCGTGTTGGCCCCACCACGCCGGTCGCGACTCACACAACCAACGATTTGAGCAGTTCAGATTCAGTCGTTTTGTCGGAACCGAAGCAACCGAAGTTGCCTAGACTAGTGAAGCGACGGATCTCGATTCTGGCGCACGGTCGGCCGAATCCTCGCGGCCATCGCTACCGGCATGCCGCAACCAACGCGTCTTGCGTAGCCCGCCGATTGGTCGCCGACTGCTTATCGAAGACTGCGCACGAAGCGGGCCAAAGTCGCCGTCAATCGTCTGCCGATACCGATTAACGACGCCGTTTGGCTCGCTCGTGAAATCGCAAAGCTCGCGTAATTTCCTAGCTCCGAAAAATTGGTCGACCGTGTCGACCCAATCGTCTTCCCAGGAGGGGTACAGTCCGGTGATGGCCTCATGAGAGGCCTCCCGGACTGTTTTCTTGCGCCCCGCCATTCTTTCCGTGTATCCGCCCTGCCAGACAACGGGTTGCGCGATGCTCGCGCTGTCTAGTACGGGAACGCACGCACGGTACGGTAGTTGTACGGCAGACCATAGAGCGAGCGCGGGTGCGTCTTGATGACCGGCGGGTAGTAGGTGTTGTAGTAGGAGTAGTTGGGCTGCACGGCGTAGTACGGTTGAACCGGGTAATACGACTGCTGGACGACGACCGGCGGATAGTAGCTGCTGTAGTAGGGGCTCGGGTAGCCGTAATAGCCTTGATTGCCGACCACCACGCTGAACGAGGCGCGAGGCTGCGCCTGGGCGTCGGTAGGGGCCGCGACGGCCATCACGACAAACACAAACAAGGGTCCGGCGATCAACATCAATGCACGCTTCATGGCCACTCCTTCGAGTCTTGCGGGGACTAGTGCGGGATGAGAAACAAGGTCGGCGGCAGTTGGGTCCGTTTCTCTGCTCGCCGGTCCCATCCATTGCAGTAGTTGTGCCGCAGTGATTCGCCGGATTTCAATGGTGCTGAAATGCGTTAAGTACAAGGGACTTGCGCCGCCGATGGCCTCGCGCGGCACGACTACCACCGGGCAGAAACTGACCCCACCACGCGACAGATTGCGTCAGATTGATGACAGTTGAAGCGGGCGAGCCATCACGATCACCACCGATCAGCTCCGCCGATACGTGGCGAAGCAGCGAGGCGTCTCCCAAAGCCGGGCCTCGACGATCGGAAAGCCGGCCGCGGCCGTGAAGTCGTAGATCAGCTTGGCGATGTTCTCGGCGGTCGGGTTTTCGTCCATAAGAAACAGCGGCTCTCCCAACTCGCGGAGCAGGGCGACGGCCGGATCGTCGTGCCGCAAGAGCATGCGGTGATCGAGGTTTTCGTCGATCCAGTTGCTGACGACCCGTTTGATGTCGGAAAAGTCGAGCACCATGCCGCGGTCGTCCAGCTTCTCGGCTTCGATGGCGATGACGGCCCGGCCGTTGTGGCCGTGCAGGTGTTTGCACTTACCGTCGTAATTGAGCAGCCGATGGCCGTAACAGAAATCGATCTCACGTGTGACTCGAAACATGGGTTGCTCCTAAAGTGTCGCGGGAGTAATAGTAGGGTGGGAAGAGCAAGCCTGGGCCTGCGTGGGACTTCGGTCGCAAGTCCATCCAGATCGTTGAGGCGAATTGAGAGTTGCCATCGTAAGGCTTGCGAGTCCCACGTCTTGGCGTCGCGACCGCGTCCTACCCTACATTGAGTCCAAAGTCTCCGTCGCGGCGTACCGCGTCGGATCGGGCATCTGGATCAACGCGAAGGCGCTCTTTCGTTCAGCGCACTTATTGCAGCGGCCACAGTGCAGCTCTCCCACAGGTCCGATGCACGAGAAGGTCAGCTCCAGCGGAAACTCGCGGCCTAACTCCATCACCTGCCGCTTGTTCAGTCCGGCGAAGGGCATCTCAATTGTCAGTTCGCCGCCGGTCGCCCGGTTCAGCACGCTCGATAACTGGGCGAAGAATCCGGTCGTCGCGTCGGGAAAGGGGCTGGTGCCTAGCGCCGCCAACTGCAGACGATCAATACCGTTCAGCCGGCACCACAGCGCTGGCTTGATCGTCAGCAGCGCGTTGCGGCCGGGCAGGTAGACCGCCTCGTCCGGTGAAGCGGCGTCTGGAACCGCTTGGCCGGTGACGCTCCAGTGGTCGCCGTAGACGTCCGACAGGGGCAAATCGAGCACGACGAGTTGGGCGAGCGTGGGCCGGGCGACCGCGGCCAAGAATCGCCGCAGGCAAGAAAGCTCAACTCCCTCCCACGCCAACTGCGAGCGGATGTAGAACGGCTGCACGCGCTGGCCAGAGCCGGCCAAGTGCGCCACCAGGATGGCGCTATCCAGTCCCCCACTGACAAGCACGCCAACAGTTTTGCCCGGGGCGCTGGTCATGTTGCGGACTTGGATTTGTGCAAGCTAGCGGACAGCTAAGTACGACGCCGACATTGTAGGGCCAAGCTGCCTCAGAATGTAGGCTCACAAAACAGGTAGGCTGGGGCGCTAGCCCCACCAGACATAACGGCCAAGCTTTGCCCAGGTGGGGCTAGCGCCCCAGCCTACAGTTGGATCCCCGATCAGACAGGGATATCCGCCGTTCTTCGCGGCCCGATCGGCCTATGCCCTCCGCGGCAATCGGGCTAAAATAAACCTCTCGCGGGCGTTTCTCGCCCGCCCGAAGCGCCCAGTTTGAGCAACCCGAACATGCTGCGTTATTGGACCGCCGGCGAATCGCACGGCAAGGCGATACTCGCCTTGGTCGACGGGTTTCCCGCGGGCGTGCGCATCGACACCGACGAAATCGACGTCGAGCTTCGCCGCCGGCAGGGGGGCTACGGACGCGGCGGCCGGCAGCGGATTGAAACCGACACGGTCGAGATCCTCAGCGGCGTCTGGCATGGCGAGACGCTGGGCAGCCCGATCGTGCTGCAAGTCGCCAACAAGGACAACAAGCTGGAGCGGCTCGAGGATTTAGCCCGGCCGCGCCCCGGCCACGGAGATCTGACCGGCGCCGTGAAGTATCTGGGCTCGATCCGCGGCGTGCTCGAACGGGCCAGCGCGCGGGAGACCGCCGCGCGGGTGGCCGCCGGCGCCTTGGCCAAGCAACTGTTGCGCGAGTTTGGCATCATGGCGTTGGGCTACACGGTCGAGCTGGGCGGCGTCCGCATTGACCCCCAGCCGGGAACAATCGCGGACCACCGGGCCCTGCGCGACGCGAGCGAAATCTATTCGCTCAACCCGGCCCAAGACGCTGAGATCAAGACGCTCATCGATCAATGCGGCAAGGATGGCGATACGCTCGGCGGTGTGCTCGAGGTCCGCGTCGAGGGGTTGCCCTTTGGCTTGGGCACGCACGCCCAATGGGACCTGAAGCTGGACGGCCGGCTAGCCCAGGCTGTGATGGCCGTGCAGGCGATCAAGGGGGTCGAGATCGGCCTAGGGTTCGAGGCGGCCCGCCGCCGCGGCTCGCAGGTTCACGACCCGATTCACTACGATGCGAGCGAAAAAGAAACGCGCTCGCTGGGTTACCAGCGACCGACGAACAACGCGGGCGGTTTGGAAGCCGGCATGACCAACGGCCAGCCGCTGGTTATTCGGGCCGCGAAGAAACCGATCAGCACGCTCCGCAAGCCGCTGGAGTCGGTCAATTTGCAAACCAAGCAGGCGGAGGAAGCGGCCTACGAGCGCAGCGACGTGTGCGCGGTTCCGGCGGCCGGCGTGATCATCGAAAACGTGGTGGCCTTCGAAGTGGCCGTGGCGCTGATCGACAAGTTCGGCGGCGACAGCCTGGCCGAGATGCTGGCCCGCTTCGAGCTGTTCCAGGAGATGGCGCGGAAGCGTTGAATGCCCCCGAACCCCTGATCCCTAGTGCAGCGTCAATGCTCAGATTTTGGGTAGCAGAAGTCGTGAGACTTCTGATATTCGCGACAGAATCAGGGTAATACGGAACTCTCACGAGTTCCGCTACCCGCAAACGAAGGTTTGACGCATCCGTAGCACCTGATCCCTGATCACGACCAAGCGGAGCACGGATGTTCCGACTGCACGAAACCACCCGACGCCGGTGCTGCCGCACGGCTTTCGTGCTTGTGTGTCTTGCGCCGCTGATGGCAATCGGCGGATTGGGCGCTTTCCAGCGGATGCCCGTGGAAACGGCGCTCCATCAACGGCAGTTAGGCGAGCAACTGGGACTGCGCGCAAAATTCACTCGCGTTGAGCACCCGCGGCCGGGCGTGACGCGGTACGTGGGCCTGGAACTGGCCGATCCTGAGACTGGCCAGGTGGTGTTTCGGGCGAAGCAGGTGGAGTTGACCTTGCCCATGGGTCGGCCGACTGCGGGACATTTCGCAAGCGGCCAGATCGTTCTGGTCGAACCGCAGATCGAGTTGGACGGGACGGACTCGTTGCGGCAATTGCTGCTGCGTGCCTTGCGTCGTGAGCTTAACCAGCACGACGTTGATTGGCGCGTTTCGGCCGAGACGGTTGAAATAAACACTCGCTCGGGCCGACTTTCCTGGATCAACGTCTCTGGCGGTTTTGCGGCGGCGGCTGCGGCCAGCCAAGCCTGGATTCAATTTCATCCCGCCCAGACCGCTACATCGCCTCAACGGTCCGCGCAGCGGGCCTACTTGCAGTTTGTGCGCAATCGGGAGGGAGAGCTGCCATATACAGGATTGAAGCTCTACACGCACGGAGCAGAACTACCCTGCGACCCATTCTTGCAATTGATCGGCATCGACGCGCGGCTGGGCGCCAAGTGCCGCTTCCGAGGATACAGCGCCGCCATCCCGTCAAAAGAAAAACCGATACCGGACGTTGCCGTCCTGTGCGACGACGTAGGTTGGGGCGCGACGATCCACGGCGGGTTTACGAACGTGGATCTAGAACTGCTGGCTGGCAAAGAGTCTCCGCATACAGTGAAGGGTCGCGCGAGACTCGAAGTTGCATGGGCCGAGTTTCGGGACGGGCGACTGATCAACGCCGACTGCTCGCTGAGGGCCGAAAATGGCAGCATGAGTCCTTCGCTCGTGACGTCCGCGATCGACGAGCTGGGCCTGCGCGGACCCAAGCCGCCTGCTGGCGCGACCGATCCGATCCACTTCGACCAACTTGCGGCCAGCGTCACGCTCGATTCGCAAGGCTTGCTCAAGATTACCGGAGACTGCGGTCAGCCGGCGAATGGGCTGGTGCTTTCCGGTTCCAGCGGGCATGGATCGGTGCTACTGAAGGAGCCTGCCGAGCAACCGCAGTCCGTCATCGGGCTGGTGCGGATGCTCTTGCCCCCTGGCGAGGACCTCGTGCCGGCATCACAACAAGCGGCGGCCTTGCTCCAATGGCTGCCGCTGCCCGCGGGCACCGCCACAACGCAGCCCTCAGCGCACCGTTCAGACACCGGCGTCCGACGTCAACAAGGACTCGAGCAGAAATAACTTGTGCAATTTTTAGCCGCGGATGAAACCCAGCGCGGGCTACGCCCGGGCAACCCAAGGAACGAATAGTGGTTAATCGATCGATTGTCTCGCGAGAATTTTACTTAGCCCAGGCATTCATGCCTGGGTTTTCGACGTCCCCTGAAGGTCGTCGTCAACCCGCTTCAGCGGGTTGGCATTTCCAGTGTGGCAATTCCGCCCTGAAGGGCGTGTACGACAACTTCATTTGCGGATGATTTCCCAGGCATGAATGCCTGGGCTAGGGAAAATCTGGGTGTCAAAATCCGCGCAAGCCGCGTGCAAATTCAATGTTTGTAGTACGGACGAAGAGAACCACAAAGGGCACAAAGACCACCAAGGGAAAGCGTTCGTGTCTGTTGGCTTTGTGTCTTTCGTGTTCTCTGTGGTTCTCGTCATCCTTGTTCACTCGGTGTTCAATCCGTGGCAAATTAACCAAGTCATTTCTGCGCGGATCGTAACTCGGCGTCATCGACCGGCAACTGTCGGAACTGCATCTACGCCATTTGCTGCCGGCGGGTGCTCCACCACATCGGCTTGGGCAGGCATCCCAGCGCGACGACCGCCAATTGTGTGACGACAAAGACCACCAGAGCTAGGGCGATTCCTTCCGTGAAGCCATAGGAATGCAATCCCACGCCCAGCTCATTGACGCCGAACATCGACCAGCTAACCGCGATGTTGCCTACGATAGCCAGCACGGCAAGCCCGCGCTCTTTGATCATGCCGTCCCAGCGGGCGTGCAACACCAGAACGTTCCACAGCACGATGATCAGAGCTCCGTTCTCCTTGGGATCCCAACCCCAGAAGCGGCCCCACGAATCGTCGGCCCAGAGTCCCCCGAGCACCGTGCCCACGAAGCTGAAGAAGATCGCGAAGCACAGCGTGCCATAGATCATGCGGGCCAGCTCGCGGCCAATGCGGGGTGATAGCGACGGCGTGAGCACTCCACCCAACACGTACACCAGGCCCAAGAGGCCCGCGACGTAGGTCGTGGCGTAGCCGAGATTGATAATCACCACGTGCGTGGCCAGCCAGAACTGCGTGTCGAGCACGGCCTGCAGCACCGTGAACGTATCGCCGCCGCCCGCCAAGAAGTTAGCGATCAGCAAGGTCGAGAAACCGGCGGCCCCGGCGATTACGTTGCCAACGCCCAGCCGATAGACGGCTTCCAAGGCTAGTCCCAATGCGACGCCGCCCCAGCCGACGAACACCGCCACGGAATAGAGATTCGTCACTGGGGGCCGGCCCGAGATATAAACCCGCGCGACCAGCGCCGCGGTGTGTACCACGAAAGTCATCGCGATCAACCAGAAGGCCGCGCGGTTCAGGGGCTTGCTCCACCCCAACCATGCCAACGCCGCCAGGACAAACGCAAAGATATACAGCACGGAACAGTAATAGAACGGCGCGGCGTGATTGAACAACGTCTCGAAGTTCGTCTTGGCCGGCGTCCAATCGGCGGGCCGGTTGGCGGCCAGTTCCTGGCGATACTCGGCAACGGCCTTGTTGAACTCCTTGGCATTCCCCTGGCCATAGGCCACGAGGATCTTGTTGAGCGCCAGCGTCGCCGGGTTGGGCTGCTCGCTCATCACGTTCGTTTGCGCCCAGGCCTTTGTCCAGGCCGTGGCGTAAGGCTCCCATTCGCCTTCCTTAGTCGTCGGCGGCACCGCCAGCGGGGGTTGCATAGACGGAAGAACTTTGGTTTGGAAGCGAATTGCCTCCATGAGATCGTCCTTGACGTGCTCGGGCCGAATCCGCGGAGTATCGAACGCCGACAGCAGCAGCATATACAACCGCAACCGACTATCGAGCTCGAGAATCTTCTTCTGATGGATGTTCACGTCGCCGGGGTTCGCTTCGTTGGTTTCGTGCGCCAGTCGGGCTTGCCGCTCGAATTCCTGCATTTGATCGCGGAATTCGTCGATCGAGTAGCGGTAGCCCTCGCGGCGTTTGAGACCGAGGGTGTCCAGCACTTCGAGGTTGTGGATCCGCACGACCTTGTACTGACTGGATAACCGGGGATTCGTGATCGTGTCGAGCAGCCACTGCACGGCCGGCCTCGACTCGTCTTCGGTGTCGACGAATGTCTCGCGGTCGCTAACGACACGAAGGCTGTTTCGGGCCAGCGTGTCGAACGGCTTCATGCGTCCTTGATAAACCAGGGGCAACTTGCCGAACTCGAACAGATTCATCGTTTCTTCGGAGGGCCGTGGTGGAATGGCCTTGCCGACCAACCACGCGCCAAAGAGGATCACGACGACCCAGGGAAACAGCCGGCCGCACCAGGCCAGCGTTCCGCTCGCGGGCGAGCTGGCAGCGTCTAGCGACTTCGAGGGCTGCTTGCCTGGTCGTTTCGGAGCGTTGGCCATGTTGCCAATAATGGCGGCGGCTTCCTCCGTCGAGCGTCGATTGAGAAACCGCAACAGCACGATGGAAAACTGGGCCAACATCCCCATGCCCACGATCATGCAAGCCACGTAGGGAATCATCCAGCCGGTGTTCGTGACGACTTGCAATCCCGTGAATTCCGTGCCTGTCGCTTCGTCCCGATGAAAACTGGACTGATAGAAAGTCTCGCCCGCGAAGCGCAGCGGGTTGTTCATCCAAATCTTAATGTCGCGATCCACGTGACGGCTGGGATCGACCAGATGAATATCAGACGAGTAATTCTTGGCCGTCGCGGTGCCCATGTAATTGTTGGCGCTGACGTCCTTCAATTGGACCGAGTAAGGCTTGTAGGTGCGCTTGAATTGCAAAGCGACGTCGTACGCACGACCTGCGACGTCGACGGTTTTGATAAAGCTATATTGGCCGAGACTTTCGTCGAGCTTTCTAGGAATTCCCAGCAAGTATTCGCCGAGCACCTGCGACGGATCGTTCTTCGCCGTCAACCGAACGAAGGCCGCGGCCGCATCGACTTCGCCGCCCGCGTCGGTTCCGGCCGTTGGCTGGGCTTCCTCGGCTACGACCACTTCGCCGGTTTCGGTTTTAGCGGTGTTGGCTTCGCCATCCTTTGCCTTGCGGATGTTCGAGTTGAGGAAATACTGGACGACATCGATATCGAATGGCAGGGCGTCATCTTGAATCGTTCGCGAGTCGCGCAACATCGCCTCGGGCACAACGACGACATCGTCGGTTTCCGCGTCGGAGCGGTCGGTGACAGCCAACTCTGGCGTGCGGATATCCTGCACGTAGTTGACGGTTTGCCCTTCGGCCAATTGCATCACACCTTCATCGTGCAACGAATGGACGACGATCTCGTTGACCATGATCAGGACGATGCCCGCGTGCAAGAGCACGATGCCGGCGCGCTTGCGGAACAATAGCGCGCAGCCGGCGAGCAGCACGACGCTCGCGAGGCCTCCCTTGATCAATTGCCAAAGGATCCGCATCGAGGAGTCGCCCAGCTCGACGTTGTCGGCGTAGAAGAAGAGCCAGCCCAGCAGCAGGCCGAGCGAGATCGTTCCGGCGGCCAGCAAGCTACGATCGAGCTTGCGGCTCGAATCGACCCGCGCCAGCCCGTACGCCAGCGCCAACCAGATTCCTACCAGGCCGACTTTGCACCACAGCCACAAGGTTGACCAAGAAACGATGGGCAACGTTTGCAAGCCTTCCGCGCTCGATCCGCTGGCGATCACGAGCCACGTCATGCCGATGCCCAGCGCCGTGGTCACCAGGCCCGCCGTCAACCTTGAACCGCGGGCCTGAATCTTGAATCGCAAGGAGTGCGCCGCCAGCAGATTGACGAGCATGGCCAGCCCGATGGAGAAGCCGCCGGGGAAGTAGAAGCCGCCTCCCACGTGCAGCGAACGAGGAAAGAAAATTTGCAGCGGGATCCAGGCGACGGGCGTGCGGAAGTAGTTGCGCATGACTTCCCAGATGTCCTGATCGATCTGGGCAAGCGTTCCGGCAAAGACAATGAAAATCGCGAGCGCGAAGAGCACGACGGTCAGCTTGAGCGATGCAAGTGGAGTGAGCCACCGGCGCAGGATCGTCCCCAACGAGGTTTGCGCCGAGGGAGGAACGGCTTCGAACATCTCGGTACGTTCCGGACCTAATACGTTAGTTGACATGATCCGTTTCCTTCCCCCCAGTAAACCGCGCGGATTTTACAAAGGATTCGAAATGGTCCTTTTCTTGACGCACCAGCTCTGTGTCGCCCATGAGCTTGAAGAACCAGACTTTGTCGCCATGCGGGACCATCACGGCCAGGATGGACTGCTTGTCGCCGGGAATTTCGATGTACGCGCCTTGGATATCGCCCAGCGGGATTTTCTTCATGTCGCCGATCAGCTCCGCTTCCGTGGTCTCCGGTAGTGCGAGTTGCTGGCGCCAACGATTCACGTTCCGCAACGGATCCGCCGCCACGGCTTCGAGATCGATCAACGTGACTTCCGCCGTCTTGCCGCCGTTCTCGATCTTGAACGCTGCTTTCCGCAAACCACCCGACTCGCCGGGAAGCCAATTCGCGGGTACGTCAAACGTGGGAACTCCACCGTTGGCCGACGTATCCGGTCGGACAGGTGACGCACCCGGACGGCCCATGGGTCCACCACGAGCGAATGGAGGCTGACTCATGCCGTCGGCTTGCCGAGTTCCCACGAGGTCCACAACCGTTGCACTGACCCCGTCGAGTGCGATTTGAGTCGTCTGCTTCGCAAGGTCGGCAGCGGTGGTCGGAGGCAGGCCCAGTTGACCGCGCCAGCGATTGATATTCGCCAGGTTGTACTCGGCGTCGGAATTCTTCCCACGCGGAAGGTTTACTACGCTTAATTCCAACGGCTGCTTTCCGGTGGCAATTCGCCCGGCGGCAATTCGCAACGTCGCGTACCGCATTTCCTTACCGGGTTCCTCTTGCCAGCCCTGGGGCAAAGTCCATTGCGGCTTTGCCGGGTCGCCGGAGAACCGCAACGATTTAACGAGGCTTGTAAAGTTATCGACCTCCGCCGCTACGGCATCGGGCGGTCCATCCAATCGGAAAAACCAACCCTGGTCCTTAATAGGAATGATGGCTGCCAGCAGCCTCAGCGGCTCGGCGGGCGCGGCGGGATCGCGCGCTTTGCGTGCGACCGCGGTATCCCCGTTAATTCGCTGCAGAACCTCTGGCTTCGGCACGCGATAGTGCTCGACCTTGGCCTTTTCATTACAGCCAGACGCGACTGCCATGACAAAAATTAGCACCACGGCCATCTTCAAGGAGGCACAGATTTCGTAGGCGCCCAACAGGCAGCGCACGAGGAAAGGCTGATCCGGGGATCGCAGCGTATAGCGGCCCATGGGCGTCAGGCGTCGGCTAGCAGAGGGAGAGGAGCAAAAAGGCGGGAGGAGGCGCCGGCCCCCGTTGCGTGCGGCGGACTGCACCCCCACGTATCATTATATCGCAGAGGGGAGCCGGGTGTACAGCTTCTAAAACGGCCGGTAGTGGGTGATTAGCGTGTGCAGGCGGGGATCGGTCAGGGAAGTGGCTCTCTCACACTACTCTTTCCGGTCGCGGCCAATCTGACCAGTCCGAAACGCGTACACAACTGGAAGCAGAATGCTCAT
>Ga0163150_10002732_pt1 | contig 26318 bp, 23 predicted proteins | sample OliLakLV19P2IB_FD_148628 | JGI IMG/M metagenome (GOLD analysis project Ga0163150, IMG submission 148628) | Freshwater microbial mat bacterial communities from Lake Vanda, McMurdo Dry Valleys, Antarctica - Oligotrophic Lake LV.19.P2.IB | ecosystem: Environmental > Aquatic > Freshwater > Lake >...
GGGAAAAATCATACCTATTGGCGACTCCGTAAAACGTCCCCAAAGTTCGCCGTTTAAAAAGTTACCTAACCGTCCGAACATATACCCTGCCGGCACGGAGGGAACAATAAAGTCAATTTGCTGCCAAAAGGGGGCTTTAATTTTACGGCAGAAAAACCATGTCGCAAAAATTGCGCCCAGCCAGCCCCCGTGAAAAGAAAGACCGCTGATACCAGTAAAGTGAATTCCGTTATCGATTTGAATCGGCAAAAATATTTCAAGAATATGCGTTGAATAATAGGTCCATTGATAAAAAAGAACATAGCCAGCACGCGCTCCAATCACCACGCCGAAGATCACCCAAAAATAATAATCTTCAAGCTGGGCTTGTTTTAGGGAATTTTCTTTTTGACGAATGCGCCATGAACTCAGAAGAAAAGAAACAAAAATGGCCAAAAAATAACAAAGCCCATACCAACGCAATTCAAGCGCGCCGAGTTTAACGAGAACCGGTGAAATCGACTGAGGAAGATGCTGCCAAGTTTCAAGCCAAGGGTGCATAAAACTCTAGTCCTTCAATTCGAATGATTGTCTGATTCGTGGGGTGAAAATTAATTTTGAAATGACCGCTGTCACTTCACTTCGGCGCAGCGTTCGAACGCTCCATGAGCTTAGTGAGCAAACTATCAATCTCGGCACAGAGTTCAGGAAGATCATGATTGCTCGAGACACGAAAATCAGCCAAATCAATGGTTTCATCGAGACGCTGACTTGTGGATGTCGCATTTTTAGCTTCGCGGTTTTCAAGCTCACAAAAAGCTTCAAAAGTTGTTGGGTCATTTTCACGGGCGCGCTTAAGCATGCGCTCAAAGCGAATGCGCGGATCAGCATAAACTTCGACAAAAGTAAAATGATTGAAGGGCTTAAAAACAGCAACTTCATCAGGATGACGAATCGAATCAATGACAAAGTTTTTTGAGCGATCAATCTTGGCTAAAACTTTTTTAGCAAGAATGCCGGATCCATGCTTTGCGCGAAGCTCATTACCCAAAGCAAATAAACTATCGCGGGTCGCCGCAATGTTTCGCGCCTTGGCCTCTTCACGAAGCACATCTGAAAGAGAGAAATAGGCAAAACCCTTTGATTGAAAATACTTAGCCGCCTCACCTTTGCCTGACCCATTTTTTCCGGTAAGCCCAATCCAAATACTCATGCACCTATCCTAAATGAATGCCTTACTCATTGAAATACTTTATTAGTAATTTTTTTCGCCGGTTGCGCTTTAGCGCAGCGGCGTCTACTTAACAGCCAACCTGAACAATTTTAGCGCATTTTCGGTCGATTGACTCGCAAAAAGTTCAAAATTTATTCCCCTCGCCTGGGCGGCCGCTTTTGCTGTTTCAACCATCATGGCAGGCTCATTGCGTTTTCCGCGCATACTTTGTGGTGGCAAATAAGGGCAATCGGTTTCAATCAGCACACGATCCTCAGGACATTCCGCACAAGCCGCGCGTAATTCATCGTTTTTTTTATAAGTTAAAATTCCTGAAAACGAGATATGAAATCCAAGCTCAAGGCATTGCCGCATAATGGCGCGATCGCCCGTAAAACAATGAAACACACCCGAATAAGGTGCACCGCCAAAGTCTTTTAAAATTTCGATCAGCCGGTCAAAGCAATCACGAGCATGAATGATAAGTGGTTTCTGAACACGCTTTTGCATTTCAAGAAAACGCCGAAAAACTTGCTCCTGAATTTCAGGCGGCGAATCTTTATGATAAAAATCGAGACCAACTTCGCCTATCGCAACGACTTTAGGATTTTTGAGAAGCTGCTCAATGCCTACAAATTCTTCTTCCGTGGCTTTGTGTGACTCCGTGGGATGAATACCTGCTGAAGCATAGACATGTTGATATTTTTCAGCATACTCAACACAGGTTTTTGAAATGGCAAGATTCACACCAACACAAAGCATTTTTTCAATGCCCGCCTCTTTCGCGCGCTGCATCATCGCCTCGCGGTCAGCGTCGAAATCATCGTAGTAAATATGGCAATGGGTATCGAATAAGGTCATAGGTTATATCTTAAAGGTTAAAGCCATAACTAAAAACTAATAACTGTTCAGAAAGTTTTAGGTTTTGGGCTATGGTTTTAAGCTTTAACTTTTTACTTTCAAGCTCATTTTCTGGTTAAATTCCGGATTCAAATCTTCGCATTCTTTCGCTATCACACCGGTAATGACTTCGATGCCCGCTTTTCTTAAAATTTCAATTCCTTCGCCGCGATGATTAGGATTCGGATCAATCGCGCCCACCACAACCTTCTTAATTCCGCTGGCAAGAATCGCATCCGTACATTTGCCGGTCTTCCCAACCGTACAACATGGCTCGAGCGTCACGTAAAGCACTGCCCTTTCAGGCTTCGACACCCGATGCTTGGTAAAACCTTCTGGATCCGACACCCGCGATCCCAAAGTTGACCGAAATCCTCGCAGGGCTTCGATTTCGGCATGCGGCCCACCAAAAAACTGATGGTGCCCACGCGCAACAATTTCACCATCTTCAACAATCACTGCGCCAACAATCGGATTCTCACCCGTTTGGCCTTTGGCCTTCAAAGCTTCCGCAATGGCTTCGCGCATAAATTGTTCGTGATTCATAAAATCTTATCTTCCACTTTGTCGGGCTAGTTTTTTAAGAACTTTCTGATAGAGCGCCTCTGATTCCCGCGCTCGAAGACGAGGCTCTGTCACATCCATTTCATCCTCATAGTTTAACTGATCTTTGGCTTCAATTAAATCATACGCGCCAAGCACCGCATCGCACAAGAAATCTTCAAAGCGGCTAAAATCTCCTTCTTGCTGCGATTGGTTTAAATACAACATATAAAACCTGCGGCTTTCCTGAAAGATAAGCGCAGGAGGCAAATTGTTTTTTAAAAGCATCGCGTTCAGCAAAAGCCTGCCAACACGTCCATTTCCATCTAAGAAAGGATGAATCTGTTCAAATTGGCTATGAACACGCGTCACCCAAGCCATTAAATCATGCGGCTTTTTTTCATATTCTGCTGATAATTTTTTCATCAGCTCCGGAACTTTTAAATAATTTGCCGTCACCACATTTGCGCCCACAATCCGCACACCATGCCGCCGATACTGACCCGCGTCCGGTTGAATGCCATTCATCAAAATAGCATGCATCCGTAAAACAAAAGCCTCGCCCACTTTTTCACCCTTCTTTAAATGCTCAAAAAGAAATCCAAGCGCCGCCTGATGGTTTTTGGCTTCCATTTGCTCGATGATTGTTTTGTCGGGTAAAGCCACATTCTGAAATAATATCGCAGCCGTCTCAGCTTCGGTCAGACTGCTACCTTCGATTTTGTTGCTGTTATAAGTGAGTGACAATACAAGCTGGTCGTACAAATCTTTGCGTTTCAGAAGCGTTTGAATCACGCCGTGATGCTTCGTCACCTTAGTTCGAATTGATTTTTTCTTGGCCTGAAGAATATCCACGGGAATGACATTTTGGCCCGTGAACTTAATGTAAAGAAGGTCAATGCGCTCCGCCGCCTTTTTGCGCGGAATCGAACGCCCATTCAACCAGCTATTAAGAGTAGGAAAAGACACTCCAAGCTGGATAGCCATTTTTTCTTGGGATAAACCCGATATCCTCTGAAGGATCTTGAGCTTCTCTTGTGTATTCATACCTCAAGAATACATAACTTTATAAAGTTAGTCAAATTTTATAAAGTTTATAAAGTTTATATGGTGGGTTAAATCGCCACGGAATCACCAACCTTGCGCCACAGATTTAGACTACAGATGATGGACCATGGACTATAGACACTAGCCCGGAGACAAAACACCCGGGTTGCGTACACCGCATTTCCGGGTGTCGGGGTGGATTAATCACCGTGCCGACAATCGGACACTCTTACACGTTTGCCATTTCGCTTTAAGCGCCTCGGCAATCGCTTCACGCGTCAATAGTTCGTTACTCATGATTTGCTCACTTGTCGCCCAACCAATTCATCTTGCATGTCAGTTTGAAAATTATTCTTTCTTTGACTTCTCTAACCTTTTCAAATAACTCTGGACTAAATTATGGAGAACTTCTACGACATCGGATGTCATGCTCTTAACATCATCTATCTTGAGACCATGCTTCTCAAGCTGACGGCTAACATAACCCTCGCTAGCGGCATCTGCAAAATAAAACCGTGATTCCCTTAATCTATTGCCAAATGAAGCATAAAGAAAATCAGACCCTTTTTTCCCTGCTTTGTGCCAACAATCATATCCGACCATTTGATTATCAACTCTATGGTAATGAAAACTACTATTATTTCTTACAGCATCCAAGAGTTTAACTATTGGCTTTTTATTTTTCCCACCACTACCAACATCATTAGCACAGTCAATTATCTGCCCCCATTTATCTCGATATGAGCGATTCCAACTTCTAACCACGCTGACAATATTCGAATGATTTACAAGGCTTTTATTCTTATTAATTAGAATAAGCAACTCGTTTAAGACGCCAATTAAATAACGAAGCATTTGTCTATCCATTCCAACCAACTGTCCGCAGTATTCATTTACTACATAAGGCTCTTGCTTGCCTTGATTCAATATCGAAAGCACCCATAACATACCTTTCAAATCATTATAAATAAGCGCAAGTGAAAGGATAAAACCATTAACCTTTCTGGATTCACCGCTACTTAAAAATAAGTCTCTGTCAAATTTTTGTAATGGAGCTAAATCGAATTCGGGAAGCGGGTAAAGCTTTCCCATTTTATTAACTGATATTTAAAAATTGCTAAATGGTCTACGACCACGTGAAGGGTTTAGATGCAAGGCGTGAGCGAGCGACTGCGGAGGCGTATTGGGGACATACGCCGCACAAGCCGCGATACCTGGTCGATTCGCAAGCAAATCGACGAAAGCTCGCAACGCAGCAGATGAATTAAACATCATGCGAGCTTTATCGAGAATGAAATTTAACGCTGCGGCGATTTTGTTCACGATTTTTTGATTGTCCAATTAGTGCCAGTGGGGGTGTCTTGAATTTCGATTTCAAGGGCGGTGAGTTCAGCGCGGATGGCGTCGGCACGCTCGAAGATTTTGCTTTTTCGGGCTTCTTCGCGGGCAAGGATTAAATATTCTACTTTTTTGATATCGATATTTTTTTCGCGAATAAGAATTTCATCGAGTTTTTTAAGAAAATCGGCGGGCGTTTCTTGAAAGAGCGCGAGCAAAGTGCCGTATTTTTTCATCCATGCTAAAAAGTGAACCGCGCGTTTGCAATGTTCGTCGGTAACTTTTTGGCCAGCGACCCAAGATCCGTTAAATGCGCGCAACACCTCAAAGATGGCGGCAAAAAAAACAGGCGTATTAAAGTCATCATTCAGCCCGGCTTCTACGTCAGCGCCGGCTTTCTTTAACGCGGCTGAATAGGAAGCTTCGGGCTCACCTATTGCTTTTTTAGCGGCAAAGTTTTCGGCCAAGGCAAGTGCGGAATAAATTTTTCCTAGCGCTTGAATCGATTGATTAATTTGGGTCGCGCTAAATTGCAAGATCGATCGGTAATGCACCGAAAGAATCAACATCTTTAAGATTTCGCCGTGATACTGCTCCAGAAATTTACGGGCGGTAATCACATTGCCAAGCGACTTCGACATTTTTTCATCGCCAAAATTAATAAACTGATTGTGCATCCAATATTTTACATACGGTTTTCCGGTGACACCTTCTCCTTGCGCGATTTCATTTTCATGATGCGGAAAAATAAGGTCGATGCCGCCGCCATGAATATCAATTTGCTCACCCAGCTCGCCGTGAATCATGCAAGTGCACTCGATATGCCAACCCGGACGCCCCGCCCCCCAGGGCGAAGGCCAACTGGGCTCGCCCTCTTTCGCTGGTTTCCATAAAACAAAGTCGGAAGGGTTTTTCTTGTGCGTCGCAATTTCAACACGACTGCCGACTTCAAGCTCGTCGAGTTTTTTACCTGAAAGCTTTCCATAGCCCGCAAAAGAATCAATCGAGTAAATGACTTCGCCTTCATAAACATACGCTTTACCGTTTTGAATAAGCTTTTGAATGGTCGCGACCATTTGGGGGATATATTGCGTTGCGCGCGGGTTTTTGGTATGCGCCGTCAGCCCTAAGCTTGCAAAATCCTTTTCAAACTCCGCAATAAATTTTTTAGTCAAGTCAGACGGCGAAATTCCCTGCTCAGCAGCGCGCTTAATGATTTTGTCATCAATGTCGGTGTAGTTATAAACGTAATTCACTTTGTATGCGGAAGCTTCTAGCCAATTCCGCACCAGATTAAAGAAAATTGCGCCCCGGAAGTTGCCGATATGTAAAAAGTCATAAACCGTCGGACCACAAACGTACATGGAAACTTGCTCGGGAACGAGCGGTTTAAATTCTTCAGGTTTTTTAGCGAGAGTATCGTAAATTTTTAACATGGATTCCTAAGGCAAACTGTTTATAATCAATTCTGGCATTTTACTCGATTTTTTGATTTTTGTTTAATTTAAGGATATTCCGTGGAAAAAGTAATATTTGTTGATCGTGACGGCGTCATTAATGTTGATTTGATGGGTTATGTTGAAAAACCTGCGGATTTCCGCTTTGAAGAAGGTGCTGTTCAGGCGCTAAAAAAGCTTTATGAATCCGGCTATAAAATCATTGTGATCTCTAATCAAGCGGGTGTGGGCGATGGCGTCTTTACAAGCGAAGCTTGCTGGGATGTTCACAAACACATGCTTGCCGAGCTTGCCAAGGAAGGCATTGATGTTTTCTCCGCGCATTATTGTTTGCATGGAAAAAAAGCGGGCTGCGCATGCCGCAAACCTGAAATTGGTTTATTCAAAGAAGCTGAAAAGCGCATTGCGTTTAACAAGAAAAAAACTTTTTTTATTGGCGACAAAGCGACTGACATTGAAGCCGGAAAAAAATACGGGATCAAAACAGCTTTTGTCCGAACGGGTCATGGCAGAAATGAAGAAAAAATGCTCACAGCAGAAATGCGGCCTGAGATTCGCGGAGATAATTTGCTTGCAGCTGTTCACTCCATTTTTGATCGCTATCACTCGGGCCCTTCCAAACGCAAACAGAAAAAGCCTAAGACTTTGAAGGTAAAGAAACCGGGACGGGGTCATAACCCGAAACCTTCGACCAAGGATGGCAGCGCGAAAGCCTCTGAATTCCGAGCCAACCGCCCCGCCACACGCCGTAACGCTCAATTGCCTCGCGAACATATTCCGAACACGATGGTGAAAACCGACACGAAGGACCAAAGAAAGCACGCAAAATAGCTTGGTAGGCGGTGAGAACAAAAATCAATATTTGACGCACAAGCCACCCTACTTTCATTTTCACGGTGACAGTAAAAAATCAAAATCGGCTTTGTTTAATCCAAGTCCGCTTTGAAGCGCGCCGCCTTCTTGCATCACTGTCTGAAAAAGCTCCCACTTGGATTGGCGCATCGCCATGACTTTTTCTTCGATAGAATGTTTCATGAGAAGTCGCGTAATAAAAACTTTTTTATCTTGACCAATTCGATGGACGCGGTCCGAGGCTTGACGATCCACCGCTGGATTCCACCACGGATCCATATGAAAAACATAATTTGCACGGGTTAAATTAAGCCCAAAACCACCCGCTTTCAAGCTAATTAAAAATATCTTCGGTTCTTCAGACGACTGAAAACTTTCTACGCGTTTTTTACGTTCAAGCAGTGGCGTTGAACCATCCAGTCTTAAAAATGAAAATTTTTCATCCTCGAAAGATTTTTCCAAACAATCCAGATAAGACGTAAACTGGCTAAAAACAAGAGCTGAATGACCTTCTTCTTTTAATTCATGCAACTTTTCAACCAAATGCGCCGTTTTAGGTGAGCGTGTTTTCCACTTTGGCTGAATGAGTTCGGGTGTCACACAAATTTGGCGAAGACGCAATAAGCCAGTCAAAGCGATGATGCGCGCTTGCCCGGATGCTTTCGTTGCAAAAGCTTCTTCGATTTTTTGCTTGATCTCGCCCGCGGCCTTAACATAGATCAATTTCTGCTCATCTTCCATCGGCAAATAAACATCCATCTCCGTTTTGTCAGGTAAATCCAACAGCACTTTCTCTTTGGTCCTCCGTAAAACAAAAGGTCGTGTCCGCTTGGTTAAAAGTCCAAGCTCATCCTTTGAAACCTGATTTCGAAATAACTCGTAATTTCCTAAAAGTCCCGGAACACAAAGATCCATCACCGAATAATATTCACCTATGTGATTTTCTAACGGCGTGCCTGAAAGACAAACTTTAAAGCAGGCTTGGATGGATCTCGCGGCTTGGGTTCTTGCAGCAAAAATATTTTTGATCGTTTGGGCTTCATCAAACCAAGCCGTGTGAAATGAATATGTTTTAAAAACTTCAATATTTCGGCGCAAAAGATCATACGTTGTCAGAATAATATCAAACCCTTCTTGAGGTAATTGGCTTTCGGCTCCAACATGCGGAAAAATCTTCATATTCGGATAAAAACGCTGCAGCTCGGATTCCCAATTGAATAAAAGACTTGAAGGCATCACAATTAAATGGGGCTTGCCAGCAGCTTCTGGACGCGACTTCACTTTACCTTCATACAAAGCTCCCAGAAAAGTAATCGCCTGCACTGTTTTTCCAAGCCCCATGTCATCAGCAAGGCACGCACCCAAACGGTGCTCGTACAAAAAGGCAAGCCAGGCGTAGCCTTCTTCTTGATAGTGGCGCAACTCTCCGACAAAGTGATCAGGAAGAGGTGGCATTTTGACTTTTTTAAAGCGCATCAGCTTTTGAAGCAAAGCTTCGTCTTCTGGCGGCAAATCAAGCTTTACGCCCCATTCCCTCATCGCTGCCCAATCCAAAATTTCAAGTGGTTTCACATGAACCCATTCCTTCTCAGAATCAAATCCCAGATTATTTTCTTTTGAATTTCTTCCAACATTTCGCATTTTTAAAAACTGAGCAACACGCTCAAGAAGAGCTAACGATTTTTCATCTAAAAGTTGAATCGTGCTGGTGGTTTGAAAAAAACCGTTTTGAAAGGTTGCTGCCATGATTTCGCTAACAGGTATATTTTCATTGCCCACTTTGATTTCAGGGTGAACTTCAAACCAGTTTTGACCTGATGGGCGTCCTGCTTGAATCCACACATTGACGGCGGGGGCTTGAATCGCCTTTCGATCAAAAAAGATAGGAATTCCGGCATCGTCGTAGAGTTTTTTTAGATCTCGTAAGCCTGTGAAAAACTTCTTTTTGCTGATCGTGTCTTCTTCACCATGAATCACCTGTTTAGTTGAAAATTTAAATGCTTTAGCACAAAGCCCCGCGAGCAAATTGAGCTTGCGTGGATTGATTTCAAGCAAAGTGATTTGTCCATTTTGTTCATTCATCTGAATCACTTTTTCGCTAGCTAAGAATTCTTGGTAACGAACCAGCATTTGTTTCAGCAGAGAACGCACATTGTTACGCCGATAAGCTTTGCGGTAAGGGAAAGCGTTCCAACATTTTTGCGCTATTTTTTTTTGCTCAGTGGGATCCTGCGACAAAGCTATTTCGACCAAATGGGAAACAACGCTTTGAATATCTGTCACTCGCAGATTCCCGCGGGAGTGCCTATCACCATTTTCGCCATGCGTGATCCATGTCAAAGATAAAAATCGAAAAAGACCACGCGTCTGGATTCTGATGGGATTTCCATCTAAAGTCATTTCGGGCACAATCTTGATATGGCCTTGCTGTCGATCAAAAGGCAGCAGGGAAAGCTGATATCCCGCTTCGGCTCGCCGTGTACATATTTTCTCGGACTCATCCGAAATTTCAAAATGCTTTTCGAATTTTTCTGCGAGTTCACCTTCAAACAGAAATGCTTGTTTTTCTTGATCTAAATTTTGTTTAAGAAAAATGACAGGCTCCGAATCGCTTTTAAAACCAGAATGGTTAAAATATTTACTTAGCTCGGCGAACGACATTTTTTGATCCAAAAAATCCCAGCTAGGTGATGGCAAAAGAATTCCCAGTCGTCCACTTTTTGGCTCGAAAATAAATATTTCTCCTATCATAAAAAATGATGCGATTTTCTTACCGTCCCTCGTTTCAGCCAACCTTGTCCATTTCCATTTTTTTTCAAGGCACTCGATTCGAATGCGGCCTTTGACTTGAAATGTGGGGTCCCACTCGGCTTTTTTATCGCCACGATCCGTGCGTAAAGTAATTTCAGCCTGCCCCCCTGCCTTTAAAAATGGCAGCAAAGCCTTTTCTACTTTCGCACCATATTGCACCCGTAAGATTGGTGGAATTCGATGGTCAAGTGCCGAAAGCTGTTCCGAGCCATGATAAAAATCAACTGAAATATTTTTTGCCTGCCAATACGAGGGCCCTATTTTGAGGTTAAGTTTGAAAGGTAAAGGCTTTTCTAGAATTGGATTTTGTCCAATCGCACCAGCCCCCCAAAAAGAAGTCACTGCTTTTTTATAAGGCGCAGACTCTGATTTTAAAATTAAGAGGTCGGATAACGCCCACAGACAACAGGCTTTATGGACGCAAAGCACCACAGGCGTGGCAAAGCAACAAGAACAATCAACTTGGCGAAATACGAACTTATCACCCTGTTGAAAATCAACGCTGAAAATTTTTTCGTCAAGAACCTGAAACCGCAAGACACGCTTGGGGGTCAAAATCCATTTCAGTCCAATAACTTTATTTTGCTCATACCCCCACCGTCCCTCTTCAGAAACGAGTGCATTTACTTTTTTATCAGACAGCATTGAAAAAAGCCACTCTGTCATTTTGTCAGCAGACTGAGCCTGATTCAAAATCATGCAGATTTTTTGTTGATCAGAAAATCTAGAATAATTTGATTCACATTTTCTGGTTTTTCTTTTAAAAGCGAATGCGTGGTTCCGGGAATGATTGCGAGCTGAGCATTTTTGATGCCGCGAAACATCTCAAGTGAATGTTCGGGCTTAATCATATCCTTATCCCCCGCCACAATTAAAACCTGACAGCGAATTTTTTTAAGCAAGCTCACTTTCCACTGGGGCTCAGTCAGCCAAAGCTTACGGCATTTTTCGAATACCTGAAAATAATGCTTGGGTTCGTCGGGCGAATAAGCTGCGTAGCGCGGATCAACATCGTATTTTTTTGGATTCTGTTTTTTGAGATCTTTTTGAAACACAGCCTTACAACCACGATGATGAAAATTACCGCCAACCAAAACTATTTTTTTAACTCGCGTGGGATATTTTGCTGCAAGCCATAAAAGCAAGTTAGCGCCATCGCTATAACCCGCAAAATGGGCTTTTTTGATTTTGAGTTTTTTCATGAAGCCCAAAGTTTGTTCGGCCATCACTTCATAGGAATAATTGCCTGAAATATCGGCTGTGTGACCGTGGCCTGGACGTTCGGGAAGAATCACTTTGTAGTTTTTTGAAAAAAATGGGATTTGATAACGTAAACCATCGATGCAGGAGAGCCCGCCATGCAGCCAAAAAAGCGGTTCACCGCGGCCGTGGATCTCGTAGTACATACGCACCAAATCAATTTGGGCGTAATTACCGGAGCGCTTAGCTTTGGATTTCATATACAAGTTATAGGATGAAAGTTAAAAGTAAAAACCATAGGCCAAAAATTAAAACTGTCTGAACATTTTTGGCCATTAGCTATAGTTTTAACCCATTAGCTTTGACCTTTGACCTATTAGTGATGATGCCCATCTCCACCATGCGCATGCCCATGCGCTTTTTCTTCTTCAGTCGCTTCGCGCACTGAGACAATCTCGACATCAAAAGTTAAATCCTGCCCCGCTAAAGGATGGTTCCCATCAAGCGAAACGCCATCTTCTTCGATTTTAGTCACAGTAAAAACAGGACCATGCCCTTCGCCTGCGCTAAATTGAATACCCACTTTGATTTCACCTTCAGGCAATTGGTCGCGCTGAACCTTCTCTTTTAAATCTTCACGCATCACACCATAAGCTTGCTCAGCCTTCACATGAACTTTCTTTTTATCGCCTACGCTCATCTTAAAAAGCTCGACTTCAAGCCCGGGAATAATTTGCTGCGCACCTTCCATCACCGGAAAAGCAGGGCCGCCGCCGCGCGAAGTATCAATCACTTCGCCTTTGTTATTGGTCAAAATAAAATGAAAAGACAAAACTCGTGACATGATTACTCCTTTAAGTTGTGAGCGTTCACTGAATGAATCGCGCAGCCTCTTTGCCCGTTAAGGCAAGACCGGTTGCGCGAGAGGCGCTGCTTGCCGCGAAGGAATATCACCTTTCATGGCATTGCTAATGATTTTTTTAACACCTTCTGAGAAATCAGATTTTAAGATCCACATCAAATACCCTTTGTCGGTTCGGACAATTTCATCGAGCGATAATTTCCGAGCATATTTTCCGAACATGAGATAAAGCTTATTATCCCACCAACAAAATTTGCGTTCGCTGTCAAAGAAATCTGTTCCGGAAGTGTATTCAAACTGATCGAGCGTGGTAATCGAATCCAATCCACCACCATATTTTTCAACCTGTTTTTCAAGAATGTCATAGACGGCCTCACTGTCTGCTTTAGCTGAATGCGCACCCACCAAATCTTTCCCACAGTAAAATTGAAGAGCGGCCGACAAATCACGTTTTTCATTCAGATGAAAAACTTTTTGAGCATCATAAATTTTGCGCTGCTTCCAATCAAAACGAACGCCTGCGTCGGCACATTCACGCTCGATAAAAGGCAGGTCAAAACGCTCGATATTGAATCCGCCCATATCTGCGGCGCCGATAAAGTCTACGATCGTTTGCGCATAGGATTTAAACGGCAGTGCTTCTTTAACATCAGCATCGGAAATGCCTGTAAGCTGCACGACGAAAGGTGGAATGGGCATACCTGGGTTAATGCGCTTTTCAAAAATTTCTTTTTTCCCATCGGGATGATATTTGATCAGCGCAATTTCGATGATGCGATCTTTTTCAACCCAGGTTCCGGTAGATTCGATATCGAGGACGACAAGGTCGTTGTTTAGCTTCATAGTTTTATTACCAGCCAGCACCTACGAGGTGTACTGAGTACACCTCGTAGGTGCTTTCGGGTTTTATTCGGTAGTTTTTTTTGTGCGCTTGCTGCGGGTCGTTTTTTTCTTTCCGCCCTTGGCTTCGCGCGCCTTCAAAAGCTCAAGCGCCTGCTCAAGCGTCACATTCTGAATATCTGTTTCTTTTGGAATCGTGGCATTTGTTTTTTTATGCTTTACATAAGCGCCATATTTTCCTTCATAAATTCCAACCGGATCGCCGTCAGGATGATTGCCTAATTCACGGATGGGTTTCGCCGTTGCGCGGCCTTTGGCTTGCGCAATCAACTCAACCGCTGCGGGCAATTCAATTGTTAAGACATCTTGGTCTTTGGGAATCGACTTAAATTTGCCATCATGACTGACATACGGACCGAATCGACCCGTATTCGCATAAACAGATTTTGCATCCGCCGGATGCGGCCCCAAATTACGCGGCAGCTGAAGCAGTAAAAGCGATTTCTCAAAATCGACAGCATTCGCATCCATGGTTTTGGGAATGCCAACGCGCTTGGGTTTCTTCTCGCCTTCTTTGACCTCGCCAAGCTGAACATAGGGACCATAGGGTCCACGCATCAGAAAAATGGGCAAATTCGTTTCGGGATGAATGCCCAAACTTTGCGGGCCTTTTTCCTTGTCAGCAATAATCTGTTGCGCCACAGCATTCGACAAATCACCGGGTGCACACGTTTCCGGGATACCCGCAGTCACTTTGGTTTCACCATGGATGACTTCAAAATAAGGACCATAACGCCCCACACGAATATCATAATCAAGCTCAGGAAATTTAAGCGTACACGACGCGCGCGCATCAATTTTGGATTCGCCCAACTTGACTTGCTGAGCCAAACCTTCTTCGCCATTGTAAAAATTTTGGAGATACGGCAACTCTTCGGCCTGACCTGCAGCAATTTCATCGAGCGAGTCTTCCATCTTAGCGGTAAAATTATAGTCAACAAGCCGCGGAAAATTTTGTTCTAAAAGCCGCGTCACCGCAATCGCCACAAAAGTTGGGATCAGTTGATTGCCGCCTTTACGCGCATAACCACGATCTTGAATGGTTCCGATAATCGAAGCATACGTACTCGGACGGCCAATTCCTTTTTCTTCGAGCGCTTTCACAAGCGAAGCTTCGGTATAACGCGCGGGTGGCTTCGTTTCATGCGAAATGGCTTCAACTTCTTTACAATTCAAACTTTCATCCACCGCCAAATCGGGCAATTGGGTTTCTTGATCATCGCCCTTAGCATCGGGATCATCGAGATCTTCAACGTAAGCTTTAAAAAAGCCGGGAAATAAAATCTTTTTGCCTGTCGCCCGAAATTCGGCGCCTGCGACAGAAATGAAAACAGTTTCAAATTGAACGCGCGCATCCGCCATTTGGGTGGCCATGGTGCGCTTCCAAATCATGTCATATAACTTAAGCTCTTCACCCGTCAAACCCAGTTCTTCGCCTTTTTTCATTTCGGTTCCAGCGGGACGAATCGCTTCGTGAGCTTCTTGCGCATTCTTCGATTTATTTTGAAATTGACGCGGCTCGGGGCTTAAATACTCTTTTCCATATCGATCTAAAACTGAATCCCGTGCGGCTTTCATGGCTTCGCCGGAAAGATTCACGCTGTCGGTACGCATATAAGTAATGTGTCCATTTTCGTAAAGATGCTGTGCTACCTGCATCGTGCGGCGCGCGGTAAAACCAAGTTTACGATTCCCTTCCTGCTGAAGACTGCTGGTTGTAAACGGCGGATAGGGGCGGCGAATTTGCGCTTTGGTTTCAATGTTTGAGATTGTCCAAGCGCTTTTTTCAACTTTGGTTTTGAGTATCAACGCTGCTTTTTCATCAAGCAATAAAACATCCGCATCTGCTTTAAGCTTACCGGTGGACTCATCAAAGTCTCGACCTTCGGCGACGCGTTTGCCGTCCACCTTAAAAAGATGCGCTTCAAACGAACGTTCATCTTTATGTTTCGCTAAAACGGCTTTGAGATCCCAATAAGTTCCGCTGCGAAAAGCAAGACGTTCAAGCTCGCGCTCAACCAACAAACGCACCGCGACCGACTGAACTCGCCCCGCCGAAAGACCACGCGCAATTTTCTTCCAAAGCAAAGGACTCAGCGTGTAGCCATAAAGACGATCGACAATGCGCCGTGTTTCCTGGGCATTCACTAAATGCAAATCCATATCGCGTGTTTGAGTCAGCGCAAGCTGAATGGCTTCTTTTGTAATTTCAGAAAAAACCATGCGGCGCACCGGAATTTTGGGCTGCAAGACTTCGATAAGATGCCAACCGATGCTTTCACCTTCGCGGTCTTCGTCGGTTGCGATTAACAGCTCATCCGATTCTTCAGCAGCTTTTTTTATTTCTTGAACCACTTTCTTTTTTTCGGATGAAACCAGGTAATACGGCTTAAAGTCGTCGTTTACGTTTACGCCCAAGGTTCTCCACTTTTCTTTTTTCATCGCCTCAGGAATTTCAGCTGCGCTTTTAGGCAAATCACGCACGTGGCCGACACTGGCCATGACCTTATAGTCTTTTCCTAAAAATGAACTGATTTTTTTAACTTTAGTCGGAGACTCAACCACGACGAGAGCTTTATACTGTGCCATATTCAACTTTCCTATTATTTCTTAGAAACCCAACCCGTGTGATCCGAAATCGAGATCCGGGATAAATTCCGATAAATTATTTATATTCGCTAGGCTCCATAAATAATATCGTCATTTACCTTTTTCTCAATTGCTGTTTTTCTTTTCTCTGAATTTGATCACGCAACTTTGCGGCATCCTCATAAGCTTCTTTCTTAATGCATTCATTTAATTTTTTTCGCAGTACCATTAAATCTGAAACTTTGGGCTTCTCTCTCTTGATTTTATCTGCTGCCAGACTTTTTGGAAACTTCCCCACATGCTGATGATGTCGATGAATGCGCTTAATCAATGGCAACAAATACGGAGCAAAAGTTTGATAGCACGCGCCACACCCTAAACGGCCTGCTTTTTCAAAGTCAGCCATATTCATGCCGCACGAGGAACATTTCATTTCCTGTCCAGGCGCCAACCCCATGGCTTTTGAGAACATGCCTGCGAGATCGGGCAAACCTAGCTGAAGCGGGGCAAGAAATTGCTTAAAATCAGTTCCCTGCTCTTTGGCACAAACTTCGCACAAATGAAGTTCGGTCACTTGGCCATTTATAATTTCGGTCAAATGAATCGTCGCCTCTTTTTTTCCGCAGGAACACAACATATATCGTCTTAACTCTTAATTGAGAATAAACTAACTTGATCTTCCAGGTTTTACAAATATAGCCTGATTTGATGGAATTCGAGAAGAACTTTCTGATTTTCCTCTCGAGAAATGGATTTAGGAAGAAGACAACGCAATCCGAGCTTCATCGAGGATTGCATTATTAAAATAAAAAACGGCTTGGGATAACCAAGCCGCTTTTTATTAACTTATCGAGAAAAAGTTATGCGATTTTTGGCTCTTCCACTACTGGAACAACAGCCGCAGCAGCATCCGATTTCTCATCCTTTTTCTCTTCCGTAACAGCCACGCTATCAGTCTTAACAACAGCACCGGCCTTCACTTCTTCAGTCACTGCTTCGTCCGCTTTCTCCAAGCTTTCTTCAGCCACTAAAGCAGTCTCACCCAGGCTCGCTTCTTCGTCTTTCTTATCCTCTGAAATAACAGCGTCAACGGGGCTTTGTGGCATATCTTCGGCCCACAGACTGACTGAACTCATATTCAATGCAAATGCGACTAATGCTAAAACTGTCCAAAACTTCTTCATAAAAAACTCCTTAAAATTGAACTTGATAATCGAAACTCATTACTAGGACGAATACTTATTCGATCTCATTCAACATCAAAAACAAGCAAAAAATAGCATTTATCATAGGTGTCAGACACCTATGATGGCTGCGAAAAAAAAGATTACAAAAAGTAGGCCTTGAGGGCGTATTGATAGAGCATGCGCTGGGTATTAAAAGCAGTCCCATTTAAAGCGATAACTTGCGCCATAATGTCCCAATAACGCTGACGATTTTGGTAATAAAGCGGCAAAATTTGATTTTCTAACTTTGAATAGAGTGAATCTGCGTCATCTTTGCGGTTCTGATTCGTTTCATTGTACTGTTCGCCAATCGCCCAACCCGTCACGCCTTCAATGCAACCTTCGCACCACCAGCCATCCAAAACAGAAAGCGAAGGCACACCATTTAACGCTGACTTCATACCGCTTGTACCGGAAGCTTCGAGCGGACGCTCGGGGTTATTCAACCAAATATCAACGCCTGACGTCATGAGCTGTCCAATGTTCATGTCGTAATCTTCAAGATAGACGATTTGAACTTGGGGAGCCAATGCCGCACGAGCGCGGTGAATGTTTTTAATCAACTCTTTTCCCGCGGTGTCTTGAGGGTGAGCCTTGCCTGCAAAAATAATTTGCACAGGATTTTTTCCGATGATGCTCTTGAGCCGATCAACATCTTCAAAAAATAAATCGGCACGCTTATAGGCAACCGAGCGACGCGCAAAACCCAATGTAAAAACATCGGCACTCATTTCAACGCCTGACTCTTTTTTGACAAAAGCAAGTAAGTCACGCTTAGCGGCTTGATGCGCTTCCCATATTTCTTGCGATGGAATCTTTTGAACTTCACGAAAAAGAAGATTGTCTTTCTTCCACTCGGGCAAATATCTGTCATAAAGAGCCTGAAAAGACGGGGCTGTCCAGCTCGCGGCATGAACACCGTTGGTAATATAGTCGATCTTGTGTTCAGGAAACATCTTGCGAGAAATTTCGCCATGTTTGCGCGCAACCGCATTAATAAAATGACTTAAATTCATTCCCAAATGAGTCATATTTAAAACATCACTATTTTTTACAACCGCACTGATCGCATTAACAGCCTGTTCGCCTAATACTTGTGAAACAAGCGTCATCGGAAATTGATCATGTCCAGCCGCCACAGGGGTGTGTGTTGTAAAAATACATTTCTCACGTATCGCTCGGAGATCATGTTCCGTCAAAGTGCCACTTTGATTTGCGCCTAAGCGCTCCTGCATGAGCTCCCATGTCAACAAGCTCGCGTGGCCTTCATTCATGTGGAAGCGGCGAATATTATTATGACGCTTTACGCGCAACATTCTTACACCGCCCACGCCCAAGATGATTTCCTGCGCCAGACGATAGCGCTGATCTTTCCCATAAAGGAAATGGGTGAGCGTGCGATCCCACTCTGAGTTCTCAGGAAGATCGGTATCCAAAAAGTAAACCGGCACCACAAAACCCGTGACGCCCTTAACAAGATAACGCCAAAGACGGATATAGACCGTGCGCCCCTCAATATTCACCGCAACGCGTGAACGCAATTCCTGCAAAAAGTCTTCAATGCGCCATTCCGCCGGTGATTCAATCTGCGTTCCATCAGGATTCAGCTTCTGATTAAAATATCCTTTTCGATGCAACAAGGTGACTGCCACCATGGGGATTTCGAGATCCGCAGCAGTTCGGACGGTGTCACCTGCTAAAACACCCAAACCACCGCTATAACTTGGCATGTCAGACTGCAAAGCAATCTCCATTGAAAAATACGCAATAATTTCCTGGCTTAAGAATGACATCTGTAAATCCTTTCTATTTAAAACTCAACCTTCTCAACTTCCCATTTTCGGAGACGATTCCTCACACGGGAAATTTTTTTGGTTAAAATTTCATTTATGTTTTAAAAAATAATACCTTTTATGCGAGCCGCATCACCGCAAGCGACCGGCCCTCCAACACATACGTTTCTTCGCCACGCATTTTCCAGCCCGACAATTTTCCTTCGGCCGTGTCGAAAACCATTTCCCAGACTTGAGACATATGGGTCTTTGGCAGCAAAAAAGAAACGCGGTCATGATACGCATTCATCATCAAAAGTAAAGTGTCGCCTTCCATGCGCTCGCCCCGTTCACTCAATTCATCAATCGTTTGCCCGGAAAGTAACATACCAATGCTTCGCACATGTGGGTTATTCCATTCGATATCACTCATTTCTTTTCCGGTAGAATCCAGCCAAACGATATCTTTCACACCCACACCACGAATTTCCCGACCTTCAAAAAAATTTCTTCGCATCAAAACGGGTTGCGATTTCCGGAAGTGAATGAGCTTTTTAACAAATTCTAAATAGGATGATTGGTTCTCATTAAAATTCCAGTGCAACCAGCTCAGTTCATTATCCTGACAATAGGCATTATTATTGCCCATCTGACTATGTGACAGCTCATCGCCACCCAAAATCATGGGCACGCCCTGTGAAAGAAAAAGAGTTGCCATGAGATTGCGCTTTTGCTGTTCACGGAGTTTAACGATTGAGCGATCCTCCGTGGGGCCTTCACTTCCGCAATTCCAACTCAGATTATCATCGGTGCCATCACGATTCTCTTCAAGATTCGCTTCGTTATGTTTTTGGCTATAAGTCACCATATCCTGCATCGCAAACCCATCATGACTTGTAATAAAATTAATGCTGGCATGGGGGCGACGCCCGCTTGATTCATAGAGATCACTTGATCCGCAAAGACGTGTCGCAAACTCTGAAACTTTTCCGCCATCCCCTTTCCAAAAACTGCGCACACAGTCGCGATACTTCCCATTCCATTCCGCCCAACCGACAGGAAAATTACCCACCTGATATCCGCCCTCGCCTAAATCCCACGGCTCAGCGATCAACTTCACTTGATTAATAATCGGGTCTTGATGAATGACATCAAAGAAACTACCCAATTTGTCGACCGCAAAAAACTCACGCGCTAAGGTGGAGGCTAAGTCAAAACGAAATCCATCAATATGCATTTCTTGAGTCCAATAACGCAAGCTGTCGGTCAGCAGCTGCAAAACGCGCGGATGGCGCACACTGAGACTATTTCCACAGCCTGTAAAATCTTCATATTGTCTAAGATTGGATTCGTTCAAACGATAATACGACTTGTTATCAATTCCTTTAAAAGAGAGCGTCGGTCCGAACTGATTTCCCTCGGCCGTGTGATTATAAACAACGTCGAGGATCACTTCGATTCCAGCGCGGTGAAATAACTTTACCATTTGCTTGAACTCACGAATCATCTCAAGTGGGTTTTTAGCGCTGGCATATTCAGGATCGGGCGAGAAAAAAGAGACGCTGTTATAACCCCAATAATTCGTAAGCTTTTTTTCGAGCAAATGCCATTCATTCGCATGAAAATGAATGGGCATAAGCTCCACCGCCGTAATTCCCAAACTCTTCAAATGCGCAATCACAGGCTCGGATGCCAAGCCCGCATAGGTTCCTCGCAAAGACTTCGGCACATAGGGATGGAGCTGGGTCATACCCTTCACATGCATTTCATAAATAATGGTTTCATGCCACGGTGTCTTCAGAAGCGTGTCACCTTCCCAGTCAAAATAGGGCGCAACCACAACCCCCAGAGGCGCCCAGGTCGCATTGTCTCTTTTATCGATGGCGAGATCTTTGCGTCGATTTTGAAGATCATAAGCAAACATTTCTTCACGCCATGTGATTTGACGACCAATCGCTTTTGCATAAGGATCAAGCAAAACTTTGGCGGGATTAAATCGATGGCCTTCCTGCGGCTTGTACGGTCCATAAACGCGATAACCATACAGCTGACCCGGACGCAAACCAGGAATGTAAACATGCCAAACATGATTGGTACATTCAGGAAGCGTAATTAAAAAATCTTCTTTGGGGGACTCGGCTGAATCAAAAAGACAAAGCTCAATTTTTTCAGCATGCTCTGAAAAAATTGCAAAATTGACGCCCGCACCGTCCCAGTTGGCTCCCAACGGATAAGACTTACCGGGCCAAATTTGCATAAATAGATTCGGACGCCGCAACGAGGGAAAACGTTGGGTTCACGCACTTGTTTGACATAAAAAAATAAACCAAATAATTTTTTCTCTTCAACCTAATCAACGCTTCCCCTCGGGACGGCGTCCGGTTAGTTTTTTAGAACTGAAAATATTCACACCCAGAGGCGGCAAGTTAACTTGGATTGAATGGGGGCGGCCATGCCAAGGAAAATCAGACGATTGCACCCCACCTAAATTACCGACCCCACTTCCGCCATATTCTTTCGCGTCACTATTTAAAATTTCCCGGTAAAAACCCTCTTGCGGAACACCGATGCGATAATGAATGCGCGAAACAGGTGTTAAATTTAAAGTGAAAACGACAAATTCACTGCGATCTTTTGACCAGCGTAAAAAAGACAGCACGCTGTTCTCGTGATCGAGAAAATCAATCCATTCAAACCCTTGCCAATCAAAGTCAACTTCGTAAAGCGGTGCATTTTCACGATAAATATGATTGAGATCCTTCATGAAATGCTGAATCTGTTTGTGTGAGTCCCATTGCAGGGCATGCCAATCCATCGAACCCACCGCATTCCATTCGGGTCGCTGCGCGATATCATTGGTCATGAAATTTAATTTTTTCCCAGGATGGCCAAACATATACCCCAGAAATAGCCGCACGTTTGCAAATTTTTGCCAATCATCTCCCGGCATTTTTTCGAGGAGCGAGCCTTTGCCATGCACCACTTCATCATGTGAAATCGGCAGCACAAAATTTTCGGTAAATGCATAGAGCATTGAGAATGTCAGCATATTCTGGTGAAAGCGCCGATGCACGGGATCAAGGCAGAAGAACTCAAGCGTATCGTTCATCCAACCCATATTCCATTTCATGCTAAATCCAAGCCCCCCGGTATAAGTCGGGCGCGAAACCCCCGTCCAAGACGTCGACTCTTCCGCCATTGTCAGCACACCTGGAAAATTTAAGTGGACGGTTTCATTGAAGCGTTTTAAAAAATCAATCGCTTCTAAATTTTCGCGCCCGCCATACTCATTGGGATCCCATTCACCATGCTGCTTAGAATAATCGCGATAAATCATCGAAGCCACCGCGTCAACACGCAAGCCATCGATGTGATATTTATCAAACCAGAAAAGGGCATTTGCCATTAAAAAATTTCGCACTTTCGCGCTGCCATAATCAAAAACAAAAGTGCCCCAGTCTTTGTGCTCACGTTTTTTCCAATCACTGTAAGCGTAAATTTCATGCCCATCAAAATTGGCAAGGCCATGCTTGTCTTGCGGAAAATGAGCCGGCACCCAATCCAAAATGACGCCGATTTTGTTCTGGTGGCAATAATCAACGAAATACATAAAGTCTTCGGCCGAACCAAAACGACTTGTCGGTGCAAAATAACTTAAAACCTGGTATCCCCAAGATTCATCAAGCGGATGCTCCATAATCGGCATGAGCTCGAGATGGGTGTAACCTTGCGCCTTGCAATAATCAACAAGCTGATGAGCCAACTCACGATAATTTAGAAAACTATTTCCAGCATCGACATTTCTTTTCCAAGATCCGGGGTGAACTTCATAAATCGAGATCGGCGCTTCAAGGCTATTATGTTGAGCGCGACTTTCCATCCACTCGGAATCCTGCCAAACATGATGATCTAAAGCCGTTACGATCGAGGCCGTCTTAGGACGATGCTCACAGAAAAAAGCATACGGGTCAGCCTTCTGTTGAATGGAGCCGTCGACGGCAGATTGGATAGCATATTTGTAGAGCGCCCCTTCCACGAGGCCTGGAATAAAGACAGACCAATATTCGGATTGAGGAGGCCTTTCGAGAGGGTTAGCGCCGAAAGTCCAACCATTAAAATCTCCCACAACACTAATCGCCTGGGCATTCGGTGCCCAAACTGCAAAACATACACCCGAAACTCCATCTCTGACCGCTAAATGGGCACCCAGCTTTTCATAGCTTTTTAAATGCGTGCCCTCACCCAGCAAATAGCGATCAAAGTCGGTAATGAAAGGACTGCTCTTCGCGGCTTTTGGACCAAAAACAGCACGCACATGTGACTCCGTACGATTGTCTTCTTTTCTATTCGCAGTCATTCAATGAAGGCCTTGTTCTGAAATAGGATTAAAACGATATCTGGATAGTATATATGAAAAAGGGGTTGAAGTTGAAGAGACTTCCCAAAAAAATGCTAGAATGCATTTCTCGTCAAAGACAGCGTCCCCTCGCAGGGACCTCCAAAAAAATAAGGGGAAAGAATATGAAAGCAAATATGAGTCAAACTAACCGCATCATTCGCACACTCATCGGTCTCGCTATTATCGGAGCAGGTATTTATTTTAAAAATTGGTTTGGAGCTTTAGGCATCATCCCGATTCTTTCTTCTGCCATTGGCTATTGCCCTCTTTGTTGCGGCGGAAAATCTTGCGAAATAAAAAAAGAAGAAAAGCATGAGCACAAACACGGCGACGGCTGCAGCCATTAATAAGTTAAACGTGAAGGGTTAAAGGTAAAAAGTGGGCGAAACAAATCTTCCCAGCTTTTTGTCTTTAACCCTTCATTTTTAATTCCGCCCATGCTTCCTCCGCTTTTTGTTGAACGTCTCAAAAAAATAATTCCTGCCGAATTACTCGAAGGGGTTCTTGCTTCTTTTAACAGCACGCCACGTCCCTCATTTCGACTACATCATCAAAATGCCACCGTGGAGCAAGTTCAAACCGATCTTCAATCAAAAGGCTTTGAAATCGAACCCGTGACATGGAACCCCGAAGCCTTTCGATTATTAAATAAAGATATTCGCTCGCTCCAAGAAACAGAAAGCTACCGAACAAATCAAATTTATATTCAGGGTCTTGCAAGCATGTTGCCAGCGCAGGCCTTGTCTCCGCAGTCCGACGAAACGATTTTAGATTTATGTGCGGCGCCTGGAAGCAAGGCGGGGCAAATCTTAAGAATGCTCGGCGGAAAAAGCACATTAACCGCCAACGAAAAAATTCGCACACGATTTTTTAAACTAAAAACAAATTTGGACGCGCAAGGTTATTCCAATTTCAACCTTACTTTAAAACCCGGCGAACTTTACTGCAAAATTGCACCCAACACGTTTGACCGCGTTTTAATCGATTCGCCGTGCTCAAGCGAAGGCCGTTTTTCAACCGAAGATTCTGCTTCATTTAAGTTTTGGTCCCCCTCCAAAATCAAAGAGATGGTTTTTAAACAGCGCCCCCTTTTTAAATCCGCATTTCTGGCTTTAAAGCCCGGCGGCATCATGGTTTATGCCACATGCACTTTCGCGCCCGAAGAAAATGAGGGCATTTTAGATTGGGCCCTCGGTCGAACGGACAATCAAATGGAAATCCTTGATTGGGCTCCACCCATTTCAAATGGGATGCCGGGAATCTCAGAGTGGGAAGGAAAAACGTTTTCTGACGAAGTCAAAAAATCACGGCGCATTCTTCCAAACGATCAAATGGGCGCATTTTTCATTGCTTTAATCCGCAAGAAGCAGGCTTAATAATTTCGTGGCATCTTTTTGATTTTGACTACACTTAGATCTTCATGAAACAAAAGCTCTCCGAATTTATTTTAAGGATGGTTTTCAATGATGCTCAAGCTCATGATCGCTGATGATGAACAGGACATAGTTCAGGCGCTGGCCGAACTTCTTGAGGGATATGGTTTTGAGGTTTGCTCAACGACAAGCCCGGATGATTTCGAACAAGTTTTTTTGAGGAGCAACCCCGATTTAATTATGCTTGATATTTGTTTTGGTTCGCAATCAGGTCCCGATGTTTATGACCGAGCCATGAAAAATCCTTCCGCCCCCAAAACACCGGTTATTTTTCTTTCAGGCCTCGTTGACTCGCACTCGCAAACTCCGCTGATCAAAGGCCGGCAAGTTGCCCTGTATGCCAAGCCCGTTAATGTTGAACAGTTGGCCAAAGAGATCCAACTTGCTTTTGCTGACACCGTCGCAAAAAAATCAGCGTAACCCAACCATCTCTAACCCCTCTCCGCTGGACGGCGTCCCGTGGTCCATACAAATATCCAAGAAACGTCCCCGCATTTTCTTGGTCGCAAAACAGATCATGTCGGTTATTCCCGCGGTTAAATACATGGTAAATTCCGCCATCCATTAATTCTCTTGGTCGTCTTGGCATATTTGTTTTGAGTTTTCAACTCTTCATCCAATTTAGACCCTGCACTTTTATACCGAAGAGAATCCTTTAGGAGAAAGGTTCCGATCTCTGTTTCCACATGCCATATGCCGCATCAGGCTCTGAGACTTTATTTTCATGATGCTTTGTTGAAACAATCTTGGCGTAGGACTGACCACGGTTAGAAATAATGACCGTCTCGCCACGCTGGACAGCGCTTAGTATTTGCTTGGTTTTCGATCGAAGCTCACGAATACTCGCCTTCACATAATCTCCTTAATGTGAACACTTTAAAGTGTTCACACGCTACGGACTTTATCAAGCGGCTTTAATTCGCGCTTCTTGTTCCAGTGGGTTTCATCTCAATATAAATATTTTCCTCTTTTAAATTTCGCATAGCGCCCGAGACAGAGTCAATCAACCAGCCGATTCCGGTGCCAATGCCCAAAGTCCACCATCCCCATATCGCGGTGTTCGTGGCAGTTGAATGACCAAAGCCCGCCCAAGTAATTCCGGAGCGAATGTTAAATGTTTTTTTCTCATAACCCTCGGCCTTAGCAATACACGACTGACTTTTGCTTTGCCGAAGTGGGATTGATCCCGGGGTAACAACATTTTTCCCGGAACAATTCACCTCAACCCCCTGGATATTTGAATCAAACGAAACATTTTGATCGTCGTGCTGACGACCAAAAACTGTGGAACACCCTGAAATATAAATTGGGAGCAATATAATCGCTGCAACTTTCAAAAAAAATCTTTCCAAAATCGTCTCCTTGGTTTAACGTTTATTTTTTACTTTAATCGCTGAACGGCGCGGCTCACATTGGAATCTTTGACCAGATTATCCATTGTGTCCTCAACCGTCTTACTCACTAATTCGCCCGTTGCCTTGTCCACAATCGAAAGTCCGATCCTTTTCTCATAATGCCCCAAAACAGATGTCGATGTCAGATGAGTGCCGCTCCTGTCATAAACAACAACATCCATCACCATGTCAACCTCAACGGGCTGCATTAGCGCATCAAAAGAATATATTTTCAACGATTTGATCGTGGCGACAACAGCGCCGTCCGCCTCGCTCGCGCGCACTATACTCGCAACATTTGCACCATCCAACGTCGCGGAAGGCACAACGTTAAGATTCAAATGTTTGTTCAATGAACTCATCAAATGATTGGTTGAAAAACTGATGATCTCATCTTTAACGA
>Ga0163150_10002733_pt1 | contig 26314 bp, 21 predicted proteins | sample OliLakLV19P2IB_FD_148628 | JGI IMG/M metagenome (GOLD analysis project Ga0163150, IMG submission 148628) | Freshwater microbial mat bacterial communities from Lake Vanda, McMurdo Dry Valleys, Antarctica - Oligotrophic Lake LV.19.P2.IB | ecosystem: Environmental > Aquatic > Freshwater > Lake >...
ATGGCACATAAAAAAGGTCTTGGCAGCTCTAAAAACGGCCGCGATTCCAATGCACAGCGACTTGGCGTGAAAGTGTACGGCGGTCAGATTGTGACCGGCGGTTCCATCATCGTTCGTCAGCGTGGAAGCAAGATGAAGCCCGGTCTGAATGTTGGCAAAGGCAAGGACGACACCTTGTTCGCGAAGATCGCCGGCATCGTCAGCTATCGCGACCGTGGCCGCTTCGGCAAGTTCGTCAATGTTACTCCCGGCAATGTTACGCCCGACGCGGTAGTTCAGCCTGTGGCCGCAGCGCCCGCCCAGCCCGCCGCGACCGAGTAGCTCCACAACGTAGTCCACCGACCGGACCCGGGCGTGCCAACTGTGCGCCCGGGTCTTTTCTTTTCTAATCCCAGCAGCAATCCCAGCAGCGAATGTTCATAGACGAAGTACGAATCAAAGTAAAAGCCGGCGACGGCGGCAACGGAATCCTCGCGTTCCGGCGGGAGAAGTTCGTTCCCCGAGGCGGGCCTTCCGGCGGCGACGGCGGCCGGGGTGGCGACGTGGCGATGGTGTCGAGCACTCACTACAACACCCTTCTCCATCTGCGATTCAACCCCGAGCACACCGCCGAGCGCGGCCGTCACGGCGAAGGCAGCAACAAAACCGGGCGCGACGGCAAAGCTGTCGAAGTGGCGGTGCCCGTAGGCACAGTCGTCTACGACGCCAACACCGGAGAGCAACTGTTCGATTTCAGCGCCAGGGACCAGCGGTTCACAGCGGCCAAAGGCGGACGTGGCGGACGTGGCAATGCGCGGTTCGTATCCGCCACCCACCAGACGCCAACCGAGCACGAGGACGGCAAACCAGGCGATGACAAGTTTCTGCGCCTGGAGCTGAAGCTGTTGGCCGATGTCGGTCTGGTCGGCTTCCCAAACGCCGGGAAATCGACCCTCATTTCGCGCATCTCCGCCGCACGTCCCAAGATCGCCGATTATCCATTCACCACGCTCGAACCGAACCTGGGCGTAGTCGACATGGGCAACTACCGCAGTTTCGTGGTGGCCGACATCCCCGGCCTGATCGAAGGCGCGCACGAAGGCGCGGGGCTCGGCATCCAGTTCCTGCGGCACATTGAGCGCACGCGCCTGCTGGTGCATCTCGTCGATGTCTCCGAACTGACCGCCCGCGATCCCCTCAACGATTTCGAAGTAATTTTGTCCGAACTGGCGAACTACAGCGATGAACTCGCGCAACGTCCCATGTTCGTAGTGGCCAGTAAGATCGACGTGGCACAGGATCCGGAGCGCATCGAAGCCGTTCGCAGCGCCGCCGAATCCCGCAATATGCCCTTCTTTCAGATCTCAGCCGTCACTGGCGAAGGAATCGAGGCGCTCAAGTTCGCCATCGGCGAAAAGGTGCTCACCCCCGCAAACGATTAGCTTGGCGGTATACTTCGGAGCGCAACGCTGACACTCTCGTGAAGCTCTCACTCCTGTTCTTCCTGGCTCTGGCAGTCGTCTCCGCGGACATTCCGGCCACCGAGCAGCCCTGGCAGCGCGGTTCACTCGATTCCCGCCAGGTCCAGCCGAGGAAAACGAGGTGAATGCCACGCGCCGGAACTCCAGCTTCTGCGATGTTACGACATTCCTGTTCCCGCAGCCCATTCCTGTAGCCAGCGATACCGGCTGTACCGAGCAGTTTCTAACGCAGGAGACTGGCCGCCGCCGGATGCTGTACACCCGGCAACGGCAGATCGGCGCGGGCTATTTTTCCCAGTTCCAAAAGCCGGGAGCTATAAGTTTCTTTTCCAACGTGACCTGCCTGTACCACACAGACAGCCGGAGTTTCCTGCCCGCTTCGCCTCCCACCCGTGACGGATTTGTCGCGTGGCCTCCGAAGGGGTACCTACCCTATCAGCTTGTCTCGACAAACTGGTCCTTTGGGCTGGCGGACCCTACCGCCGACTTCTCAGCTGCGGTTGTGAAAGTCACGAAAAACGGAATCATCAAAAGGGCCGGGCTGTCTCCATATCTGGCCGGGACTGGCGACAACACCATCGTGTTCACTCCCGATCCCATCGCCTCGCCGCCTTCGTCTGACATCACCTACACCGTGTCGGTGGAGAACGTAACCGTGGGCGGAATCAGCCAGCCCGCTTACGTCTACAACGTAATCGTCTTCGATCCCGCCGTGACGCCGCCCGCGGACTGCAACGCCGGAATTGCCACCATCAATGCGATTTCCGGCTATCAGAATATTCCGGTCAGTATCAGCGGCTCGACCTGCAAATCATGGACAGCGTCGGCCAATACGACGTGGGCCGGCATCTATCCATCCACGGGCACGGCCCCCGGAAGCATCACACTGACCATCTATCCCAACTTCACGTCCACCACTCGCAACACCGTAGCCCTTGTGGTCGCGCTATATCGCAGGGCTTTACCTCGGCCTGCTCAATCGCGATGCCGAGTATGCCGGCTGGCAGTTCCAGCGCAACGCTCTGCTGCAGGGTCTGGTCAGCGCCACCAGTCTTGTCACGAATTTCCTCACGACACAGGAGTACCTTCTCCGATACCCGGGGCAGACAAACGAGCAGTTCGTGCGAATGCTCTATACGCAGGTGCTGTTGCGCACACCATCGCTGGCCGAAGTGAACGGTCAGGTGGCGGCGCTGGCGGGATGGAACCGGACCGCCATGGCCGCGGCGTTCCTGAGCGGGGATGAGTTCCGTGTCGGCGCAGGCCCACAGTTGCTCGCGTTTCTTACCTACGCCACACTGCTCAATCGAGATCCGACTCCGGCCGAACTGGCCGCGGCGGTAGCTTCCCTCACCAATGCCAGCGAGGCGCAGCGGGTTGTCTTTCTTAACCAGATCCTGACAGGGCCGGAGTTTCTTGCCCTGTTGCAGTAATCCGCCTGTCCTTTTAGCTCCCGAGGAGCTCGGACCAGTTCTGCGACTCCACCCACTCGCGGCAGGTGTAGAAATGCACTCCCGGAAAGGCCGCCTGCAAGGCCGGGATGTCGACTGTCGGCTTTTCGGACTCGTACCACTCGAACATGACGCGCAGGTCGTCGTCCTGCACAGCCGACTTGTCCACTTCGTAGTAGCCAATCTTGCGCCCGGTGACCTCGGAAAGCATCCGGGACAGATGCTCGCCGCTGTAGATCTCGCCCGCCAGATCGAACCGCTTGCCGTTCATCTGGTCAGGATTCTCCAGCGCGTACACCACCGCATCGGCGATATTGCCAACCGCGATGCACGCCACCGGCACCTTCGCCGTCAGCGGCACCGCCAGCACTCCCTGATCGCGCAAAGCGGGGAGCGTCCACGGCGCCGTTGTATTTTCCATGAAGAAACCTGGCCCCAGAATCGTGTGCGGGATATCCTTCGATGTGAGGTATTTTTCCGTCTGCCACTTCGTTTCAAAGTGCGGAATGCCGCTGTTGCTGTATGCCCAGGCCACCGATGTGAACACAAGCGGCACGCTGAGCGATTCGGCCGCATCCACAAGATTGCGTCCCTGCCGCACCTCGGCATCCATGCCCGCTTCAAATGGCGTGGTCATTCCGAAAATCGCATCGACTCCTTCAGCGGCAAGCCGCAGCGATTCCGGGTCGTCCAGCGTCCCGCCGACAACCTCCGCCCCTTGTTCCCGAAGATCGGCAGCCGATTCGGAACCGACCTTCCGCGTGAGCGCCCGAACCTGATGACCACTGTCAAGCAACTTCTGTGCAACCGCGCCACCCTGTTTACCAGTGGCGCCCGTGACGAGAACAAGCATGCGGGTATGGTAGCGTGAGTGCCGTGGTCGCATTCCTCGCGCGGTTCCTCCTGCGCCTGTTTTTTCGAATCGAAGTGAGAGGCGGCCTGCCACCGAATCTCGGCGGATCGCTCATCATCTCCAACCATGAGTCGTTCCTCGACGGCGTCATACTGGGCGCGTTTCTCCCCATTTGGCCGACCTATCTGGTGCACACCAGCATCGCCCGGCAGTGGCATTTCAAGTTCCTGCTGCAGTTTATTCGCTACACCGTAGTTGACACCAACAGCCCTCTCGCCATGAAAACGCTGGTGAATTTGATCGAACGCGGCGAGCAGGTCGTGATCTTTCCCGAGGGTCGCGTCACGGCGACAGGCAGTCGGATGAAAGTGTACGACGGTCCAGCGTTCGTGGCCGCGCGCACCCGGTGTGCCATCGTGCCGATCCACCTGGAAGGCCCGGCGCACTCGCCATTCAGCCGCATGAGCGGACCGGATTTCCCGAAGCGCATCTTCCCGAAAATGCGCATGACGATCCACCCGCCCGTCGTCATTGAGATGCCGGAAGCGCGCACGGCGAAACTGCGGCGCCGTAAAGCGTCGGAAACGATGCGCCGCGTCATGCAGGAAACTGCCTTCCGTTCGCGCCGTCCCGGGAACCTGTTCGATTCTCTCCTCAACGCCGTAAAACTCCACGGCGGCGGGCGGGAGATGCTGGAGGACATTAACGCGCTACCAGTGAATTTCAAGACCATCCGGCGAAACTCACTGGCCCTCGGACGCCTGGTCTCGAAGCTCTCAGCAGAGAACGAGCGGGTTGGCGTGCTCATGCCCAACGTGAACGCGACCGTCTTCCTGCTGTTCGGCATGTGGGCTATGCGGCGCACGCCCGCGGTACTGAACTACTCAGCCGGAGCGGACGCGGTAACCAAAGCCTGCAAGCTCGCCGCCCTGAAGACCGTGCTGACCTCAAGGGCATTCGTCGAGAAGGCGAAGCTGTCGGCCCTCGTGGACGCGCTGCGAAACGAAGCCAACGTCATCTACCTCGAAGACCTCCGCCCGCGGTTCACCACTGCCGACAAGCTCTGGCTGATCCTGTCCGGCAAGACGCCACAGGTGCACCCGTCGGACCCCGCCGTCATACTATTCACCTCGGGCTCTGAAGGTGTGCCCAAGGGCGTCGTCCTCACGCACGACTCCATCCTGGCGAACGTCGCGCAAATCGCCGCTGTGTATCCCTTCGGACCGGAAGACAAGTTCCTTTCGGCTCTCCCGCTCTTCCACTCCTTCGGGCTCACGGCCGGCATGGTACTTCCGCTGTTGCACGGCGTCCGAATCATGCTGTACCCTTCCCCGCTGCACTACCGCACGATTCCGGAGATCGTCTACGACCGTAACTGCACCGTGTTGTTCTCCACAAACACCTTCCTCGGCAACTACGTCAAAATGGCGCATCCGTACGATTTCTACAGCCTCCGCTACGTGGTAATCGGCGCCGAAAAGCTTACCGAAGACGTGGCGCGAGCCTGCTTTGAGAAGTTCGGTCTGCGACCGTACGAGGGCTACGGCGCCACCGAATGCTCGCCCGTACTGGCCGTCAACACCCCATTTGCGAACCGCCTCGGCACTGTCGGCGAACTGCTGCCGGGCATCGACCACCACATCGAGCCGGTAGAGGGAATTGAGGAAGGCGGCCTGCTCCACGTCCGGGGTGACAACGTCATGGCCGGATACCTCCAGCCCGACGGCAAGGTGCAGCCTGTGTCCTCCACGCGCGGCCCTGGCTGGTACAACACCGGCGACATCGTCGTGCTGGACGAAGGCCTGGTGCGGCTGACCGGCCGCCGCAAGCGATTCGTGAAGATCGCGGGCGAGATGGTCTCGCTCGAAACGGCCGAACGCATCGCCTCCACAGTACGGCCCGGCGGCGTCCATGCGGCGATCGGAGTCCGTGAGCCTGACCGCGGGGAAGCCATCGTCCTGTTCACGGAAGACCCCACGCTCGACCGCGCCGCACTGCAGAAAGCAGCCAGGTCGATCGGAGCCCCGGAGTTAGCCGTGCCTCGAAAGGTACTATTCATGGCGAAAATCCCGCTGTTAGGGAATGGCAAAAAGGACTACGTCGCGTTGTCCGGAATGGCCGGGCAATGACTCACAATCGGAAGCGGGAACAAAGAAGCTGGTACATCTACGACTGGGCCAACTCGGCCTTCGCCAGCACCGTGCTGACGCTGTTCCTCGGGCCTTATCTCACGTCCATCGCGAAAGCGGCAGCCGAGGTGGACGGTCGCATCTACCCCCTCGGCATTCCCGTCGACCCGCGATCCTGGTGGGGTTATCTGGTCTCCGCATCGGTAGTGCTGCAGGTGTTTTGTCTGCCACTGGTAGGCGCCATCGCCGACCGCAGCACTAACAAAAAAGGGCTGCTCGGGCTGCTCGCCGGCATCGGCGCTGGCGCGACAATGGCCCTGTTCTTCATCGAGGGCACGGCCTGGCAGTGGGGCGGGTTGTTGTTCCTGATCGCCAACGTCGCGTTCGGCGCGTCCATAGTCGTCTACAACTCCTTTCTGCCTGAGATCGCCGAGCCCGAAGAGCGCGACGCTGTCTCCTCTCGCGGCTGGGGCATCGGCTATCTGGGCGGCGGCCTGGTACTGGCACTGAACCTCCTGCTCTTCACCAAAGCGAAGGATTTCGGCATCACAGAGGGCATGGCCGTCCGCATCAGCCTCTGCTCCGCCGGGGTCTGGTGGGCGATCTTCACTGTGGTCTCGCTGGCGGGTCTGCGAAACCGCCCTTTTGCTTCACAAGACCGGGCCCCGTCGGCGCCGCTGCAGTTCATTCACACGCTTGTCGGCATGAGGCACTACCCCCAGACGCTGACGTTCCTCCTCGCCTACCTGCTCTACAACGACGCAGTGCAGGCTGTCATCGCGATGGCCGCGCAGTTCGGCAACGACGAGCTGAAGATCCCCATGTCGACCATGACCGGCGTCATTCTAATGGTCCAGTTCGTCGCCTTCTTCGGCGCGTTCGTGTTCGAACTGATCAGCCGAAAAACCGGTACCAAAGCGGCCATCATCATCAGCCTGTTCATCTGGACCGGAGCCGTCCTCTCGATGTACCTGGTAGTTCGGGACACCACGGGCTTCGTGATCGCCGCCGCCGTTGTAGCGCTGGTTTTAGGAGGCACACAGGCGCTCAGCCGGGGTCTGTTCTCGCAAATGATCCCGAAGGGCCGGGAAGCCGAGTACTTCGGCGTCTACGAAATCAGCGACAAAGGCACCAGCTGGATGGCCCCGCTCGTCTTCGCGCTGACGCTCCAGTTCTCCGGAAACTACCGCGTGGCGATTCTCTCTCTGCTGGTTTTCTTTATCCTCGGGATGGCGGTATTGTGGCGCGTCGACCCCGGACGGGCGGCCGCGGAGGCCCAAAACCCGCTACACTGATTACTTGCCATGCTTTCTGTAGTCATCCCGATCCACAATGAGGAACCGGCGATTCTGCCGCTGTACGACCGGCTCACCCGGGTCCTGGAAGCGCTGCAGAAGCCTTACGAAATCATCTTCGTCGACGACGCCTCCATGGACCGCAGCTTTGAGTTGCTGGCCAACCTGGTGGAGACCGATGGCCGCCTGAAAGTAATTCGGCTCCGCCGCAATTTCGGCCAGACCGCCGCGCTTGCCGCGGGTTTCGATGAGGCTCAGGGCGAAATCATCATCTCGCTCGACGGCGACCTCCAGCACGATCCCGAAGATATTCCCGCGTTGCTCGCCAAGATCGAGGAGGGCTTCGACATCGCCAGCGGATGGCGCAAACAGCGCCTCGACAACGCGATTACCCGCAGGATTCCGTCGCGCATCGCCAACTGGCTGATGGCACAGGCGTCCGGTGTCAACCTCCGCGATTTTGGCACCACTTTTAAGGCCTATCGCGCCGAGGTGCTGAAGGACATCAACCTGTACGGCGAACTGCACCGCTTTATCCCGGCGCTGGCCAGCTTCTACGGCGCCCGAATCGCGGAAGTGCCCATTCGCAATTCTCCCCGCACCAGCGGTGGATCCCACTACGGGCTGGGCCGCACCTTTAAAGTATTTTTCGACATTATTACCATCAAATTCCTGCTCAATTACTTCACCCGGCCCATGCACTTTTTCGGCATGCTGGGGCTGGTGGGCGTAGGGCTCGGCGGAATGATCCTGGGATACCTCGCCATCTACAAACTGATGGGCGGCGAGATTGTGGTGCAGCACGGACCCCTCATGATCGCCGGAGCGCTGCTCTTCCTTTCGGGAATCATGATGTTCAGCACCGGCCTGCTGGGTGAGGTCCTGACCCGCACTTACTTTGAAAGCCAGGGCCGGCGCATCTACGCCGTTCGCGAAGTGCGTCAGCGCCGCGAGGCGCAGGCCGCGGATAACGCTCGCTGACGGCCCTTTTCACCGCTAACTGTATCCGTGACCGGAAGATAAGTCACTCTGAGTCATGGTAATATCCATTGCGTGCAGGCTCACAGTGTTTATCGCGCTTTCTTTGGACTGAAAGACGATCCCTTCAGTCTGAGTCCCGACCCCGCCTTCCTGTATCGCAGCGAGCAGCATGAGGAGGCGCTGTCCAACCTCATATACGGCGTGCAGGCGCGCAAGGGTTTCATTGTCCTGACCGGGGAAGTCGGAACGGGCAAGACCACCATGCTCGAATGTCTGCGGGACTGGCTCTCCCAGCAGCAAATCGAGTTTGCATTCATTTTTAATTCGCGCATCACAGCGCCTGAATTTCTGCAGATGGTGGCCTATGATTTCGACCTCCGCTGCGACCACAAGTCGAAGCCGGAAGTCCTGGCCGCGCTCCAGGAGATGGCGTTCCGTCAAAACGACCGCGGCAGCACATCGGTCCTGATCGTCGACGAATGCCATAACCTCGACTGGGACGTGCTCGAAGAAATCCGAATGCTCGGAAATCTGGAGAATCGGCACGGCAAGCTGCTGCAAATCATCCTCGCGGGGCAGCCTGAGTTCGACCGCAAGATCGACGCGCCGAATCTGCGGCAGCTGAAGCAGCGAATCGTGCTGCGATACGGGCTAAAGCCGTTAGACGAAACCGACACCGCGCGCTACATCCAGAGCAGGCTGAAACAGGCCGGCATGCCGAATCAGCAGGTATTTACCCCGGAACTGATCTCCGAAATCCACAGCCGGTCGAACGGAATTCCGCGCATTATCAACGCCGTCTGCGACAACGTGCTGCTCTGCTGTTTCGCCGACGCCGCCCGCGTAGCCACGGTCGACATGCTCAATGAGGTCACACAGGACATGCGGCTGGAATGGCAGCCCAGCAGGCTGCAGTTCGACCCGGAAGCAGAGAATCTCGTCCCGCGCATGCGATGAAGCGAATCCTGATCCTGGCGGCCACCACGGGCTACCAGACGCGTGTGTTTGAAGAAGCCGCACGCTCGCTGGGCTTTGAACCCGTCATGGCTACCGACCGCTGCCGGCATCTGGAAGACCCATGGGGCGACGGCGCGGCAGCCGTTCGCTTCCACCAGCCGGAAGCAGGGCTCGAATCACTGGCCCGCCTCGAACCGCCTCCGGACGGCGTGATCGCGGCAGGCGACAAACCCGCCGAACTCGCAGCATTAGTCGCCCAGCATTTCGGCCTCAGATACCATCCGCCCAACGCCGTCGCGGCCTGCCGCAGCAAGCATCGGACGCGGGAGCTCTTCGACGCCGCCGGCCTGCTGGTCCCCGACTACTTCCTGCTCCCTGTGCACAACGCCATGCTCGGTGAGGCGATCCGCAGCGTGAACTTCCCCTGCGTGCTGAAGCCCCTCGGCCTGTCCGCCAGCCGCGGCGTAATCCGCGCAGACGACGAGCCCGCCTTCTACGCCGCATTCGAGCGTATCGCGGCCATCCTCGCCCACCACGACATCGCCAGGCTGCACGAGAATCGCGATACCTTCATCCAGGTGGAAGACTACATCCCCGGCCGCGAGTTCGCGCTCGAAGGTCTGGTCATCGACGGCCACCTGAAGACTCTCGCCATCTTCGACAAACCCGACGCGCTCGAGGGTCCATTCTTTGAAGAGACCATCTACGTAACTCCGTCCCGCGAACCCGCGGACGTGCAGCACGCAATCCGCGGAACAGCCCAACAGGCCGTAACAGCGCTCGGCCTGACGAACGGTCCCGTACACGCCGAGATGCGCGTCAATGAACGCGGAGTGTGGATGCTGGAAGTGGGCGCGCGTCCCATCGGCGGCCTGTGCGCGCAGTCGCTCCGCTTCGGCCCACACGGGGAGGTGCCGCTCGAACAGCTCCTGATACGATTCGCCGTCGGCGAAGACGTCAGCAAGCTGGAGCGAGAGCCCGCGGCCTCAGGAGTCATGATGATCCCGGTTCCGGCGACCGGCGTGTTCTCTCGAGTGCTCGGCGTCGACGAAGCCCGACAGATACCAGGAATCACGGGCGTCGAGATCACGGCAAAAGAAGGCCAACGACTGGTGCAGTTGCCAGAAGGTTCCAGCTACCCTGGCTTCCTGTTCGCCCGCGCCGAGACGCCGCAAGAAACAGAAGCCGCACTGCGCGATGCGCACAAGCGGCTTCGTTTCGAAATCTACGCGGAATTACCCGCCCTTCGCCCTGGAGCTTAGCTCTTCGACTTCGGCGCCACAAAGCCGGCCGGAAGCGCCGCACCTTCGCCGAAGAAGAACTTGTCCATCTGCTCAATCACGAACTGCTGGGCTTCGGGGGTGCCGAGGTTCAGCCGGTACTCGTTCATGATCATCTTCATGTGCTCCATCCACATCTTCCACGCTTCCTTCGAAACGTTGTCGAAGATCTTCTGACCCAGGGGATGGCCCTCGAACGGCACCTCATCCAAACCCGGCATCTCGCTCTGAAACTTCACGCAAAGCACCTTACGCCCGGACTTGTTCTCTTCCGGATGAATATTGATCGCACCGCCGCCACATGCCATATATGTTCCTGATGTTCAGGTTAACATCCAGGACTCACCGAATCGGGACCGTGATGCTTGCAGTGCGGCGTCCGGTCCGGACCACCACCGGCGCGGTGTCGGAAACCGTAGCTCCCGGCGCGATCTGACAGTTGATCTGATCGAGGCCGACATACCCCGGCGCACGCCCCGCGAACAGCACGCTACAAGGCTGCCCCCCGACCGTCACCCCCGGCTGTATCCGAGCCCAGTCCAGCCCGTCCGCACGCCGGTCCGTTAGCCCGAGGCCTGTGGCGTAAATCGAGATGTAGTCCCCCGGCCGCAGCGGCGCCGACGTGCCCACCAGCGCACCCGTCACCGCATTCACAGCCGTCGGAAACAGCGACGGCACGGAGGGTTCAACCAGCAGGTTGATCCCGCTGATGCCGTTGGCCGTCCGAATCTGCAGCCGCATCACGTTCGCAGCCGTATCCGGCACCACCGCATTGATCTGCGTAGCGCTGGCGTACTGGACGCCGATCGGCTGGCCACCAAGCAACACCTCGGCCCCGCCCAGCGACGTAGGATAAGGCGGCGCACCAGTGCCCGTGCTGATCGAAAGCTGCCGCCCGTACACCGAGATGAAGCTGCCCGGCGCGACTGCGCGAGGCGACACGTCGCTGAAGTTCGGAATAATCGCTTCAATTTGCGGACCGCCCAGGCTGATCACGCGGACCTGCGTCGAGCCTGGCCGAATCGTAGCCGCACCATCGACCCGCGCCGTGCTGCCCTCAACCGTGATGCTAAGCGGAAACGTTGTGGCTGTGGGAGCAAAGTCGGTCCACGCCACTTCATCGCCGCGGATCTTCAGGTCCGGCGTGGCGGCTTCAATCCGCAGAATCTGATCCTGAATCCCCCGGACCTGCACCTGCACTCCCGCCCGCTCCTTCAGATACCGATCGTCTGCAGGCGCGCCACCCACCGTGGTCCACTCATTCGTATCGCCGAGAAACGACCGCATAATACGAGCCGAAGCGTGCTGCTCGTCAAGCATACGGGCGACCGAGGTCGACGGGTTGACGCAGGCAACCGCCAGAAAGCCACTCAACACCGTGTGGCAGAGGTTCGGAACCACGCGTGTGCGGCCCGCCGCATACCATTCCAGCGACCCGCTGGTGAGAGTCACCGTGGAGTCGTCAAAGCCGAGCCGTGAGTTGAGAATGCCCGTTCCCCCCGTCGCGACAACGGCCACCGCGTCGATACCGCGCATATCGTCCCTGCCCTGATTCCACGTGGCCAGATCGAACAGCAGCGGACTCCCGATCTGTAGCTGTTGAGACTGAATATCGGGGGACGAAATGTCGGACACAATCGAGCCAAAGAAAGGCACGGCCAGGAACACCGCCTTCCGAACCCGAACCTCAGCCGGCGGCTGAAACACACCCCGAGCCGTCTGCTTGCCCGTCAGGTAGCTGCGCAGAATGTCACCGCCCATGCTGTGCGCCACCACGTCGAACTCCGTCACTGCACGGCCGTCCGCAAACCGCAGCGCGTTCAAAAAATCGCGGAATCCGTTGCCGAGCTCTTCAATCGCCGGGTTGCCCGGCACACTGCAGTTATTGAAGAAGACACTGGCCCGCCCGTCGCGCTGCAGCAGCTGATCGCCAATGCCGAACGTGCCCGCGAAACTGGATTCGGTACAGCCCCCCTGGTATCCATTGATAAAGATGACCGGCGGTTTGCCAGTATCTGGTATTTGCGCCGTGTTAGTGACTAACTGTGCGTTGCCAGTGCTCGCGGCGAGTAACGCCGCCACCAGAACAGCAACACAACGGCCACTACCATCAAACCCGCCGATAATCCGGCCCAAAGGCCAATAACTCCCCATCCCAGTACGAAGCACAGTAAGTAACCCGTTGGTAATCCCAGACCCCAGTGTGCCACGAGGTTCGTCAGCATGGACGTCCGCGTGTCCCCGGCGCCGCGCAACACGCCAGTCGCCGTCACCTGGATGCCATCGAAAATCTGGAACAGCGCCGAGACATATAAGAGCGGAACCACCAGCCGCAGCACCTCCACGTTCTTCGTGAACACCCCTGCCAGCGCATGCGGAAACAGCAGCAGCACCGCCGCCGCGACACTCATCACCAGCACAGCCAGCCAGATCGTAATCCAGCCCGACCGCTTCGCGGCCTTTAATTTACCAGCCCCGATCGCGTTGCCCACCACCACCGCGCCCGCCGACGACAGTCCCAGCGGCACCATGAACGTGGTGGCCACAATCTGCATCGTGATGTGGTGCGCCGCCAGCGACTCCGGTGCCAGCCGCGCCGCCAGCAGAGTCGTAGTGGCAAACACCCCGATCTCCAGCAGCCACTGCATCGCCACCGGACCACCCAGCCCAAGCAACACCCGAGTCGCACTCCACGACGGAGCCGGAATCACACGGAACAACTCGCGGTCCGTGACAAATGCGTACACCACCAGCACCAGAGCCATGTAGATCCGCGCCCCCAGCGTCGACCACCCCGATCCCTCCACGCCATACGTCGGGATCAGCCACGCATTCCCCGCCGCGTTGACTAAGTTCGCGCTCACCAGTGCGAACGTGACGATGCCCGGCTTATGCACGCCCTGCAAATAGCGTCGAAAAGCCGCATACAACAGCAGTGGCAGCACGCTCCAGTTCAGCGCGTACACATACGGCATCGCGAGCTCGAACACGCCAGGCTGAATCCCCAGATGCCGCAGTTGCGGACCTGCCACAGCCACCAGCCCCATCAACGCCACAGCCGACACCAGCGCCAGGTACACGCCATGCCACAGCCACTGGTCGCACTCGTCCCGCCGGCCCGCGCCATGCGCCTGCGAGACCAGCGTGTCCAGCCCCAGCAGCAGGCCGATTCCGAACAGGCCGGTCACTTCAAACACTGCATTGCCAACACCCACCGCACCGATCGCGGAAGGCCCCAGCGGCCCGACCATGACCGTGTCGACCACGCCCATCGCCATCCAGCCAAGCTCCGCCGCAATGACGGGCACGGCCAGACGAAGAATATCCCGCATATTCGTTCAGTGTCGCAGGCGGCAGAGTGACATCGCCTCAGCCTGGCCGTCTAAGATGGAACAATACCTATGAGCGTTCTGTCGACCACACTGAAAACCGCTCTTGTCCTGATCTCGTTTACAGCCGCCGCACAAACGTGGCGAGGTTCGATTCATGGGACCGTACTCGACCCCAGTGAATCCCGCGTCGCCGGCGCGAAAATCACGGTCACCAGTTCAGAAAGCGGCAAGGCCCGCACCACCACTTCCGACACCACAGGCGCTTTCACAGTCTCCCTGCTCGCACCCGGTTCCTACACCGTGCAGGCTGAGCGCGACGGCTTCCGAACGTACTCCACCGACGTGCCCCTGGCCGTCAATCAGGACGTTCGCGTGGAACTGCGGCTGCAACCCGGCAACCGCGGCGAAAGTGTGAATGTGGTCGGTCGCGCCGAACCGCTCAAGTCCGATTCAGTGTCACTCAGCACGGTTGTGGAATCGCGAAACCTGCGCCAGCTCCCGCTCGACGGCCGCAATTTCTACGAGCTGAGTCTGCTTGCGCCCGGCGTATTGCCTGCCGCCCAGGGTTCCGCCGGATCGGTACGCGGCGATTTCGCCATCAATGTGAATGGCCACCGCGAAGACTCGAACAACTTTCTGCTCGACGGTGTTTACAACGGGGACCCCAAGCTCAACGGTGCGGGCGTCGCGCCACCACCCGACGCGATCCGTGAATTCGAGGTACTTACTCATACTTACGACGCCTCGTTTGGCCGCAACGCCGGCGGACAGATTAACGTGGTGTTGCAGTCCGGCACCAACACGGTGCACGGCAGCGTGTGGGAGTTCTTCCGCAATGCCTCCATGGACTCCCGCAATTACTTCGCGCCCGCGGACGACAAGTCGCCTCGCTATCAGCGCAATCAGTTCGGCGCGGCTATCGGCGGACCGATCAGGAAGAACAAGACATTCTTCTTCGGCGATTACGACGGCACCATTTCCCGCGAGGGAATTACCCGCATCACCAACGTGCCGACACTGGCCGAACGGAGCGGCGATTTCTCTCAGAGTGCGCAGAAGCCGATCAACCTGTTCACGCAGTCGCCATTCCCCGGCAACCGCATCCCGGCCGAGTTCCAGCACCCCACCGGCCGCGCATTGATGAACCTGTTCCCTGCCCCGAACCGCAATGTGGCGGGCCAGAACTTCATCTCCTCGCCGATCCAGCGCGACCGCACGCGTCACTTCGACACCCGTCTGGACCACACCTTCAGCCCGGCCTCGGAATTCGCGCTGCGCTACAGCTGCGCTGACCGTACTCTCTTCGAGCCCTTTGCCGGCAGTGGCTACGCGCGGGTCCCCGGATACGGCAACGACATCGCACGGCGTGCGCAGAACGTGATGGCCAGTGAGACCCACACCTTCACCCCAGCACTGATCAATGAACTTCGCCTGGGCTTCAACCGCATCGCCTTCGGCGTGGCGCAGCAGGGATCGGACGTCAACCTGAACCGCCAGGTTGGTCTGCCCGACACCTGGAGTAACTCGCGTGACCAGGGACTTAGTTTCATCTCGATGCCCGGCTTCTCCCCGCTCGGCCAGGAATACAACAGCCCACAGCACAGTGTCACCAACACTTACCAGGTGATCGACCAGGCAAGTTACACCGCCGGCCGACATCTGCTGAAGTTTGGTGGCGAGTTCCGCCGCCTGCAGCAGAATGCCTTCCGCGACATCCAGGGCCGCGGTCAGCTTAGCTTCTACGGCATTACGGGCAACCCCGTGGCCGACGCGCTCTTCGGCATCCCGACTGTCGGCGTCAAAGCGTCCATCGACAATCCGCAGGCGCTGCGTTCCTGGAGCTTCGCGCTGTTCGCGCACGACACGTTGCGCATCAGCCCCTCCTGGACGCTCTCAGCCGGCGTCCGTTATGAGTACACCGCCCCCGGCGTCGACGCGCGTGACCGGGCCAACCTGTATGACCCTGCCACTGGCCGGCTTGCCGCTGTCGGCAAAAACGGCATGCCGCGCGCAGGCTACCTCCCCGACCGTAACAACGTAGCGCCCCGCGTCGGGCTAACCTGGAGCCCGGCCAACCGCGGCTATGTCGTTCGCGCGGCGTATGGCATCTACTATGACCAGTCGGCACTCGCGCCCAGCGAAGGTCTCTACTTCAGCCCGCCGTACTACGACCTGCGCCTGTATGTCCCGCTCGGCAACAACTTACTCAGCCTGAGCGATCCGTTCCCGCGCAACTTCCCGCAGCTTCCCTCGTCGGCGCTCGCCATCCAGCGCGACCTTCGCACTCCTTACGCGCAGCACTGGAACTTCAACATCCAGCAGTCGATCGCCCGGCGCGGCGTTCTCGAAGTGGGATACGTCGGCACAAAGGGCACCCGCCTGATCTCGGCCCGCGACATCAACCAGCCCCGCCCCAGCGCGGCGCCCTTCTATCTCCGCCCAAACCCCGCGTTTGACGACGTCAACATTCTGGAATCGCGGAGTAACTCGGTATATCACTCCATGCAGGCCCGCTATCAGCAGCGGCTCGCGTTCGGCCTGTCGACCATTGTGAGTTACACCCTCGGTAAGTCGCTCGACGATTCGTCAAGCTTCTTCAGCAGTGCGGGCGACCCCAATTTCCCGCAGGACAGCGCCAACATAGCGGCCGAGCGAGGCCGGTCGAACTTCGACGTTCGCCAGCGTACCTCAGTCAGCTATGTGTGGGATCTTCCGATCCGCGGCCGCAACTGGCTGGCACGCGGCTGGCAGACCGCCAGCGTGTGGAGCTTCCAGACCGGACGCCCATTCACAGTGGCACTGCTGAGCGACCTCGACAACAGCAACACCGGCCGCAGCTCGCTCGGCTTCGGCTCGAATGATCGCCCCAGCGTTTTGCGGAATCCCGAGTTGTCGGACCCCACGGCGCAGCGCTGGTTCGACACCGGCGCATTCTTCATCCCGGCGCGCGGCAACTTCGGCAACGCCGGACGTAACATTGTTGAAGGCCCCGGACTCTCGACTGTAAATGCATCGCTGCTGAAGAACACCTCACTTACTGAGCGAGTGAATGCGCAGTTCCGCATCGAGGCGTTCAACTTACTCAACCGCACCAACTACGACCAGCCCGATAACTTCGTCGGCTCACCCAGCTTTGGAAGCATTCTTTCGGCGGGCAGCCCGCGGCGCCTTCAGCTTGGTCTCCGCCTCGTCTTCTGATTCCAGGCGGACCAGCTTCCGCCCACGAATTCTCCAGCCTTCGGCTTCGAGCCGGGTGATCTGCTCCAGGCCCGGTATCCCGGAAAGCCGCACCTCGAGTCCTTTGCCGACCACGCGATGCCAGGGCAGATCGAGCCCCGCCCCCTTCAGTGACCACACCACCTGGCGAGCCCCCGTGGGGTGTCCCGCGGCAGCGGCCACTTCGGCGTAAGTCATCACGTCACCGCGAGGAATGCGGCGCACCACAGCCCGAAAATCTTCCAGCTTCACCTCCCCAATATCCTCCAGGGGGGCAGGCGCCCACGCCTGCGGCGGACGCCCACGTCCGCCAAAGCCCCACACCAGATATCGGCCTCCGCCAGCGACGCATGCCCACATGGATCAAGCCGGGCCGGATTTCGTTACCGCCGGATCTCCAAACAAAGGCCGGCCTGCAAGCGCGAACCGGAACGCCATCAGCGTGGCCAGCGCCAGAAACGCATACAGAACCAGGCTGTTGCTGGCGTACCACAGGCTGAAATCCATACTCGCGCCGATGCTGTAAAACAGCGTATTTGCCAACAGAAACGCGTACAGCGACGTCAGTCCAAAGCGCGCCGCCACAAAGAACGCAAGCAAATTCACAGTGGCGCCAAAAGCGATTCCCGACACCGGGTCCCCCGCGGCTAACCCGGCAGGCACGCCGAACAACAGCCCGCTCACCAGCACCGCGAGCCAGTCCCGCCGCAGGATCAGCCGAAGGATGAACAGGCTCAGAAAGGTGGCCAGACACGTAAGCACAGCCTGCCCCATTTCGTTCAGCAGCCCGGCCAACAGGGTCGACAGCCCGTGCGACACAATCGGCGATGGCAGCGAATTGCCCATCGGAAACAGAGCCCGTTCGCGAGCCAGTAATACCAGCAGAGGAATTCCGTTGAGTGCCGCAGCCAAAAGTCCGAACAGCACGTCGCGACCCACAAGTGGGTCCTTCCACCGGCCCTCCAGCACCCGAGCCCAGGAGATCAGGGCCTGCGGCCAGCGACGCCGCGTAATCGGTTCCAGCGCAATGTAGCCGGTCCACAACATCGCCGCCTTCAGCAGACCCAGCGCCACGGCAATGCCAATCAGAGGAACCTCATACTGGCTGCGAACGTGATCGGCACCGGCGGCAAACCCTGCCATGTGCAGCAGGAACAGCGCGGCCGCCAGCCGGGCCGCGCCCTTACGGTCCCCTCTGCCAGCCAACAAATTTCGCCGAGCCATCCAGCCAGCCGATGGCAGGAGCGCAAACAGAAGGGCAATGGGGAAGATCTGCGTCGGCATCTGGCCGGGCTGCTCGGGCCGAGGCTGCCGCAGCGGAGTCGCCCACGGCGGCGCGGCAAGAAAGAACACCACACGCCCCTTCCAGGCAGCCGCTTCCAGACGTAAATCGGCATTCGTCAGCGACCCATCTTTTCCCGTCCACGCCGCCCGTTCGTCGCTGGCTCCATCCGACAACCATTCCGGTTTGGCCGGGCGGAAGAGTGCGGGATCATACCCGGCCTGCCGCAAAACAGCGTTCCAGTCGACCGCCCTGGCAGCCTCATCCGGTTCACGCTCCGGAGTCACGTACTGAAACCGCAGCAGCTGGCCCCGAGGCGTCATATGCATCCACATCATCCCCGACTGCGTTTCCGGTGGACCCGCATGCGACACCGCCCCAAACACGATTCCGGCGCGCATCGGATCCAGGTTGGTCAGCTGTTCGCGCGAAGAACGGTAGTAAAAGAACACGCCTGGGAAGGTGACGCCGCTGTTTTCCGGCTTGCGAACAAACTGGAAATACGGGCTCGACGCACGGTATTCATACATCTCATCGACCGGTTTTTCGGCGTACCCCAGCGTGCGCAGCACGGTTCGCGCACGCTCAGCCATGATCTCAGGCGACTTGTCGGCTCCCGCCGCATCCATTTCGTTCATCGACGCGAGGCCAACCCACACGCCGGCCATGCCGGCCAGAATCAGCACCGTAACAATCAGCGCCTGAATCGGCGTGATGCCGATCGCCCTTCCGGCCGCCGCAACCATGGGCCGGCGACGGTGTTTCTCCCGCCGCCATAGCCGCGGCCAGCGGGTCGCCTCCAGGCAGCGCTGCCGCGACCGCGGCCACAGTCTGAGGCCGCAACTCCGGCTGCGGAGCCAGGCACTGCAGAATCACCCGCTCCACCGCCGGATCGATGTCGCGCACAAAGGTCGACGGACCGCTCGGCGTGCTGTGATGCGCCTCCTGCAACTCAGCCATGGAATTGGCATTCAGCGCACGATGCCCGCTGAACAGCTCATAAAACACCAGGCCCAGCGCGTAAATGTCGCTACGCACCGTCACCTCGCGCCCTTCCAGCTGTTCGGGAGCCATATAGGCGGGCGTCCCGGCTCGAATCTCCTCCGCCGCCGCGAGCCCGAAGTCCACAATCACGACACTGCCCTCGCCGTCCACAAGCAGATTGGAAGGCTTCAGGTCGCGGTGCAGAACCCCCTTCTCATGCGCCGCCGCAAGCCCCGCGCAGATCTGGTTCGCCATCTCCAGAGCCTTGTCGCCAGGCACCCGGCCGATGCGTCGCAGCAACGAGGAAAGGTCCTCCCCCTGGATGTATTCCATCGACAAAAACCAGGTGCCGTCCACCTCACCGATGTCGTACACCCGGCAGACATTGCGGTGCGAGATCTGCCGCGCCACCCGCACTTCGGCTCGAAACCGGTCGATTGCCTGATCGGATGCGCCGGACGGCAGGAATTTCAGCGCCACCTGCTGCCCCAGCCTGAGGTCGGTGGCCCGGTAGACTCCCCCCATGCCGCCGCGCCCGATCAGCCCCGTAATACGGTAGCGGTCCAGCAGCATCGTGCCGGGCAGAAATCTGCCCTCATCCACAGTGCTGTCCGACAGCGAGGAGGGTCTCGAGCGCCCCGTGCTCCGCGACTGCGAGGACGCGGGAATCGTGCCGGTAACCGCAGCCGCCACCGTCACAGTCATATCCGGCGCGGCGTCCGAGGCAGGAATGATGCGGCTGCCGCAGTCGGCGCAGAACGACTTGCCCTGAGGAATTTCCGAGCCACACGAGCTGCAAACCATCACTGCCCCCTGCATTGTCCGGAGTATTGTTCAAGGGTAACGTGCCAGGATTTACGGCCACAACCGCGTCCTCCCCAGGTACTACTCCACACTACCCGCAAAATTCCCACTCATATTCCGCTCTCCCGGACCGAGAAGAGAAGCGTGGAGAGAGTAGTGGAAAACAAAAAACACCGGGCATTGCTTCTGTTGCTCGCACCGGTGATTCTGCAGGCCGCGGGACCTCGCGTCAGCACCACCATATCGGAGGCAGAAGGTAGTGTTGTCGCGATTGTCCAGTTCGATCCAGGCATTGACGCCGGCGAACCAGACCGCCTCTTAAAGGAGGCAGGGATAAGAGTTCTGCAGAATCCCGATTTATTGCCGAGTGACCGGATGATAGAAACCGGAAGAGACGGCCTGGCCACTGTAGCCGGGCTGCCAGGGGCGAGGTCGGTGTACCCGGCCTCCCCCGAAATGATTGCAGGCGTACCTGTAAAGGGCTGCGCCGGCTCATTGACCATGAGTGGGGATGAGGAAGCCGAAGACCTGTACCAGGTGGCCGGCGGTTGGTTCACCGTGCTCAATGGCAGCGCCCTGAACTGGGACATTGCGAAACCATCGCGACAGATGACGCAGGCGCAGATGGAGACGGTAATCCAGCGTGCCATGTCGGAGTGGTCGCGTCATGTGCAACTCGATTTTCGACACTCGCGCGGCAGCACTCTGCGCTCACTGTCGGTGGAATTCCTCACCGGAACGCACGACGACGGCTATCCCTTCGACGGCAAGGGCGGGTTCCTGGCACACGCCTTCTACCCCCCACCCTGGAATCGAGAACCCATCGCGGGTGATTTGCATCTCGACGAGGATGAAACCTGGACCGAGGGCGGGAACCCTGACCTTTACTCCGTGCTGCTGCACGAGCTTGGCCATTCGCTGGGGCTGATGCATAACGACAAGCCTGGCACCGTCATGTATCCCTACTATCGGAATCTCGACAAGCTGCAACCCGAGGACATTCAGGATCTGCTTCGATTCTTCCCTCCGCGCAAAACGGCGTCCGCGCAGACTCCCCTGAACCTGACGGTAACCGTCCCCGTGGCCGTCTCGACACCCACGGTCGACGTCAGCGGGCTGCTTACCGGGAACACAGGAAGTTCCCAAGTCACCTGGACCGTCGGTACAAGCACCGGGAGAATCGACGGAACGTCATCCTGGACGGCGAAGGCCCTGCCACTCTCCCTCGGGGCGAATTCCGCAACATTCACAGCCACCGACAGCACCGGCCGCTCAGCCTACCGGTCCGTCTCACTGATTCGAATCGCGCCCAGTTCGTCAGACGCGGTAGTCCCCTCGATCACGGTGCAGACGCCGTTCTCGACGGTCTACGGCACCTCGGCCGCAAAGCTGCGCATAGCGGGAACCTCAAAGGACAATGTGGGCGTGAAAGAAGTGACCTGGCAGTGCGGTTCGGCGACCGGAACGGCCAACGGAACCACGAGCTGGAGCTTCGATCTTGACCTAAAGGTCGGCGACAATCAGGTGATCGTCAGAGCCCGCGACGCAGCGGGCAACACCGGATGGCGCAGCCTGATGGTCACGCGCCGCTGACCGTCAGACAGTCTACCTGCCCAGGAAGAACTCGAGCCGCGATCCGGCCATCACCATCGTTTCGGTGCGCTCAGGTCCGGTCGACACGCAGCCAACCTCAACGCCCGACTGCTTCTCGAGAAACTCCACGTAGGTGCGGGCCGCCACAGGCAGTTCGTCGTAGCTCGACACGCCGCGAGTGCTGCATGTCCAGCCGGGAAGGTACTCGAATACCGGCTGGATCGTCTCGATACCGCGGTTCGTGGCAGGCATGTCTTCCACCCGCTTGCCGCCGATTTCATACGCGACGCAAACCGGAATTCGATCCAGCTCATCCAGTACGTCGAGCTTGGTCACAATCAGGCTGTCGAACCCGTTCACCATCGCCGTATATCGAAGCAGCGGCACGTCGAACCAGCCGCAGCGCCGGGGGCGTCCCGTCACCGAGCCGAACTCGTTGCCAGCTTTGCGGATGCGCTCACCTGCCTCGCCCAGGTCCTCAGACGGGAACGGACCGCTTCCCACGCGAGTAATATACGCCTTCGAAACGCCCACAATGCCGTCGATCCGTGTCGGAGCCACACCAGTTCCGGTGCAGGCGCCACCAGCCGCCGCGCTCGAAGACGTAACGAACGGATACGTGCCGTGGTCAATGTCTAGCATCGTGCCCTGGGCGCCCTCGAACAGCACGCTCTTACCCGAATTCATCGCCGTGTTGAGAAGCGAAGCCGTATCGCACACCATCGGCGCTATCCGGTCGGCCAACGTGCGGTACTGAGCCCGAATCTGCGCCATATCCAGTTGCGTCTCGATATGGAAAGCTTCGGCGATTGTCTTTTTGTCGGCCGCAAGGTCGGCAAAGAGCGATTCGAAGGATTCCTCGTCCAGCAGATCGGCGATGCGGATACCCCGCCGCCCAATCTTGTCCTCGTATGCCGGGCCGATGCCACGGGACGTGGTGCCGATCGCAACACGGTCGGAGCGCCCCTCGGAGATCCGTTCCGCCAGACGGTGAAATGGAAATATCACGTGGGCACGGTTGCTGATCGACAACTGGCCGACAACGTCGACTCCAGCCGCGGTGAGCGTGTCCATCTCCTCCACCAGCGCGGCGGGGTCGATCACCACGCCATTGCCGATTACGGCACGAATGCCGGGGCGGAGGATGCCGCTCGGGATCAGCTTCAAAACATATTTAGTCTCGCCAATGTAAACGGTGTGTCCGGCGTTGTGTCCGCCCTGATACCGCGCGACAATGTCAAAACGGTCTGAGAAAAGGTCCACCATCTTACCTTTTCCCTCATCACCCCACTGGGCGCCCAGCACAATCAGGTTGCTCATTCCAAACTTATTATTGTAACGTGCGCCACGCGCTCACCTTCGGTGGTGCAAACTGGCTGTGCTAACCTGGAGGGAAATGCGGCTTTCGGACATCTTCCTGACACTCGGAGAGCCGGCTTTCCAGCAGCTCATCCGCAGCGTCTCAATTGGCAAACTCAAAACCTATCAGCTCTACGAACGCGTAAAACTGCGCTTTCACATGGCGAAACTCAATTCCGAGACACTGCGTAAAGCGGCGCCCCGGCTTTGGGCGCGCATTGTCGACCGCGACGAGGAATTCGCGGCCGATATCTCCCAGGTAGTGCTGGTCTCCCACCTCGACATGATTGTCGACGTGCTCAACCTCGTCGGCATCCCCCACGAAGATGGTTTCTTCGCCAAGGACCTCAATGCCACCGAGAACCTGACAGAAGGGTGGCAGCAGCGCGTATTGGACGCCTTCCGCGGCAAGTACAACGAGGCCGTTCTGCTGTTCTACATCAACCACCTCGGCTGGGAACTGATCAAGACCACCGAAGTGTTTCAGCCAGCCGTCCCAGCCAGCTGAAACGCCGGTTCCCGGCAACCAGTCGAAACGCACTACAACTCGTGTAGCAGGGCCAACAGAATAATAATCGCATCCAGTTAGTACTGATTTTATTTCGGTTCAATTCGAATGAAATAGTACGGATTTCGCCGATTCGTCCGATACTGTCCGAGCATGCGTTTCCTCACGGATCCACTGTCCAATGGGCTATCCGAAACTGACCGACAGCAAAATCGCCATGAGGCTCTCCCAGACGTTCAGTTACGACGTCACAGGTGGCGCAACTTTCGGCGTAGACCGCCTTGGCAGCGTCACCTACACCCCGGACGCCGTACCCGAGCCCGCGACAGCGGGGCTGATGGGCGCGTGTCTCGCAGTCCTGGCGGCCGCTAACAGCACTTTGCGCGGGCGTATTTTGCCCGCATTCTCTCGTCGCTGAACTTGCGCCATTCCGTGCCGGAATCACCGGCGCCATGATGCAGCAAATGGCGCCGGTACGCATTTTCGTCCGCGATCTCCCGCAAAATGCCGAGCACGATTCGGAAAAATGCCCTCATATTTCCTCCGGCCGTAGTTCCGTCATCACAAACGGAGTCTCGCGAACCCTGGCCTCGCGAGTCCCCCGCAGAATTCCCGTCCACACGCGAATCGCGTCGACCATAATCACCGTCACCAGTACCAGGAAGATCCCACACAAAACGGCATCGAGCCTCGCATTGAATATCAGTGTCTGATTCTCCGCGATCTTCGCCGCCGTCAGCGCTCCTGAATCCACGGCTTTCTGCAACACGTCCGCCTGCGCCAGGAACCCGATTCGCGGCGACGCATCGAAGATCTTCTGCCACGCCGCCGTGTAAGTCACAATCAACAGCCAGGCCAGCGGAACGCACGTGATCCACATGTACTTCGCGCGATGCATCTTGATCAGAATCGTAGTCGCCACGCACAGGGCAATCGACGCCAGCAGCTGATTCGCGATCCCAAACAGCGGCCACAGCGAGTTGATCCCGCCCAGCGGATCCAGCACACCCTGATACAGGAAATAGCCCCACGCCAGCACCACCATCGCGCTCGTCATCAGCACTCCGGGCATCCAGCTCGTCCGGCCCAGCGGCTTCCAGACATTGCCCAGCAAATCCTGGAGCATGAACCGCCCCACCCGTGTGCCCGCGTCGATCACCGTCAGTATGAACAACGCCTCGAACATGATGGCAAAGTGATACCAGAACCCGAGAATCGCCCTTCCTCCGCCGCTCCCCGCAAAAATATGCGCCATCCCCAGCGCCAGTGACGGCGCCCCACCCGTCCGGTAAAACAGGCTCTTCTCACCGACATCCGCGGCCAGCGACTGCATCTCACCAGCCGTCACCGGGAAGCCCCAGCCCGTAATCGTAGCGGCCGCGGCTTCAGGCGACGCGCCAACAATAGCGGCCGGTGAGTTCACCGCGAAAAAGATGCCCGGCTGCAGTGAACACGCCGCAATCAACGCCATCATCGCGACGAAACTCTCCAGCAGCATAGACCCGTAGCCCACAGGCCACGCATGCCACTCCCGCGCGATCATCTTCGGCGTAGTGCCGCTCGAGATCAGCGCGTGGAACCCGGAAATCGACCCGCAGGCGATCGTGATAAAGCAGAACGGGAATATTTTGCCCGCGAAAATCGGCCCCGTGCCATCGGCAAACCGCGTAACCGCCGGAAGCTGCAGATCCGGCCGGACAAACAAAATACCCACCGCCAGCATCATCACCACGCCGAGCTTCACAAACGTGCTCAGATAATCGCGGGGAGCAAGCAGCAGCCACACCGGCAGCGCGCTCGCAAGAAACCCGTAAATAATCACGCACACCGCCAGCACAATCCCCGACAGCGTGAACATCGGCCCAAGCGTCGGATGCTGCGAAACCCACTGCCCCGCGAAAATACTGCCGAGCACCAGCGCGAACCCAATCGCCGACACCTCCAGCACTTTGCCCGGCCGGATATAGCGCAGATACAAACCCATGAACAGCGCGATCGGCATAGTGGCTGCAATGGTGAAAGTGCCCCACGAACTGTCGCGCAGCGCATTCACAACCACCAGCCCGATCACGGCCAGCAGGATCACCATGATCAGCATCACCGTAATCAGCGCCGCCACTCCGCCCACCCGCCCCACTTCCTCGCGAGCCATCTGCCCCAGCGACTTGCCGTCGCGGCGCATCGAGCAGAACAAAATCACGAAGTCCTGCACCGCCCCGCCCAGCACCGCGCCCAGAATGATCCAGATCGTCCCGGGCAGATACCCGAACTGCGCAGCCAGCGTCGGACCAACCAGCGGCCCCGGCCCCGCGATCGCCGCAAAGTGATGCCCGAACACAATCCACTTGTTCGTCGGCTCAAAATCATGCCCGTTGCGAAGCCGTTCCGCGGGCGTGGCGCGCCGGTCGTCCAGCCCCATCACCTTAATCGATATGAACCTCGCATAGAAGCGAAACCCAATCAGATACGTGCCCGCCGAGGCGCACACAAGCCACATGCTGTTGACGGGTTCTCCACGCTCCGTCGCTACAAGACCAAGACTGAAAGCGGCGAGCACCGCGACTGCTGCCCAAAACAAACGGGAGAGAATTGTTGGGGCTGATTTATCGGCCATTGCGCGCCATTGTAACAGCGGGGCGAGCACCTCCTGGCTGCTATACTCAGGGGTTTGTCCAGCACAGAAAAACTGCTCTCCATTCTTATCCCCCTGTACAACGAGGAAGAGTACGTAGGCGTAGTCCTGGAGCGTGTTCTGCACGCCCCCATTCCCGTCGGGTTGCGGTCGGAAATCATCATCGTCGATGACGGTTCAAAGGATGCCTCCACTGAG
>Ga0163150_10002736_pt1 | contig 26308 bp, 21 predicted proteins | sample OliLakLV19P2IB_FD_148628 | JGI IMG/M metagenome (GOLD analysis project Ga0163150, IMG submission 148628) | Freshwater microbial mat bacterial communities from Lake Vanda, McMurdo Dry Valleys, Antarctica - Oligotrophic Lake LV.19.P2.IB | ecosystem: Environmental > Aquatic > Freshwater > Lake >...
AGTTTACGTATGTGCCGGCCAAGGTCGAGATCGACGGCCGAGCGATCGACAAGGCAGGCTTGCGATACAAAGGCAGCGGCACGTACATGATGTCGGCGAGGCAGGTGAAGCGCTCGCTCAAAATTGATTTCGACCGCTTCGACGAGCAGCTTTCGTTCCAGGGCATCAAGAAGCTGAACCTCAATAGCGGTGTCATGGACTCGACCAAAGCCCGCGAGGCGCTGGCCTACGCGGTCTTCCAAGCCGTGGGAGTTCCAGGCCCCAGAACGGCCTACGCCGACGTAACGCTCACCGTGCCTGGCAAATTCGCCGCGGAACCACTCGGCGTGTTCACGATTGTGGAACAAGTGGATAAATCCTTCCTGGAGACCCATTTCAGCGATGGCAAAGGTCTATTGCTCAAGCCCGAAGGCATTCGCGGGTTGCCGCACCTGGGCCTCGACGCGAAAGGCTACGAAGCAACGTACACGCCGAAGGACGAAGGTAACGCGGACGAGTGGAAGCGGCTGATCGAATTGACGCGGCTCATCAACTTGGCAAACGACGCGGAGTTTTGCGAGCACATCGGCGAGCACCTCGACCTCGACGCGTTCGCGCGGTTTGTCGCTGCCAACGCGGCCTTGGCCAGCTTGGATGGGTTCCTCGGACTGGGGGACAACTATTATTTGTACCTCTCGCCCAGGAGCAAGAAGTTCGTCTTCATTCCCTGGGATCTCGATCTGGCGTTTGGCGCATTTCCCATGTACGGCAGTCCCACGCAACTGCTCGACCTGAGCATCGACCATCCCCACGTCGGCCAGAACAAGCTCATCGATCGACTCCTGACGATGCCAAACTGGAAGGCCAGCTATCGCGATCAGCTCCAACGCATCAGCGACGAAGTCTTTTCCCCGGAAGTGCTCGGCAAGAATATCACCGCCGTCGAAGCCGCACTGACGGCGTCGCTCGCCAAAGACAACGCAGCGGCCGAGTCGCGCAGGGAAATGTCCGGCGGCGGGCCCTTCGGCGCTGCGTCGGTTTCGCTGTCGAGCTTTCTTGAGAAACGCAAACACTCAATCGACGCTCAACTCGCCGGCAACGCCAAGGGTTATGTCCCCACCCAAGGCTTTGGACCGGGTGGCTTTGGTGGGGGCGGCTTCGGTCCAGGAGGATTCGGCCCACCGGGCGGGGCTGCTGTTGCCCGTCCTCTCTTTGCCGCCTTAGACCGGGACCAAAACGGCAAGGTCACGGAAGATGAACTCGTCGCGGGCATCAAAAAGCTCTCGCGCGACTGGGATGCCGACCACAATGGCGAGCTCGACCAACGCGAATTGACTGAAGGTCTACAGAAGCTGCCGCCACGGCGATGAGTTGAGGATGATCCTTTCATTTCCGTGACACGCTTGCGGTTACGAGCGATATTCGGTCCAGGCGTTGAGTCGCAACTACTCAAGCCACGGCGGCGCGCGCCAGCGGAAGCATCCGATACGCTACGCAATGAAACGGGAGCCATGCCCATGTCCCAAAATAGCGGTGCAGAGTCCGATAACTTCAGCGACACGCCGCATCCGAAGAAGTCCGCCGGGTGCTGGATAACGGGGTTCATCGTTCTCGGCATTGGAGTCCTTCTAATCGGTTTCTTACTGCCTGCCGTGCGTAACGCTCGGCCGGCTGCGTATCGCGCGCAGTGCTCGAACAACCTGAAGCAGCTGGCACTGGCGCTGCACGCCTATGAAAGCGCCTACCACGCGCTGCCTCCCGCCTACACGGTCGATGCCAATGGAAAACCCTTGCATAGCTGGCGAATCTTGATATTGCCGTATCTTGAGCAACAACCGCTTTACGACACGATTGACCTATCGAAGTCGTGGGATGATCCGGTCAACGCGGCGGCCTATAAAACCAAATTGTCGGTGTTCCATTGCCCTTCCGCCACTTGTCCCGAGGATCACACAACTTACCTGGCCATCGTCGCGCCGAGCGGCTGCTTCCATCACACAGAACCGAGGCAACTTGCTGAGATCAGCGACGGTCTGCCAGAAACGCTGATGGTCATTGAAGCGGCTCCCGATCAATCGGTCCATTGGATGTCTCCGGTTGATGCCGACGAATCCTTGGTATTGGGCTTGGTTCCAGAATCGAAGCTGGCGCACCCGGCCGGAATGAACGTGGCCTTTTGCGATGGCAGCGTGAAATTCTTGCGCGCCGATGTGCCAGCCGAGGCACGCCGGGCATTGATTTCCATTGCCGGCAACGACCGATTGTCGGCAATAATTGACGACTGATCGAAGGCTTTGCCGTCCCACGCGATAAGTTGGCGGTGTGACCATTGCCGTCATTCCCGCGCAGGCGGGAATCCAGTACACCGCAAGTCGGCCCTGCACCACAAAGTTGACAGCCGCCGCGCAAGTCTCGTTCGTCACGCCCTCTCCGCGTCTCTGGATTCCCGCCTGCGCGGGAATGACGTCCGGGCAGCAAAGTTCGTAGTTCCAGAGATCCATTCGTACGCCAGCAGCGGCGCAAGCCAACAGATCCAGGGCGTCAGTTGGTCGAACCACTCGGCGTGGAAACCCATCACGGTGGCCAGCCCTCCCAAAATCCTGATGACGACGGCCGAGCAAAGCAGCAGAAAGCCGCGCATCATCCAGCGGCGATGTTCCGAAAATCGCCGGTTGACCGCCGCTCTCCAGCCGATTGCCAGACATGCCGCCGTGACAATGGCCAGCAGGGCAAACCCCAACGCCGCGATAGGCCCAGCCTCGGCGTAGTACGCCATCCACAGACCGCTCGGAGTCACGAACATCAAGACGCCAACAACCTGAAGGCGCCCCAGCCTGCGATGCCACTTGGGAAACCTCTGGCGAAACAGATCGCCGATCAGGACCAATCCCAGAAGCAGCGCGATCGGGCCCGACGCAATATGCAGGTAAAACGCCCACTGGTAACTGCCGAAGAAATAGCTTTCCCGCCCGCGCAGAAAATCGGATTGAAAATCGGGCGGGAAGTAATCGCGATACTTCAGCACGACGCTCGCGGTGACCTTGACTATCAACAGGCCCGCCAGATACGACAGCACGCGACGCAACGTCGCAGGTCGCACTGCTGTCGGTCGCACTGCCGCGGGTCGCACTGTCGCCGAGGGATGGTTCTGCATGTCGCGGCATTCGTTCAGGCGGAGCCAAGAGCAAGAATTCTCTGCCAGCAGTCGGAAATGCGAGGGATCACAACTCCACGAGTTTTGAAACCCTGCTATGCACCGGGGGGAGGCCGTTTCAAAAGTCGGTCGGTTTTGAATCGTGGTGAGTGGTGGAGTTCGATGCCGGATCGAAGCGACGCATTTGGACATAGTGTCATTCAGCAGTTCTGCAGGGGCGGCGTTTGCGTAGGCCGCGCAGCGGCGATGTCACTGCGTCCTGCCATCGCCGCTGCGCGGCTCACGACAATTGCACTTGCTATCCTCCGTGGGCTCGCGCCCACGGCTAAATGCCTTGGCCCCTTCGGGGGCCTCGTGCGCGACGCGGAGCGCGTGCGCGATGCAGGGCGCAAAACGTGGGCGTCTTGCATTGGCGTTCGCGGTCTTAGCATTCGCCGCTTTCACGTCGCGTGCCGCGCATCAGCACAACATGCATTCTACCGCGCGGCGTGGCTTGATTTCAAAGCCTGTTTTTGGTCACTGTCGCGTGACCAAAAAGAACGGTTGACAGCGCACGACAACGCTCGTCGCTGTGGGTCACGACCGCCCTCGCCGGGGCCTAGCGTCATGCTTCCGAATTGCGTCGTCACGTCATCACGACGGGAAGCACCTGCCGGAGGATAAAAGGAGGATAAAAAGGATAAAAGGAAGAATAAAAGGGGTCAGAACTATTTAATAAATAGTTCTGACCCCTTTTATTCTTCCCTTTTATTCTTCGATACCAGCTACTACTCAGCCGGAGTTACGGGTGACCAGCCATTGTCACCACGACAACCCAGCGGGCTACTTCCCCAGCACGGTGACTCCCACGTTCACGGCCGCGGCGCGGAGATCGTCGTCGAGCGTTGCCAAAGGAAGTTGACGCCGAACAGCCAGATCCAGATACGCCGCGTCGTACGACGTCAGCCCTTGATTTCGGCAGAGCGGTAACAAGTGCTCGAACGCGCGTCCGGTAGTTTCATCGTCGACGTCGATGTCGAGCGTCCGCAGAAGCCGGAGAAATGTGTCCGAGTCGGCGGCCGTGATACGGCGGCGTTTCTCAGCCATCGCCAAGACATTGGTGACTTCGAGGAACCAATGCGCGGGCACGAGCGCGGTTTCGTCGATCAATCGGTCCTGCACCTCGGCCGAGGCAGCCGTCGCCTCGTCGGCAAAGCACCACGACATCGTGATCGAGCAATCGATGATCAACATTGCGGTCATCGACGGCCCTCCGCGACCAAGTCCTTAACGCGTAGTCCATCAAGTCGGTTCGACGCCGCCAGTCGCCGCATGGCGGCAATCGCTGTGCGGCGATCTTCAGCCGTGGCTAGTTTGACAAACGGAACCAAACGCGCCACGGGCGTCCCGCGCTTGGTGATCGTAATCTCGTCTCCGCGTTCGACGCGATCCAAAAGTTCGGCGAAGCGGCTTCGGGCGTCGTACGCGCCGACGGTCGTACCTTGGATCTTGGCCCCTTGGTTCTTGGCCATTGTCGGAATCTCCTGCCGCAATGCCCGCGATAATTCGACTAGTCTACGACTAGTCTAGTCTGTTTGTTAGTCACCGTCAATTTCTATTCGCCTGGGTTTCAATTTAATCCTTTACCACATAGGTACTTAGATAACATCGCACGTTGGTAGTGGGTCAGTCTGAATTCTATTGGTTGGGTGCCCGGGATTGACGGGCACCGCGTTCTCGTGGTCGGCGAACCCCCAGATTGGCACGCGTCTGTGGGCTCACTTCGTTCGACCACAGGCACCCGAATTCAAACTGACCCACTACTCGCACGTTCCGCCATCTCGATTTCCCAATAGGCACCGGTACGATAGACACAATTCGCATGCACTACCTGGCACGAGATTACCCGAAGGGCTCTATCATTACGGACTGCTGACGGCCGAGTGCGATTCGCCGGCCGCCGCCCGCAAATTGATGCACGACGCAATCTTTGCGATCAACCACAGCGCCGGATTCCATCGCCGACGAAACCGGCATTGAGCGCTCGAGGCGCAGTGGTGGCTGTGGCGGCATCGAGGGGAGTAGCCCGGCGCGTCTTGCGCCAACGGCGCAAAGGCCGCGTTCGGCGCCTCGAAATCCTGCGGCGGCTCACTTGCCCCGAATTCCGCGGTTGACGACTGTCACCACGGATTGCTCAAATATCGATTGCCGTCATTCCCGGGCAGGCGGGAATCCAGTGAACCACAAGTCGGCCCTGCACCACAAGATTTTCAACCGCCGCGCACGAGACACTGTCGCCACTGCCCTGCCCGAGTCCCTGGTTTCCCGCCTGCGCGGGAATGACGTCTGAGTCGTAAAGCTAGCGGTTTTAGTACGGATTACACCATTCGCGGCAAGGAGGCTTCCTGCATGTCGCAGAAAAACAAACGTCGCCGGCAACAAGAGTTAGAAAAACGCCACCACAAGAAGCTCGTCCAGCGGCGTGCCGGCATACCGCAAGCGTCCGACGCCATGGAGCGTGCCGACGAGCTGATCGCGCGCGGAGACCTGCGCAAGGCCGCGGACGTTCTGGAAGATTTCGACAATCGCCGCCCCAGCCAACGCGAAGTGCTGCACCGCCTGGTCGACGTGTACAACGATCTGCACGACTATGCGCGCTATTGTCGCACGGCGCAGCGATTAATCGACCTAGACCCCGACATTCCACCGCTGCAATTGATGCTGGCTTCCGGATACTTGTCGGGTGATCGACACGCCAGCGCGCTGGTGGCCTTTCGCCACTTCGTCGAGCGCTGGCCCGACGATCCCATGGCCGAGGGGGCGCGGGAGACGATCGAGGAACTGGAGAGCGTATTCGACAAGATCCTGCCCGACCTGCCGTTCCCCGCGAGCGATCGCCTGGCTCTGGCCGCCCTGCACGAACAGGTGCTCGTCGACCTGGCCTGCGGAGACTACCCGGAAGCGATCCGCCGGGGCGAGCGTCTTATGGAGCGCGCCCCCGATTTTATTCCGGTGATAAATAATCTCAGCGCGGCGTATTTCATCGTGGGCCGTAGCGACGAGGCGATCGATAGCTCGCACCGAGTGCTAGCGCGCGAGCCGGACAACTTTCACGCCCTGGCGAACTTGGCGCGGCACTTCTTCTTGAGCGGCCGCCGCGACGAGGCGCGCAGCGCCTGCGAACGACTGAGGTCGATCAGTTCCGACGAATTCGATTTCTGGTGCAAGAAGGCGGAGACGTTCAGTCTCTTGGGGGACGATCGCGCGGTCATCGCGGCGCTTGAGGACGCTCGTCGCGACCGTCGCGCCCAGCGCGAAACGCCGCAATTGGCGCTGCTCTTTCACCTGGCGGCGGTAGCCCATGCGCGGGAGGGAAACGAGCGGCAGGCGAGAAAGCACTGGCGGGAAGCGCTCGAGACCTGGCCGGCGCTAACCGTGGCCCAGGACAATTTGGCCGACGCCGCCAAACCCGTCGACCAGCGGCACGGACCGTGGGCGTTTGGCATCGAGCATTGGGTGCGCCAGGACGTAGTCGCCGGGTTGATGACGGCGATCCGGCCGGTTACCTCGCGTAAGGACGACGACGCGATTTCGCAGGCCGCGCGCCGCTATGTTGGCGACCACCCGGAACTGCTGAACCTCTTGCCCGACTTGCTGGACCGCGGCGACGAGCAAGGCCGCATGTTCGCTTTGCGGCTAGCCACCCTGCTGGATACGCCCGAAGCGCTGCAAGCGCTCCGCGAGTTTTGTCTTTCGCAGCGGGGACCCGACAGCCTGCGCCTTGAAACGCTGGAAACGCTCCATCGCAAGGAAGTGATCGCGGCCGCAGAGATGGTGCGGATTTGGATTCGCGGTCAGTGGCAGGAGATCGAATCGCTGGGCTTCGAGATCATTGAAGAGCCCATGTCCAAGCCGCACTCGCCGCGGGTGGAGGAGTGGTGCGGCGAAGGCATCGAGGCGTTGAATCGCCACGACGGCCCTCGCGCGGAAGCGATGTTCCAGAAGTGCATCGCGGTCGACGGCGAAATGCCCGACCTGATGAACAATCTGGCCGCTGCGTACGAAGCACAGGGCCGCAATGGAGAAGCGACGCTGCTCATCCGCCAGGTCCACGAGCGATGGCCCGACTACTTTTTTGGTTGCCTCGGCATGGCGCGAATCGCCGTGCGCGACGGCGATTTTCAGAAAGCGGAGACGTATCTCGCGCCACTGCGTCGTCGCCGTCAACTGCACATCACCGAGTTCCAAGGGCTCGCCACGGCCTACATCGAGCTGTTTGTCGCCAAGCAGGAGCTGGACGGCGCCGAAACGTGGTTGGCGATGTTGAAGAACGTATGTCCCGACTTTCCGCAGTTGCAGATTCTCGAGAAGATGGTGGCCTTTGCCCGGGTGAAGGGATACTTTTCCGGCTTGCTCAAACGCCGCCGATGAACGTGCGGCCTGCCAACGCCAATGCTAGACCTGAGCGGGCCGACGCCCTACCGTCGCGGTCAACCGCGGTCCACGATTCCATCGCCGGCGGAAACCGGCATTGGGCGCTCAAGGGGCTGTGGTGCCTGGGGAGAAGGGTCAAAGAAGATGTTTGTCGAATCCCGCACCAACCGTTGTCGAGCGCTTTACGCAATCGTCGCAGGCATGCTGCTTGTGTGCCTATTGCCGATGGCTGGTTGCGCCAATTTGGGCGCGAAGCCTACCGGGCCCGCCACGACGGACACCACCAGCGCCGCGTATTCGACCTTGCAGGAACGGATCGAGTTCCTGCAGCGGTATGTGAGCTTTCGTCGCAACTACGAGTCGCTTGATTTCGCGATCCGTTTCAGGAACGGTGGCGATGGAGGGCTTCCTTCGCCATCCGAGTGGGATATTCGACTGGTGGCGGTTGTGCCTGAGTCGGAAATCGCCGCGTGGATCCCTGCCGGGGCGACGGCGTCAAAAGAGAAACCGGATGTCGACTGGCTCAAGACAGTGCCCACATCGCTTGATCTTTCCGGCGTTGACGAGTGGTATGTCGACGCGCGATACGTCGACAACCAACAGACGGTTGCCGTGGACCGGGCTCGGCGCATTGTCGTTTATCGAAACCTGGTGTATTGACGCACTGAGCAGGTCGACCGCGTGGGACTCACTGCGTTCGTCCCACCCTACAGTCTCCCTGCCGACGATGCGCGCGAACCATATCCACATTACGTCGGCCAGGCCCGCAGCGTCATGTCGATTACGCGTTGCAACTCGTCGCGGGTTGCGCCGCCGGCCGCTTGCACGGCCATGCCTTGGATGACCGTCGCGATGTAGCGGGAAAGGTCTGCCGGGTTGGCGTCCGCCGGCAGGTCGCCTGCGGATTTTGCTTGCTCCAGGCGCTGGCAGATGTCCGACTCCTGGGCGATGCGTCGCGAGATCAGCTCATGGCGGACCGCGTCGGCGTCCTTTCCACAGGCCAGCGCGCCGTGTACTACCAGGCAGCCATGCGGCGTGCTCGGATCGGTTTGCAAGTCGGCCGCGCCGCACAACAGTTGCTCGACGACCGCTCGGGCCGTCGGTGCTTCGAGCGCGGTCCGCAGGTGGGCGGCCGGCCCCTGGGCGTAGCGGTCGAGCGCTTTGCGGAACAGGGCTTCCTTGTTGCCGAAGGCGGCATACAGGCTGGGGCGGTTGATCCGCATGGCTCGGGTCAGGTCGGCCAGCGACGCCCCCTCGTAACCCTTGCGCCAAAAGACTTTTAGCGCTCGGTCCAGGGCCTTGTCCGCGTCGAATTCTCGGGGCCGTCCCACAGGCATCGCCGCTACTCGCTCGTTAATAAGTCGGATCGGAACTAGCGCGTTGGGACCCAGTTTCGGGCCACGTTGCCGCCTGTTCCCTTGTTTTGTACCTATTGATACATTAAGCCCCTTGCCGACCGATGTCCAGGCGCATATATTTACCGCGCGGTACAGATTTGGACTAGAACACACAGGAGGTTTGTCATGTCGCAGAAACTAACCGGCAAGGTGGCGGTCGTCACGGGCGCGTCGAAGGGCATCGGGGCGGCGATCGCCCAGCACCTGGCGGCCGAGGGCGCGGCGGTGGTGGTCAATTATTCGTCGAGCAAGGAAGGGGCCGACCGCGTCGTCGCCGAGATCAGTAAGGCCGGCGGCAAGGCCCTGGCGGTGAAGGCCAACGTGTCGAAAAAATCCGACATCGACCTGCTCTTTGCCGAGACCAAGAAGGCTTTCGGCAAGCTGGACATTTTGATCAACAACGCCGGCATCTACGAGTTCTCGCCGCTCGAAGCGATCACCGAAGATCACTTTCACAAGCAGTTCAACTTGAACGTGCTGGGCCTGATTCTCGCCTCGCAAGAAGCCGTCAAGCATATCGGGCCGGCCGGCGGAAGCATCGTCAACATCAGCTCCGTCGCCAGCACGGCCGGGTTGCCAAACGCCGCGGTCTATAGCGCAACCAAGGCGGCGGTCGACGCCGTCACGCGCTCGCTGGCCAAAGAGCTGGGCCCTCGCAAGATCCGCGTCAATTCCCTCAACCCCGGCATGGTCGAGACCGAAGGCGTGCATGCCGCGGGCATCGCCGAAAGCGACATGCGCAAGCAGACCGAAGCGACCACGCCGCTGGGCAGAATCGGCCAACCGCAGGATATCGCCACGGTGGCCGTCTTCCTGGCCTCCGACGATTCCCAGTGGATCACGGGCGAAACGCTGTTTGTCTCGGGCGGCTTGAGGTGATGCGGCGTCCGGCAGGTCGTGGCCAGTGATTCGTTTTCGGTGGACAGTAGCCGGTGGAGGGTAGCCGGTGATATTTGCGCATCGTGATGACGAGGATGAAAGTCCTGGTGTAAGGTGTGCGGCGTAACTAGCCCCGGTAGGGGCGAGACATGCTAGCCCACGGCGCCAGCCGTGGGACAATTGCGCGGCATCGAGATGAAAAGCCCCAGCGGGGCGACACATGCTGGCCTGCCGCGACGCCTCGCACCGTGACGCACCCCTCCATGTTTTGCCCCTCCGGGGCTTCCGAGCTGCAGCGCGACCGCTGTCCCACGGCTGGCGCCGTGGGCTAGCATCTTGCGCCCCTACGGGGCTGACCGTTTTACTACGTCTGATCGACCGCAGCCGATTGAATTTATTCCCGCCCAATTCCACGTGCTTACGATGTGTAGTTGCCAATGGTTCGTGGCCGTTGTCCATTGACGAGCGGCCGGCCACGCGAATCCGGCGGTTCATGCATCGCGGGCCCAAGGGGGCGGGCCAAAGAGGACCAGGAGCAAGCAGCGAAAAACTCGCACTGGGCGTGCGTTTCGTTTATCCTGGCCGTCATTCCCGCGCAGGCGGGAATCCAGCGAACCGCAAGTCGGCGCCGTTCCACAAGCCTAACTACCGACGCACAAGTTTCATTCGCCACCGCCCTCGCCGAGTCCCTGGATTCCCGCCTGCGCGGGAATGACATCCCTGTAGCAAAGATTAGAGGTTCTCAATGGCTATGCCCCGCTCCATCGCCGCGCTGCTTGTCGCCATGTTCTTGCTCCTGACTTCGAGCGTCGCGCGGGCCGGCGCGCCCAATACGCTCTCGCCCGAGGAGTTGGCCGACGGTTGGATTTTGCTCTTCGACGGCCAGACGAAGTTTGGCTGGAAGCCCGCGAGCGAGGCCGATTGGAAGATTGCCGATGGGGTGATTTCCGTCTCGAGCGGCAAGCCGGGCCTGCTAAACACGACCAGCGAGTTCGGCGACTTCGCGCTCAAGGTCGATTTTCGCGCGCCCGAGGGAACCAACAGCGGCGTGTTCCTCCGCACGCCTGCTGTGCCCAAGGACCCCAGCAGCGACTGCTACGAGTTGAACATCGCCGATCCCAAGACCAGTCCTTTCTTTACCGGCAGCTTTGTCCGCCGCCAGAAGGCCGCTGAGTACAAGCCTGCCAGCGATTGGCAAACCTTCGAGGTAACAGCCGTCGGTGGGCACTTCATTGTCAAGCTCGACGGTCGCCAGGTGCTCGATTACACCGACCCCAAACCGCTGGGCCGCGGATTGATCGGCCTGCAGTTCAACTCTGGCAAAGTCGAGTTTCGCAACGTCAAGCTCAAGCCTCTTTCTCTCGCCAGCATCTTCAACGGCAAAGACCTGAGCGGCTGGAAGGTCTTTCCCGGCCTGCAAAGCGTGTACTCGGTAACCCCCGAGGGCTGGCTCAACGTGAAAAACGGCCGCGGGCAACTGGAGAGCGACGCCAAGTTTGGCGACTTCACCTTGCAACTCGAAGTTTACTCCGCCGGCAAGGCGCTGAATTCCGGCATCTTCTTCCGCAATATCCCCGGCGAGCTCACGCAAGGTTACGAGTGCCAGATGCACAACGGCTATCTCGACGGCGACCGCACCAAACCCCAGGACGGCGGCACCGGCGGAATCTATCGCCGCCAAAACGCCCGCAAGATCGTGGCCGACGACTTTCATTGGTTCTACCAAACGCTCATCGTGTCGGGCCCCCACATGGCGGCTTGGGTCAACGGCTACCAGGTGAGCGATTGGACCGACACGCGCCCCCCACACGCCAACCCCCGCCAAGGCAAGCGTCTGGAAGCCGGCACGCTCTCGATCCAAGGTCACGACCCCACGACGAACCTCTCCTTCCGCAACCTGCGGGCAGTGGAAATGCCGGCGCGGTAGTGTCGCAACGCCAACCTCAACACTAGCCCGACGCGCCAGCGAGGGTGTCTCGTCGTAGCGTACCTCGCTCGATTGTGCATTCTTGACCTCGAGCAATGGTCGAATCCCCGGGCGTGCGGTTTGTCGCAACGATGAACCGCTAACTTTTTCCAAGACAAGACACTGTATGTCTGCGACCGCTCAACCCCACCGGGGTTGCAGCCATTAGCCAGGGGTTGAGCGCAGCGACACCCCTGGGTTCGAGATATCATGCTAACGCACGACCCCGGAAGGGGTCGCAGCCTCAGTCGCCAGAGCTGCGACCCCTTCCGGGGTCGATCGATGGTTTACGCGAATCCCGTTTCCGGTGGTGTCGCTGCGCTCAACCACCGGCTAATGGCTGAGACCCCTGCGGGGTCGCTTCGGGATGCGAGCACGAATTCAAAACGTGCGCGCCTGCTTCGGAGGATGGCGACCCTCGTGAAATAAATCACGCAGTCGAGTCGGACTGTGACGTGGTTCTAGATTTCTCCGAAAACACTTTGACGCCTTCCGCACCCGCCAGCTAGACTTGAATTGGGACGGGGGTCCGGCAGAGAAGCGGGTTCAGTTGTTCTTCATTTCACACTGACCCATCTTTTGGGAGAGGGCCCGACCATGACGCTGCGCGATATTCTTCACGTCAAGGGCAACGCCGTGTACACGATTGGCGCCAGCGCGACGTTGGAAGACGTCGTGCAGCGCCTGGTGGAACATAATTGCGGTTCGTTGGTGGTCGTGGAATCGGCCGATGCCTCGCGCCCGCGCGTCGTCGGTATCATCACGGAGCGCGACATCCTCCGCGCGTGCGCCGCCGGCCAAGGGCCGTTGGCTCAATTGTCGGTGGCCGAAACCATGACCAAGGACCTGATCGCGGGCAATCTGGACGACTCAATCGAGCAGGTGATGGACGTCATGACCGAGCGCCGCGTTCGCCATCTGCCCGTCATGGCCGAAGGCCAATTGCTGGGACTCGTCTCGATCGGCGACGTGGTCAAGGCCCGCCAACGGCAGACCGAGTTCGAGAACCACTACCTGAAGAGCTACATTCAGAGCTAGCCGACTCGTCGCGCTGGAAGAGAACCACAAAGGACACGAAGGGCACAAAGAAGAGAGAGACTTCAGAAGTCAGCTAAGGATCCGCGCAAGAATAACTTGGTCAATTAGCCACGGATTGAACACTGATTGAACACGGACGACAAATACAATCACGACATTAGGAACTCGCGAAATCTCGAAAACAACGGCTGTTCTCGCCGATTTCCCTGGTTCATTTTTTTCGTAGTCCTCTTCATCCGTACTACAAACGTTGAATTTGCACGCGGCTTGCGCGGATTCTTGTCGCCCTGTGCAGTCGGAGGACGGGATTGGGTTGGTAGGCAACTCACGCAAGAATCGCGAAAACCCGAAAGAGCGAAAATGCGAAACTACTTCTGGTTTTCGCTCTTTCGGACTTTCGCGATTCTCGTGGTTTATAAGGCAACATCGAGCAGACGATGTGGCGCTTTGCGGTAATAACGCTCAATACCCCTCGATTGCCTTTCGTATTTGGTTCCGGCTATGCCGGGCTGTGTTGATCCGTGTTTCATCCGTGGCTGAAAAGCAATCAACTTATTTCTGCGCGATGCCTAACCGCGCTGCGACGCGTAGTCGACTCGCTACTCCTACGAGGTGATCGTTCGTCGATTCGCTCGAGCCGCGTCAGTTTTCTTACCCTTTGTGTTCTTCGTGTCCTTTGTGGTTTGCTTTCGTCGTGTGTGGTTAGATTTCGTCGTGGTTAGACTTCGCGTTTCGTCACGTCACCTGGCACGCTTCGAGCTTTGAGCGGTCGATCTCGATGCCCAGCCCCGGCCCTTGCGGCGCGGGGATCATTCCGTCGCCGATCGGCAGCCGCTCGGTCAGCACGTCTTCGTGCAACTGGTAGTACGCGCATTCGTGGCTGCTATCGAGATTCCGCGTGGCGGCGGCCAGCATCAGCCGCGCGGCCAGGGCCGGCCCCAGCCCGCAGCCACCCCCCAACGAAACTCGCACGCCGCCCGCGTCGGCCACGGCCGCGCACTTGCGTGCCGCGAGCAGCCCGCCCACTTGATCCAACTCGATGACCACGTGCGGCGTCGACCCGCCGCGGACCAGCGCGAGCACGTCGCTCGCCGTCCGCACGCCGCGCGATACGGCCAACGGCAAACTGGTCAGCCGCGCCAGCGATGCCACTTCGCTCGGGTCGGCCGACACCAGGGGATCGAGAAAAAACTGTAAGCCCTTCTTCTCGAGCCGAGAGCACAGCTCGCGGGCGTCGTCGCGTTCGTAGCTGGCCGCGCCGTCCAAGCGCAACTTGGCGCGATCGCCGATGGCCGCTCGCACCGTATCGAGTGTCTTGAGATCCTCGGCCGCATTGCCGCCACAGATAACAATCTGCGTATGAAAACCTTGTTCGGCCAACTCGCGGGCCATTTGCGCGGTCCGCTGTTCGCCGCGCCGCGGCAACCGCACGGCCAGCGGAATCCGCGCCCGATACTCGCCGCCAAACAGACGGCACAAAGGCTGCCGCGCGGCCCGCCCCACCAGGTCCCAGCAAGCCATTTCGACGGCGCAGCGCAGCGGTGCAAATGAAAGCGCATCGAGCTCGAGCAATTCCTCAATGTCGAAGATGCTACGCCCGGCGAGCACCGGCAAGAGCGCGTCGCGACGGGCGGCCAATTCAGACGGCCGCCACGCGCTGCGAGCTTCGCCCCAACCCTCTTCGCCCGAGGCCGTTGCCAGGCGGACCAATAGCGACCGATGCAGGGCCTCGCCCGCGCGGCGTCGCGGCTCGACCAGAAAGAATTCGAGGTCGCTGATCTTCATGGGCGAAATGTCACTTGCCCGCGCCTTGCGGCGACACGACCCGCAACTCCCTGGGCAACGGGAAGTGTACCTCTTCCTGCCGCACGACGCGTGTCTCGACGGTGGCCTTGAATCGCTTCCGCAAGAACTCGATGCAATCCTCAACGACCAACTCGGGCGCGCTGGCGCCGGCCGTGATCAGCACCGTTTCTTCTCCTTGGAACCAATCCAGTTGGATATCGGCCGCGCCGTCGATCAGGTAGGCCGGCACGCCGTTCTCCGTCGAAAGCTCAGCCAGTCGCTGGCTGTTCGAGCTGTTCTGGCTGCCCAACACCAGCACCACGTTGGCCTCGCGCGACAGCAGCTTCACGGCTTCCTGCCGGTTCTGCGTGGCGTAGCAAATATCGTCCTTGGGCGGATTGGAAATCTGAGGAAAGCGGGCCCGCAAGCGCTCGATGATCCGGTTGGCGTCGTCGACCGATAGCGTCGTTTGCGTCAGGTAGGCCAGCTTCGTGGGATCGGCAACCTCCAGGCGGTCGACATCCTCGGGCGTTTCCACCAGCACGATCGCTTCGGGCGCTTCGCCCATCGTGCCGACTACTTCGTCGTGCCCCTCGTGCCCGATAAGCAGGATCGTATAGCCCTGCTGCGCGTAGCGAATGGCTTCGAGATGGACCTTGGTGACGAGCGGACACGTGGCGTCGATCGTCCGTAAGTTGCGTTCGCGGGCCACGCGCCGCACCTCGGGCGAGACACCGTGCGCGGAATACAACAGCGGCGCGCCCTCGGGTACCTCGCTCAGATAGTCGACAAACACCACGCCTTCGCTGCGAAAATGATCGACGACGTACTTGTTGTGGACGATCTCGTGGTAGACGTAGATCGGTGTGCCGTAGAGCTTGATCGCCAGCTCCAGGCTTTCGATCGCCATGTTCACGCCCGCGCAAAAACCGCGGGGGCTGGCCAGGATGATGTGCATAGTTCTTCTCGCGTGCCTTGTGAGGATATGATACCGTAGGGTCACGATCTGGGGTAGACGTGCGAAGGTTGGATGGCGCGCCCTGTGGAATGGTGTCTGGAACCTTTGACCGCTAGCCGGTCCACAATTGGAACCGCGACGACGGTCAAAGGTTCCTGACACCCTCATGCCCCTGTTTTGGCGCGGTCCCCTAACCACGCCACGCGATGAGTGCGGCGGTCGGGAGACCGCCACACAACGCGCGAGTTCCTCAGGGACGTGCCACCCACAAAATTGCCCACCAACGTTGGCGTTGCCGCCATGCCCAGCCCACTATTCGCCGAAGAACTGGCCCACTATGGCCCCGACCAGGGCCCCGACCAGCGACAGGCCGGCGCACCGTCGCTGGCCGCCAGCCGCGCGTATTGCCGCGGCCTGGCCCGCCGCCATTACGAAAATTTCTCCGTCGCCAGCATCCTCTTGCCGCGGCGGCTGCGCTCGCACTTTCACGCGGTTTATGCCTACTGTCGCTGGGCCGATGATTTGGCCGACGAGATCGGCGACCCTGCCCGCAGCTTGCGATTGCTAGACTGGTGGGAAGATCAACTCAATGAGTGCTACGCCGGGCGCGCGACGCACCCGGTGTTCGTCGCACTCGACGCGACGATCTCCCAGTTTTCGATTCCCGCCGAACCATTCCGCGACTTGCTCACCGCCTTTCGCCAAGATCAACGCATCGCCCGCTACGAGACCCGCGACGACCTGTTGGGCTATTGCCGAAACTCGGCCCATCCCGTGGGCCGCCTCGTGCTGTACCTGGGCCGCTGTCACGATCAACCGCGAGCGGTCCTGGCGGATAACATTTGCACCGGCCTGCAACTGGCAAATTTCTGTCAGGACGTCGCCCGAGACTGGCAACGTGGGCGGATCTACCTGCCGCTCGAAGATTGTCGCCGGCACGGCTACCGCGAGCCCGACTTTGCCGCGGCCTGCTGCGACGAGCGATTTCGCAGGCTGCTGGCCGCCGAAGTCTCGCGGGCGGAAGAGTATTTGCGGGCCGGCTTGCCGCTGGTCGAGCGAGTGCCGCAGTTCTTGCGGGGCGACGTGTGGCTCTTCGCGCAAGGGGGACTGGCGATCCTCGACCAAATCCGCCGCGTGAATTACGATGTGTGGTCGCACCGGCCCGTGGTTACGCGCGGCAAAAAACTCCGTCTGCTCGCCGGCTGCGTGTGGCGGAACTGGCGAGGGTGAAGTGATTGCCGATCGTGTTTACCGAGAACTGCATGTAGCGTTTCTCTCGCCCAGGCATTCATGCCTGGGAATTCGGGACCCTAATCAGCCCGCTTCAGCGGGCTCAAACCGCTGCGAAGCTATTTCCGCCCTAAAGGGCGTGTACAACGAAATCATTCTCGCTTTCCTTCCCAGGCATAAATGCCTGGGCTAAGGAAACCTCTGTTGTCCACAATCCGAGAAAGGCGCGTGGAGAATCGACGTTTCACTTCGGCAACAACCGTGCCGGCGGGCGATCAATGGCGGCTGAGAAACCTATGACCACACCCCTGGCCGCCAGCTATGCCCACTGCCAACAGGTCGCGCGCCGCGCTGCCAGGAATTTCTTCTACTCGTTCCTGGTCTTGCCTCGCGCGAAACGCCGCGCGATGTATGCCTTGTACGCCTTCTTGCGGCACACCGACGACCTGGGCGATAACCAGCAGCCTCTCGAGATTCGTCGCGCGGCACTCGCGCGCTGGCGTGACTCGTTCACCGCGGCATTAGGTGGCCAGTTCGATTCACCCCTGTTGCCCGCGCTGGCCGACACCGTGGCGCGGTATTCGATTCCCCCGGCCTGCCTATATGCGGCCATCGATGGCGTGTCGATGGACCTCGACGAGCGGACCTACGAGACGTTCGACGAGTTGTGCGTCTATTGCGAACATGTTGCCTCGAGTGTCGGCGTGGCCTGCATTTACGTGTGGGGCTTCCGAGATTCGGCCGCGCTCGAACCCGCACGGAAGCTGGGCATCGCCTTTCAGCTCACCAACATCCTGCGCGATTTGAAGGAAGACGCCGATCTGGGTCGCGTTTACTTGCCGCTGGAAGACCTGCGGCATTTCGATTACTCGCGCGAGGAGCTTTCGCAAGGCGTTGGCGACGCGCGCTTTCGCGCGCTGATGCGTTTTGAAATCGCGCGCGCCGAGCAGTTCTATCAAGAGGGGCTCGAACTCGAACGCTGGCTGACGCCCGACGGACAGTCGGCGCTGGGCGCGATGGCGGGCATCTATCGCGAGTTGCTCGACGAGATCAAACGCCGCGATGGCGACGTGTTCAGCGACCGCGTCAGCGTCAGCCCCTGGCGTAAGGCCCGCATCGCCGCCTGGTGGTTGCTGGCCCGTCCGGCGTCGTATCGCGCGCTGTTGGGCTTGGGAGCCGACCCGCGATGAGCGCGGAAATTTCCGGCGAAAGCACCGCAGCGCCACTCGCCGCAGCGTCACTCGCCGAAGCGCCACTCGCGGCCGACGCGCCGCGGATCGCGATTGTCGGCGGAGGCTTAGCGGGATTGGCCACGGCCGTCGCGCTCGCGGGCCGTGGATTTCGCATCGACTTGTTCGAGAGTCGCAGCCGTCTGGGTGGACGGGCTACGTCGTTTACCGATCCCGAAAGCGGCGAGCTGGTCGATCACTGCCAACACGTGAGCATGGGCTGCTGCACCAATCTGGCCGATTTCTGCCGCCGCACGGGTATTTCGGACCAATTTTCTCGCCAGCGGGTTTTGCACTTTTTTTCGCCCGAGGGTCGCCGCGACGACTTGTCCGCGTCGCGCTGGCTGCCAGCCCCCTTGCACTTGCTGCCCGGTTTGCTGCGGTTGAGCTACCTCTCGCTGGGCGAACGGCTGAGCATCGTGCGGGCCATGATGCGGCTCATCCGCCTGCCAAGCGATGACGCAATACCCCCCCCAAATGGTGCAACAATCGGCCACTGGCTGCACCAACAGCGGCAGTCGCCGCGAGCCATCGAGCGGTTCTGGTCGGTCGTGCTCACCAGCGCCTTGGGCGAAAGCGTCGAACGGGCATCGCTCGCACACGCGCGTAAAGTGTTTGTCGACGGGTTCTTGGCATCGCGAACTGCTTATGAGGTCGAGGTGCCCAACATCCCGTTGGGAGAGCTCTATGGAAGACGGCTCGAGGACTGGCTGACGCGCCATGGCGTTACCCTACATTTGGGGGAGGCGATTGAAAAGGTCGACGCCGACGCACATCGCGCCGCCGGCTTGCTGTTGCGAAATGGTACACGCGTCTGGGCCGATGCGATCGTTCTCGCGGCGCCTTGGCAGCGAGTCGCCGCGCTCATCCCCCCCGATGCCGCCGCAGCACTGCCCTGGTTGTCAGGACTAGCGCGCATCGGGGGGTCCCCCATCACGGGAATTCATCTTTGGTTCGATCGGCAACTTTTCCCCTTGCCCAATGCGGCGCTGGTGGGCATGCTAAGCCAATGGGTATTTAGTCGGGGGACCAACGCGCGTGAGGACTCGGCCAACTGCGAGCATTATTACCAAGTGGTGATCAGCGCTTCGCGACAAATCGCGGGACGCGATCGGGCCGAAGTGGTCGAAGAGATCTGCTCGGAACTAAAACGCATTTGGCCGGCTGCAAGAGCGGCGCGGCTGGTGCGCTGGCGACTAGTGACTGAGCAAGCGGCGGTGTTCTCCGTTCAACCGGGAATCGAAGGGCTTCGCCCCGGACAGAAAACCTCGATCGATCGGCTGTTCGTCGCAGGCGACTGGACCCGTACGGGTTGGCCCGCCACGATGGAAGGTGCGGTGCGCAGCGGTTATTTGGCGGCCGAAGCGCTCTTGCGATCGCGCGGGCAAAGTGAGCGGATACTCGTCGCCGACTTGTCGCGCGGATTTCTCGCCCGATTGATCTTGGGCAAACCAATCGAATCGTAACGAACCACAATCAAGATAGGGGCGTACGGAGGCCGGGTCGCGTGGGTCGCAGTTCTGGGCTGCGGCTGGGCGACTCAGATGGCGGAAAGTTTTACTGCCTCCCGACCTTTTGACCATCCTGTGGCGTCCTGCAAGGACTTCGTGCGGCGAGGTTTCCTCGACGTACAAAGCCCCGTGCAGTGCCGCGCCCCCGTGGCACGGCCTTTGCGGAGAGACCTTGGGGGCCGGGGCCTGACGGCTGGCTGTTTGCGCATCGCAGAAGCAATTGAGGCGATTCGTTCCGCGTGGGACCTGTCGCCGTCAGTTGCCGAGAACGTTCGCACTGCTGCGGTGCGTCACCGACTCGTGCATCCCAGAACTTGCAAAGAGGATCTATGAAACCGACGATCGTGATCACCACGGGCCGCGCCGTGGCTGTCGAAGCCTTGAAGAAAGCGGGCTTTCGCCTCGTAGGACGAAGCCGTACCTCCGGGGTAAGCACGGCCATCCTGCTGCCACCGCGCGATCAGGAATCGGAGCTCAATCTGCTCACCGATCGGCAACTCGAAGTCATGGCCTGCCTGGCACAAGGCATGACCATCCGCGAGTGCGCGAAGCAACTCGGCCTCAGCTCGAACACCGTCGACAACCACGCCACGCGCGTCCGCGCCGTGCTGGGGCTGCACAACGTGGTCGACCTGGCGCTGCTGGCCGTCCGCGAGGGGCTGATCGAAGCGTAGCTACTTTTTCTCGTTGAGTCATGGCCGCCAGACCATGACACCCGATGCACCGTTCCGCGCGATGTGTGCCGCGACAGAATGCTCAATGGGAATGCAACATTGCCGTCATTCCCGCGTAAGCGGGAATCCAGGAACTAGGAGTGAAGGCGAAAGAGACTCGTTCGTGGCGATCTTGATTCTTGCGGCACGGGGCCGACTTGTTGCTCTCTGGATTCCCGCCTGCGCGGGAATGACGTCCGAGCAGGACTGTGAGAGGGTCTAACTTGCTGCTCCCGGAGACTGCGGCGCCAACTGCACCACCACCTGCCCCAGAAACCGCGCGAGCCGGTCGGAGTTCACCAGCGCGTCGCGCTTCAGCCGCAGCATGTCCTGCGCGCTCGACGGTCGCCGCCACAACGCGCCCGCCACTGCTCCCAGAGTGCCGGCGCGGCTTTTTTGCACCAGCAGATTGCCGATCTCGCTCGGCAGCTCGTCGTCGACGGCGTCGCTGATCACGCGAATGGCCATGAACCGCACCTTGTCTTGCCGGCACACCTCGCCCACGGCCCAACTCTCCATGTCGACGCACAGCGCGTCGTGAGCCTGACCCAACGCCCGCTTTTGCTCGGGCCGCGCGACGATCTTGTCGACCGTCAATATCCGCCCCACGTGCAGGCCAGCGGTTTGCGCGGCCGCTTGCGGATCGAGCTTCAGATCGATCGCCAGCCCCTTGCCCGAAATATCGGTCACGCGATCGGCCATGACGATGTCCCCCTGTCGCACGTCGCCGTTCAATCCGCCGGCGAATCCGGCCGAAATAATCCAGCGCGGCCGATGCCCCGCGATCAGCGCTTGCGTGGCCCGCGCGGCCGCCTGCCGGCCCGCGCCCGAACACACCACCGCGATCGAACGCCCCTGGTAACCGCCCTCCCACACCCGACAATCGCGAGCGTGCGTCGCCACCACGCCTTCGAGCAGGTCTTCCCACCCGCCCATCTCGATGGGCAGCGCAAAGACAAAGCCCACATCGCAAGGCCGCGGTTGACTCGACGCCGCATGGGCTGCGTGCGATTTTGTTCCGCCGTGAACGGCTGAGGCTTGCTGCTGCTTTTCGCCGCTAGCGGGCGTTGTCTTCGCGTCCGCCGATTCCGTAGCCGGTTCTTTCACGCCGCCGGCAGCTTCGCTTTTTCCTCGCGCGCCTTCCGACGCATCACGGGCTCCACTCGCCCTCGCAGCCCCTTCGTACGCTCCGCCCGACGTCGCTCTGGCCGCGGCTTGCGCAAGCGACTCGCGCAGCTTCGCCTGGGCCTGCTGCTTGAGCCACGCACGCAGTAGAAAACCAAAACTCACGAGGGGGGATCCAGATACGGTCAATTGAGGAACGTAATACGGCCAGCGAAACCTAAAACGGCATCGCGGTCACGGCATCCATCGTACCACACGACGTTATCACACGACGACTCGAACCACCCAACACGGCGAGCGTGCGGCATTGCGAGCCGGATGCGTAAGCATCCGGTTTCGTACCACCAGCGCACGGCATGCAGCGCACTTCTACCTCACCCAGCGGTACGCCGCAGCATAATTTCCACGCTGAACCCCAGGTCCCGTCGGGCCGCCGGGACCTACTCGGCACAGCTAACAGCCGCTCCGCACGCGAGCCAGCCCGTGGTACAATAGTCGCAGGAGGAACCAAACGCCATGACCGTATCGTTTAGTCTGCCGGACAATATCGAAAAGCAGTTGCGCGCGGAGCTCGGCGATCTGGATCAGGCCGCCAAAGAAGCGGCCCTCGTCGAACTCTATCGGCTCGGAAAACTCTCGCACGGCAAGCTCGCCGAGAGCTTGGGGGTCTCGCGCTGCGAAACCGACGCCCTGCTCAAGCAGCACAACGTGACCGAAGATCTCGTTACCGTCGACGAGTTCAACGAACAAGTCGACGGCTTGCACAAGATCCTAGGCGAATGATCGTCGTTTCCGACACCTCTCCGCTGAACTATCTGGTGCTCGTCCGCCACGAGCATGTCTTGCCGGCCCTCTTCGACCGCGTTGTCGCCCCGCCGGCAGTTATACGTGAGATGCTCCATACAGGCGCGCCGGCAATGGTGCAGGCGTGGGCGTTGGCGCCGCCGAAGTGGCTCGAAGTGATTGCTCCGGCGGTCATCGATCCGAAACTTGCGCTCGGTCTAGGAGAACTCGAAGCGATTGGACTCGCGCAGGAACTGCAAGCCGACGCGCTGCTGCTCGACCAGCGCACGGCAGGCGCCGTCGCACGTCGGCTCGGCCTGACAGTGACCGGAACCTTGGAGGTCCTGGAACTTGCCGCCGAACGAGGTCTCGTTGATCTCCCCCTCGTCCTCGCTGAGCTACGGCAGTCGACCTTTCGTTGTTCAGAGCAAGTTTACCAGGAGATCTTGCGACGCGACGCCCGGCGGCGTGCCCAAGAATAGTTCGGCGCATCCCGTTTGCCGAGCGGGACCGTCGATGGCAGAGGGTGCGCCAGAATCCAGGTCCCGTCGGGCCGCCGGGACCTACTTGGGTAGCCGGAGATAACGCCGTTTTTGGATCGCCGATTGAACCGTCCCCCGCGGCGCGGTCCAATGACTTCCCTGCGTTTCTACCGCCTCGCACCGTTTTCATCCCAGCTCGGAGGAATCGTCATGGCAAAGCTCACGCTGCTTCTTGTGAGCGTGACATCGGCGTTCGTTTTCGGCGTCGTCGGCTGGCCCGCGGCGGGCGATCGAGTGCCAGGTAAGCAATGGACCGACAAATTCGCCATCGACGAGAGCGAGCTTGGCCCCACTAGCCGCAACCCGTACTTTGTGCTCGAACCGGGCAATCAGTGCGTCCACGAGGACAACGAGCACGGCAAGCCCACCGACCTGATGATCGCCGTGCTGAATGAAACCCGCGAGATCGACCACGTCGAAACTCCCGTCCTCGAGGAGCGCGAGACCGAGAACGGCCAGCTCATCATGCGGCCTTTACGAGGGCAAATCGACCGATTAGAGTCGACTCCGGTAGTCGGGGGAATGTAGCGCCAGGAGTCGGGCGGCACTCTGGTTCCGATTCGGCACTCCGCCAAGTTCGCATTCGGCATCGGCATCCGGTGACTTCCTTCTCAGCGGAACCACGTGGAACCACTTTGACGATCATCCTCAGCAACACGCGCGGCCACATTTCCCAACGACAGTTCTTGGAGGCTTCATCAGTGTCTCGGCTAACAGAGCTCGATGTCGTCGGATGTCCTAGTTTCCTCCAGGCGAATCTCGCCTTTTTTCTGCACGCATGGCGCGCGTTGCGCCTTGCACTGATGATTGTGTTGATCGCAACACCGACAGTCGCTCAGGTATTAGTGCTCGATGATCCACTTTCATCCTCGTCGCTCGGGACGATTGGCGGTGGGACATTTCAAACCGATGGTTGGCGCGTCAACAATCAGTACGACTCGATCTATTGGCACATCCCTACGGTCTCTCATGGGGCGGCCGAATGGAGCATGCGAGGGCTGGCGCCCAATGAAAACCGCGGCGCCATGAGTGACAAGAGTGAGCTGTTTCACATGTACGATTACACGTTTAACAGCGCCGACACCAACTACTCAGGTTACCGCGACAACCCGTTCAAGCACTTCGTCCGAAAAATTGGCTCGCAGGATGGCCCGCCCAAGACCGACGCGCTGGAACTGCTCTGGCAGATCTCGCCCAACTACGAGGAACCCGATACCGCGGCGCTCTCGTGGAACGCCAACACAACCTACCTCTTCCGCGAAGAGTGGGGGCCGGACGGCGCTGGCAACTCGGTGCTGCGCTCCTATCGCAACGGCGCCCTGCTGCGGACGACAACCGTTTCTGGGACATGGAGCCCTATCGGACATAGCATTCGGATTGGAGCTGCCAATCCGCCCGGCACCCGCAGTGCGCCGATCGACGCGGTGTTCAGCAATTTAAAGGTCTGGGACTTGAGCGTGAACGACCCATTGCCCCCCTTGCCGGCGCCGCGCACCGGCAATGTGGCGATTTCCGGCCATGCACTCATCGATGCCGGCGGCGAGTTCACCGGCCTGGGCGCCTCGTACTTTCAGGCGCTGCGGCATACCAAGTATGACCGCGCCCGCTACCGCGCCGACCTGGACTTGCTGGCGCGAAATGGCTTCGACTACATCCGTACTCTGTCGATGGTCGGCGGTAATTCATTCTGGGCCGGCAAAGAGATTGCGCCGCGCACATTTGTGAACGACCAAGGTCAGACCGTACAGGCCTGGAGCGACTATTGGCAGCAGTTTCGGGACATGATCGACATTGCCTACGACGAGTTCGGCCTTCGCACGCAGATCACAGTCTTTGCCGACGCACAATTCGGGATGCCCAACGAAGCGGATCGCATTGCCCACCTGCAGAACGTGCTAACTAACCTCCAAGGCCGCGAGCAAAAGGTGATGTTGCTAGAAGTCGCCAATGAATATTGGCAGAACGGTTTTCCCGATCCCGGCGGCGTGACCAAGGTCCGCGAGTTTGGCAAGTACCTTGCCAACCGCACCAACGTGCTGGTGGCGCTAAGTTCGACAAATGGCACGAATGCCACGCTTCAGCAGATGTATCAGGGCAGCGCAGCCGACGTCGCCACCGAGCACTTTTCCCGGGACATCGGTACGGTCGAAGGCGGCTGGCTGCCCGTGCGCGATCCGTGGCGCGTCAATTCCGTTCAGGGCATTCCGCCGGTCATCAGCAACGAGCCAATTGGCCCCGGCTCATCGGTCAGCTCGGAGAACGATCCCATCAAATTGGTTTCCGCGGCCGCCTTCGCTTGGATGGCGGGCCTACCGGCCTATGTGTTTCACAGCAATGCCGGAGTCCTCGGCAACTCGCGATTTCAAGACATGGCGGGCGTGGCAAGCTTTCGCCACGTGCAAAGTATTCTCCCGGATGACATTGCCAACTGGCAGCGGAGCGATGGCAAGGATGCACGATCACCGTTCATCACATTTGCCAACGGTCAGGCCAACAAATGGTGGACGGAGGTCAGCAGCCCTACTAGCGGCGCCATCCGCAATATCGCCAACGTCAAGGACAATGAGTTTTATGCGCTCCCGATCGGCATTCACGCCGGCGGCGTGGAACTGCAAGCGCGGCGGAATATGACAGTGCAAGTATTCAACCCACTCAGCGGTGAAGTGGTCCGCGAGTTGACTCCCAGCACCAACCAGCGATTTACACTGGCGCAAGGTCCCCAGGCTTACATCATTCGCGGCAGTTACGCAGACGATGGGCCGGCGCGGATCAATCTCGATGTAGTGAACGATCCGCACGGCCTGGTGCATCCGCAAGGCGGCGACGGTGACACGATCGCCGCGGCAATCGGCGGCCGCAACGCTCGACGAAACGCCAATCCTAGCGAAGATTTCTACTTTTACTTCGCGGCCGCCGATTGGTTCACTTCGCAAGGAAATCAACCAGATCTGTTCATCACGGTCGAGTATTTTGATGACGGCAACGGTTCGCTCGCGCTGCAATACGATTCGAATACGGGAACCACATTGCCGGCATTCTACAAGCACGGTGGCTCCATCGTTCTCAACGACAGCGAGACCTGGAAAACGCACACCTTTCACATCACCGACGCATACTTTGGCAATCGACAAAACGGGAGCTCTGACTTCCGCATCTTCGGCGGCGTGGGAAACACGTTCTACCTCGACTCGATGTCCGTTTCTATCGTTCCAGAACCGAGCGCCGCGTGCCTTTTGGCGGTAGGCGGCGCGTGTTTATTCGTTCGGTGTGGCCGCCGACTGGGTAAGATGGACACCGTGATGGCACGTACCTTGTTAATCTGGTTGGGGGCACTTATCGTCCCGGCGACAATTTCCGCCGGCGACGTCGGCATCCCGTTTGTCATCGCCAGCGGCGGCGCGCGTTTTCCGGATGTGGCTTACAACAGCGTCGACGGCACGTATCTGGCGGTGTGGGTCGATTACAGTGTCCAGTCGGCGCCGGTTGTCTTCGGACGTCGCGTGAGCAATACGGGAAGCTCGATTGGCAATGCTTTCCGTATTTCCGAAGTGGCCACGGGTGGGGCTTACTATCCGGCGGTCGCCTACAACGCCACGGACAATGAAT